>Ga0137374_10008944_pt1 | contig 11837 bp, 10 predicted proteins | sample SagtaG_20_FD_104811 | JGI IMG/M metagenome (GOLD analysis project Ga0137374, IMG submission 104811) | Vadose zone soil microbial communities from Sagehorn Ranch, Mendocino, California, USA - Sage1_R_100_16 metaG | ecosystem: Environmental > Terrestrial > Soil > Vadose zone | place: USA...
ATGGCGATCTTCTCACGGGCGGTCAAACGCTGCTTGCTCCTGCTCGCCTTGCCCATTGGGTGTTTCGACCTGCTTCCTGCCATGCCTGTGTAGCCGCGCGGGCCACGCCGAGTCGCGCCGGGCTGGAACGGTCCTGCCCGGTGCTGCCTGCCAGGTGCTGTCCCTGGCGTCGTCCGCCCTGGCGAGTTCGGCGGGCCAGATGCGTCCCCAGACAGGCTGCCCGAGTCTACGTTAAACCGAGATAAGGACCGCTGCGTCCCGTCGTGATTATGACGGCATTATGACGGCGGTGCCTCCCCACGATCGCGGCGGGATCTCACCGGAGCCACGGATGCTCGTGGATGGGCCCCCGGGCGAGAGCCCCGTCATGATCCCTTGCATCGGAGATTTTTCAGGTGATGGCGCTGAGAAGTCTCCGAAGTAACGGATCATGCTCCCGGTCCAGGTGCGAGAGCGGGGGGCGATCACGAATGAGCCGTAAGGCGCGTGGCTGGACAGACACGGCACTCGCGCGTGGCGCATGGCGCATGGCGATGACATCCTGGGCGGCCTGGCAAAATAGGGTCGTGCGTGCTCAAGGACCACCGCCTCGTATCAGGTCGTTCGTCGCGCTCGGTGACAGCTTCACGGAGGGACTCGATGATCCTGGTCCCTCCGGCTCTTACCGCGGCTGGGCGGACCGTTTCGTCGGCTCGCTCGGTGCGCGTAATCCTGATCTGCGCTACGCGAACCTGGCGGTTCGCGGAAAGCGCCTCGGGCAGGTTGTGGGGGAGCAGATCCCGGCCGCCATCGCGATGGCGCCGGACCTGGTGACTATCGCCGCTGGAGGCAATGACCTCCTGCTGCCCCGGGCGGATCCTGATGCGCTCGCGGAGATGTTCGACGACGCGATCGCCCGGCTGCGCGGGGTCGGTTGTGAGGTTGTCGTGTTCACCGGATTCGACGTGGGTCATTTCCCCGTGCTCCGCCTGCTCAGCAGCAAGATCGCCATATATAACGCGCATCTGCGAATCATCGCCGCACGCCGAGGGTGTCATCTCGCCGATTTGTGGCCGATGAGCCCGCTGCGTGATACACGGGCATGGAGCGCCGACCGGCTGCACCTTTCTGCTGAGGGCCATCGCCGGGTGGCGCTTTTCGTGGCCGAGCGGCTCGGCGTGCCAGTGACCGGGGACTGGCGCGAGCTATGGCCGTCCGCCGCAGCCTCACATTGGGTAAGCACGCGGTGGCAGGACGTTCGGTGGGCACGCCGCCACGCGGCCCCATGGATCGGCAGGCGTCTGCGTGGCATGTCGTCCGGCGACGGTCTGCAACCCAAACGGCCATCCCTCATGCCGCTCCAGACCTAGTGTCCGGCGGTTCGTCCGCACACGACACTGGCACCGTCTCAACCCGGGCGGGCCATGCGCCGACCGGACGAGCCCGAAAGAGTCAGATCTTCGAGCACCTCGTCCAGCCTGGTCAGTGTGGAGGCGATCCACGGGAGCGCAAGCGGTTCGGATGCCGACAGGGCGGCCTCGCGTTCATGCTCTGTGTTCCCATAAAGCATGCCCGTGGCAACCCGCAGCCGGAGTGCGGGGCTGTCGTCACCAAACGCACTGCCGGGCAGCACCCCGATCCCGTAGCGGTCCAGTAGCAGCGCGCTCAGGTCTGCGGACGTGTTCACGCCATGGGTAAGGCGCAGTTGCTCACGCACCGGCCCAAAGTCGGGATAAAGGTAGAACGCGGCCTGGGGAAAAGGCACCTGTGCACCGACACTGGTGAACCGCGCCGCTACCGCGCGCGCCATCTGGGAATGCAAGCGGCGGCTGGCGCTGACCCGGTCGGTGAGTACCTGAGGTTCGTTGAAGGCATATGCGGCTGCCTGCTGAACCGGTCCTGGTGGCGTCGACCAGACCTCACTCGCGATGCCGAGCAGCCTGTCGCGAAGGGCCACACCGTGTCGGCCGTCAGGGAGCCGGGCGATCCCGGTCCGCCAGCCTCCGAGCGCGAGGCTCTTGCTCAACGCGGTCGTAACGACGGTGCAGTCGGGCGCAATCGTCGCTGGGCTGGGCGCTGCGGCCGCTGCGGCGGCTGCGGTCGCTAGGGCATCGCCGGCCGAAGCATTCACGAGATCGTGCACAAGATCACGGTAGATCTCGTCCGAGATGATGGTGAGACCGAGTTCCGCGGCCGTCATGCACAGCCGCCGCATGGTGCTTTGCCGCGCGATCGTGCCCGTCGGGTTGTCCGGCAGCGTAACCACGACGGACCGGATGCGGCGACCTGCGGCGCGAGCCGCCTTCACGGTCTTGGTGAGCAGATAGGGATCCGGGATTCCGCCCTCGCCGGGCGGGGTGGGCACGAAGTGGGGCTGGGCGCCCATGAGCGTCGCCTGCGCCGCATAGCTGACCCAGCTGGGTTTTGGTACGGCCACGTCGCCACCGATTGCCATCAGCAGGCCGAACAGCAGTGGCTTACTGCCAGGGCCGCAAACGACCTGCTCCAGCTGCGTGGGAAGGCCCCGGCGCTGCCAGTACCCCGCGCCTGCCTCGCGCAAGGGAGTCAGGCCGGCCACCGGTCCGTAGCCGCCGCGGCCAGCTGCCGCCGCCAGCGCCTCCCGCAGAGCCGCGTGGACCGGGAGGCCTGCTTCACCGAACGCGAGCGGCAGCACGGGGATCCCGGCGCGCCGTTTGCTGGCGAGCGCCTCGTTGGCGGCGAGCGTGGCGGATACGGCTATGGAGGCGACGGCATCAGACCGTCCAACTTCATCCGGCGCAGCCGCGGCAGGAAAAGCGCCATCCGGCATAGCCGCTTTTGGGTCAGCGCCGTCGCCGGATCCAGCGTCACCGCCAGACGCAGCGTCACCGCCGGAACCAGCGTCACCGCCGGACGCGCCGGACGCGTCGCCGCCCGAACCAGTGTCACCGCCGGACGCAGCGTCACCGCCGGACGCGTCGCCGCTGCCGCACGGAGCGTCACCGCCCGACGGAGCGCCGGATTCGATTGTGGGCATGGCCGACTCAGCCATGGACATGAGCAGTTCACTCCTCGGTGCGGGGTGGCCTGCGACGCGCCGAGGGAGGATCGCGCCGGGTGGACCTTACGACTGCTGATGTCAGCCTTACCCACATCGAGCATCAGCGCACGCGAGGGTTTTCGAGGCATAGCGTAAGCTTTTTTGATGCTCGACCTACACCGCCTGCGCCTGCTGAGGGAGTTTGCGACCCGCGGCAGCATCGCCGCTACGGCAGCGGCGCTCGGGTACACCCCCTCCGCCGTGTCCCAGCAGCTGGCGGCCCTCGAGCGGGAGGCGGGCGCCGCGCTCCTGGACAGGTCCGCCCGCAGCGCGGAGCTCACCGACTCCGGGCGGCGTCTCGCCGAGCATGCCGAAGAAATCCTGGCCAGGGTCGAGGCAGCAGAGGCGGACCTTTCGGCGCACACCCGGACTCCATCTGGCCGGGTCACGGTGGCCGCACTGCCCACAGGTGCGGTTGCGTTCGCACCCGCCCTGGCGCGAAGCCTCCGGTCCCATCCGGCACTGACCTTGCTGCTCCGGCAGACACGGCGAGGGGAGGGACTACGCGGCGTCCGCTCCGGTGAGGTAGATGTGGCGCTGGTGGACGACTGGTCCGGCCATTTGCCTGAGCAGGAGGCCGAGATGCTCCGGATGTTTCACCTGCTTCGAGATCCGCTTGTGCTGGTCGTCCCACGTGATCACTGGATGGCCGACCACGGCGAGCCCGTGGATCTAGGCAGGCTGCGTCGGGAGCCGTGGCTGGCGGCGCCGGCCGGTGAGCCGTCCCGGCAGGCGGTCGACTCGCTCCTCGCCGGGGTCGGCGGCGCACCCCCGGTGCCGTGGGAGTTTGAAGGGCTCGCCACCATACTCAGCCTCGTCGCCCGTGGATCGGCATCGCGGCCGTACCCGCGCTCACGCTGGTTGCCGCGGATGCCGCGCCGCCGGGATCACCCGGCACCGGTGACGGTGACGATGCAGACGATGAAGATGCCGGCGACGAGACTGGTGCGGGCGCGGGTTATCCAGCCGAAAACCCCATCGCGGTCCGCGGGTTGCCCGGTACACTCGCCCGCGATATCTACGCCGTTGCCAGGGCGGCGAGCGTGCGCCGCCCTTCCGTTGCCGTGGTGCTGACAGCGCTGATCTCCGCGGCGGCAAGGATGACAGACACGACGTCGGCACGCGCCGCACAGGCCCGTCAGCGGGACGGCGGGACTGGACGGCGAGAAGGGTAGGGGCTGGCGATGCCGGGGGTGTGGTGGCGGACGCTGGGCGGCACGGCCGCCGTGGCCATCGCGGTTGGCGTCACAGCCACCGGCTGCGCTCCGAAAGCCAAGCACCAGCCCAGCACGCTATCCCGGTCCGCGAGTCCGGCGACGACCACGGCGGCGTCAACGCCGTCTCCGCTGACCCAAGCAGCCGCCATCGGGGACCCAAATGCCGTGCTCCTGCCCGCGCCGCGCCCGCCGGCGCCGCGGTGTCCGCCGCTCGTCCGGTATGCGGCGGGCAACGCCGGGCCGCTTTTCTGCACCGATGGCAAAGACAACCCGGCCGCGCTTCGTTACTTCACGAGCCTGCATCTGAAGATCATGCAACTTCCGGCCAGCGCACATCAGTCCCAGGCGATCACCGCGATCTGCGCCGACTTGCGGCGTACCAGCGAGGGCGCGGAGTACTCGGCGTACTTGCTGGCGGCGAACCGCGAACACTGGTACTTCATCGGAATCGCCAAGGTGCACGGAAAGCTGCACCGGTTGTGCCAGCCAAGCAGACCGGCGCCGACCCCTTCGCCGACGCCTAGTTGATTTATCCCGAACGGCTGCCGCGGAGTGCGCCAGCCCTGCAGCTGACACGTGGCATGGCGTAATCCCGAAACGGCTGCCGCGGAGTGCGCCGGCCCGGCCGGTGGACCCGGCGCGCGGGCAGGCCGTGGCCTTAGGACGCCGCGATCAGCGTGGTTTCTGGGGGTGTCAGCCGTGGTCGGCGCCGATGCACGGCGTGCGCGTGGCGATGTCAAACGAGCACCCTACCGTCAGCATGTGCAGCCGAACGTCGAACAGGGTGATCGGATCATCGTCAGCAGCCCCATAAGCGACCGTCGCGTTGTCCGCGTCGACCACGGTGACAACGCCGGTGCCGAGCACCTCGAACGAGTCCTCGCCGACAAGAATGGCTGTGTCTTCGTCGATCCCGACGCCGAGGTGGGCGGGGTCGAGTGCGATCGCGCTGAGCAGTCTGGGCAGGCGCCCACGCTCAGAAAAGTGCATGTCGATCACAACATCAGGCAAAAGCCCGAGGCCTGGGCCGGTGCGGACGGCGGACGCGCAGACGTCAGGGCCTTCCCCGCCGAGGATCATGGTGCGCCCAAGCGCGGTGGCGCCAGCGCTTGTGCCGGCGACGACCACGGCGTCGTCTTGGAGCCGACGGCTGAGCAGCGCGTTGGTCGCAGATCCGACAACCGTCCTGATGCGCGACTGATCTCCGCCGCTGATGAAGATTCCGGTCGCCTGCTCGAGTACGGCTTGGGTGTGTGAGTCGTCAGCAGCGGCCCGCCCTTCCAGCCGGAGGGCCTGAATCTTTCCCGCGCCGAGCTTGCGGAAGACCTGCTTGTAGTCGGCGAGTACCTGATCGGGGGCCTCAGCCGCCGTCGCGATCAGTGCGATCCGTGCTTCGCTTCCCCCGGAAAGAGTTATGAATCTCTGCAAGGCGCCAATGCCATGGACCCTGTCCTCAGCGCCCCCGATGATCAGCAGGCTGCCGGTGCGTCCGGCTCGCCCGGCTCGCGCGGAGGCATCGCCAGTTCGGGTCTGGCTGGTCACGCTAAGTAGCTACCCGAGCCGCGGCAGTTAAATCGGTCCAGGTGATCGGCTCCGTCAGCATGGCGCCACGTTCAGCACCCCGACGGGGGGCACACTCCTGCACGCAAGCGATTCCGATCGGCCTGCGACTAGGCTGCGGGACGTGGATCTGGATCTCTTCCTGGATAGCGGAGCGCTGACGGCCCAGTTGGTGGATGTGTCGTCCGTGAGCGGCGACGAGGGAGCACTCGCCGCGGCGATTGAGGCGGCACTGCGCGGTTTGCCCCATCTGTCCGTGCACCGCGATGGAAACGCGGTCGTTGCTCGTACCGGGCTTGACAAGGACGAGCGGGTTGTTCTCGCTGGTCACATCGATACGGTCCCGACCGCGGGCAACCTGCCATCGCGGCTGGATGACGGTCGGCTGTACGGCTGCGGCGCCACCGATATGAAAGCGGGTGTTGCCGTCCAGCTGCGGCTTGCCGCCTCGGTGATGGAATCATGCCGGGATGTCACCTATGTGTTCTACGACTGTGAAGAGGTTGAGGCGGAGCGCAACGGCCTTCTCCGGCTCAGCCGCCACCACCCGGACTGGCTTGCCGGTGACTTCGCGGTGCTGATGGAGCCGACCAATGGCGTGGTCGAGGGCGGATGCCAGGGCACGCTGCGAGCCGAGGTGCATGTGCCAGGCACTCGCGCGCACAGCGCCCGATCGTGGATGGGCCGTAACGCAATACACGAAGCTGCGCGCGTCCTCCAGGTGCTGAACAGCTACCGGCCCCGCCAGCCAGAGGTGGACGGCCTTGTGTACCGGGAGGGCCTGAACGCGGTCTACATCGGCGCCGGGGTGGCCGCGAACGTGATCCCCGATTCCTGCGTTGTGACGGTGAATTACCGCTTCGCCCCAGATCGGAGCACCCAGCAGGCAGCCGAGCACGTTCGGGAAATGTTCGCCGAATGGCAGGTAACGGTCACGGACGCGGCTGGCGGTGCGAGGCCCGGATTGGAAAAGCCTGCGGCGGCTGCGTTCGTGGCCATGATGGGCGGTTCCCCACGCGCCAAGCTCGGCTGGACTGACGTTGCGAGGTTCGCGGCGCTCGATGTGCCAGCGGTCAATTACGGGCCCGGTATCCCGGAGGTCGCGCACAGCCAGGGTGAGTACGTGGAACTTGCCCAGATCCCCGAGTGCGAGGCGAGGATGCGCGCATGGCTCGCCGTGCCGTCATCCTGAGGGTAGTGCAGGCCCGGCTCTACCGAGCCGGGCCTGCACTTCGCGACCGGGTCAGGCGGCCGGTCCTGTGATCAGTGTCACCGTCGCGGTATGCCGCTGCCCTTGGGTGTCCACCCAGGTCACGGACACCTTGTCGCCGGGGCGATGGGTATGCATGCTCTTGGTAAGGGACTGTCCGGAGGTAACGCTGGCACCGTCGATGCCAGTGATGACGTCACCAGCCGAAATGCCGACGGCCTGAGCTGGGGTCCCGTGAAGGGCGCTCTGGACAAGCGCCCCCGAGTCGACCGGCGCGACCGATGTGTTGCCGAGCCCGCCGCCGTCGAGGCCGTTGGCCAGGCATTGCGAGGCCTTGGCAATGGAGGGGCACACGCTTACGCCCAGGAACGCCGGCCGCCCGATCTGAATGGTTGAGCTGCCACGGCCAGCGGCGATCTCCCGCGCGATCGAGACCGCGTGGTTGATCGGGATCGCGAATCCGACGCTTTGTGACTGGCCGAAACGGCTTGCGGCCGCGGTGTCCATGCCGATGACCTGGCCGGAGGCGTTGACCAGCGGGCCGCCGGAATCACCCGAACCGATCTGTGCGTTGGTCTGCAGCACGCCATTGAGCGTCTCAGTGTTCCCGCTTCCCTGGTCGCCAGCGGTGATGGTGCGGTTCAGGGCGGTGATCGCTCCCGATGTCACGGTGGGCGGGCCGCCCTGACCGTTCAGGTTCCCGATGGCCACCACCGGGTCACCGAGTTTCACCTTGGAGGAGTCGCCGATCGATGCCGCCTTGAGGCCGGACGCACCCTGAAGCTGCAAGAGCGCGACGTCTTTCGTCCTGTCGGTGCCGAGGACGCGAGCCGGGTATGACCGGCCGCTGCCATTGCTCTGGACCGTGACTTGAGTCGCGCCGTCAACGACATGGTTGTTGGTCAGCACCAGGCCGGACGAGCTGATCACAATGCCGGTGCCTTCGGCTGTGGCGTTCTGATACTGCAGCCGTGACGAGATGTTGGCCACCGATGGCGTGACCGCGTTGGCGATCGCCGAGACGTTGATCTTGCTGGTCCCTGTGTTGTGCAGTGGTGCGCCTTGCGAGCCCGGGGTCGGAAGCGATGAGGCGCTGGGGCCGGCCGATTGCGGTGTGTTGTTGTGCGCGATTCCGAACGCGGCGGCGGCGCCTATTCCTACCCCCAGGATCGCGACGATGACGAAGGACAGGACCCGTCGGTTGCGGCGATTTGGCGGCTCAGGCGGCTGCGGCGACGTGCTCCATTGCCCGCCGGGCGGCGGTGCCCAGCCGCCTGGGGGCGCCCAAGCCCCAGGGTAAGGCGGGGGCTGCGGAGCGGTGCCGTAGCCGGATGGCTGCGGGCTCGCCGCCGGCGGCCGTTGCCCGCCGAACCAGATGGCATCGGTCTGCGGCGCGCTGGGGTGGTCCGCCTGCTGGCCCATGTCTGGCGGCGGTGGCTGTGGTTGCTCAGGAGTCTCGTGCGCAGGTGACTCCTGGCTGTCGGCCCTCGACGGTGGCGGCTGCTCGCCGCCAGTCCCATACACCGGGTCCTGCTCCCTCTCGTTCTCGTGATCTTGCATCTTCTCGTCATCACCTTCGGCTGAAAGAAGCTATGTTCCCGGTCGGCACCTTCTTAACTCCGCCGTCGCCGGTCGTGGCTAGCCGGCTGGCCGGTCGTTCCAGTAAGCCATCGGCCCGGTAAGAGAGGCGTAAGACCTAGCTGAGCGAAACCTCAGAGTCAGTGCCGATGCGCACCGGCCTCCCCAGGGCGGCGAGCAGCGCAAGCGGGGCATCCATACCCCCACAACCCCACCGCGGTTCGGTATATGCCGCAGCGTCACCATGTGCCGCCCGGGCGAAGCTGGCCCGGGTGTACAAGGCCGGACTCATAGGCGTATACGACAAGCTGGGCCCGGTCCCTTGCATGCAGCTTAACCATCGCCCTGCTCACGTGCGTCTTGGCGGTCGCCGGGCTCACCACGAGCCGCTGCGCGATCTCGTCGTTCGAGAGTCCTTCGGCTACCAGAGCCATGATCTCGCGCTCACGTTCGGTGAGACTGTCCAGTTCCGGAACGGGTCGCGGAGCCCGAGCACGCGCCGCGAACTCCGCGATGAGCCGTCGCGTCACGCCGGGGGAGAGCAGCGCGTCGCCACGCGCGACGGCCCGCACTCCCGCGATCAGCTCCGCAGGCTCGGTGTCCTTGACCAGGAAGCCGCTGGCGCCGGTGCGAAGCGCCTCGAAGACGTATTCGTCCAGGTCGAAGGTGGTCAGCATCACGACGCGCACATCGTCAAGCCGCTGGTCGGAGATGATGTCCTTGGCGGCGGCCAGGCCGTCGCGCCGCGGCATGCGGATGTCCATCAGCACGACGTCGGGGACGAGCTTCCTGGCCTGCGCCGTCGCTTCCGCACCGTCGGCTGCCTCGCCGACCACCTCGATGTCCTTTTGTGCGTCGAGCAGCGCACGCAATCCCGCCCGCACCAGCGCCTGGTCGTCCGCAAGCAGCACACGGATCATGAGATCTCCCGGCCCCCGCTAACGTCGGCCGGGCTGGCGCGACCCTCTTCGGTCGCGGGGCCGTCGGCACCGTTCCCGCCGCCAGCACCGGTTGAGTCCGAAATCCCCGCGCCTCCTGGGACGCGGCTAATCGGCAGCCGCGCACGCACGAGGAAACCCTGGCCAGGCAGCGGGCGTGCGGTGAGCTCTCCGCCGAGTAGGCGGGCCCGCTCCCGCATGCCGGCGATGCCGTTTCCGCCGGCCCTTGGCTTGCTGCTCGCGTGCACGCCGCCATCCGCTCCCCGGCCGCTTCTGGCGTTCTGGTTGACGGCTCCCGAGGTCACGCCACGACCGTCGTCTTGGATCTCGATGCCGAGGCCGGTGTCGCCGTAGCTGACCCGCACGGTAACGGTGCGGGCGCCGGCGTGCCTGATTACGTTGGTCAGTGCCTCCTGCACAATCCGGTAGGCCGCGAGGTCGGTGTCCGCGGGCAACGGCCGCTTGTCTCCTGTGATGTCAGCCCGCACGGCAAGCCCGGCCGCTCGGGCGCGGGAGGTCAGATCACCAAGCTGATCCATCCCAGGAACCGGCGAGAGTGGCGCCTGCTCACTGGAGGCGCGCAGCAGGCCGAGTACGGAGCGCAGCTCGCCGAGTGCCTCCTTACTCGCCTGCTTGATCGCGGTGAGCGCGGTTCTCGCCTGGTCCGCCGCCTGGTCGGGTCGCTCGTCCATGAGGTGCAGGGCCACCCCCGCCTGGACGCTAATGAGTGAGATGTTATGGGCCAGTACGTCGTGCAGCTCCTGGGCGATGCGCAGCCGTTCCTCGCTCGCCTGCCGACGGGACAGCTCCGCCCGGCTGCCGGCGGCGCTCGCCGCGCGTTCGCGCCCGGAGCGCATGACCTCGGCGCCGATCAAGATCACCAGTGGCCAAGCCACGTTGGCGGCGTCCGCCCAGCCCGGGCGCCGACCGAGGCCGCCCAGGTAGAAAGGCCCCCAGATGATGAACCAGTACGCGACCGCGCACGAGAGCCAGGCAAGCAGACGCTGCCCAGCGAGGACCGCGCTGCCAACTGCGAGGGTGAGCGGAAGAAAGACAGGACCCCAGGGGTAGCCGAGTGCAAAGTACCCGCAGACCCCCACCCCGACGATCAGCAGCGTCGCTCGCGGGTCGCGGCGCCGCAGCACCATGGCCGCGCAGATGAGGGCGAGCAGCGTCACCCCGAAGGCATCCAGGTGCCGTACGTCGTGCTGCTGCCCCTGCGATCCGAAGGTACCGCCGATCGTGAAGGCTGCGATGGCAGCCGCGCCCAGGGCGCTGCGGATCCAGCTAGACCCGCACCACGCCTCGCGCAGCTGCGACCCATCGACAGGCACATTTAAAACGGTAGGCGACGACGCGACCTGCCGTCATCGGGCCCACGGAGACACTGCTGCGGATCGTGTACTACCAGGGGAGTATGGTCCGCGCCGACGTGGTGTCACTGGCCTTCGCGCGACGCTACCGCGCAGCCGTTCGGGAGCAGGATTGTAAGACGCGACATATCTTGTGTACCTGATCTGATTGTGCCATGCTGGGTAAGTCGAGATATGACGCGTACGCAGGGGCCTCCCGAAAAGGCCGCTGAGCGGGCGCGATCGGATGCGGGAGTGAGGATGTCGACACTGTCACGGCGGGACGAGATGGCTGTTTCTGGCGCTGCGCTGTCCGGCGCGCCCTGGAGCGGAGCCGCCCTTGCGGGCGGCGTGGTCGCGGCGGGCGATCTGGGCCTGGGCCTCATCACCGGCCACATCGGCCTGACGATGCTGGGCGGCCCGGTATCCCTCGGCGCGCTCGTGTTCTTCGCGGTCGCCTCAGCCGGCGCCGTCCTGGGGCGGCGGAGCAGTCGTGCCCTCGTCTGGGCCAGGCACAATCCATGGAAGTTCGCGCTCGCTCCGGCGCTCGCCTGCGCGGCGGTGGTGCTGCCGGTGGCGCTGGTCCTCGGCGGCAGCGGGCTCTTCAGTGCCGTGTTCAGCGCCTTCTGGCACGGCTTGTTTGTGTACGGCGTCGCGGGCGCGGCAGGGTCGCTGCACCGCCGCTCCGAGCCATAAAATTGCCAGGCCAGCGCGGCGCAGCGGGGGCCGACCCGTGATTCGCCCGCCGACGCGGATGCTGCTAGCATCGCTGCGTCATTGCGCCGCTAGCTCAACTGGCAGAGCAGCGGACTCTTAATCCGCGGGTTCGGGGTTCGAGTCCCTGGCGGCGCACCCGGAGGTCTTCACACTTCACCAGCATGCATGCTCACATTTGGGTCTGACATTTTGCTGTCAGTCCCTCAG
>Ga0137374_10008952_pt1 | contig 11829 bp, 8 predicted proteins | sample SagtaG_20_FD_104811 | JGI IMG/M metagenome (GOLD analysis project Ga0137374, IMG submission 104811) | Vadose zone soil microbial communities from Sagehorn Ranch, Mendocino, California, USA - Sage1_R_100_16 metaG | ecosystem: Environmental > Terrestrial > Soil > Vadose zone | place: USA...
GAAGACTAAGAACCAAAAGGGAGATTCGCGTGAGAAAGTTATGCGCAGTATGTGTTCTGGCACTCGCGGTAACGGTCACAGCTCAGGCTCAGGAGTTCCACGCAGCTTTCGGCTTCGGCTCCGTCATCGCTCCTTCTGCCTCGACTAACTCGAGCGGATTTACTTTCCCCTCGCTGAGCGGCGGGCTATATCCCAGTTTCAGCGGGATATTTCTCACTAAGCGGCACATCGGCTTCGGAGGCGAAGTCGCCTGGCGGGCAAAGCAAGCAATCTACGGCGGGACTACCTCCGGCTTCGGCATCGTTCAACCGTATCGTCCGATCTTCTATGACTTCAACGCCGTTTACGGATCAACGTTCCAGAAGAAAGTCGGCGCAGACATAATGGCCGGCATTGGAGGCGAAGATCTCCGCTTCTACACACCGTACGTTTCCTGCGGTTTTACCTCTTGCACAAACTATGTGAGCAGCAATCACCTCGCCGGACACTTTGCCGGTGATGTTCGCTTCTACTTCTGGGGCCACGCTTTCATCCGGCCGGAACTTCACTACTATGTTGTGCGCAACAACAAGGAATTTAACAACGTGAACGTCACCCGCTTCACGGTATCGATCGGATATTCATTCGTGCCAGGATTCTGAAGCGATCTCGAATTGTGATTGTGGCCAGCGGATCCAGGCGGTCCACGTTCGGTCGAAATGATTCAATGATTCAATTCTTATTGCTGAACTGCTTGCCTCAGACTCGGCTTCACTCCCACCGCAGACAGGCTCGATACGTCCCACCCCCCGCCGAGAGCTTTGACCAAATAGACCGACGTCACCAGCCTCTGTCCTAAGAGCTGCGTCGCCAGCCTTTCATTGGTGAGCGCCTGTTCCTGCGCGGTTATCACATCCAAGTAAGTCACCAGGCCACCGGTGTATCGCGCGTTGGCCAGGCTCAAGGACCTTTGCGCATCCGCGACCGCCCGTTGCTGTGACTCAAACGCCGAGGCCAGTGTGCCCAAGCCGGAAAGCGCATCCTCTACCTGCTGGAATGCAATCAACGCTGTCTCGCGGTAACTTGCCACCGACTCCTGATATCCGGCCTTGGCAAATTCGAGCTGGGCGCGATTGCGTCCGCCGGCAATCACTGGTTCTATCACTTGCAACCCGAGTGACCAGAAGAAACTGGGCGCATTCAGCAGCGACGCAATTGCTTTTGAATCCACGCCACCACCGCCGGTCAGCGAAATAGCCGGATAAAGGGCCGCGCGGGCAACCCCGATGCGAGCATTGGCGGCCGCTGCTTCGCGTTCCGCGGTCGCAATATCCGGCCGCCGCTGCAGCAATTCTGATGGCAAGGCCATGGGAACGGCTGGCGGCTGAACGTTCATCCCACGCACCGGAGCCGTGAATTCCGCCGGAGCCAGTCCCTGAAGCATGGCGAGCGCGTGCTGGTATTGCGCGCGCTGCTGCTGTAACAGCGAAAGCTGCGTGATCGAAGAATCGAGCACAACCTGCTGCTGCGCCACATCCAGGCCAGACGCGATGCCTCCCCCGTGGCGTCTTTCCACAAAGTCCAGCCCTTGCTGTTGGAACTCGATCGCCTTCTGCACCACGGCTATTTCCGAATCCAGCTCGCGCAACTGGAAATAGTCAGCGGCCAACTCTGAACTTACCAGCAGGCGCACATTCTCCAAATCAGCGGCTGAGGCCTGGAAGGTTGCATTCGCTGATTCCAGGCTATGACGCACACGTCCGAAAAGGTCAACTTCGTAGTTCAGAGCAAACGGAATGCTGAATTCGTTTTGTGTAACTGCAGTAGGAGTAAATTGAGATCCATTGAGGGGACGGTTAGCAGACAGCCGGCTGCGAGTCGCCCGAACCCCCGCGCTCAATTCAGGATACAAGCCTGAGGCCGTCACCCGCGCTGAAGCTTGGGCCTCTGCCAATCTGGCAATCGCCACCTTGAGGGTCTGGTTGTTGGCCATTGCACGCTGCTCGTATTGGTCAAGCTCCGGGTCGCCGAAAAGGGTCCACCACGCGCCTTTGGGAAGTGAATCAAGCGGCGACGCCTCATGCCAGGGAGCAGGAGTCTGCCAGTTCTGAGGAGTAGTCACATCCGGTTTCTGATATTTCGGTTCACCAGCAAACACCTGAATTGAAGCAACAGCCAACAGACATGGCGCAAGGATTCTGATTTGCGGGATTCCCGTTTTCAGAAAAACTCTGCGCAACTTCACTGCCGGCCGCTCCCTTGTGCGATCTGCACCTGCTCGCCTTCTTCCAGAGAATCGCTAGGACTAAGGACAACCGAGTCGGCAGGCGCAAGACCGCTGAGAATTTCGACCGTGGCCCCGAAATCTCTTCCGATCGCGACGGTTCGCAGTTGCACTTTAGCGTTCTGTCCCACCACCACGGCCCGCGGGCCTTCTGCACGAAAGAGCAATGCGTTCGCAGGGATCGTCAATCTCTGCACCTGCTCCTTGAGCGCGAAGTGTACTTGCGCATACGAGCCTGGGAGCAGTTGCCTTCCCGGATTTGGCACGTCAATTTCTGTGCGCAGCGTCCGCGTGGCGGGATCAATTGAATTCGCCGTACGCACCACATTTCCTGTGAAGTGCTGGCCGACGAGCGCGGGAATTTCTACATCAGCGTGGACTCCGGGGTGTATGGACGGAGAAGCGGTTTCCGGAACATCTACGTAAATTCGAATCGGGTCAACCTGCGCAACCACAAAGAGTTCCTGGTTCGCTCCTCCATTACCAGCATTGATCAGCGCGCCGACATCAACATTCCTCCGCGTCAGGACTCCGGAAAACGGCGCGTAAAGGTGTTTAAAAGATTCGAGCTGTTCCAACCGTTTTACGCTGGCAGTGGCTGCCGCCAGGTTGGCCTCTCCCTGCGTGGAGGAACTGGTCCGTTCTTCCGTCTCCTGCGCGGAGACAGCATCCATTTTTTGCAAGTTCTCCCAGCGCTTGGCTGAGCTCTGCGCGAGTTTGAGCTGGGCTTCGGCCTGATCGCGTGCCGCCCGCGCCTGCATTAATTCTTGATCAATTTCCGGCGTTTCAATATTTGCCAACAATTCCGATTTTTTCACCTGGCTGCCAATGTCCTTGTACCAGTGGCCCAGGTAACCATTCGTACGCGCGTAAATGGGCGACTCGCTGAAGGCCTGCAGAGTCGAAGGCAGCACCAGCTCGTGTTGAGGCGGCTGAGTAACAGGATGAACTACTTCTACTGATGGAACGGCGATCGCTTCTGTTTCCTTCGCCAGCGCACGCCGATCAGAAAGTCGCGAACTGATACCGGCAAACGCTACAACCGCAAAAACAACCGCCAGAATCCCCGCGAACAGGTATCCCCGATTCCGAGGCTTCGTCTGCTCATCCCGTTCCGGTTCCCGTATTTCTAAGAGCTGCTGTTCCATTTCATTCCCCGCAATCTGGCTTCTTTAAGACGTCCGTTCTTGCCTTGCAGATGCGCGTCGCAATCTCCGTCCGTGAAATAAGCTAAACACTACTGGCACAAAAGACAGCGTGGCCACGGTAGCAAACAGCAGGCCTCCAATGACCGCTCGTCCCAACGGAGCATTCTGCTCTCCGCCCTCGCCCCAACCCATCGCCAGCGGAACCATGCCAATGATCATCGCCAGCGCGGTCATGATTACGGGCCGCATGCGCGTATAACCAGCCTCCACTGCGGCTTTGATCGGATCCATCCCTTCCGCCATTCTTTCGCGAGCGAATGAAATCAGAAGAATACTGTTCGCCGTGGCAACACCTATACTCATAACCGCGCCGGTCAGGGCAGGCACGCTGAGAGTGGTGTGCGTAATAAACAAGATCCACACAATTCCCGCCAGCGCGCCAGGAAGCGCTGTGATGATGATGAATGGATCAAGCCAGGATTGAAAATTTACGACAATCAATAGATAGACCAGCACCACCGACATCACCAGCCCAATTTCCAGACCCGAGAATGAGGACTGCATGGTTTCTACCTGTCCGCGAATTTCCATTCCGCTTCCGCGAGACAGCTTGTTTCTAAACTGGTCCACAATTTCCCTGACATCCGCGGCCACTCCGCCGAGATCGCGCCCATCCACGCTGGCATAGACGTCCACCGCTGGGGTCACGTTGTAGTGGTTGACCACCGCCGGGGCCGTTGCAAGCGTCAAGTTTGCGAGGTTGTCCAAAATCTGGGGCGAGGAACTCCCATTGCTCACCGGCGTATTCATCAACGCCGGCACTGAGTCCACGCGGTATTGAGGGCTCTGCACGGCGACGTTATAGCTCACCCCATTCTTCGGATTCACCCAGAACGATGGAGACGTCTGAAAACTGGAGCTGAGTGATACAAGAACGTTCTGCGCAACGTCGCGCTCGGAGATACCCACTTGCTGTGCCCGCGCCCGGTCAACATCGAGATGCAAAGTTGGCAGGCCCATCATCTGCTGGACATGGACATCCACCGCTCCCGGTACATGGCGTAACCGATTCGCAATCTGCTGGGCAATCAAGTAATTCTGCTGGTAGTCGGCGCCCACCAACTGAACGTCCACCGGAGCAGGAAGGCCAAAGTTGAGAATTTGGCTGACGATGTCGGCAGGCTGGAAAAAGAATTCCACACCAGGAAACTTGCGTGGCAACGTCTCGCGTAGCCTATGAACGTATTCCTCTGTTGGATGGTGGTCCTTATTCAAGGAAACCAGCACCTCAGCATCGGAGGTCCCGATTGTGCCGTTATTGCTGTAAGTCACATTGATGCCACTGTAAGGCATACCGATATTGTCGAGAACCGTGGTGATCTCGTTCTTTGGCACCTCGCGACGAATCTCCTGCTCGACTTGGTCAACCAGCCGCGCCGTCTCTTCAATCCGCAGACCTGCCCTTCCTCGCACGTGCAGGCGGAATTGTCCGGCATCAACCCGAGGGAAGAAATCCCTACCCAGGAAAAAGATCAGTCCTCCGGAAGCGACGCAAAACGCCAGAAACATCGAAACGAAGATGCCCCGATGAAGCATCACTGATTCCATCGTGCTCCGGTAAGCTTCTCGCAATTGTTCGAACCGGCGCTCAAATCTTTCTTGCAGCCGGCCAAACAGGCTGGTCTTTCGGTTTTGCGAGTCATGCTCGTGACCGCGAAACAGGTACATCACCAGCGTGGGAACCAAGGTCCGCGAAAGTAGATACGAAGCCAACATGGCGAAGACCACTGCTTCAGCCAGAGGAACAAACAAATATCGCGCGACGCCAGTTAGAAAGAACATCGGCACAAACACGATACAAATCGAAAGCGTAGAAACGAATGCGGGGACCGCAATCTGCTGCGCGCCATCGAGGATCGCTTGCTTGAGTTCCTTTCCCATTCCAAGATTGCGCTCGATATTTTCCAGTTCAACCGTGGCGTCATCTACCAGGATTCCAACCGCCAAGGCCAGCCCACCCAGCGTCATGATGTTGAACGTTTCGCCCAGCGCGCTCAACACCAGTACAGATGTCAGAATGGAGAGCGGGATCGAAATCGCAATGATGAGCGTGCTGCGCCAGTTCCCCAGAAACAGCAGGATCATTGCCGCCGTAAGACAAGCCGCAGTCAGAGCCTCTTTCAGCACGCCCTCAATGGCCGCTCGCACAAACAGGGACTGGTCGAACAACAGCTTGATGTCGAGGTTCTGCGGCAATGTCTGCGCAACTCGTGGCAACAAGTCGCGGATACCCTTCACCACAGTGATGGTGGAAGCGTTGCCGTTCTTCATGACGCTCAACAGCGTGCCGCGCACTCCATCCTGTCGCACGACGTTGGTCTGGGGACTAAATCCATCACGCACATGCGCGACGTCGCGAATGTAAATCGTCGCGCCATTAAGGGTTTTGACTGGAAGATCGTTTAGAGCTTCCACCGTTGTCGGGCTCGCATTGAGCTCCACCTGATATTCCAGAGGCCCGATTTTCGCGGTCCCAGAAGGCAAGATCAGGTTTTGAGCGTTGATCGCGTTCACCACATCCAGCGGCGTCATGTGCTTGGCCTGCAGCGCCGGAATATCAAGGTCCACGGAAACTACGCGAGGTTTCCCGCCGTAAGGAAAAGGAATCGCCGCGCCCGGCACGGTGATAAGCTGCGTACGCAGAAAATTGAGCGCCAGATCGTTCTGTTGCTGCTCGGGAATACTCTTGCTGCTCAACCCGATCTGTAGAATCGGAACAGTGGATGCCGAATATTGAATAATCAGCGGCGGCGTAGCCCCTGGCGGCAAAAACCTGAGCGCCAACTGTGAAATTGCAGTCACCTGCGAAAGCGCCGTCGGAATGTTGGCATTCGGACGGAAGAAGATCTTTACTACTGCCAGTCCGTTCAGCGATTGCGAATCAATGTGCTCAATATCATTGACCAGAGTTGTCAGCCCGCGTTCCGTCACCGTAGTGATCCGGTTCGCCATGTCCTGCGGGGATAGGCCCGTGTAACTCCACACGATACTGATCACTGGAATATTTATGTTCGGGAAGATGTCGGTGGGCGTGCGGTCCACCGCAATAGGGCTGAGGATCAGGATCAGCAGGGCCATTACCACAAACGTGTAAGGCCGGCGCAGCGCTAATGCGACAATCCACATAGTAGCGAGTACTAAGTAGATTGACGCAGGCAGGGTTCGGACTCAAAATCCGGCGGCATTTTGCAAAGATCTGACGCGCCGGGTTCCTCCGCGAAAACCTAGGTGGGTGTGGCGATGAATTCTTCCCTGTTGCCGATTAGGATAGTCTTGAGCACTGGTCATGCCCGACGCCGTCAAGATCATCGAATGTCCGCGCGATGCCTGGCAGGGACTGCAGGGGCAGATTCCCGCGGACTTGAAAGTCGATTACCTGAAGGCCCTAGTCAGCGCGGGCTTCAAACACATTGATGCAGCCTCGTTCGTCTCCCCAAAAGCTGTGCCGCAAATGGCGGATTCCGAAGCTGTGCTCAAGGAACTCGATCCGCCAGATGACGTCGAGATCATCGGGATCGTGGTCAACGAAAAGGGAGCGCAGCGAGCGATTAACACGCAAGCGGTAAGCACGTTGGGATTTCCGTATTCCGTTTCGCCGACTTTTCTTCGCAATAATCAGCGCCAGACCCCGGAGGAATCTCTCGATGAACTGGACAAAATCCAAAGCAAGGCCGATGACGCCGCGCTCGACATAGTCGTATATATCTCGATGGCATTCGGTAATCCCTACGGCGATGAGTGGAACGCGGACGAGATAGTTAGCGCCGTGGATACCCTGGAATCGAGCGGAATCAAGATGATCGCGCTTGCCGACACCGTAGGAGTGGCTTCACCCCAGCAGATTCGGGGGCTGGTCTCGGCGGTAATGGACAAGTATGGATTTCTTGAGATTGGCGTGCATCTTCACAGCCGGCCGGAAATGGCGGCGGAAAAAGTTCTCGCCGCCTATGACGCGGGCTGCCGGCGCTTCGATTCTGCTATAGCCGGCCTGGGAGGCTGTCCATTTGCCCAGGATGCGCTGGTAGGAAATATTCCAACAGAAACTCTGCTCGGCGCATTGCAGCAGCGCGACGCACAACTGCCACCGTTGCGATCGCTTGATGCGCTGCTGCGGGCCTCAAAGGAAATTGGCGCCAGATACACAGTCTCGCACGCTGCAGATTGATGCTGTGCGTGTAGAAGGGATTGTGTGAGAACGGATGGAACGGATGGGATTGTGTGGGGCGGGCGCCCTCGCCGGTCCGGCGGAGCAAGGCTCCGCAAATCCTGGGCTCGGAACCGAACTTGCCGAGCTTCGCTCGGCCTGGACGGGTGATGGCGCCCGTCGCCACAGGACCCGTCCCCACACAATCCTCGCGGCGCTATCACGGTGCTGCCTGGTAGTGTCTGAACCCCGCGCGCTCTATGCCGCGTTGCGCCTCGGGATTCTGCATGAAGGCTTTCCAGATATAGCCAGTCCGCGCATTCTCCGCCATGACCAGACTTATTCCCACGTCTATTCCGACCACGTCAGTATCAAACCAGTTCTTCAGCGGATTGAGCGCGTCCACAAATCCATAACCACACCATGCTTTGGGATATCGGTCTCTGATCGTGCGCAATACCCGCACAGCTTCCTGAGGAAGAAACGGCAGCGAACCGCCAGCAGCGGCGGGAGCCACGGTTCCATCAATCTGCCCTATGCCCGGCGGCCCGCCCCAGACGACATATCCGTGATCGGAATCAGACGCAGTGATGCCCCACAAATCCGCGCTGTAATCGGAAAACTGCGTACCCAACTCGATACAAAAGCGGCGGTGAACTTCCGTCGCGGTCACCGAGTTTTGAAAGTAGTCGGTATAGCGGTCACGCTTGCCGCGAAAATCGAACCACGCCTGCGAATATTGGTGCACAAACAACGGCGCGAATGAGCCGATGTAGCGCAAGCCTTCGTATTCGAAGGTGGTGCGCTTCCAGGCATCCCACGCCTCCGGGCGCAGCGGATAGGTCGGCGATCCCAGGCCCAGCAGGTACATCATCATCATCTCGTTGTAGTAGTCCCAGCGATAAGGAAGAAATCCGACCTCCGGCATCCAGCCGTGCGGCAGCAGCAAGGTGTCTTCAGACAGCCATGTCCACTCCACGCGGTTCGAAATTGAGTGGGCCAGCAGAGTGATCTCGGTATCCCGAAAATGGGTACGGCAGGTGAGAATGCCGCAAAGCAGGATTGCCGTATCCACGGATGACACTTCTGACTCCCACACCCTTTCACCGGTGGTGATGTTAGCGAAGTGATAAAAGAAGCCGCGATGGTGGACCAGCTTTTCGGACAAGAATTTCAGAGTTGTAATAACGCGCGCTCGGGCCTGCGAGTGAGAAATAAATCCGCGAAGATCGGCAATACAGAGAGCGGTCAGGCCAAATCCGGTGGCTGCGATACTCGCGACAACAGAGTTGTCGGACGCAGGTTTGCGAGCATTGCAGCGGTCTTTCACTAAACCGGTTTCCGGACTGGCCTGCTCCCAGAAATAGCAGCAATTCAAGCGCTGCATATCGTCCAGGAGTTGATCGTCTTCCCGGGAAAAAGGCTGCTTGGGCTTGAGGGCGGCCACGGGAATCTGTCCGAGGGCGGGAAGCATCCCTGCGAATGGAGCCAGAGCGGCGGCGCCCGCCATGCGCTGCAATAGTTTTCGCCGTGACAGCCTGCGGCCTTCGTCCATCGGCTACGATGTTAAATGATCTTCGTTTAAATGGTCGTTGCAATGCAATTTCGGAGAATCCGTTAAGTACTGGAATGGGCTCTGGCTCACCAGCAGCTCGCGGAATAAAATTTGCATGATGCCTGTATGAGTCTTGGACGAAAACTATTTTTGATTTTCCTGATCCTGTGCGCAATTGGGTCCTTTATCTGGGTCCGGCGCTTGAAGGCGCGAACAACCGCGCTGAAGGGCGCAGTGATTATCCGTGATGCCGATCCTCGCAAACAATTGCCGATCGCAGGGGTCGAAGTCACCGCCACCGATGGCGTATTCGTAGCCAATTCCAAGTCTGACTCCTCCGGCCTGTTCAGCGTCGCATTGCGCAAGCGAATCATTCAAGGCCAGGTAATCATCTTGCAATTTCGCCATCCCGATTACCAACCTTTTGACTTAAACATTAACGCTTCCGGGCGCAAGGCCTCCGATCAGATTTATGTTGCCGCCCTTGCCCCAATCGTTCGCAGGCCGCCGGTTGAAGACAGCCATCCAAAACAAACAATCTCAAATGTGCTGGTGAGATATTCCATTAAGACTGGGACGGTCGCGACCATTGGCAGCGCAGTGCGGTCATTTGAAGCCGTGAACACCGGGAACATTCCCTGTGCCGGCCATCGTCCATGCTCGCCAGACGGCAAATGGAAGGCCGCGGTTGGCCAGGTTTCACTCGATGCTGGGCCGGGCAATGAATTCCGAAACGCCCGCGCCTCTTGTATTGCTGGCCCTTGCCCTTTCACGAAACTTGACTTATCCGGTTTGGCGCGCGACGGACGCACAATCAGCATCTCGGCGACCAATTGGTCTGAGACCGCAACCTTCTTGGTGGAAGCTGAAGTCGTCCACCCCATGACGACCGACGTCATTCGCAATTCTTATCCCGTGATTTTTGGCGACGCTTTGAACTTCACTCTTCCTCCGGCGGCGGAAGGAGTCAGCATTCAGGCGGAATTGAATGGAGAAACCATCATCTTTCCCCTGGGCCCGGCTCTTATTCTGAGTTGGGCCGACTGCAATGCCAGGACCAATCCCGACCAGACGCGCGTCTATCGCTGCGAGCTCAAGCCGGGTTACAAGTGGCCGGGCAACACATAACCATCCTGAGTCTCGCGAGCCAACCCAAAGCTGCAGAATCACATCTGTGTCGCTGCCGCCAGAGATATCTGATCGCGCTCTGCCCGAGGAAGTGCCCATGTCGCGCACCCGTTTTTACCTTCTTGTCTTGTTTTGCAGTTTGATCTCGTTCAACCTTCGCACAGCTTACGCCCAATACGGCTCCAGCCTGGAGGGTGTTGTCACCGACCAGAGTGGCGCCGCGGTTTCCGGCGCGAAAGTCTCCGCTAAGAACGAGGCAACCGGGGTCACTCGCGAAAGCGTGACCAACGGCTCCGGCTTCTATCGAATTTCCGGGCTTTCTCCGGGGACATAATCGGTCGCAGCGGAGGCGCCAAGCTTTAAGAGTGAATCCACACCGAACGTAGTTGTGGGCGCCGAGGCGGCTCGCGGATTGAACATTTCGCTTCAGCCTGCAGGGTCGCAGACGACTGTAACCGTTACATCCGCCGTGGAGAACCTGCAGACTGAAAACGCCAGTGTGACCGGCACCATCAGTTCCCAGCAGGTGGTGGAACTCCCCCAGTTCGGCCGTGACCCTTACGAGCTATTGCGCCTGACGCCCGGGGTCTTCGCGGATTCCTCTCGCCAGGCCAATGGGAATTCGCTCCACATTCCGCAGCAAAACGGCCGCGGTGGATCAAACAACCAGATTTTCCAGACCGAAAACCAGGTCCAGGCGATCGCCGACGGGCAGCGGGTTACGGCAAACAATTTCACACTGGACGGGGTCAGCATCAACAGTCTGGAGTGGGGTGGCGCCGCCGTCGTAACACCCAACGGAGAGTCGGTCCAGGAAATCAATATCGCTTCGAACACCTACTCTGCCCAGGACGGTCGCAACTCCGGGGCGCAGGTGAAAGTGATTTCGAAAGGCGGCACCAACAACTTCCACGGAAGCGCGTTGTTCAAGCTCAACGACAAGGGATTGAACGCCTTCAACAAGTTTGAAGGAACCAACCAATCTGCCAGGTTCGCTGCTGACTTGCGAAGCCGGTACTCCCAGCCAGTTCATGATCTTTGCGCGCCAGTGTCCCGGTCGCGTGGACCAGAAATATCGCGACTATGCCGGCAGCATCGGTGGTCCCCTCGCAAAAGACAGGCTCTTCTTTTTCTTTTCCTATGAAGGCGTCCGGCTTTCAAATCGTGCCCTGGTGCGCGCCCAAACGCTTGAGACGCCGCAGTTCGACCAATATGTGGTGCAGAACAATCCCGGTAGTCTGGCGGCGACACTTTTCAACACACCGGGGATTACCCCCCGAATTGCCAGCGTCGTCTCGGTCACAGATTGCTGCTCGTTGCTACCAAATTATGGCGTGGGACATTGGTACCTTCCCGGCATCACGCCGAATCAGACGCCCGCTCAGGCCGTAGGCAACGGCCCCGACGGAATTCCAGACTGGGGAGTATTCGACATTTTCGAACCAAACACGAGCAGCGGAAATCAGTACAACGGCCGCGTAGACTACACTCACGGCAATGACCAAATTTTTCGTCAGCACGTATCTAGTTA
>Ga0137374_10008958_pt1 | contig 11826 bp, 9 predicted proteins | sample SagtaG_20_FD_104811 | JGI IMG/M metagenome (GOLD analysis project Ga0137374, IMG submission 104811) | Vadose zone soil microbial communities from Sagehorn Ranch, Mendocino, California, USA - Sage1_R_100_16 metaG | ecosystem: Environmental > Terrestrial > Soil > Vadose zone | place: USA...
CCACGACCTTGTTGTCGAGCCTGACCCGCGCATGTCGTCCATTGCGCACACGCTTCGGCCAGGCGGACCGCGAACCTACGCTGGCCCTTCGGCACCCGGCACGTCTCGCCAGGAGAGGCGGCGCGCTTGACAGCCACCGGGACGCGCGCGAGGATGGGCGCGTGCGGGGCGCAAGCCACAGGTTTCTTGGTGCCATCGTTGCTTTGGGATTGCTTTCCGGCGGTGGAGTTGTCGCCGTGGGCGCCGCTTCCGGCGCCGGTGAGGACGCCACGGTGCTGCAGTATGAGCTCAGCTGCAACTCCGGCGACATTCGTTTCGCCTATCAAGGTCGAAGTCCCGTTGATGCGAACCACAACGGGTTTATTTGCGGCCATCCGGTTGAGACTCCGAATGGAACGAAGATCACCGGGCCTTACTACGACGACTTCTGAGTCGTCGACCGTTTCCCTCGACGCTCCCTGCAACACCATCGCGTAGGCTCGCTTAACGCAACGGGAACGGCGCTCGGCGCGCGTAGCCTGGCCATGACTTAGGCATCCCGGCGGCGAAGGCTTCCGCCGCCTTGACAACGTCGGGATCGCGCGGGTTCAGTACTCGCGCCGCGTCGGCCTCGGCGCGTGGGTCGTCGCCGGCTGCTGCGAGCACTAAGGCGTAGTCGTAGTGCAGCCGCCAGTCTTCTGGGTCGAGTCGTACTGCCTGGGCCATCGCTTGCTTCGCGGCCTCCGGCCGTCGCGCGCGCTCGCACCAAGCGAGCACGACATATGGTGCGCTGTGATCGCGCAAGTGCAGGGAATCGCGGGAGCGTGCCTCAGCCGTCGGGCAGTCGCCGGCTTCAGCAGCCGCAACAGCCGCGTCGAAGCGGGCGGTGGCAAGAGCCAGCCGCCCAGACAAGATGGCCGCGAGCACGCATATGCCCACCACCGCCCAGCGCAGCATGTAGCGACGCCGAGAGGGGGCGAGTCCGGCGTGCGCCGTCTCCGGCTGCTCGGCAAGGGCAGCGCCCCCGACCGCGAAGAGCCAGACCGATACGGCCGGCAACTCCCAATCCCAGTCCACGCCGGCGTGAACCAACCATGCCAGGGAGACGGTCAGCAGCGCCGCCCACAAGGCGGCATCAGGGCCGCCCCGGCGGACGCGGCGGAGGAGGCCCAGCGCGATCGTGCCGAGCGCGATCAGCAGGAGTGCCAAGCCCACCGGGCCAAGCTCACCTAACGTCTCGAGGTACACCGAATGGGCGTCGTGCACGGACAACCGAGCAACCTCGCGCTGGCGGGCCCAGGCGAGGTCAAATGTCCCAGCACCCTGGCCGAGGATGGGGTGGTCCTTCGCGGACTTCAGTGCCACCGCCCAGTAGGCCGACCGTCCGCTCGACCCCGTGCCCAGCAAGCGGGAGGCGCCGGCCGGTGCGCCCTTCCCGGACCGCTGGTCGTGGTGGGCGCTGACGACCGCGGTTACCAGCGCCACCGTGAGGACTCCAGCGACGCTCGCGGCCGCGAGCCAACGCCACGAAGCGCGAACGGCGACGCGGCGCCGGCGCGGCTCGCGCTGCTCCGCGCGGCGCGCGAGCACGCGCCCGGCCGTGCCTCGCAGAACGCCGGCGGCGAGCGCACAGGCAGCGAGGGCCAGAGCGAGCCATCGCCCGTCGGCGAGCGTCGCCGCGTCGGGCGTCACGGCAGTGAACCGGTCAGCGGTCGCGACCTGCGCGGCAACTAGCGCGCCCGCCGTCGGAACTACCACCGCCGCGCCGACGGACAGCAATGCCGGCGGGCGGGTGAGTATCAGATAGACCGCCACGCCGAGAAGCGCCGCAAGTGCGGCACCCCGCGAAAGAGTGGCGTGCACGGTCGCGGCGAGCAGCGGCAGCGCCGCGGCCGCAAGGCGCTTTGCCCACGCCGGCTCGCTCTCGTGGCAGGTCAGGTGCGCGCAGAGCACGGCACCGACGGCTGCGAGCAGCCCCAGGCCGTTCCAGTAGGTGATCGGATATGCCAGCCGGTCCAGGTTGAGCCCCGGCGAGCGGGAGACAATTTCAGGAAGCGTGCGCGACGCAAGCGCGGCTACAGCGACGGCGACCGCCGCCGCGGCTATCCCGAGGACCATCAGCCGTGCCCGCCGCGGGGTCGCAGCCACCAGGCCGAACAGCGCGAGCGTGGCGGAGTAGAGCATGGTGCGGACAGCCTCGGGCGCAGCGCGCCCCGGCGACTGCGACCAGATGGATGACGAGGCCGCCCACACGGAAAGCGCGGCGAGCGCCAGCACCGCGATCGCGAACGGGCGCGTCAGCCCGGCGAGTGGGCTGGATGCGAGCACCAGCCATACCGCGAGGAGCAGCGTTAGCTCTGTCGCCGCGAAGGCGGTCGCGCGCGTTCCGTAGCCACCGCTCTGGAACGCGAGCGCGATCATCAGGGCTCCCGGCACCAGCAGTAAGGCCGCGACGGGAGCCTTGGAGGCCCGGCGGAGCAAGCTGGCATCGGGGGTCGGCTGTCGCAGCGCCGAAAGCGTTAGCTCGTCGTGATGCGGCGGGCGGTCCGTTGGGCTAGGTTAGCCGGACCGATGGGCGCTCCCCGCGTTCTCGTCCTGCATAACCGCTATCGGATCGAGGGTGGGGAGGAGCGCTCGGTCGAGCTGCAGCTGCGCGCCCTCCAGCAGGCGGGTGTCCCCCATACGCTGCTCGAGCGTCGGTCGGCCGGCGTGGCGCGGGTGCACGCCGCGGCGGCCATGCTGCGCGGCGGCGAGAGCTCCGCCGATGTCGCCACCGCTGTGCGAGACCTCCGCGCCGACGTAGTGCACGCCCACAACATTCAACCGCTGATCGGCCCCGGCGCGCTGGCGACGGCGAGGGATGCGGGTGCAAGAGTGGTGCTCCATCTGCACAACGCGCGCCTCTTCTGTGCGATCGGGGTAGCCTCGCGCGACGGACGACCATGCCTCCGCTGCCGCCGTCGGCTCACCCTTCCGGGACTGGTGCTCAACTGCCGCGGCTCCCTGCCGGAGGCGGCTATCTACGCCGCCGCCCTCTCACTCCACCAGCCCGTCGTCTGGGAGGCCGTCGACCGCTTCGTAACCCCGAGCCGATACGCGGCCGGGCAGCTTGCGATGCTCGGGGTGCCGGGCGACCGGCTAGAGGTGCTGCCGCACTACCTGCCCGCGGATGCGTTCGCCGCAGAGTCCCGTGCCGATCGCGGCCGCTACGCGCTTACTGCTGCACGGCTTTCGCAGGAGAAGGGGATCGACATTGCGATCCAGGCCGCCGCGCGAGCTCGGATTCCGCTCCGCATCGCCGGAGAGGGACCGGCTGCACCGATGCTCATAGCACTCGCGCGCCGCCTCGACGCACCCGTCGAGTTTCTGGGTGCGGTCGACCGCAGGGCGCTCGTCGAGCTGGTCGCGAACGCCGCGATGGTGCTGCTTCCCTCGCGCTATCACGAGTTCGGCCCGTTCGCAGCTCTCGAGGCGATGGCGGCCGGGGTACCGGTGGTGGCGAGCCGTCTCGGCGGGCTGCCAGAACTCGTCGGCGAGGACAGCTGCGTGCCGGCCTTCGATTCGGCGGCCTTCGCGGCCCGGATGCGCACCCTCTGGGAGGACGCCAACCTCCGTCGCATCCGGGGCAACGCGCTGCTCGCACGCGCGCGAGAGTGCCATGCAGAGGAGCGCTACGTGCGCCACCTTCTCGACCTCTACGCACGCGTTACGGCTGCGTAGCGCCGCTCCTGGCCCTCGCGCACGCACTCGGTGTCACCGCGCGTGGCCGCCCAGAGCCAGAGCCTCGTCGTACGCCGCAACCGTATCGCGTCCACACTTCTCCCAGGTGAAGTGTTCGGCAACCGTGGCCCGTGCCTGCTCGCCGAGCCGCACGCGAAGGGACCAATCGGCGACCAGCGCGTGCAGCTCGCGCGCAAGTGCGGTCGCATCGCACGGCGGCACCAGTCGGATCCCACCACCGCAGCGCGCGATCTCCTCAGGCCCTGGTCCGCCGCCGCAACCGATCGCCGGGACGCCGCCCGCCATGGCCTCGACGTAGGCGACGCCGAAGGCCTCATCGATGCTTGGCAGCACGAACGCCCTCGCCGACCGCGCCGCCGCGACGGCGCGTTCATGCGGCAGCGCGCCGGTGAACTGGACCCGCCCTGCTAGGCCCAGCTCAGCGGCGAGTCGCGCCAGCGGCGCGCGTTCCGGCCCGTCCCCGACCACAACCCAGCGCAGGCCCGGCTCCTCATTGCGCAGCAGCCACAGCGCTCGCAGCACGTCGGCATGCCGTTTGCGGCTGATGAGGTGGCCGACGGTGACGATGCAGGCCTCCGAGGCCGCCCGTACTCGATCCGGCTCATAGCCGGGTTCTGGGATGTCCGTTCCCAGGTGGACCAGACGCGTTCGCCCAGCCCCGAGCGCTTGACATCGGCGTTCGATCATGGCCGAGTTGGCCAGGACCAGGCGGGCCGCCGCGAACGCCCCCTCGACCGCCCGTCGCCCCTTCGACCCGCGCGCGACTGCGTAGACATCTCCGCCATGGACCGAGATGACGATTGGCACCCCCGGCCGGGACCGCCGCACCGCGTCGGCTGGCGGCGCAGCGTAGTAAGCGTGCACGAGGTCGAATGGGAACGAGCGCCGCCGAGCCCGCAGCGCCAGCGTGAGTGACGGCGCCGCCCACGCGCCCCAAGACGCGTACGCGTGCGCTCTGGGTGGCGCCAGAAACGGCACGTACCAGACCTGGATCCCATCCAGCTCGGCCACCGGTGCCTGGCGCAGCGGCGCAATTACCGGTGCTAGCCGTCCGCTAGCCAGCGCCGACCGGGACGGCACGGGTCGGTGCAGTACGAGCACCCGCACATCGGCGCCCGCGTCGCGGGCCGCCAGAGCCTGCCGGTGAGCCCATACGCCCAGCACGGGGTCGGCGGCGCGGGGGTAGTACTCGGCTACCACGACCACTCGCATTGCGAGGCATAATGGCGAGCCGGGATGGCCGCGAGCGCGTAGTGAAGCGGAGTTCCTCGAAGCGGCTTACCGGCGCGGCCACGCGCGCCGTAGATTCCACCGCGCGCGGCGCGCCCGCTTCACGGCGCGGCGGTGGGCCCTGCGCGCGACGCCGGCGACCATCGCGCCTAAGGGGCGCGACGTCTGAAGCGCCAGACGTCGCGGCTCAGCGGGGGCCTTGTGGGCCCAGCCCCACCAGTCGTCCTCCACGATCAGCTCGGTGAAGGCTGGCTGCTGGCAAACGATGAGGTCCCACACCGCGCGCATGTGCGGCTCGCGTCGCTCCGAGGGGCTCAGCTCCCGGTGCACGATGCCGTCGGTGGCGGTGCGCTCGGGATGCAGGTCGTGGCTCCAGTCGAGGTCGTCCAGCAGCAGCCAGCCGTCTGGCCGCAGGAGCTTCTCGGCGAGGACGACTGCGAGCCCGTCGATATTCCAATTCTTGGCGCCGTCGATGTAGACGAAGTCGTACACCGGTTCGCAGTTGCCGCAATTGTCGGAGCTTGCCTCGACCTGCTTCTTGAGCCACCAGGTGTAGGAGGAGTAGCGACGTACGACCGTCACGCGATCGGCGACGCCGGCACGCTCCAGCACGCTCTTGGCATCGGGGTCGTGGATCGAGTGCTCGAAGTCGACGGTCGTGAGCTGACCGGCCTCGTTGTCTGCCAGGGCGGCGGCGATGTAGGCGGCCGAGACGCCGTGACCCGTGCCGAGCTCGAGGACCGCAAGCGGCCGTGTCGCGCGCACATGGTCGTAGACCCGTCGTCCCTGTTCGGGGCTCATGTACGGCAGCCCGGCCACCACCTCGGAGACCCGTTGCAGCGTGTCGGACTTCATGCGCACCGGCGCCCGGTGCCTGCGGCGAGCCCGAGCGAGCATGCAGCGATTATGGTCGACGTGACCGCGGGTAGTACTCGGCGACCACGGCCACTCGCACGGTGCGGATGATGGCGAGACGTGGGCGCCTCTGCGTGAGCGGCGGCGGAGCTCAGCGTGCCACGGCTGGAAGCTCCACCGCCGGGGTAGCCGCGAGCGCGTAGTGAAGCGTTATCCACCGGTCGGCGCCCGCGGGGATGTGAGCTATGGCGGACCGCGCGACCCATTTGAGGTAGCCCCGGAGGCGGGCCACCCTGGAGGTACGACCGAACATGTGGATCGCCAGAGGCAGAGGTTCGCTCAGCTCGGCTCGGATCTCGAGTCCCGCTTTGGCGATCAGGCGCTGGACCTCGCGCCGGCCGAAGCGATGAAGGTGACCCGCCCCCTTCGATGCCGCTCGGGCCCTTGGTCGGCGAGCCGATAGGTTGGCCTCCAGCGGAACCTCGATGATGACCGCCCGGCCAATCCGGGCCATCTCCTGAAGCAGATCCACCGGGTGGGGCACGTGCTCCAGCACGTGGGACGCGAAGACCAGGTCGTACGCACCGTCCGGGACGGGCACGTGTCGACCGTCAAACACGTGCGCCTCGCTAACCCCGGCGCGCTGGGCCGCTAGCGCCGTGGCAGCGGCCGAGATCTCATATCCGATGCGTGCATCTGCGAAATGGCGCGCGCCGAGGTCATCCAGAACAGCACCATCGCCGCATCCGATCTCGGCGATGATCGTGGGTGCCTCGAGACCGATAGCCCTGGCCAGATAAACGACATGATCCGCCTTTGTGATGGCGCCGAGCTGGCGCCATCGCCCGTGCTTCTCGCTGTTCGCGTCGGAACGGTAGGACCTCTCGTAGAAGTCCCTTAGATCTCCCTGCGGGCTGCTCACCGCACTAGTGTCGCTCGTGATCCCCACCGAGCAAGACGGGCAGGACCCGCTCGGCGAACGTCCGCCGAAGTGCCGCCCACCGGTATGGCTCGAGTAGCTGCGCGGCCTCCCGCGCGTACGCGGCGCGCGGTTCTTCGTCGAGCGCTAGGGCCGCCCGCAGCGCACGCGCGAGCGCGCTGGGGCTCCGCTCTTCGGCCACGAGCTGCGGGGCGAGGCGGCGTGCGAGCGGCAGGGCGTCGCTTGGTCCCGGGGTCGGCACCGTCACGAGCGGCGTGCCCGCCGCGAGGGCCTCCATCGGAGCGAGGCCCCAGTCCTCGTAGCGCGACGCATTGACGAACATGCGGGCGCGGCCCACCAGGTCAAGCCAGCGATCGCGCGGCAGGGCTCCTGCCCACTCGACGCCGGCCGGCTCGGCGACCCCGGCCCGGCGGAGGCGCCGCAGCGCCGCGTCGCGGTCGAGCCCGCCAACGACCAGCCGAGCCCCCGGGGGCGCCGCCTCGCGCCAGGCCTCGCAGAGCAGCTCGAGCCCACGCTTATGGGGGTTTGCAGCGTAGGCGACGGCATCGAGGTCGCGCTCGGCATCCGACTCCGCGTCGTCGAGCGGCGGAGGCAGCACCACCGCCGGGGGGCCATCCCCAAGCAGCGCCCGCACCGCGCTCGAGGCCGCCTGGCTCCAGGGCAGGAGCAACCGCGCCGTCCCCAGGACGGTGCGCTCGCGTCGCCGCTGCCAGGCGCCTCCGATACCGGGACGGTTGAGCGCCGCCGGGCTATCGAAGCGCACGCCATACGGAGCCTGAGGGTGCTGGAGGAGTGCGGCGGTGACGGTCGAGTAGACAATCGCCCTCGCTCGTACACCTCTGGCCGAGCGCTGCGCGCCGGACGCCTCAACCAAGTCGGTTAGCAGCATCCCGCGCCGCAGATGCGCGAGCGCTCCGATACGCATCGGCACCACGTCGCAGGTCGCACCAGCCCCGCGCGCCAGATCGGCGAACGCCTCATCAGACTGGCGCAGCCCCATTGTCGTGCCGAGCGAGATGACCGCGATGTCCGGTAGGCCGGCCAGAAGGGGCACGCTAGCGTGGCGCGCGTGACTCGCCCGGCGTGCCTCATCACCGGCATCCTGTCGGACTATCGCCGTGAGCCCTTCCGGCTGCTTGCGGCGGCGGAGGACGTGGAGGTGATCGCCTGGCACGAGGCGGGCCCGCCGCTGGAGGGCGTCACCGTGCACCGCACCACGCAGGCTGGCGCCGTGCGGCTCGTCTCCTCGGGCCGCTACCGGGCGGTGATTTGCAATCTCGGCGGACGGATTGCGTTGCCGGGCTCGTACCTTGCCGCCAGGGCGGGCGGGGTGCCATTCGTGCTGTGGGCGACGATCTGGGCCCACCCCCGCACGCCTTTCCACGCCCTCTCCTATCTGGCCACGCGCCACCTGTATCGGAATGCCGACGCCATCGTGACCTATGGCCCCCACGTAAGCGCCTATGTCGGCCGCCACCGCGCGGCCGGCAATGTCTTCGAGGCGCCGCAGGCCGTGGAGGTGGACAGCTTCGCCGTCTCGGTCCCAGTGCGCGAGCGCGCGGCGGCGCGATCCCTTCTGGGGGTGCCCGACGACGGGCTGCTCGTGCTTTTCGCAGGCCGGCTGGAGCGCGAGAAGGGGATCGAGGTCCTGCTTGGGGCTTGGGAGCGGGCCGACCTCGGCCAAGGTGCCGTACTCGCGCTTGCGGGCGATGGCAGGCTCAGAGATCTCGCGGAGAGACGAGGTTCCGGCGTACGAGCCCTCGGGCAGGTCCCACGCTGGAAGCTACGGCCGCTATACGCGGCCGCCGACGTATTCGTGCTCGCTTCGATTCGCACCGCGACGTTCGTGGAGCCGTGGGGGCTGGTCGTGAACGAAGCCATGCTGCAGCGCACTCCCGTCGTGGCGAGCGACGCCGTGGGTGCGGTCGCCGGCGGCCTCGTGCGCGACGGGCGGAACGCGCTCGTCGCACCAGAAGGCGACCCGGAAGCCCTGGCGGCCTGCCTGCAAAGGCTGGCTAACGACCGCGAGCTCCGGGTTCGACTTGGCGAGGCGGCTCGCGAGGATGCAGCCCGCTTCACCCCCCAGGCATGGGCCGACGGCGCGCGGCGAGCGCTCGCCGCCGTCGGGGCCAGCCGCGATGCCTCTGTCGACCCAAGGATCGCCGGTTAGCCGATTGATAGCCGGGCGGTCGGGAGCATTACCGGGGCTCGCGACGTTGAGCGCTTCCGCTGCCAGTGGAGATCTGGGGCGCCGGGCGGTCCGGTTAGGGCGCGAACTCGCCGCTTCCGGCGCCTGAGGAGCCATCGCCTCCGGAGCCGCCCGCGGCGCTGAGGCTGCCCGCCGGCTCGGAGGGCGCCGGCCCGGAGGACGCCTGCAGAGTCGACCCCGGGGCGGCCTGCGCCGCGGTGCCCGTCGGCGCGAACTCCTCGGCTGGATCGGGCGCGGGCGGTGGCGGCGCCGGCGCGGGCTGGGGCGCGGGCGCGGCCTGAGGCTCGCTGGTCGCCTCCGGCGGCGGCTCGGGCGGAACGACGGGCGGCGGCGAGGGATCGGGCGCCTCGGGCGCGGGCCCCTCCGTCGGCCGCTGGGCGACCTGCGCCGCGCGCGCCGCCCGCTCGTGGTTCGCGAACTCGTCGATCGCCGTGCCGCCGCCGGCGAGCGCGGCCGCCGAGCCCGCCATCGCCGCCAGCTTCTGGCCGGTGGCGAGCTCGGCCGCGGCGTGAAGACGCTCTCCCATGGCGGCCGTCTTGTGCTGGGCCGCACCGACGACCGACTCGAGCAAGCTTCGCAACGGTCCGCCGCCATCGGCCGCAAGCGCGACGGGCGGCACGACGCTCGCCACCCGGTCGGGCACCCTGAACTCGCGCAGCGCCGCGCGGCAGCTCAGGCAGGTACGCATGTGCGGGCGGAGCAGCGCCAGATCCTCGGCGGTCGCCTCGCCGTCCGCGAGGGCGGACAGGAGCGGCTCGTAGCGCGCGCACTCGGCACCGCGCTGGATCCCCGACACGCGCCGCAGGAAGGCGCGGCGGCCCTCGGTCAAGAGCCGGTTCACCTTCGTATAACGTCCGAAAAAACCGAGGCGTCGCGATACCGCCGATGCGGTTCCCTCTATCCCAGCGCGGACGCGAGTAGGCCCACGTGGCAGAGGCGCCGCCGACGCTAGGCAGCGCTTACGCGACGGTGTGGGGACGTCCGGCCGGTGCCGGATTGCGACCACGGCACCGGACGCAATTGCCGCGAGGGCGAGCAGGCCGCCCGCACCGATTCCGGCGTCGCCCCACTCGACTTCGCAATCGAACTGGGGCAACATGCCGGCGAGCCCGCCGCGCTCGAATGCATCGAAGGCACGGCGGACGAGCTCGACGTTTTCCTGCGACATCGCCCGCCCTGTTATCCGCCTCGGCGGACTCCGCGGTCTAGTGGAACCACGTTCAGTGCGTCATCAGCCGGGAGTACGTGTAGTTCCGGCGGCCGCCGCGCGTCTCCCAACTCCCCTCGTCGGGCCGGTCCCAGTGGTCCATCAGCCACTCGACGTTGCGGGTGATCCATCCAGCCGAAAGTCGCGTCGTCTGCCCGCTCCTGGACGCTGCGCTCGAGCGCCTCCGGAGACGCCGAGGCGGCGCCCCCTGAATGACGAACGATCCGGACGACCTGGCGGATGCCCCCGCACGGACACGGCGTCGCAGAAGGCCCGTGCGACGCGGCCGCAGCCTCGAAGCGAGCGCCGCAGCTCTGACAGATCATCTGCGCGATAACGGCTACCGGGTGCCACCTCCGGCGGCCCCGATACCCGGCATTAACGGCGCGCACTCTAAGCAGGGCGGCCGGGGGCGCAGGCGGGGCCCAGCATCGAGCACCTGCCCACCTTCATGCTCTCGTGCGACATCGCCTAAGCCCACCCTCCACGGCTTCGAGGCCGTCTCTGCGGCTTGGAAGGTTTCGAAGCGGACGATCTTTGGAAACAGGGCGCCACCACACCAAGGAGGGTCCAGATGCGTTCTTTCCACCGCGCCGTCGTCGTGGTCGTGGCGATCGCGCTTCTGCCGTTCGTCTCCGCGGCGCCGGCGTCCGCCGCACGGTATGTGGGGCTCGGCGACTCGGCCGCATCCGGCCCGGTGATCCCCAACCAGATCCCCGCGCCGCTGGGCTGCTGGCGCTCCGATCACAACTTCGCGCACGTGGTGGCGCAATCGCTCGGCGTCTCGCTGAAGGACGTCTCGTGCAGTGGGGCGAGGACGGATCACGTGTGGAGCCCGCAGGACGTCTTCCTGGGTCCGAATCCGCCGCAGCTGGACGCACTGTCGAACGACACGCGCAGGGTGACCGTGCAGTTCGGCGGCAACGACATCGGCTTCGGCGAGATCGTCGATGCGTGCACGACGGCATCGCCGTACGGGCATCCGTGCAAGGACCGCTATGCGCCGAACTGGCCTGATGGTCCGGATGTGCTCGCCGACCGGATCGCCGCGACGGCTCCGAAGGTTGCGGCGGTGATCCAGGCGATCCACAGCCGTGTGCCGCGCGCACGCGTGCTCGTGGTCGGCTACGCCGCGATCCTGCCGCACGCCGAGACCGACACCGGCTACCCCGGGTGCTGGCCACAGGTCGCGATCGCCTGGGACGACGTGCCCTACCTGCGCGCGACGCATGAAGCCCTCAACAAGATGCTGAGCGAGCAGGCCCTCGCCAACGACGCGACGTACGTCGACTCCTACGCCGCGAGCGTCGGGCGTGACGCCTGCCAGTCGTCGAGCGTGCGTTGGGTCGAGCCGAGCGTGCCGATCAATCCGGCCGCGCCGCTTCACCCGAACGCGCGCGGGATGCGCGGCGTCGCCGCCACCGTGCTGACCGCACTCGGCAAATGAGCGCCGCCGCGCCACCGTGCTGAGCGGACCACGCGCTCGGTGAAGCGCGTCCCACGCCTACGCCACACCTTCTCCAGGTGGCTCCCATGTGCGCGGCCCCCGGTTGGCGGAGGCTCCCTGTATGAGCACGACGCTGATCAACGAGCCGTCGGCAGCGCACAACCGAGAGGGCGCCGGGCGGCCGGCACCGGCGCCCAACGAGCGTCGCCTGTACGCCG
>Ga0137374_10008961_pt1 | contig 11824 bp, 10 predicted proteins | sample SagtaG_20_FD_104811 | JGI IMG/M metagenome (GOLD analysis project Ga0137374, IMG submission 104811) | Vadose zone soil microbial communities from Sagehorn Ranch, Mendocino, California, USA - Sage1_R_100_16 metaG | ecosystem: Environmental > Terrestrial > Soil > Vadose zone | place: USA...
CCATGGCCAGCGCCCCCAGCGGCGCCCCGCCAGTGAAGCCGAGCTGGAACACCGCGAGCCTCCTGACGCGACTCCCCCTGCCGACGCCGGTGACCCAACTCGCGAGCCCGCCAAGGTACGAGCGCACCTGGCTGCTCTCGGCGCGCCCAGGAATGGTTCGTGACGGGAGCCCGTTCAGGCCTCGTAGCCTACCGTACCGGCCTGTCGGCCGAGGAGCGGTTCAGCACGCAGGATACCGGGGTCGCATCGAGACCGATGGGGGGGCGACCGTCTCCAGGCCCCCATACCGCAGAAAGCGCCCAGGAGATAGGCAGTCCCTTCGTCCGGTGCTACATTCATGGCAATTCGGGACGGGCGCGCTTCGGGGTCGAGATGCTGTCGGGTAGGGGGTGGTGGGTCACTTTGGCCTCAGGGGAAGGATTCCCGCCGCCGGCGGATGGCTTCGCCCCCGCGGTCGGAGGGGTGGCATCGGGCTTGCTGTTGACACACGGGAGGTCAGCCAGCGGTGCCCCCATGGCGCTACCCGCGGCTCTCGAGCTCATCCAGGTCACCAAGCGGTACGGGACGACCGTGGCCGTGGACGCGGTCGATCTCAAGATTCCGGCCGGCACCTACTGCTGCCTGCTCGGCCCGTCGGGCTGCGGCAAGACCTCGACGCTGCGCATGATCGCCGGCCACGAGGCGGTCACGGCGGGGGACATCGTGCTGGGCGCTCACAACATCACCGACCTGCCGCCGGCCGCGCGCCGCACCGCGATGATGTTCCAGAGCTACGCGCTCTTCCCGCATCTGACGACCCTCGACAACGTCGCGTTCGCGCTGAAGATGCGCGGCGTGGGAAAGGCGGAGCGCCGTGGCCGGGCCGCGCGGCTGCTGGAGCTCGTGGCCATGGACGCGTACGCCGACCGCCTGCCGTCGCAGCTCTCCGGCGGACAGCAGCAGCGCGTCGCGCTCGCCCGCGCGCTGATGACGGAGCCGCAGATCCTGCTGCTCGATGAGCCGCTGTCGGCGCTCGATCAGCTCCTGCGCGTCAAGATGCGCGCCGAGCTCAAGCGCCTGCAGCGCGAGCTCGGCATGACCTTCATTCACGTCACGCATGCCCAGGACGAGGCGATCGCGCTCGCCGATCTCGTCGTGGTCATGGACAGGGGACGGATCGAGCAGCAGGGGACGCCGCGGGAGGTGTTCAACCGGCCGCGCACCGAGTTCGTCGCCTCCTTCATCGGGGGTCACAACATCGTCGCCGTCGGCGACGTCAAGGTCGCCGTCCGCGCCGACCGCCTGCGCCTCCAGCGGCTCCCGGACGGCTCCCCCGAGCCCGGGGCCTTGGCGGCGACGGTGACGGACGTGGAGTATCAGGGTTCCATCGTGCAGACCACGGTGAGGACCGCCGACGGGACCGAGCTCGTGGCGCTGGCGCCCGAGCAGGTGTTCGATCGAGAGCCCCTCCCGCCCGGGATCCGGGTCGCCGTGCGCTGGGAGCCGCACGACGCCCATCCACTGGCGTGAGCCCTCACGCGGGCCCGCGTCGATCGGACGTCGACGCATCACCACGACAAGGAGGAAGGGACATGACGGACAGGGCGAAGGACACGACCCGCATCAGCCGACGGACGGTGCTCACGGGGGCGGCCGCCGCCGCGGGGACGGGGCTGCTCGGCGGCTTCCCGGCCGTCATCGCCGCCGAGCCGGTGACGCTGCGCTACCTCGGCACCGCCGTCAACCAGTCCAAGGACATCGCGCAGAAGGTCAAGGCGGACCTCGGGATCACCATCGAGTACATCCCGGTGACGACCGACGACGTCTCCAAGCGCATCATCACCCAGCCCGGCTCCTTCGACGTCGCCGATACCGAGTACTTCTCGCTCCGGAAGCTCATCCCGTCCGGCAACCTGGTGGGCATGGATGCCAAGCGGATCAAGTATGCGGACAAGATCACGCCGGTCTTCACCAAGGGGGAGGTGGCCGGCAAGCGCATCGGCGATCAGGGCACGGCGCCCCGGAAAGTCTTCTACCTCGAGGGCCAGAGCTCGACCAAGTTCGCGTCGTCGCCGACGCAATGGATCACCCTCATCCCGACCACCTACAACGCCGACACGCTCGGCATCCGGCCGGACCTCATCAAGCGGCCGATCACTTCCTGGTCCGAGCTCCTCAATCCGGAGTTCAAGGGGAAGGCGTCGATCCTGAACATCCCCTCGATTGGCATCATGGACGCCGCGATGGTCGTCGAGGCCCTCGGCGTCCACAAGTATCGCGACAAGGGCAACATGACGAGGCCCGAGCTCGACCTCACCATGAAGACCCTCATCGACGCCAAGAAGGCCGGGCAGTTCCGCGCGTTCTGGAAGGACTTCAACGAGAGCGTGAACCTGATGGCCTCCGGAGAAACGGTGATCCAGTCGATGTGGTCGCCGGCCGTCACCAAGGTGCGCTCGATGGGCATCCCGTGCGTCTACCAGCCGCTGAAGGAGGGTTACCGCGCCTGGGCCGCCGGGTTCGGCCTGCCGAAGACCCTCAAGGGCAAGAAGCTCGACGCCGCCTACGACTTCATCAACTGGTTCCTGTCCGGCTGGGCGGGGGCCTTCCTCAACCGTCAGGGCTACTACTCGGCCGTCCTCGAGACCGCCAAGGCATCGATGGAGCCGTACGAGTGGGCGTACTGGATGGAGGGCAAGCCGGCCGAGAAGGACATCAAGGCGCCGGACGGCACGCTGCTGGAGAAGGCGGGCGCCGTGCGCGACGGCGGGTCCTACGAGGCCCGGATGGGCGGTGTCGCCTGCTGGAACGCGGTCATGGACGAGAACGACTACATGGTCAGGAAGTGGAACGAGTTCATCGCCGCCTGACCCGCGCGTCGGCGCCCTACTGGCAGGTGGCGCCGCTCGCGCTCGTCTTCGCCGTCTTCTTCCTCGTCCCGCTCGCGCTCACCGTCGTCGTGAGCGTCTGGCGGTACAACGAGTACTCGATGACCCCGGCGCTGGTCGGGAGCAACTACGCGGCCGTCTTCTCGGGGTGCGTGGCCGAGCTGCCGAGCCTCTGCCTGACCTTCAAGACCTACCTCTCCACCCTGCGGCTGTGCGCCTGCGTGTGGCTCGTCACGCTCGTCCTCGGCTTCACGGTCGCGTATTTCCTCGCCTTTCACGTCCGCTCGCTCACCGCGCAGATGGTGCTCTTCCTCGTGTGCACCATCCCCTTCTGGACCTCGAACGTGATCCGTATGATCTCCTGGGTGCCCCTGCTCGGCCGCAACGGCCTCGTCAACTCGTTCCTCCACTCGGCCGGACTCACGGGGGCGCCGGTCGAGTGGCTGCTGTTCTCGAACTTCTCCGTGATCGTGGCCTTCGTGCACCTGTACACCATGTTCATGATCGTCCCGATCTTCAATTCCATGAGCCGGATCGACCGGGCGCTGCTCGAGGCGGCCCGCGACGCCGGCGCCTCGGGGTGGCAGACGCTCTGGAACGTCGTCGTGCCGCTCTCCAAGCCGGGGATCGTGATCGGCTCGATCTTCGTCGTCACCATCGTCATCGGCGACTACGTCACCATCGGCGTCATGGGGGGCCAGCAGATCGCCTCGGTCGGGAAGGTCATCCAGGTCCAGCTCAGCTACCTGCAGTTCCCGCTCGCCGCCGCCAACGCCGTGGTGTTGCTCGCCGTCGTGCTGGCGATCATCTGGACGATGACCCGGCTGGTCGACATCCGGGCGGAACTGTAGCGGGGGTCATTCACGAGTGACGACCGTGAGTGATGGGGGCTGAGCCGTGCGCGAGGGACGCCCAGCGGTCTTCTTCTGGCTGGCCGCGGTCTTCGGCCTGTTCATCCTCTTTCTCTACGGGCCCATCATCACCATCGTCGTCCTCTCGTTCCAGGGCCCGTCCGGCGGGCTGACGTTCCCGATGAACGGGCTGTCGGCGCACTGGTTCTCGCGCCTGTGGGGCGGGCTCGGCGTGGTGGACATCTGGGCGGCCTTCGGGCGCTCGCTCCGCCTCGGCCTGACCGTCATGGCGCTCACGGTGGTGATCTCGGTCCCGGCCGGCTATGCGTTCCGCCGGGGATTCCGGGGCGCGAGCGCCGTCTTCTACACGACGGTGGCCAGCCTGATCGTCCCGTCGATCATCGTCTCCCTCGGCATCGGCGTGCAGTTCCGGCTGCTCGACGACGCGATCAGATGGGCGGCGGAGGCAACCGGGATGGCGGCGGTCGCGGAGGGGTTCACCACGAGCGCCGGGATGTTCACCTCCGGCCTCGGCGCCCACCTGACCTGGACCCTGCCGTTCGGCCTGCTGATCATGTTCGCGGTGTTCAACCGGTTCGACCCGCGCTACGAGGAAGCGGCGCGCGACCTCGGGGCGACGTCCGGGCAGACCGTCCGGCACGTCGTGCTGCCGCTGATCGCGCCCTCGCTCGTCGGCATCGGGCTGTTCGGGTTCACGCTCTCGTGGGACGAGGTGGCGCGCTCGAGCCAGGCCTTCGGCAGCGACCAGAACACGCTGCCGCTCGAGCTCACCGGCCTCACCACGACCATCACCAATCCCGAGATCTACGCGCTCGGGACGGTCACCACCGGCGTGTCCTTCCTGGTGATCGTGGTGTCGCTCCTGCTGATCCACGCGCTGCGCCGGCGCCCGGCGCGGGGCGAGTCGGGCGGCGGGGCGGCAAGGAGGTGAGCACACTCATGGAGATCCTGGTGGTCAACCCCAACACCACGGCGTCGATGACGGACAAGATTCGCGCGGCCGCGGAGGCCGCGGCCTCTCCCGGGACGCAGGTCACGGCGGTGAACCCGGGCGTGGGGCCGGCATCCATCGAGGGGTTCTACGACGAGGCCCTCGCGGTGCCGGGTCTGCTGGCGGAGGTCGCCAAGGGCGAGGCGCGTCGCGTCGCCGGCCACGTGATCGCGTGCTTCGACGACACCGGGCTCGAGGCCGCGCGGACGCTGGCCCGGGCGCCGGTGGTGGGCATCGGCGAGGCCGCCTTCCACGTGGCCGCTCTGGTCGCCGGTCGCTTCTCGGTCGTCACCACGCTCGGCCGGTCGATCCCGGCGATCGAGTTCAACCTCCTCAAGTACGGGCTCGCGGCCCGCTGCGGGCGAGTGCGGGCGGCGGAGGTTCCCGTCCTCGCGCTGGAGGACAGGAGCAGCGATGCCCGTCGCCGGATCGAGGTCGAGATCGAGGCGGCCAAGCGCGAGGACCGCGCCGAGGCCATCGTGCTCGGGTGCGCCGGCATGGTCGACCTCACGGCCGCACTGTCCGCGCGCCACGGCCTCCCGGTCGTCGACGGGGTCACGGCGGCGGTCGTCTTGATCGAGTCGCTCGTCCGCCTCGGGCTCGCGACCTCGAAGGTGGGCGGCTATGCCGAGCCGCTGCCCAAGGCCGTCGCCGGTCTCTCGGTCCTTTTCCCGCCGTAGGAGCCTGTCGGAGAAATGCTCTGGCTAGCGCTGGTCATGGGGTCTCCTCGAGCCGGCGCGTTGACGCTCCCGGTGGGGCACATGGTAGCATCGACACGGTGCGGGCTGGAGACACGCGATAGCGGAGGGCGCAAGCCATGGGCAGCTCGTTGATCCTCGGGAAGTACATCATCGCCAAGACGAGCGGACGCGACGGAGCCACGGTGGTCGAGGACGGCGCGGTGTTCCAGCGCGACGGCACGATCGTGGACGTCGGCCCCGCCGCCGAGCTCAGCCGGCGCCATCGCGCCGACCGCGTCCTGGGCTCCTCCGATCACGTGGTGCTGCCGGGCTTCGTCAACAGCCACCATCACGTCGGCCTCACGCCGTTCCAGCTCGGCTCGCCCGACTACCCCCTCGAGCTCTGGTTCGCCAGCCGAATGGCTGCCCGCGACGTCGATCCGTACCTCGACACGCTCTACTCGGCCTTCGAGATGCTCGAGTCCGGCATCACCACGGTGCAGCACCTCCACGGCTGGCGCGGGGGACCTGCCTCCCGCGTCTTCGGCATCGCCGAGCGGATCCTCAAGGCCTACGAGGACATCGGCATGCGCGTGTCGTACTCGTATGCCCTGCGGGATCAGAACCGGCTCGTCTACGAGGCGGACGAGGACTTCTGCCGGCGCCTGCCCCCGGCGATCGAGGCGGAGCTGGCCGAGTACCTGAAGGCCCAGGCCATCCCGCTCCCGGATCACCTCGGCCTCTTCGTGGACCTGTGGGAGCGCGCCGGGCGGAACGCGCGCGAGCGGGCGCGCGTCCAGCTGGCGCCGGCCAACCTGCACTGGTGCTCGGACGAGTCGCTGGCGGCGCTCCGGGACTACTCGGCCGAGTACCGCGTGGGCCTGCACATGCACCTGGTGGAGACGGCCTATCAGAAGGAGTACGCGCGGCGGCGCACCGGCACCACGGCGCTGCGGCACCTCCACAAGCTCGGACTCCTGGGGCCGCCGCTCACGCTGGGGCACGGAGTGTGGCTCACCGAGGACGACATCGACCTGGTCGCCGAGACCGGGACCATGGTCTGCCACAACGCCAGCTCCAACCTGCGGCTGCGCAGTGGGGTCGCCCCGCTGAACGATCTCACCGCTCGCGGCGTGCGGGTGGCCTTGGGGCTCGACGAGGCCGGCATCAACGACGATCGTGACATGTTCCAGGAGATGCGGCTGGTGCTGCGACTGCACCGTGTGCCCGGGATGGAGGACGTCGTCCCGACGTGCGCCCAGGTCTTCCAGATGGCCACGGCCGGCGGAGCGGCGACGACCGGATTCGCCGACCGCATCGGCGCCATCGAGCCCGGGAAGGCCGCCGATCTGGTGCTCCTGCCCTGGAGGAGCGTCGCCCACCCCTATCTCGACGCGGGGACCAGTCCCGTGGACGCCGTGGTTCACCGCGCGCGGGCGGGGGCGGTGGACACCGTGCTGGTCGACGGGGAGGTGGTGCTCGAGAACGGCCGGTTCACGCGGGTGGACAAGGCCGCCGTGCTGGAGGAGCTGGCCGCGTCCCTGCGAGTGGCGCTGCGCCCCGATGAGGAACGTCGCCGCCGCCTCTCGCGCGAGATCTTCCCGCACGTCAGGCGCTTCTATGACGGGTGGCTGGACCGGGTGGTGCACGACCCGTTCTACGCTCCCAGCTCTCGGCGCTAGCCCAACTTCCTACCAGGGCCGTGATACGATGCCGCCGGATGATCCCCCTCGACAGCGGGCCTGAGGGCCGATGGAGATTGCGATGGCACTGATCAAGGTGAAGGACCTCGCCTATGGGCGCCTGCGGGCGCCGGACCTGGACGTCATGGAGGAATTTCTCACCCACTTCGGCATGGTGAGGGCGGCGCGGACGCCCAACGCGCTCTACATGCGGGGCACGGACCCCTCCCACCACCTCCACGTGACGGAGAAGGGCGACCCCGCGTTCGTGGGGTTCGCGTACCATGCCGCGAGCGACGACGACCTCGGGCGGGTCGCGAAGGCGCCGGGGGCGTCCCCGGTGGAGGGGATCGACGAGCCCGGCGGCGGGAAGCGGGTCCGGCTGCGGGAGCCGAACGGGTACCAGGTCGAGGTCGTGCACGGGATCGAGACGTTCCCGCCGATCCCCGTGGCGCGCGACCCTGTGAACACGGGCAACGAGCCGCTGCGGCGGGCGGGCGTGCTGATGCGGCTTCCCAAGCCCCCGGCGCCGATCAAGCGGATCGGGCACGGTGTGCTCGGTACGCCGAAGGTGCGGGAGACCGTGCACTGGTTCAGGGAGACGCTGGGGTTCATCTGCTCGGACGACGTGTACGCGGGCGAGAAGGAGAACATCATCGGGTCGTTCAACCGATGCGATCGCGGCGACGAGTACGTCGACCACCACACGCTCTTCTGCGTGACGAACGAGCGGGCGGGTCTGAACCACATGTCGTTCGAGGTCCCGGACGTCGACGCGGTGTTCATGGACCACGAGTATCTGGCGCGGCTCGGCAAGTACGAGCACATGTGGGGCGTCGGACGGCATCTGCTGGGGAGCCAGGTCTACGACTACTGGTGCGACCCGTGGGGCCGGGTGCACGAGCGGTGGGCGGACACCGACCGGCTGAATGCGACGAGCGGCTCGAACCTGTTGCCGGCCCACGAGGCATTGGTCAGCCAGTGGGGTGAAGACCCGCCCGAGAAGTTCATCCGTCACGTGAGCCCGTGACGGCAGGGACCCGCCGTGACAGAGGCGCGCGCGGCGGCGGCCCTGTGGTGGGAGTCCACGCAGGCACACGAGGGAGGGAATCATGGCGCGGGTGACAGGGCTCGGACACGTCGGGATCTACGTGCGCGACCTCGAACGGATGGTCGCCTTCTACCGGGACGTCATGGGCATGCAGGTCACCAAGCAGAACTGGCGCGCCGGCGCCGTCTTCCTGAGCGCGGATCCGGAGGCGGTCGACCATGAGATCGCGCTCATCCGGGGCCGGCCGGACGCGGAGGATCCCCATCTGATCAACCAGATCTCGCTGCGGGTCGCCAGCCTCGACGATCTCCGCGCCTTCCACCGGCGCTTGGTCGTCGAGGGCTATCGCATCGACCGGGTCGTCAATCACGCCAGCGCCATTGGCTGCTACTTCTTCGATCCCGAGGGCAATCGCACCGAGGTGTTCTGGGTCACGGGCCGGCCGTGCTGGGTGCCCACCGCGAACCCCATCGACATCGAGCAGCCCGACGAGGCGCTGCTGGCCGAGGTGGACCGTGTCTGGATGGAGCTCCGCCACGTGCCGGTCGGAGGGCGGCTGACGGACGAGACCGCAACGCTCGAGGTGGCGCGCCTCGCCTAGAGCGATGATAAGGGCCCATCTGCGGCGTTGGCGCCCTTGGCCGCACGCTCAACGTACAGAGAGTACGCCTCGCGTGCGGCCGTCGGGCGCCGCCTTGCAGCTGGACCCTTCTCATCGCTCTAGCCAGACCGTTTCTCCGACAGGCGCCTAGTCTAGCCGGGCTCGAGCGCCGGGCGCGCCGGAGGCCGTGGGCATTCCGCACGCGGAAAGGGAGGACGCGATGTCGCCGAGACTCACTCGTCGGGAATTCCTGGTCGGCGCCGCGCTGGCGGCGACGATGCCGGCGCCGGCGTTCGCGCAGCAGAAGCCGGTCAAGATCGGCCTGCTCACGGTGAAGACGGGGCCGCTCGCCCAGGGCGGCATCCAGATGGAGCAGGGCATCACCCGGTTCCTCAAGGACAGGAACTACACGCTCGCCGGGCGCAAGGCCGAGCTCGTCGTCGGCGACACCGGCGGCAACCCGGCCGGCACCAAGACCAAGACCCAGGAGCTCGTGGAGCGTGACGGCGTCGATCTCATCGTCGGGCCGCTCGCCGCCTTCGAGCTGCTCGCCATCACCGATTACGCCGCCCAGGCGAAGATGCCCATCCTGAGCCTCGCCGCCGCCGAGGACATGACGCAGCGTCGGCCCAACCCGTATTTCGTCCGCGCCTCCGCGACCTCGGCGCAGTCGATGCACCCCCTGGCCGATTACGCGGCGAAGGAGCTGAAGTTCAAGCGCGTGATCAGCATCACCGAGGACTTCGCCTTCGGCTACGAGCAGATGGGCGGGTTCCAGCGCGTCTTCGAGGACGCGGGCGGCCGGGTCGTGAAGAAGCTGTGGCCGCCGCTCGTGACCCCCGACTACACGCCCTATCTCGCGCAGCTCAGTGGCGTGGACGCCGTCGTCCAGGGCTTCGCCGGATCGAACCCGCTCAAGTTCATGAAGCAGTACAAGGACCAGGGGCTCAAGCTGCCGGTCCTGAGCGGCAGCGTGGGCTGCGACGACGCGCTCCTGAAGAGCTTCGGCGACGAGGCGATCGGCGTGATCTCGTGCTCGGCGTACACGAGCGATCTCGACACGCCGAGCAACAGGCGGCTCGTCGAGGGGATGGTGCGCGACCACGGCAATATCCCCGGCATCTACGCCGCCGGGCTCTACATCAACGGCATGGTCGCGGAGGCGGCGCTCGAGAAGACGGGCGGCAAGACCGACGACAAGGAGGCGCTGATGAAGGCGCTCCGCGCGGTGTCGCTCACCGACACGCCGCGCGGGCCGTTCCACTTCGACCACCTCGGCAACGTCGTCGGCAACTTCTACATCCGGCGGTGCGAGCGCAAGGGCGACAAGCTCGTCAACACGACGATCAAGACCTATCCGAACGTGAGCCAGTTCTGGACCTATGACGAGAAGTGGTTCCTCTCGCAGCCCGTCTACTCGCGGGACTATCCGCCGCTGAAGAGCTGAGGCCGCGTCCGCTCCGAGGCTTCCCGTCCGCGTGACGGGCCGGCGACCATCACCTGATCGATGCGCGATTGGTGTTCCGCTCCGACACAGATTGCGCCGCGAGTCGTATGAACCTCTGGCTGGTGCTGGCCGTCAACAGCGTCACCCTCGGCGGTCTCCTCTTCCTCCTGTCCGCCGGCTTCTCGCTGATCTTCGGGCTGATGAAGATCCCGAACCTGACGCACGGCTCGTTCTTCATGCTGGGCGCCTACTTCGCGGTGAGCCTGATCGCGCGGGGCTTCGACTTCTGGGCGGCCGCGATCGTCAGCGGGCTCGGCGTCGCCGCCTTCGGCGGCGTCGTCGAGCGGTTCGTCCTGCGCCGGCTGGCCGGCGCCGAGCTCCCGCAGGTGCTGGTGACCCTGGGTCTCTCCTTCATGGTCGCCGACGTCTGCCTCATGGTGTGGACCGGCGACCCCATCCCGATCGCCACGCCCCCGGCGCTGCGCGGCACGACCTCGGTGCTGGGCCTGGCCTTTCCCACCTATCGCCTCGCCATCAGCATCATCGCCGTGACCTTCGCGGCGGCGCTGTGGGCGCTGCTGGACCGGACGCGGCTCGGCGCGATGATCCGCGCCGGCGTCGACGATCCGGCGATGGCGCGGGTCGTCGGCATCCGGGTCTCGCGGCTCTTCACCATCGTCTTCTGCCTGGGCGCGTGGCTCGCCGGGTTCGCCGGCGTCATCGGCGGGCCGATCCTCTCCGTCTATCCCGGGCTCGACCAGGACATGCTGCCCCTCGCCCTCGTCGTCGTCATCCTCGGCGGCAGCGGCAGCCTCCTCGGCTCGCTCGTCGGCAGCGTCGTCGTCGGCTTCCTCTACAACTTCGGCCAGGCGATGTTCCCCGAGCTCGCCTACGTCGTCCTCTTCCTGCCGATGCTCATCGTCCTGGTCCTGCGGCCCCAGGGCCTCTTCGGCCGGCCGGCGGGATGAAGCGGCTCGCCCTCGCCGCCGCGCTCGCGATCCTGGCGGCGGCGCCCCTGTGGGTCGGCTCCCCCTACTACGTCAACATCGCCACCCAGATCCTGCTCTACGCCATCTTCGCGCTCGGCATCAACGTGCTGGTGGGCTACGCCGGGCTGGTGACGCTCGGCCATGCCGGGCTGTTCGGCATCGCCGCCTACACGGGGGCGCGGATCATGAACGCGGGCCACGACCACGTCGCGGTCGCGGCGGGGACCCTCGCCGTGACGCTCGCCGCCGCCGCGATCTTCGGCGCGCTGGCGCTGCGCGGCACCGGGCTCGGCTTCGTCATGATCACGGTGGCCCTCGGCCAGATCGTCTGGGGCGTCGCCTATCGCTGGATCTCCATCACCAACGGCGACAACGGCGTCTCCGTCAAGGGGCGGCCGAGCCCGTTCGGGCTGTCGCTCGCCTCGCCGGCCGGCTTCTACTGGGCGACGTTCGTCGTCTTCCTCATCGCCGTCGCCTCGATGGCGATCTTCGTCGCCTCGCCGTTCGGCGCCAGCGTGCGCGGCACCCGGGATCAGGCCCGGCGCATGAACGCCCTCGGCTACCACGTCTGGATGATCCGCTTCGTGGCCTTCCTCTTCTCGGGCTTCTGGAGCGGCGTGGCCGGGCTGCTCTACCTCTACTAC
>Ga0137374_10008974_pt1 | contig 11817 bp, 11 predicted proteins | sample SagtaG_20_FD_104811 | JGI IMG/M metagenome (GOLD analysis project Ga0137374, IMG submission 104811) | Vadose zone soil microbial communities from Sagehorn Ranch, Mendocino, California, USA - Sage1_R_100_16 metaG | ecosystem: Environmental > Terrestrial > Soil > Vadose zone | place: USA...
CGCCCGTGGACCCGGACAGGCGCTGGTGCAGGAGGAGGAGCTCGTCCGCGCTTGTCCAGCCGGGGAACCGGAACAGCTCGGCGAGGTAGCCGATGGCGGCGCGGGCCTCCGCCGAGCCGGCCGGAGAGCCCTCGACCTGCGCCCGTCCGCCGCTGGCGCGCACGAGGCCGCAGGCGATCTTCGTGAGCGTCGACTTGCCGGCGCCGTTCGGCCCGAGGAGACCGAGCAGCTCGCCGGGCGCGACCTCCAGATCGACCCCGCCGAGCGCCACGGTCGCGCCGTAGCGTTTCTCGAGCGACTCGCAGCGGAGGGCGGCGGGCACCGGCCGCAGTGTAGGAAGCTGCCCGGGTGTCGCTGACCGACGACGTGCGCGCGACGTGCCGGGAGATCGCCGAGGCCGCGCGACACGTGCGGATCGATCTCGAGCGGTTGGAGCACCTCGACCCGGGATCGCCGCCGGAGCTCGACGCCGAGCGGCACTACCTCGAGGGCCCGCCCGAGGAGGTGGCGGACTACCTGCTCGCGCTCGACTCGATCAACTTCGGGTCGGGGTGGTTTCCGACCCTGCGCAAGCGGGCCGGGATGTCGGGGTATTTCACGGTGGCCTCTTCCTTGGCCGACTTCTGGCGCTCGTCGGGTGGGTGGTCGGTTGACGAACTGCGGGCATTGAGCGCAGGGGAGGTGGCGGCGGTGCTCGGCCAGGAGCCGGGGCACGAGCTCATGGGGCTGTACGCGGAGGCGCTGCGCGATCTGGGGCGCTTCCTCGGCAGGCGTCGTGCGCTCGACCTGGTGGCCGAGGCGGGTGGCTCGGCCGAGCGGCTGGCGTCGATGCTCGCCGGCGGCATGCCCTTCTTCGACGACGCCGGCTTCTGGAAGCGGGCCCAGATCGCAGCGAACGACCTGGCCCTGGCGGGCGTCGCCGACTTCGACGATCTCGATCGGCTTACGATCTTCGCCGACAACCTGGTCCCCCACGCGCTGCGCGTGGATGGCGTGCTGGTCTACGAGCCCGCCCTGGCCGCCCGCATCGATGCCGGCGAGCTCCTGCCACCGGGCGGAGAGGAGCGCGAGATCCGCGGGTGTGCCGTGCACGCGTGCGAGCTGCTATCGGACCGGCTAGGCGTGCCCGCCCGCGCGATCGACACCGCGCTCTGGAACAAGGGCCAGGCAGCGAGGTACAAGGCCGTGCCCCGGCACCGCACGCGAACCGTCTTCTACTGACCGAGCACGACCCTCTTCGTGCGCGCGAGCGTGTCCTCCGGGTCCCGGAGCACCTGGTCGCTGGCGAAGCGTGTGACTGCGCGTGATCGGGACCCGCTCCCGCTCGGTGATGTCCTGCGCTTGGTTGGTCTGACTATCAGACGAAGCACGCGCCACCCGAAGAGCGTGGCCGCTGCGCCCGCACCTGGGTGCTTGTTGTGTTGCGTGGGCGCTACTTCGGCGCGGCGCTGGGGCCGCTGCCGCGTCAGCCGCCGGTGCTGTCCGGGCCGCCTCGGCGCTTCAGGCGGCGCGGTTCGGCGCTGGAGGGCTTCCGGCCGGTCTGCTCGGCGACGAGCTCCTCGAGCTCGTTGAGGCGGTTCGCGAGACCGCTGATCGCGTCGGCCACCGGGTCGGGCAGGTGGACCCAGTCGGCGTCGGGACCCTCGGGCTTCTTGCCGTCCACGCGCACGGGGTGGCCGGGGTTGCCGACGACCGTCGAGTTGGGCGGCACGTCGTGGATCACCACCGAGTTCGCGCCGATCTTCGCGCGGTCGCCGATCTCGATCGGGCCCAGCAGGGCCGAGCCGGCGCCGATCATCACCTCGTTGCCGACGGTGGGATGCCGCTTCCCGCGCGCGAAGCCGGTACCGCCGAGCGTCACCCCCTGGTAGAGCGTCACGTCGTCGCCCACCTCGGCGGTCTCGCCGATTACGACCCCGGCGCCGTGGTCGATGAACAGGCCCCGCCCGATCCGGGCGGCCGGATGGATCTCGACCCCGGTCATCGCCGTGGTCAGATACGCAAGCAGCCGCGGAACCAGGGGCACCCCCGCCGCATGCAGCGCGTGCGAGATCCGGTGCGACAGCAATGCCTGGACGCCGCCGTACGTCAGCAGCATCTCCAACCGGCCGACGCTTCGCGCCGCCGGGTCGCGCTCCTGCGCCGCGGCCAGGTCCTCGCGGACCTCGCGTGCCACCTGCGCGAATGTGCCGAGCCCGGGCATCAGGGCGCGAAGAACGGCGTGCTGATGTAGCGGTCGCCCGAGTCGGGGAGGATCGCGACGACCCGCTTGCCGCGCATCTCGGCGCGCGAGCCGACCTGCACGGCGGCCCACACCGCCGCCCCCGCGGAGATCCCCGCGTTCACCCCGTCGCGGCGGGCGCAGAGCCGCGCGGTCTCGATGGCGTCCTCGTCCTCGACCGGGATGATCTCGTCGATCACGTCGCGGTTCAGGACATCGGGTACGAAGCCGGGGCCGATCCCGTCGATCTTGTGCGGACCGGGCGTCCCGCCCGAGAGCACCGGCGACGACGCCGGCTCGACCGCCACGACGTGCAGCGCGGGACTACGCTCCTTCAGCCGCTCGCCGCAGCCGGTGATCGTCCCGCCGGTGCCCACCGGGGCCACGAACACGTCGATCTTCCCGTCCGTGTCGCGCCAGATCTCCTCGGCGGTCGTGCGGCGGTGGATCTCCGGGTTCGCCGGGTTCGAGAACTGGTTCGGCACGTAGCAGTTGCCGCGCTCGCGGCAGATCCGCCGCGCCTCCTCTACAGCCTCGTTCATCCCGCCCATCGACTCGACCCAGACGACCTCGGCGCCGTACAGCCGCAGTAGCTTCTCGCGCTCGCGGCTCATCCCCTGCGGCATCGTGATGACGAGGTCATAGCGCTTCGCCGCGCACACGAACGCGAGTGCGATCCCGGTGTTGCCGGACGTCGACTCGACGATCGTGTTCCGGCCCGGCTCGATGCGGCCCTCCGCCTCCGCCGCCTCGATCATCGCCACCCCGATCCGGTCCTTGACGCTCCCCGCGGGATTGTGCGACTCGAGCTTCCCGATCAGCTCGGCCCCGCAGCCTGGCGCCACGCGCGTGAGCCTCACCAGCGGCGTGTTCCCGACGAGGTCGGCCAAGTTGTCCGGGATCGCCCGGGTGGGCGGCGAGACGGTCATCCGCCGCCGAGGGTACCGGGGCTACCTGCCGGCGCTACTCGCAGAAGGCGATGAACGGGACCCCGATGATCGTCGTCTTGTGGGTGTGCGTGCTCACGCCGAACGTGATCCGACCGCCGCTCACCGGCCGCTTGGGCGTCTTGACCAGCGTCAGCTGGAAGACCTGGTCGGTGCTGTGATCGACCTTCGCGTGCGGGAACTTCGCCTTGATCTGGCGGATCGTCGCGCCGATGCCGACCCCGCGGGCCTTCGCACCGCCGGTGATGAAGATGTTGTCGACCTTGCGCGGGTTGGTGAGCGTGTAATTGACGCCGCCCTTCAGCGGATCGAGCAGCTGCGCGGAACGCGTGTTCGGCCCGCCGAGCTCACAGCCCGGACGAAGCCTTCCGACCTTCCCGCGCGAGCGGAGATCGGCGTGCGTGTCGCCGAGGTGGACGCCGTCGACCCGGATCGGCGTGATCTTCGCCACGGCGGCGCCCGTGGCGGGTGCCGACGCCGAGCTGGCGATGGCGAGCGCGCCTGCGGCCACGACCGCGGCGACGAGGGTAAGCAAAAGGGATGGGCGGAGAGGGCTCATGCGCTCCAAGCTACCCGGGCACCCGGAGCGGCATGCGCCCCCGCGCGGCTTCGATGGACCTTCGGGCGGCGAAACCGTCAGTGATACTGAGCGGTCAGCCGGCCTGCTTCGCGTAGACCGGGCCGCCGGTGAAGTCGACGCCCACGTAGGGCTCATCGCCGACCACCCAGGCATCGTGGCCTGGCGGGATCCGCATCGCGTCGCCCGGCCCCACCTCGAATTCCTGCCCGTCGTCCATCCGCACCCCCAGGCGCCCGGAGATGCAGTAGCCGAAGTGGTCGGTCTGGCAGCTGTCAGTGCCCACGACGGGCTTCACGGACTCCGACCAGCGCCAACCAGGCTCGAAGGTGGTGCGCATGACCGAGCCTACGTCGAGGTTGACGACTTCGACCTTCCCCTTGTCGATGGGGCGGGTCTCGTCGGGCTGGTCGAGCGACTTCTGCTGGGCAGTGGCCATCCTGTTCCTCCTCGGTGTGGGGTCGGTTCGGAGTGACCCTAACTAGATGTAGTACATCGGCGTCGCCAAGTCGCGCGCCTCGCGCTCGGCCACGTCGGCGATCGTCGTTCCGGCGAGGACGGTTCGGACGGCGTCGGCCGCCTCGGTCCAGATCGGGCCGCCGGCAGCTGCCTCGGCGCCGAGCTCGCCCTCGAGCAGGTCCACGACCTCGAGCACCGTCACCTCGCTCGGCGGCTTGGCAAAGCTGTAGCCGCCCTTCACGCCGCGCTGCGACTGCAGGACGCCCGCCCGGCGGAGCGTCGCGAACAGGCCCTCCAGGAACTGCACCGGGATGTCGCGGGCCCGCGCGAGGTCGCCTATCGGCACCGGCGTGGCGTCGCCTCGGCGGGCCAGCTCCGACAGCGCGCGCACCGCGTAAGGCGACTTGCTCGTTATCACCAGCACGCAGACTGACTCTACGGTATGGAGATGCGCGCTCCGCGCCTCCCGCTGTGGCTGCCGCCGTTCGTGCTGATGGGCGTCATCTTCGCCTTCTCGGCCCAGCCCAGCCTCGACTCGGGCCTCGGCGTGATCGACCACATCGGTCGCAAGCTCGTCCACCTCGCGGAGTACGCGCTCCTCTGCTTTCTCTGGTGGAGGGCGCTGAAAGAAGTGACAAACGGGCGTCGAGCGGCTCTACTGGCATTCGTGCTCGCGAGCGCCTACGCCATCACGGACGAGCTTCACCAGACGTTCGTCGACGGGCGCCACGGCACCCCCGTGGACTGGCTGATCGACTCGGCCGGGGCGGCCGCGGCCGCGCTCAAGCTCAGGAGCCGCTCGAGGACCGCCCGCTGATGCGCCGAGTCCCGATCGACTCGGCGGGACCGATCCTCGTGTTCGCAGCGGCACGCCTCGCCGTGGCGGTCGTGGCGCTCGCGGCGCTCGCGGTCGTCGGCTTCCCCTACGAGGGCCGCGCCGCCGGCGTGCTGGCGGTCATGGTCGTTTGGTCAGCCGCCGTGCTCGCCGCCACTCGACGCGACCCCGACCGCGCGTTCCACCCTCTCGTTCCCGCCGTCGACTTTGCCCTGCTGCTGGCGCTCGAGCTGGCCGCGCCCGACACGCTCGGCGGCGTCCGCCTCGCGGCGCTGTTCCTGATCGCGGCCCACGCGCACTACCAGGGCGAGCGGCGCGGCCTGATCATCGCCGCCGCCGGCTCCGCCGGCCTGGTCGTGGGATCGGCCATCCGCGGCGACGCCCCGGTCGACTCGGACGTGCTCGGCTTCTACGAGGCGGTCTTCATCCTGTCGGCGCTCGCGACCGCGGTCGTGGTCGGCCTCCTACGCACCTCCGAGTCCGCCTCGCGCCTGCGCGCGCGCGAGCTGTCGCGCCGCACGATGCATGCGGAGAGCGAGGTACGCCGGCGCGTGGCCGAGTCGATCCACGATGGCCCGGTGCAGGAGCTGATCGGCCTCGACATGATCCTGTCGGCCGCGCGCAGCGAGAGCGGTGGGGACAGGGTCGGCGACCTGATCGACGAGGCGCGCGACCTCGTGAGCCGCAACGTGCGCGCCCTCCGCGACGAGATCGTCGAGCTCGGCCCCTACGCCTTCCAGGAGATCACCTTCAGCACCGCGATCGAGAATTGCCTCCCGGTGTGGCAGCGGCGCTACGGGTTCGAGGTCCGTCTTGCGATCGAGCGGATCGAGCTGTCGCCGGAGATGGCGGGCGACCTGTTCCGAATCGCCCAGGAGGCCGTCGTGAACGCCGGGCGCCACGCCGAGGCCACTCGCGTCGAGCTGTCGCTGCGGGCGGTGGACGGCCGGATCGAGCTGCGCGTGGCCGACAACGGCCAGGGCTTCAGCGGCAACAACCACTTCACCACGACGGAGCCGGGCCACCTCGGTCTCGCCAGCATGCGCGAGCGCGCCGAGCTGATGGACGGGAAGCTCGAGATCGAGTCCTCGGGGCGCGGCACCAGGGTGCTGGTGCTGGCCCCGCTGAAGACGCCGGCCTAGATCCAGCCGCGCTCGGTGGCGATCAGGACCGCCTGCGCGCGGTCGACCGCGCCGAGCTTCGCGTAGGTGTTGTGGAGGTGCGTGCGCACGGTGCTCGTGGACAGCTCGAGCTCGTGCGCGATCTGCTTGTAGACCTTGCCCTCGGCAAGCCGCTTGAGCACCTCGACCTCGCGGGTCGAGAGCGGGCACGGGTCCACGTTGCGCTTCGCCTGGCCCGTGCCCTGCGGCAGCTCGTACATGACCGAGCGAAGCTGCTCGGTGGTCAGCCCGCACGCGCGCGCGGCCTGGAGCAGCTGCTTCGGGTTCACGGTCTGGGCGTGGCCGTAGTGCGCGAGCATGTCGGCGAGCCGGACGAGCGCGGCCTCGCCGTCGACATCGTCGGCGTGGTGGCGCTCTATCGCCGTGGCGAGCCGGTTCGGCAGCGCCCAACGGCGCGCCAGGACGCCGCCCACGAGCGCGTGGTCCACGCCCAGCTCGAGCCGCTCCTTGTGGAGCCGCTCCTCCGGAGTGCGGGCCGCGCCGTGGATCTGCGACGGGTAGCCCGGATACGCGTGTGTCAGGACGAGCTTGCCGACGTCGTGCAGCAGCGCCGAGCACAGGACCTGGTCGCGGTCGTCGTACTCGAGCTCGCGCGCGAGCCGGTCCGCGGCGGCCTGAGTGGCGACTGCGTGCAGCCGGAAGCGCTCCGGCATCAGGTCCCAGCCCGGGGTGCGCTCGAAGAAGTCGAAGGTGGCGGTGCGCGCGGCGAGGGTCTCGACGCCCTCCGGCGTCAGGATCTCGACCGCCTCGGGGATGCTCGCGATCTTGCCCTTCTTGCGCTGCGCGGTGCGGTTCGCGATGCGCAGCACGGTGATCACGAGCGCGACGTCCGACTCCACCGCCTGGACCACCTCGCCCACCGAGGAGCGGTCCTCGCGCACCACCCGCAGGACGCGGTTGCGCGACTCGGCCAGGGCCGGGAAAGCCTCGAGCGCCTCGAACGCGGCGGTCAGCCTGCGCCCGTGGCCCTCGTTGTGCCGCGCCGCCGAATCCTGGCTCGCGGCATGCTTAATGGACGGAGAGGCTTCCACGTCACCCCGGGTATCGGCAGGGCTGGACGAAAGGTTGAGGCCTTTCGGCTATGCGGCCTCGGATTTGGCTTTCTGACGCGCGCTTTCGACCCTTGACAGACTCTCCTCGCGCCCGAGCGCCCAGAGCGATTCGAAGATCCCCGGGGACACCGTTGTGCCTGTGAGAGCCACCCGGATGGGCTGGTAGACCTCCTTGGGTTTCACGCCGAGGTCGTCGACATGGCGCCGCAAGACCTCCTCCACGTCCTCGACGCCGAACGGGTCTGGGACCGAGGCGAGCACGGCCAGGAGACTGTCCCAGTCGCTTCGCCCCCACTGCGTCCATGCCTTGTCTTGAAAGTCGCCCGGTCGTTCGACGAGCGAACCCGCCAGCGGCCAGAAATCGGCCAGGGTCTGCATCTTCTCGCGGGAGATCTCGATGACCTTGGGAGGCAGCTCGCGGCCGTAGAAGTCCTCCAGCCGGCGCCGCAGGTCCTCGACGGGAAGCTCGCGCATGTAGCGGCCGTTCATCCAGCGGAGCTTCTGCTCGTCGAACACGGCGGGGTTCTTCGACACCCGCTCGAGGGCGAAGCGCTCGACCAGCTCGTCGGTGGTCATGAAGGTCGTGCTCTCGTCGTAGCCCCACCCGAGCAACGCGATGTAGTTGCGCACGGCCTCGGGCAGGTAGCCCTGCTCGCGCACCTCCTGCACCGACGCCGCGCCGTGTCGCTTCGACAGCTTCTTCCCGTCGGGCCCGTGCAGCAGCGGGATGTGCGCGTACTGCGGCGGCTCGGCGCCGAGCGCCCTCAGCATCATCAGCTGGCGCGGCGTGTTCGACACGTGGTCCTGGCCGCGCACCACGTGCGTGATCCCCATGTCGCGGTCGTCGACCGCGACGGCGAGGTTGTAGAGCGGGCTGCCGTCCGAGCGCTGGATGACGAAGTCCTTGATGGCCGAGTAGGGATTCGTCACGTCGCCCAGCACGGCGTCGTGGAAGGTGATCTCGCCCTCCTCCGGGACGCGGAACCGGACCGCCCCCTCGTCCTCGTACGCGTGCCCCGATTCGAGCAGCTGCGCGACCGCCTCGCCGTGGCGCTCGCGGCGCTCCCACTGAGAGAGCGGGCCCTCGTCCCAGTCGAGCTCGAGCCAGCGCAGCGCGTCGAGGATCAGCTCGACGTTCTCCGGCGTCGAGCGCTCGCGGTCGGTGTCCTCGATCCTGAGGACGAACCGGCCGCCCGAGCCGCGCGCCAGGAGCCAGTTGTACAGGGCCGTCCTCGCGCCGCCGATATGCAGCACGCCTGTTGGAGAAGGCGCGAACCGTACCCTCATCGGCAGCGATGCTAGTTGGAGCACATGTATCCACGGCAGGCGGCCTGGTGCAGGCGCACGAGCGCGCCGTCGAGCGCGGCTGCGAGGCGATGCAGGTGTTCAACCAGTCGCCGCGCATGTGGCGCCCGACGCGCTGGAAGCCCGACGACGTGGCCGAGTTCCTCGAGCTCCGCAAGGACGGCCCGATCGAGTCGGTGGTGATTCACGCGGTCTACCTGATCAACCCGGCCACCAGGGACCGCGAGATGAGGAAGAAGTCCGCGGACTCGCTGATCCACGCGCTGCGCATGGGCGACGAGATCAAGGCCGATGGCGTGGTGCTCCATCCCGGCTCGACCGTGGGCGAGCCGCCCGAGGAGGCCCTCGCGCGCGTAGGCGAGATGCTGAAGCACGCGCTCTCAGATTCGGACTCGTGCCGGCTGCTGCTCGAGAACACGGCCGGTGCCGGCAACACGCTGGGCCGCACGTTCGAGGAGCTGGGCAAGCTGGTCGACCTGGCCGGCGGCGACAAGCGCATCGGCATCTGCCTCGACTCCTGCCACATGCTGGCGTCGGGCTTCGACATCACGACCGCCGATAAGGTCGGCGAGGTCGTGGACCGGTACTCGAAGATCGTCGGCATCCGCCGCCTGAAGTGCCTGCACGTGAACGACTCGCAGACGCCGCTCGGCTCGAACCGGGACCGCCACGCGATCCCCGGCGAGGGCGAGCTCGGCCCCCGCGGCTGCGCGGCCTTTCTGTCGGAGCCGCGCTTCGAGAAGCTGCCCGCCCTCTTCGAGGGCCCCGGCACGAGCGGCCACGCCCCCGACAAGGTGGACGTGGACAGGCTGAAGGAGCTGCGCCGGAGCGGGCGGCGGGCACGCAAGCGGCGCGGGGGCTGAGGAGACCCGGCGCCTCAGCGGATCAGGCGCCGCGGGATCGCCACCACGCGGTCGATGACGGCCCCCTGCATGAAGTCGGGAAGTCGCGCCGAGGGCGGGGTCGAGCCGGTGATGCGAATGATCGGCATCTTGGCGGGCGTGAGGTCGCCGTAGCGATCGAAGCGGAAGCTGCCGAGGATGCCGTTCTTCACGCGGCTCGCCTTGAGCTGGTCGAGCACCGACTTGCGGGTCCCGTCGGAGCGAGCGATCGCGCGGAGGACGAGCTCCGTCGCCTGCGCGGACTCGAGGATGAAGCCGCCGGAGCCGTCCTCGCCGAAGTCCTCCAGGAACTGCTTGGCCGCGGGCGTCAGCTCGAGCTGGCCGCGAGTTACGTCGGTCGTGGCCACGTAGATGCCGCGAGCCGCCGGCCCGATGAACTTGAGCACGTCCGGGACAAAGACGAAATAGTTGCTGGCCATGATCGGGAAGCGCGCACCGAGGCGAGCCCGTATGGCCCGAATGATTGGGCCACCGGGCCCTGGGTCAACGCCGAAGACGACTCCCTCCGCGCCGGAGCGCGCGATCTGCTCCGCGAGCCCGTCGTAGTCCTTCGTCTCGTGCTCGACCTCAGTAGCGCCGGCGACGCGTACACCGAGCTTCCGCGCGGCGTACCGGAACGGCCTCGTGAGTATGCCTCGGTGGAGCTCCGACCCGTCGAGCACGTACACCGATCGCAGGCCGAGCTGCTTCGCGAGCAGCGCATAGGCCGCGCCCTGGTCGCCGTCGATCGGCGGCAGGCGAACGAAGTTGCGCGTACCGGTCGGGTAGTAGATGCCCGGCTGGCCCTTGTAGCCCCACGGCGGCCGCTCGAACCCACGGCGCGTGAGGCCCGGAGAGGTGTTCGCCGGGCTGATCATGGCCAGCGGCCCGGGCGCGCTGTTCAGGATCGGGACCTCGATCTCGGCGCACGCCGAGAAATACGTCCCGATCACGGCAACGAGGTGCGGCGCGTCCGCATAGGCGTTCGCGTTGGAGGCACAGATGCGCCCATCGAACGAACCGATCTGTTCGTTCGAGGCGTCGCACGAGCGATAGCCGACGGAGAAGCGGCCGGCCCTGAAGTCGTGCCGCTCGAGCACGTTCTCGATCGCGTCCGCCATTGCCCTGGGAGCCGGCTCGTCCGCGTGCAGCGGCAAGTCCGACGCGATCAGCACATCCGGTTTGCCCGGGCCGGACAGTACCTCCCCGCATGTCTGCGGCATCCCGTACGCGGACGTCGCGGCCGCAGAGCTCACCCAGGCAGCGCCTTCGCCGGCGGCGAGCGACTGGACGGCCCTGACGGTGCTGGACTCGACGTCGCGCGTCTCGAGGTCGATGCGCGACACCGTGCCGTCGATGTAGTTCGCCGTCCAGATCGCCCCGGCGCCGAAGGAGAGGAACCTCGCGCCGACGCCGACCTCAAACGTCCGGAGGACCGGAGGGCGCCCCGGTTCGATCCGCCACACGACTCCGTCCCCCTCCGCGGTCGCCCAAACACGGCCCGCCCCGACCGCGACCGCCGAGAGGTTCTGGGCCCCGACCGGGATCCTCTGCCCCACCCGGTTGGTGCTCGGGTCGATGCGTGTGACCGCCCGGGTGTCGTCGGCGCTGATGAACCACACGCCCTCCCTGCCGGCCGCGATCGTGGCGGCGTCGACGACGATCCTCGCCACCCGCCTGCCGCTGTCTGGATCGATCCGGGACACCGTCCGGTCGTCATTGATCGCCCAGACGGCGCCCGCGCCGACGGCGACCTGAGGAAAGCCCCAGTTCTGGAATGGGAGGTCGCCGTTGTCGACCGTGTCAGGGAGCTTGACGGTCCTGGTGGCCTTGCCCGTATCCGGGTCGATTCGAGCGAGAGTGCCGTCGCCCTTGACCCAGACGGCGCCGGCGCCCGCGGCGATGTCGGTCGGAGCGTGGCGCAGCCTGAAGCGCTTCACCACCTTTTTCGTCTCCGGATCGATGCGCGAGACAGTGCTGTCCTCGAGCCCGAGGACCCAGACGGCGTCCTCTCCCACGGCGAGGCTGCTCGGCGGCGTCTCGGTCTGGGTGAACGACGCGAGCTGCGTGCCGCCGCCATCGATCGCCGCCACGCCGTTCCTTTGCGGCGCCGGGTCCTCGTCCTCCCCCCCTCCAAGCGCCGCGATGCCGGCGGCGGCTGCCGCGACCAGGAGGAGGAGACCGCCGGCGACGAGCGGGGCGCCGGGGCGCCGGGCCGGCCTGCGCGCCGCTCGAGCCGCGGTGCGGGGCGCCGCCACGCCGAGCGCCTTGGCCGCCGTCTCGATCAGCTCGCCAGAGGTGGCGTAACGGCCGTCTCTTTCCTTCGCCAGACCCTTGCGCAGCACCCGGTCCGGCTCCC
>Ga0137374_10008979_pt1 | contig 11815 bp, 13 predicted proteins | sample SagtaG_20_FD_104811 | JGI IMG/M metagenome (GOLD analysis project Ga0137374, IMG submission 104811) | Vadose zone soil microbial communities from Sagehorn Ranch, Mendocino, California, USA - Sage1_R_100_16 metaG | ecosystem: Environmental > Terrestrial > Soil > Vadose zone | place: USA...
AGCAGGCCGTCGAGCGCGGCAAGCTCATGCGCAAAGCGCGATCGCGAAAGAAACGTCATGCGTTGCTCGCAGACCTGGAAAACCGCTACCTTAACGCACCCGAGCCTTTGGGCGGATCATTCAACAAATTACTGTGCTGATCCGTCTCATTCGCGTAGATGGTGAACCAAGCTGGTCGAGGGTCATGCGACACAAGTCAGACTTGGTGGTCGGCTCTGCTTCGCAACCTGTTGAATATCAATATGGTTTGTGCGAGGTGTCCCAGACAGAACCTCACCTGTATAGCTTCTCCAAGAATGAGAACCTTTGCGCCACGGAGGTCATAGCACATGAATCTGTTACGCTTTCCTCCCTCCCTGTCCCAAGCAGGTACATCACCTGGGCACGGGGTGGACATCATGCGCCATGCGCCTCATGACGCCCTGGGGAGCCGTCTACGCGAGATCTGGATACATGTCCGTTTCACTGATGAGCTCGGCGTAGGCGCCCAGTTGCTTTGTGTACAGATAACGATAATACTCAGGCAAGGTATGTACAGTCCCTTCGTGAAAGGCTCTCAGCTGCCTATCGCCTCGCAATTGGTCGCGAATGTCACGTAGCTTGGCGAGCAGCGTGCGCATGGCGACGGTGCGGAAGGCTTGGAAGAGTTTCAGCCGGTACTGCCGTGTGCTCCACACGCGGTGCACAAGCATCTTCGTCGAGGTGAGCACCGCGTACAGGTCGACCATCTTCTCGTAGTACTCCAGGGGAGAGTAGTGTTTCAGCTGCACGACCAGATAGGGTAAGTAGTAGAAGCTGAACGGCATAGGCTTCAAGATGCGGTCTTCAGCACGGTAGCTGTCGTACAGAGGCGTCCCGCCATACGGAATCGGGATAAAGACCATCGGCCACACGAACGGCAGCCGCCGCATGAACGCCTGCGTCAGCTCGAACGGTTCCGCCCCGGCATCGACGTCCGTGCCCAGGACGAAGTTCGCTCCCACATAGGGGATGTACTGAGACAGTTCGGCAAAGTGCGCCACGACTCGCTCCCACTTGGGTCTGCCGACCGCCGCCCCGACGCCGGCTTTGTGCGAATAGTTCGCCCAGGATTCGACGCCCGGTCCCACATACACACAGTGGGTATTCTTCAAGCGCTGGAGACGGTGTTGACTGCGCATAATGGAGAGCGAGATGGAGACCGCGTAGGGGTTGCGCGCCTTCTCTGGGATGGTCTCCATGACCTCAAGGACTTGATCAAACTTGACCCCGAAGTTCGGGTCGTGAAAGCCCACCAGCATGCCGGGGAGGTGCGTCGAGAGGTAGCGTAAGTCGTTGGCCAGATGCTCCGGGGGTAGGAGGATGTAGGGATTGTTCCAATCGATACAGAAGTCGCAGCGGTAGGGACATCCGACGCTGCTCAAGAGCGGCACATTGCTGAGCATGGTGGGCCGGCCGCGCGTGAACGTGGCCGTGCGGATCTCCGGCAGGCGTTCTTCGACGCTCGGGAGGTCATCGAGCAGGCGGCCGCTGGTGATGATGGTGCCACGGCTAAAGGCTCCGTGGAAGAGATCCCGGAGGAGCGTTTTGTCACAGTCACGCACGACGAAGTCGAAGAAGCGGAGGCAATCCACGGGAAAGGACTTCGCATGCGGGCCACCGATCACGGTCACGGTCTTTTCACGGCGATACAGTTTGCTGAGCGCATAGGCGAGCGCACTGGCCTGCGTATACGTCGAAATGAACACCATGTCTAACTGATCCGGGAGCAAACTTTTCGGGTCACGCTGGCCATAATAGGTCGCATAGTACACGTGGTGTCCAAGTTGTCGGCACCAAGCAGCCACGGCCTGAGGGGTGATACTCGCCAGGATTTTTTTGTACCAGAGACTGTACCGATGTTCGCCCCAGGTCTGGGACACGGATTCCGCCAGAAGCTCAAGAATTCCGACGCGCATAGCTGTGCTCCCGTTCTCTTCATGCAAGGCATTCTCGTCGCGGATCGTGCCTATTGTATACGAAATCAGCGCACACGACATTGGCACACTGACAGTGCGTGCAAACACACAATATCAACGTATTCAGGTTATGATGTGTACGAATCTCATGTGGACCGATTGAGAGTGATCGGCATCAGTAACGATGCATGTGAGGCATGCCAAGCCTTCTCACAGGGAGGGCATACTTCCCCGCCTCAAGACAAGGAATGACCAGAACGCGAAACCACCCTGTTGACTTCTGTTGAGTGGCACAGCGCTTGCAGTATGGAGCATACATTGAGACAACGCTGCGGTACCCTCCCGCTCGGGATGAGCGGTAGGCCGCTTTACAGACATACGTGCAAGGAGACTCTTCCATGGCACAGCATGACCATGTCAACGAGACGATGACCGAGCCGGACGATGCCATGGCGATGCTGAAAGCGGATCACCGCCAAGTACGCATCCTCCTTCAGCAATATGAGGCAACGCCCGATCCGTACCTGAAGCAGATCATTGCCGAGCATGTCTTTGCCGAGCTGGCACTCCACGCATTGCTGGAAGAAACGATCTTTTACCCTGCCCTGGCCGAGCTGGCCGATGCGGCGGGGAAGCAGCTGGTCGATGACGCGCTGCAGGACCATCAGCGGCTCAGGGGTCTTATTACAGACCTACGGGAGATCGACGACGATGCGGCGTTTGAGGCCAGATGCCACGCGCTGAGAGACCACGTCGACCAGCATATAGAGGAAGAAGAATCCGCCATGTTCCCACAGGCTGCGCAGGCACTGAGGGAACATCTGGAGGAGATCACGGCCCTGATGCAGGCACGCAAGGCGGAGATCCTGGCCTCGCAGCGGAAGGGCGTACCGTCTGAAGTCTCCTGGCATACGCACGAGAGGAGGAAACACGCCATGGCCGACTGGCGCGAGGCACTCCAGCACGCGATGTATCCCATACTCACCCGCCTGCTGCAGGAGGGCTTTGTCCTGCCACTCTACGTGACCTGTATTGGCCGCAATGGTTCCATGATGTGTGGGCGGTATGACGATATTGACGCCACGGGCCTGGATTTCACCTTTGAGGCGTCGCATCTCGAGGGCGAGGCGTTTCCCCTGTCCATGCATATGCTCATCGTGGACCAGCGAGGCGAGGCCGTCCATGTGCGGTGTGACCATGAGAGTGGATAGGAGGCGCCAGAACGCCGGCCTGTCCCGAGCCCGCTCCTTATCCCACACGTGTCTTCTGGCCATGGCACCGCATGATCCCAGGGTGTGCAGGGATGGTCCGTCGAAGGGAGACACCGGACGCTCCCTTATTGGAGAAACTGTGTCGTCTCGGGCAGCACGTCAAACATCCGGACTGTGCCGCGATGGAAGAAGTCGAGAAACGTGCGCACCTCTTGCGCCTCGAGGTGGTCAACAAACGTGATGGTGCCTTGCACAATCAGCCGATCCGCCTTTGCAGACAGCGCAAAGTTCGCAAAGTCAAAGGTTGTATTTAAGCGCAGGAGATAGGCCGAGAGTGCCAAGGTGTGGCGATACTCAAGGGCCAGGTCAAACACTTTCGCTACAATGATCCGACTCAAGTCGCCGAGGCTGACCCGCAAGTCCAGCAGAAATGCGCCATGATTATAGCGGACCAGGACAAACACCTCCTCATAGATCTCTGCCTCTATATCATTCTGCTGCAAAAACCGGACGAAATCTTGGGCCACCTGGACCGCCGTGCCGGCCTGCACCACAAAGAGCGGCCGTGTCTCAGAGCGTGGGTCTGCCGCGAAAGGGTCCTCACAGACTGGCCCCGCGTGCTGCTGGCGCTGGAGTTCTGCCCTCAGCTGGCCTGCTGCGGCACGCTCGACTGTCCCTGGCGGGAGGAGCACGCCGCCGACGAATGCGACCAGGAGGCAGACCAGGACCCTCGACATTGTTGGCGCGCTCATAGCCTACCGCTCCTGTTCCCCGCGCGACGGGCGCTTACCAGAGGTCCACATACGAGTCTTTCCCGAGATGTTTGACGTAGGTCTTGATAATTTGACCGGTTTGTGGGACGCGGAATGAGCTCAACATCGGTGTGGGGTTGATCCATGCCCAGCTTTTCAAGGTGCTCTGGATGTGGCAACATCTCACGCCTCTGCTTGGTCAAGGAGGCGACACGACCTGTGATCTCTTGCTGTCTCGCCACGCTGACCTCCAGCACCTGCCGGGCTTCCTCCCGGGTTGGGATGCCACACAAGGCGGGCAGGCGAAGCGCAATGCGATTGACATCCTTGATCTTGCCCACGCCGTGTTGCTTGGCCAACCCGAACAGCGATTCGATTTGATCGGAGCTGACCGGTAGGCCGACCTCAGCCAGACCAAGGGTCTTCGCGGTCTCGAGTTGGTACTGGAGATAGCCAGCAAACTCGCGGCGCACAACGGTGGAAGGGATCGCGTCGAGCAGCGGCTCGCACTGCGCCAGCGTGTCATGATCAAGATGGCGGCGATATGCTCCCCACCCGTCTGTATAAAAGTGCGTGATGCCAAATGGCTCTAATAACTCTTTGAGCTCTACGAATACCGCATCCTCGCGCGACCCAAAGACCTATGCCAAGATCTGCCCTGTGCGATGATCAATAGCATGCCACAACCACCGTTGCTGGCTTTTGCTCCCGACAAAGCTCCACATTTCATCGACCTCGGCTTCCTCAACCTTCGAGAGGATGACGTCAACCTGCTCAGGAGCAAGTCGCTTCAGGAGATTTTCATTGACCTGTGTTAGGCCTTGATTACCGCGTCGGCCACTTTCGGCCACTCAGAATAATGGCCTAAGCCCTTGAACGCCTTGTTCTTTCGATAGTTAGGTGCTTTTGCGTCGTACAGAAGCAGAAGGGGGTGGCCGACGCCATGATCGAAGCCCTGTGTTAAGCCCGGATCTTTTTTTTGAGCACATCGATGACCGTCGCCGAACTGACGCCCAGGACACGGACGATATCCCGCACGCCACTGCCATTAAGCGTCATGTCGACGATCTGCTGTTTCACGGCTGGCAAACGTCCTTTGTCGTGGTACTGTAAGAGGAAAATGGTGCGTTGACAGTCGGGATTGTTGCAGTGATAGCGTTGAGTCCATGGGCTTGCTTCCCGTATTGCACCACATCGATACTCTGACACTGGGGACATTGCACGTGCACAAGAGCCATCGTCCTTCTCCTTCCTCCCTCAGGAACGGTGGTGTTTGTGCACGCATGATATCAGAGGATCAACTGAATTAAAACATCACCCAGTAGGTTTCATGGGAGGCGCAGTATACCATAAATCGTGATAAACTTAACTGTGCGACAACGCCAGGTGCGTTACACGTCAAATGTGCGCGTATTTGACGCTGTCGGGGCCGTGACGTATACTGCTGCTGGCTCCAAACACTCTCGTAGCTGGCCCCATTGCCGAGACACCACACCGCTTCGGGCACTGCTGCTGGACGAGACATTATGACACTGCACCGTGCGCTCTTCTATGAACCCGGGCATTTTCATGCCGCCCTGACCCTCCGCACGCCCAATCCGCGGCTCGCTCCTGACATCCATGTGTATGCGACGCCGGGCCCGGAGCGCGAGGACTTTCTGACCCTCGTCGAGAGTTTTAATACGCGAGCGGATAAGCCGACCCACTGGCAACTGCATCTGCACGAAGGCGCGCAGCTCCTGCAGCGCCTGGTCAAGGATGGGCATGGGGACTTCGTGGTGTTGGCCGGGCGCAATGCCACCAAGCTCGAGACTATTGCCCACCTGACCCAGGCCGGTCTGCATGTACTGGCGGATAAGCCGTGGCTCACCGACAGTCAGCAACTGCCGTCCCTGGCCCAGGTGACGACCGGCCCTCGGCTCGCCCTGGACCTGATGACCGGGCGGCACAGCACCCGGGCGCAGTTGATTGCGCAGGTGGTGCACACGCCGGAGCTGTTTGGGACATTCGTGCTGCACGAGGGTACTGAACCGGCTATCGATATTGCTTCGGTGCATCATCTCTACAAACGGGTCAATGGCCGGCCGCTGCAACGACCGGCATGGTACTACGACACCACCGTCCAGGGCGATGGTGTCGTCGACGTCCAATCGCATATGGTGGAGCAGGCGCAGTGGTGGGTGCTCGGTGAGGCAGGCGGCGATGGTGCACGTGACATCGTGCTGGACACCGCACGCTGCTGGACGACGCCCGTGCCCTTGGACCTGTTTCACGACAGCACCGGGCTGGACGCCTATCCTGAGGTGCTGCAGCCCGCAGTACGCGACGGCGTACTGCAGTATGCCTGCAACAGCGAAATCCGCTATCGCCTGCGCGGCATCAGTGTGCGCCAAACGGCCGAGTGGCGACAGCGGGAGCCTGAAGGGGCTGGCGATCTCCACAGGCTGACGATCCGCGGTAGCCGTTGCCAGGTGCTCATACGCCAGGACGAGGATACGGGGTACAAAGCGACGCTGCATCTCACACCGGCGCCTGGCGTTGCGCTGGAGCCTCTCCTGCACACGGTGCTGGCACAGTGGCAGGAGCGCTTCCCCGGACTGACTTACGAACCCTCAGCGCTCGGTGTGCGCTTGCAGCTCCCGCCGGCGCTCGAGCCTGGACACGAAAGCCAGTTCGCCCTCGTCCTCAAGGCGTTTCTGGATCACCTCGACTGCGGTGCCTGGCCGGAGGCGCTGCGCGCGCGCATTCGTATGCGCTATACCCTGCTGGCGCGCGCCCGCGACCTGGCGCTGCGGGAGGGCACGGCAGCGTAGAGACCCACGCACTGTCCACAGAACCTTGTCTAGGTCACGATGGGGGTCTGAGCAACAGCCATGCGCAACCGCAGGAGGCTCCACCATGGCATAGATGCACGTTTCAACGCCAGTGCGTGTCAATCAAGGCGTGAGAAGCGTGTATCGTTGTTCCTATGAACCTCGAACGTGGCACACAAAGCTATGGTGAGACCGACGGTCTCTTGCACATGCACTGGTGGGAAGGAGATCACATGCGAGGCACGATCACCTCGCAATCCGATCTGGAGACGCTGCTCGCGCTCAACCGGGACTACATTCACGCGGTGCAGGCCTCGGATAGCCGCCGCTTCGACGAGATCCTGGCGGACGACTTCCTATGCACCAATCCCGACGGCTCGCTCGTCGACCGGGAAGGCTTCTTGCAGCAGACGTCGCAGCCGGTCGGGATCGCGCATCTCCAGGCCCATGATGTCCAGGTCAGACTCATGGGGGACGTCGCGATCATCCACGCGCGCACCACGTATAGGCGGCCGGACGGCCAAGCCGGCGCCGGGCGCTACACGGATGTCTGGGCGCGCCGCCAGGGCACCTGGCTCGCCGTCTCCGCCCACGTCACGCGCTGCTGACCAGCCACCGCAGCCATGAATACCACCACTCCAGCCGGCCGGATGCTGATGCAGATGGTGGGGAGCTATGTGGAGTGCGAACGAGCCCTGATTCGTGAGCGCCCGCCAGTGGGCCTGGTGGCGGCCCGGGCGCGCGGCCGGATCGGGGGCCACCGGCCCAAGCTGGGGCCGCAGCAGCAGGCCGCTATCGTCGACATGGTGCACGCGGGGCGGCAGTCCCAGGCCGACGCGGCGCGGTTATTCCGGGTGCATCCGGCGACGGTCAGTCGCCTGCCCGCGGCGCATCGGCAGCAGGCCGCGGAGCCCAGGTCTGCTGCGGACGCTGCCCAGGCATGCACCCACGGTCGCCGGTTGTAGAGGGTTACGTGCGCGTGTGGCAGATCGTGTGCTGCTGACCTCTGGGTTTTGTCGCAATTTTCATTTGAGGCGATTTGGGGTATGATCTCCCTCCATGACCTACGGGATATCATGAGGGAGAGAGATGATGGCGATCAGTTTCAAGGGGGCGCATTTCCCCAAAGAGATCATTCTCATGGGCGTCCGCTGGTACGTAGCGTACCCGCTGAGTATGCGTCACGTCGAAGCACTCATGGAAGAACGCGGGGTCGAGCTGGATCATGCCACGATCAACCGCTGGGTCATCCAATATAGTCCCCTGTGGGAAGAAGCCTTTCACCGACGCAAGCGCCCGGCGTGGATCAGCTGGTGCATGGATGAAACCTATATGAAGGTGCAGGGCGAGTGGCGGTATTTGTATCGCGCCGTGGATAAGCAGGGCCAGACGATTGATTTTCTGCTCACGAAGGAGCGCGATGAGCAGGCCGCGAAACGCTTCCTGACCAAGGCGATCCGCCGTCACGACGTCCCAAAGAAGATCACGATCGACGGGAGTGCGGCCAAGGAAGCGGCCATCAAGAGCTATAACGCAGAGCACGGCACCGCCATCACCATCCGCAAACTCACGTATCTCAACAACAGTGTGGAACAGGATCATAGAGCAGTTATACGGATCACCCGTCCCATGCTGGAGTTCAAGTCCTTTGACGCAGCGCAGTGTACGTTGGCTGGTGTGGAACTCATGCACAGGCTCAAGAAAAGACAGAGGGTGGTCGAGGCCGGAGACGAAGGCCTCACTGCGGCCGAACAGTTCTACGCCCTAGCCGCCTAATTTCCCCACCGACAGGGTTTGACTCGCCTCACATCGTCTACACACAAAAAATTGCGACAAAACTCTCATGCTCCCAGGGAGCACCACGACCCATGAAAATGGTCGCTACGCGACAGTAATTTACAAGGCAACCCAATGACCCGCTACAGGAAAATCGCCTTTCGCTAGGTTAAGGCCTATACGCCTGGCACGCAATGGCCCCGCCACACTGGCGGGGCCATTGCGGTGCGCCGCACTTAGCATATGACTCTGCGGAAGAAGGCGAGGGCGTTGCCTCCAGCAATTTTCTGGATGTCCGTGTCGGCGTAGCCCCGTTGGAGAAGACCACGGACGATGTTCTTGCCATCAGCGGGTGACTCCAAGCCATTGAGGTAGGGCGCAGGAAGCTGTTCCGGCTTACGGCCCAGCACGACCCGGTGAAAGTCGACATGATTGCCCACACTGGTATCGGTGCCGATCCCCACATGGTCAATGCCCACGAGTTTTACCATATAGTCGTAGTGATCCAGGACGCAGTTGATGTCCTGAGCGGGGTCGTCGCTGAGGAAGTTGGGCACGGCCGTAATAGCGATGAGACCCCCCTTCTGCGCGCAGGCCAGCAGTTCCTCGTCGTTGCGGCAGCGAGGCACAGGCCGCAAGGTGTGGGCCGCGTTGTGGCTGAAGACGACCGGGGCGTCAGAAAAATGGATGGCGTCCATGGCCGTCTGAAAGGAGGCGTGGGAGAGGTCGATGACCATGCCCAGGTCGTTCATGCGCCGTACCACCGCGATACCAAAGTCGCTTAGACCACCGTCATGGCGCTCGGACTGACCATCGCCGATATAGTTCTTGCGGGTGTAGGTCAGCCCGGCCAGCCGGATGCCCATATGGTAGAGGATGTCCACGCGGTGCAGTTCCTGGCCGATGGCCAAGTGCTCCAGCGTGGGCAGGAAGCCGACCACGCCCTGCTGTTTGGCCGCCTCGATGTCGTCGGCGCTCTTGATCTGCACCACATCGGCCTGCTGCCTGAGGTCCGAGAGCATCAGCCCCACTTCTTGCAGCACGTCTTCAAATGCCACCATGGAGAGGTCAGGCGTATGGACCAGCCCCCGGTAGAAATTGGCCGTAGCGACGGCGGTCCACCCGCCGTGCTTCACTGCCTGGTAGCCCCAACGGTAGTCGTTGGCGCGCAAATAGGCGGTGAGCTGTTCCATGTCTTCCGGCAGGACCATCGGGTGTACATGCACATCGACCATGATGAGAGGGTCTATCAAGTGCTGAAAGCGCTGCTCCTGCGCGTAGTCCAGAAGCACCGTGGAGGACGGCACCCGGTCGATTTCTTTGGCGAGGGGAATGGTACCAAGGGACATCACGAGCCCTCCTTCTGTCTGCTTCGCATGTGACGGCGTGGGAACGGTCGTCAGCCGTGTAACCCAAGTCGCTCAATTTATAGCTGTTTATAGCGCGTAAACACTGGCTGAGGAGCTGATCCTCTCTTCACCGTTTCAGAGTGAAGCTCGCGAAAAGAGGCGAGCCTATTCAAGGCCTACTCGTTCTCGTGTCCACCAACTGCGACCCTCTACAAACTGTTATCAATTGAGCGACTCAGATAATCAGCCAGTTGCCACCGGAGGTCCATAGTGGATAGCCACCTTGGGTTCAGTTGGATACATATGCGGTCCCAAATGTTTCGCTGTGGGCGATCTCTGCCATCGGTTTGCGGGGTGTCCCTCCGGCTCGGCGCCCTTCGAGCCGGTACCCAAAAGGCAGGACGGTGATGAGTTCCATCTCCTCTGGGATACCCAGCAGTTCCTTGATGGCGTCTTGCTGCTCTTGCGCTCTTATACCGACGAAACACGCCCCCAAGCCCTCGGACCAAGCCATGAGCTCCATTTGTTGTAATGCCCGGCCTGCATCCAGCTGGGGGCGACGGGCATTCTCCATCACGATGGCAATGGCGAGAGGCGCTTGCCCAATGAAAGCCCCCTGGGTCGCGATCCGACCGAGCGCGGCTATCGTCTTGCGATCTCTCACGACCACAAAATGCCAGGGCTGAGAGTTACTGGAACTCGGAGCCCACCTGCCGGCTCGGAGAATTTTGTGAACGATGGCATCGGGCACCGGGTCAGGTTTGAATTCCCGCACCGTTTGGCGGGTTCGAATGCACTCATACACGTCCATCTATTGTCTCCCTTCTGATTGAAAACAACGAGCGTTACAATCCGAGTGCGGTTTGATCCTTACAGTCAGGAACACTTCCCACAGACGAAGAACCGGTTCGTTTGTCATCCCTTCGATCCCTTCGAAGCATGACTGGCGCGTAATACAGGCATGCCTGCTCCACACCAACCGCGCGGGTGGACGATGTTTGGGAGGGAGGGAGCAATGGCACGCTGGGAGACCGATGCCTCCGTTACCAATACATCCCTACCTTGGCGGAGCTGGAGTGCTAGTCGATGGCGAGCGACACACCGATCGGTCGGCGGCTCCATCTCGGGCCGGTGCCGCACCTCTCACCTGGGCCGCTCCTCGGCGGCATGCTCGTCTCAGCCATGCCGACATACGCGCCCCTTGCGGCCGGTGCCCTGCACCTGCCCGTGCTGGGGAGCGTGCGCCATGCAGCGCCTCGTTGCCATGAGTGGACGTTATCCGTTCAAGCGGAGGACGGTTCGGTCAAGATTGTCACCGACATGGCCATCGCTCGTGTCCTGTACGGCTCTTGTTGACCTTCCCGGTCCCCGCAACCGGCAGACGCGGGTGGCTTCACTCGGCTCCCCCTTCCCGCTCCTGGCGCAAGAAGTCCTCGAGCTCGTGCATCAGCTGCTCCGAGTTCAGGTCGTCGTCACGCCGGGGACCCGGCGCCGCGTCACCCGTCGCGTCATACTCCTGCTCTAATTGTCGCACATAGGCCTGGGCGGAGGCGTCCTGCGCCACCGCCTGGTCGCAGCGGGTCCCAAAGGCCTGCACGGCTGCATCTAAGTGGGACCAATCGAGGGGCAGGTCGAGCAGGCGGGTGACATAGCCCAGCAGCGTCCGGCTCACCGCCGGATTGGTCGCCCCCTGCAGATAATGGGGCGCTTGCCCCATCAAGGAGAGCGACGCCATCCCGCGTCGCCGCGCCGCATCCAACACGACGCTGGCGATGCCGGTCGGGCCTTCGTAACGCGAGCGACGCGCGATCCCCCACGCCTCTAACCGGGCGTGCCAGGTGGGGTCGGTGCTGCTGCCTGTGACGCGCGGGGGCCGGGTATGGGGCACGGCCGCGAGGACCGCGCCCAGCGACACGATCCGCTGCACCCCACAGCGCGCCGCGATGTCAAGGAGCAGGGTGGCGTAGGTGCGCCACC
>Ga0137374_10008991_pt1 | contig 11810 bp, 9 predicted proteins | sample SagtaG_20_FD_104811 | JGI IMG/M metagenome (GOLD analysis project Ga0137374, IMG submission 104811) | Vadose zone soil microbial communities from Sagehorn Ranch, Mendocino, California, USA - Sage1_R_100_16 metaG | ecosystem: Environmental > Terrestrial > Soil > Vadose zone | place: USA...
AGCACAAAAGACTGATTGCGGCCCCTGACGCACCCTGTCAAGGGCCTGTCACCTTATCAAGAGTCATTTGCGAAGATGACTAACAGTAACGGCGCCATCACAAGCTTCTGCGAAGTCGCGTCGGTTTTCCCCTCTTTGTAGTCTCAGTGTTCCCCTGTGCCTCCTTAGTGGTGAATCGCTTTTCTTACCACGGAGAAACGGAGAGCCTACGGCGTTACACAGCGCGGCTCCGGACGCAACCAAACCTGACTCAAAACCGATCCATGCGCATCACACGAAGGGAAATCACACGAACTAACGCTAACAACATTTCGTGTTAGTTCGTGTCTTTGGTTCGTGTAGTGCGCGTGGATCGATTGTTTACTCAAAAAATCTGCTCAAGAAAACAAGAAGTTGACGGTTTGTCGGTCTAAACACGCCCCGCTATCACACACTACCGAACGCTGCCACCAAGCCGCCGGCCGGGTGCATGGTCTTGCTCTCCAAATTCGAAGAAGCGCTCATCACCCACGCGTTGCGACCTCACAACCAGGCGATTTGAGATCGCGAAAAGCATCTTGCTCGAGTACGCTTTGCAGACCTCGTGCGGCGAGTTGGGCTATAGTTCTATAGTTGTAGCGCAAACTGTTAGTTTGCGTAGACAATGACGGTCGCATTTATTGCAATGACCCGAATACTGATTGACCTTATTAAGAAGGCAGAGCGGGAAGCTGCGGTCCAGGTAATTTACAAATGACGTTGACGTCCGGCACAAAACTTGGTCGCTACGAAATTCGCGCACAACTCGGCGCGGGCGGAATGGGCGAGGTGTATCTGGCGCAGGACAAGAGACTTGATCGCAACGTGGCTTTGAAAGTTTTGCCTGCTGACGTTGCTTCGAATCGTGATCGCATGGAGCGCTTCGTTCGCGAGGCGAAGGCCGCTTCAGCGCTAAACCATCCCAACATCATCACCATCCATGAGATTGACCAGACCGATTCGATCAATTTCATAGTCACTGAATTTATCGATGGCGAGACGCTGCGGCAGCGACTGAACGTGAGGCGCACGAGAATAGCAGAGGCGCTCGACCTCAGCGTGCAGATCGCTTCCGCTCTTTCAGCAGCGCACGCAGCCGGAATAATTCATCGTGACATCAAGCCGGAAAACATCATCCGCCGCCACGACGGCATTGTGAAAGTCCTGGACTTCGGGCTGGCAAAGCTGAGTGAGAAAGCTGACACAGGAGCGGTGGACGTGGAAGCGGTTACTAAAGCGCTGGTGCAAACCGAACCTGGAGTTGCGATGGGGACCGCCGCCTACATGTCGCCCGAGCAGGCACGCGGACTTGCGGTCGACACACGCACAGATATCTTCAGTCTGGGCATCGTGATCTACGAGATGGTTGCCGGTCAAGCACCATTTGGCGGCGCAACCAAGAGCGATCTCATTGTGGCGCTCCTTGAAAGAGACCCGCCGCCCCTCGCGCGTTTTACACCTGAAGCGCCAGCCGAGCTCGAGCGGCTCGTGATGAAGGCTCTGGCTAAAGATAGAGAGGAGCGGTATCAGACGGCGAAGGACTTGTTGATCGATCTGAAGCGGCTGAAGCAAAAGCTGGACGTTGACGCGGAGATCGAACGCACCTCAACGCCGGAGTTGAGAAGCGGAAGCGGCGAGGCAAAGCCTTCCCACGCGCGCGAGATCGTTTCGACTGCTTCGCGCGCAGTCTCACAGACAACGTCCGAAAACGTCCGCGCGAGATCAAGTGCTGAGTACATCGTATCTGGAATCAAACAGCGCAAATTCGCCTTGGCCATTGCTCTCCTCTTGCTGGTTATTGGCGCCGCCGGTCTGAGCCTTTTTCTGCACGCGCGAAACACCGAAGTCGCAATTGAGTCAATCGCGGTGTTGCCTTTTGAAGATCAAAACCACGATCTCGACACGGAGTACCTCTCGGACGGGGTAACGGAAAGCATCATCAACAGCCTCACGCAGCTTCCCAACCTGCGAGTGATCGCGCGCAGTTCTGTCTTTCGATACAAAGGGAAACAGACGGACCCAGTCACAGTCGCGAACGAGTTGGGTGTTCGGGGGGTGTTGACCGGTCGCATCATGCAGCGCGGAGAGAATCTGACCATCAGTGCGGAATTGATTGACGCGCGCGATAAGAAGCAACTCTGGGGCGAACGATATGAACGCAAGGTTTCGGACCTGTTGTCCGTGCAGCGTGATATCGCTCAGGAGATCACCGACAACCTGCGCTTGAAACTTTCGGGTGCAGAGAAAGACCGCCTGACCAAACATTACACCGAGAACCCTGAGGCATACCAACTCTACCTTAAAGGCCGCTACTTTTTGAACGCGCGCACGGAGGAAAGCACAGGAAAAGCGATTGAGTACTTTCAGCAGGCAATCGCCAAGGACCCCGTCTATGCGCTGGCCTACTCCGGGTTGGCGGACTCCTACTCCGCATTGGCCTTCCCGATCGAGGCTGTAACCCCGCGGGAAGCAATGCCCAAGGCGAAGGAGGCAGCAATGACGGCGCTGGCGATTGATAACGCTCTCGCCGAGGCTCACGCTTCGCTGGGATACGTCAAGTTCTACTTTGATTGGGACTGGCCCGGCGCTGAAACAGAATTCAAGCGAGGCATCGAGCTGAACCCAGCTTACGCTGAGGGTCATCACTACTACTCGCACTACTTGGTCGCGATGGGGCGCGATGAAGAGTCCTTAACCGAGAGTCGTCGCTGCCTGGAGCTGGAGCCGCTTAATCTTCTCCTCAATGTTCATCTCGGCTGGCATTACCTCTATGCGCGCCAGTATGACCAGGCAGTAAACCAACTACAGAAGACGCTGGAGATGGATGCCAATTTTGCTCAGACACACCGCTGGCTGGGATTAGCTTTAGAGCAACAGACCAGGTCCGCCGAAGCTATCGAGGAGCTGCAAAAAGCGATCACTCTGTTTGGAGGGAACACGCTCACGGAAGCAGAGCTTGCACATGCGCATGCCGTATCAGGAAAGAGAGACGAGGCGCAAAAGGAACTGGCTCGGTTGAAAGAGACCGCACAACATAAGTATGTCCCGGCCTACCAGATTGCCGCCATCTATGCCGGCTTGGGCGAGAAGGATCAAGCGTTTGCGTGGCTCGACAAAGCTTATGACGAACGTTCTGACTTGTTGGTCAACCTGAAACGGCAGCAAGAATTCGATGGCCTGCGTTCGGACCCGCGATTCAGCGATCTCCTGCGGCGTGTCGGGCTCCCGCAGTAGGAAGACATGAAAAAATTAGTTTCCGCATTACAAAAAGGAGAACAAAATGGCACTAATAAATAGTTTCGCAGGCAGAAATCTGGGAATGCTTTTACTTGGCCTCTGGTTAATTCTCACCGGACTCCTGCCGTTACTTAGCGTGAGACCCTCTTCAACAGTCACCACTGGTTTGGCCGTGCTGGGCATCGTCGCGGGTATATTGATCCTGCTCAAACGCTAAACGCAAACTATTATTACTTCTTGACCAGCCGCCACGTTGTGTAAGAGCGGCCGTCGCCGGTTTTGGAGAAGAAGTCGGCCGGTCGCGGTTGCCCCGGCGCGGAGATGCAAATTTTCAACGAGTCACCGATCAATTCAAAGATGCCAGCCTGGGATTCGCCCTTACTTGCACCATCAAGGTTTACATAGTCGATCACAGGTGGCTTCTTAGAGTTGTCCAGCGTAAAGCGGGCGTTCACAAACACCTGAGGGCCGGCGACAACTCTGGTGACGTTGCCGCGCGTGATGCGGCGGCACCACGTGACCATCGCCTGATTCATAGCGGCTCCGTTGAGAACCGCAGAGACCATCGCCCACTCTCCTTCCAGTTCGGTGACCGGGCCCGATGCGGCGGTCTCATGCTGAGCAGTCATAGTCGTGTCGGAGATGCTCCTTGCGCTTGTCCGCCGCGATTTCCTTTTCCCTGATTTGCGCGTCACTCCCCCGCGCTCAAGCGTTTCGAGCGCGAAACCCGTACCTGGCGCCGTGGCAAACTTCCCGGGCCGCTCGTTGCCGCGCGTCGCGAGACAAATGGTCCATGTATCGCCGTCAAGCTTATAAATACCCAGATTGCGATTGCCTTTCGCGTGCCCGGCGGTAAACAACAAATCGAAGGCTTTGGGCTTGCTGGCCGGGTCGAATTTCAAGACGCCTTCGAATGTCGCACCCATCCCTAGAGACGCGAACTTGTTGCCGTCGATGACGATCTTGGCTCCATTGAAGACGGTTGCCGGCATCTTCTGGCCGTCGGTTTCAAGCGACGTTACGTTCCATATGCCTTGCAGCTTGTTGAGGTCGGTTGGCATGTCGGACGTCACCACCTTCCGGTAGGAATCGGCAAAGAATTATGAGCTGGGATTTCCACTATGGCAAATAACAGTCCAAAGTCCAAAGTCCAAAGTCCAATGTCCGAAGTCTATTTTCCGTGGCTGACTTTGGACGTTTGGACGTTTGGACGTTTGGACTTTGGACTTTGGACTTTGGACGTTCGACTTTTGGACTAGCCTTTAACGCAGACCACCCGGCTCGGGCTACAATCACCGACCGTATTTAGTCTTTTGCAAATCGTTCGCTTCCAAGGAGAAAATGACACATGAAGTTTCGATTAGTTCGGGCGTTTTGTCTCGTTACCGCAATCGGTCTGATCGGGTTCAGCCAGACGGTGAAAAAGGATTCAGATTCTGGCCCCTACACTCCACCGAAAGGTGGCGCCGAGCGGCAGGCGATTCTGGATGCTTTACGCGGTGACCAGCAGATAACGTTCCAGGTTCACTACCTCAAGGTTCATCGCGGCTGGGCCTGGATTGATACAACGCCGCTCGACAAAAAGGGAAAGGCTGTCGCTGAAGGAGGACCAAATCTGTTGCACCTTGAAGATGGCAAGTGGAAGGTGCTCGACCTATCCAGAGTGCCTGAGGACCCAAGCGATCCGCTGGGCGCGGAAGATGCCAGTCCGGGTTTTATCAAGAATCTGCTGAAAACGTTTCCGGGAGTGCCACGAGATATCTTTCCCAAACCAACAAAATGACAATACCTACTGGTGCGTGAGACAAGTGCAACTCGACATGCTTAAAAGAATCCGCGACTTCATCCATTCTACTGGGCCAACTTCATTCAATCCGGCGACTGGTCCAACCTCGACGGCAAGCGCTTAAAAATTGTCAGTACGTCATAAGCCTAACAAGGCCACAACGAGAAGGGGGCGCCGGCGGCCAGGACCGCCGACGCCCGTCGGCGCCTTGATCAGGTGCTCATGGTGTCAGGCCGTTGGTTGATCAGCTCCCTGGCCTTGTCGCCGACCTTCGTCTTGCGGGGCTTGCGAGAAGCGCAGCGAGCCGGGCGTCGTGAGCGTCTCCCCGGTCTCCAACAGCGTCTTCAGGCCGGAGAGGATCATCGGCCAGCCGCCAAAGAGCTGTGCGTTGGCGTCCTCGCGCAGCTGATCGTGGGTGACCGTCAGCCGGCATGAATCGCCAACCGGCTCGATCTCCCAGGTCACCCGCGAGGGCCCCTCGCTCTTTACGTCCTCGCCCCATAGGGCCCTGAAGCTCTGAACAAGCCGGCGTGGCGGGTCGATCTCCAGATTTTCGCCCTCGAAGATCGGCGTTCCCCCGCCGACGCCCTCGTAGCGGGAGCCCGGTGTCCAGTCCGAGGTGACGACTGCTCCGAAGTTGTATTTGCGCCTCATCTCGGCGTCGGTGATCGCCTTCCAGAGGCGCTCAGGCGTGGTCTTAATGTAGATTTCGTACACTTTCTCCATCGTCTTTTCCTCCAATTTGTGCTTGAGCTCGCTCAGCGTCGCGGCCCAGGGTTCGGCGTACTTGCTCACCCACCGGTCGTGGACGAGCCGGATCGGGACGGGGTTCAGAAAGTGCAGCTTCTCGCGCCCGCGCCGCCGGCTAACCACGAGGCCCGCTTCCTCGAGCAGCCGCAGGTGCTTCATCACACCGAAGCGGGTCATCGGCAGGCGTCGCTCGAGTGCGCTGAGGGTCTGCCCGTCCTGCCTGAACAACTCGTCGAGGAGGTTCCGGCGCGTGGGGTCGGCGAGGGCTCTGAACACATCGTCCATGCCGCCAATAATACGTGACCATTTGGTCACCTGTCAAGCGCGGCCTCAAGTACGGGCGTAATTTTCTTGCGGTCATAGGACGCTCTAGAGTGTGTTGGATTTGCCACAGTCCAACGAACGCATCAGGGTAGCGGACAACTTGTCGCAATGAACGACGAGCTATCCTGCACATAGTCGCTGGGAATTTACTATTAACTGAATTGTCGGGAATGACCTCGAGGCCGTCAGCGATGTTTCGCTAGCTGACGGGTTTCAGCAAGCCAGGGCGATATCATTCTGTACCGTGAGATCGCAAATGGAATAGATGTTTCGACTGTCGAGGTTGATCGGACGTCCGCTTTGCCAGTGATAAATTCCTTGCCCCTGCCAACCGCCGATAACGGGTTTGACGAAACTGTTCCGGTATGACGCCACTTGCGGCCTTTGCCGAAGGGCAGTTCCAAGAACCCGCTGACCACGATGCGATGCAGGATATCGTCTGACCCGATGCGCTCGTAGTTTGTATCCGAATCGTTGAGGAAGCTAACCTCCTCCATCACCTTCGACCAGGTGTAGCGGGATCTGGGAGTTTTACGAAAACTGCCCACACCATAAAGATCAGCGATTGGCGATCGGCAATGCCTAATCACCTTGGTTGTATTTGTGCCGCCTGCTAAAATTCGTTTCGCTACGAGGTAGGTTCTCTCTGTTTGTCACTACGGAGCCAAAGATAAGTAGTGGGTGAGTTTGTGACGTAGCACACGCACACCGACGTGAGTCATTGGCAAGTTGCACCTGCCTTTTAGAACAGCTACTACCCAAAGAACCCACTGCCAGGCTCAGGCTAACTTCCGGCTAGATTAGTCAAAGCGATCTTAGGATCGCTCTGTGTCGCCAAGATCAATGGTCTTTGGAAAAACCACATCGGCCCGGCCCCGATACAACGTCGGAATTCCTGCTCGTGAAACATTCTCCGAGCACTGGATAGACGTGCGCATGAGCTCAGGAATTCGGCTCATGTTGGCTGCCTCCGCGCTGCTGGTGGTCCACATTGATCCTTCAGAGCCTGGCCGATTTGTAGCAGTTACCTATGCAGCGGTAATCCTCTACATAATCTATAGCCTGGCTTTTTACATTCTGTCGATCAACCGCAGTGATCTCTTGCCAGTCAGGCTCATGCACTGGCTTGATGTCGCCTGGTATCTCCTGATAATTGTTCTCGGCACCGGGATCAACAGCGCCTTCTTTTTCTTCTTCTTTTTCCCGATCCTGGTAGCATCCTTTGGGTGGGGCTTTACATCCGGATTCCGTGTGACGCTTGTTTCAGCCGTGCTTTTCATGATGGGCGGCTATTTCTTGGCCCCGTCTGGATCCGAATTTGAGCTAAGCAGATTCTTGTTCCAACCAATCTATATGCTGATTTTGGGCTATATGATATCTCATTGGGGCGGTTTCGAGGTTGAGCTTAAAAGACGTCTGCACCTGTTGAAACAGGTTACCCTTATCTCCAATCCGCGTTTCGGAATCGATCGCACGATCAATTCTGTTATTGAGAGCCTCCGCTCATCCTACGACGCGGAGAGTTGCTTACTGGTGATCTCACTGCAAGACCAGGAAAATAGATCGTACCGCCTGCTTCGAGTAACTCGAGAAAACCTCAATCCCGCGGTTTCCGCCCCGAACATCGACGAGCAAATGGCTGGTCCTTTCCTATTACACGCGGCAGGGGAGGCAGTGATCTACCAAAAAGCTTTTCAGAAGAAAACGCTTCTGTTGGATGTGAACACCGGACGGACTTCCTTTGGTGATTCAGCCACCAGCGATAAAGTGGCCAGCGTGCTTGATGCCGGTTCCTATGTCTCTGTGCCTGTCACTTATCGTAACGAGCCGATAGGGCGTCTGTTCATAATTGGCGGCCGGCGCAAGTTTGATGTTTCGGATATCGATTTTGTCCTGCAGTTGATTGATCACCTTACACCAGTGCTGGAAAACATTCGACTCATCGACAATCTGGCTTCTGATGCCGCCGAACAAGAGCGGCAGCGGATTGCTCGTGACATTCACGACAGTGTTATTCAGCCCTACGTCGGCCTCCAGTTTGGCCTTGCGGCGCTTCGTCAGAAACTCGAAGCAGGAATCGACGTCATCGCGGACGTAAAAGAATTACTGGATCTGACGAACGACGAGCTTGCTGACCTGCGCGGCTACGTGCGGAATCTGCGGGCCGGGGACCTACGGCACGATGTTCTTTTGCCGGCGCTCAAGCGTTTTACTGAGAAATTTTCCTGGGTAACGGGGATAAATGTTGAAGTAGAAGCCCACTGTGAAGCCCACATTACTGATTCTCTTGCGGGCGAACTGTTTCAGATTGTCACGGAAGGCCTGAGTAATATCAGGCGCCACACTCGTGCTAGAGAGGCTAAGGTGGAGTTAACTTGCCAGGGGGGCGTTGTCCTGCTGCAGATAAAAAACAGGACCATGAACACAAGCGGAAACACCCTCTACGGAAGTGATGGCGACCGGGACGGGATGGCGGTTTTTACACCGCGGTCAATCGCCGAGCGAGCTAAATTGCTCGGTGGACACACCGAAGTGTTCTTGGATGAGAACAACTACACCGTGGTGAGTGTAGGTATTCCGCTATAAGAGAGGTCCGAATATCCATTGTGATGACACGCCCTATTAGCATTTTGATCGTAGACGATCACGCGGTCGTTCGGGCGGGTCTGCGCATGCTGATCGAGCACGATCAATCAATGAGAGTCGTTGCCATGGCCGGCAACCGCGCGGAAGCGCTCGCGCTGGCAAAGCAGGAGCAGCCCGAGATAATCATTCTCGATATCGTTCTGGGTGATGACGACGGTTTGGCGTTTCTTCCGGAGTTGTGTGAAGCAAGCTCTAAGTCGCGCGTAATAATACTGACCGGCGTGCAATCTCTCGACGCTCATCGACGAGCAATTCGTCGGGGCGCTTTGGGTATTGTCCTCAAGGACCACGCTGCCGAGTCGCTCTTAAAGGCGATCGTGAAGGTTCATCAGGGAGAAGTGTGGATCGACCGCTCAATGATGGGCAGCGTTCTCAATGATGTGAGGACTGAAAAACGTGCCGAACCGAATCCTGAAGCGGCCAAAATCGCCACCCTCACCCCCAGGGAACGCGAAGTCATCACGTTGGTCGCGGAGGGCCTTAAGAACAAGCAGATCGGAGAACGGCTATTTATAAGCGAGACGACTGTTACCCACCACTTGAGTTCAATCTATTCCAAACTCGGAGTGTCGGATCGTCTCGAGTTAGTGATTTATTCTTTCGCTCAGAAAATTGCCCGGATGCCACAATAAGACTTGGGGGAACAGGGAAGGTCCTTAAGATGCCACGGCCTTGCGCCGTAGAACTTCACGCTTTCTGCTAACCAACCACTCGCAAGATGCCACGGCCTTGCGCCGTGGAGCTTCACGCTTGTTGCTAAACCAATAGTTCTCCTCACTCGCAAGATGCCACGGCCTTGTGCCGTGGAGCTTCACGCTTGTTGCTAAACCAATAGTTCTCCTCACTCGCAAGATGCCACGGCCTTGTGCCGTGGAGCTTCACAGGCAGGATTCTGCCATCGTTCTGCGAGAAAAATTGGGAGGATTCTGCCCCAAAAAAAGGCAGCTTACGCCGCTGCGAAACTGTTAGCAACGCCCTTATCATCCACGCGTTATCTTTCCGCGAGCCGCTGTGCTCCCGCCGACGAACATGCCTCTCGAAGTTTGAACAGCGATTTTGAAACGCATTTCCAGCGGCGGTGATTACATCTTACCTGAACCCTTTGTCGTTAAAAGCTGGCATGAACGCTAACTGCGGCGCTTCTATTAGCGCACCCCTGACCGCTATCAAACTGACAGCCGCGGTCTGTTTCTCCACATGAAAGGATCCCCCAGATGAGCAGAATAATTAATAGCAGGAAGCGCCTGGTTATAGCGCTCGGCTTTATGCTGACGGCCCTCGTGGCCGCCTCTTCCCTATGGACGCTTTCGTCGTTTGCGGCCGGCGCGAAGATACCAAAGCTTTATTTGGATTCCTTCCGCCGGCAGCGGTTGTGCGAACACCGGCGGCGGCGACCGCCCGGCTTCGGATGCCAATGGACGTCTGCCAAGTACCGCTGGAAGCTTTCTGCAGTATCAGCCGAATGCTACAGCGACTGGGGATGCCTGGAACCGGCAGGCGAACTACGACGGACCTTGCCCCGCACTCTCCACTAGTAACGGAGGCCAGTGGCAACTGAAGCTTCAAAAAGATACAACTCACTCCGTGACTTTCAATGTGTTCGTAAATGCCACGCCGGTACCGCCGACGGCCGTTAACGACTCTTATTCGATGTCGCCCAATACCACCCTGACCGTCGACGCTGCAAGCGGTGTGCTTGCCAACGATATTCATCAGCGCCCGGTTCAAGCTATCCTCGGCGCAAGCCCGGCGCATGGCACGCTCACGATGTTCAGTACGGATGGCTCATTTGTCTACGTGGCCGATGTAGGATTCAACGGCACGGATACCTTTACCTATAACGAAATGGATTCAACAGGACTCGCGAGCAATACCGCCACCGTGACCATTACAGTTAGGAACGACTTTACGTTCAAGCCATGCTCAAATTTTGCCTATCCTTCCGGGAGCCCGCCGACGCTCTCTAGTGTGATCTTTAACGAAAGCGAAGTCCTTCGTGCGTTCGGCGCTAGTCCGGACGGCAAGATCGTCGCCTGGTACAACGATGAGCACGCCCTGACCCTGGGCGTGCGGCGGGTCATCGTGATCGGAGGGGCCAATCCTGGAACGACTGATTACGACCTTACGCCGCTCAGCACGGATCCGGGCACGGCGATCGATCCAAAGGTCGGTACGACGATCCTGAGTGGGGACCAGGCGGGCACTGACACCGCGACATGGAACTCGACCTACGGGTTCATTGACAAAGGACGGCCGCTATGGCCCGCGCTCTTCATCACCGACATCACCGCCCCAAATCAAAACAGCACGGCAGGCGACTGGCAGCAAGGCGGAACCGCCGCGATCCCGCCGCATGCCGTGTTCGGTACGTGGAAAGGAGCGGTGAGAACTGTCAACTATACTGCGCTGACAGGCGGGCATGCGACGATCACTGTCACGGCGGATGCCGACCCTGCCACGAATAACTGGAATCTCGGGACGGGCGCCGACACTCCACCGGGAGGCTTCGCGCTCTATGCGAACGAGGGCTACGGCGCGGAGGCTCGCTGGGACGCGAGCCGCCTCGGTCTGACTCCGGGGCATAAGTATCGCCTGGAGTTCATGGTGCATGACGGCGATCAGAATAAGAGCGGCGGCGATTCGGGTGAAGGCTGCATGGAAGTGACCGCTCCAGTATCACAAGCGCCGACGCTTTCGCTGGAGAAGACAGCCGACCCAACGACCTACTCTGCAGCGGGCCAGACCATCAACTACAGTTACAAATTAACGAACGGCGGCGTGGTCACGCTGTCCGCTCCGTACTCAGTAACTGACGACAAGGTGACGGTCACTTGCCCGTCAACTCCAAGTACTCTTCCGGCGGGTCAATTTGTTACCTGCACCGCCAGCTACACAACCACACAGGGAGATGTGACTTTCGGTTCGGTGACGAATCACGCCACCGGACATGCCGTGTACAATAACCAACCGGTGGACTCGAACCCGGCGCAAGCGACCGTGACGGCCGTACAAAATCCTTCTCTGACGATCGCGAAGGACACGACCCAGA
>Ga0137374_10008992_pt1 | contig 11809 bp, 10 predicted proteins | sample SagtaG_20_FD_104811 | JGI IMG/M metagenome (GOLD analysis project Ga0137374, IMG submission 104811) | Vadose zone soil microbial communities from Sagehorn Ranch, Mendocino, California, USA - Sage1_R_100_16 metaG | ecosystem: Environmental > Terrestrial > Soil > Vadose zone | place: USA...
CTGGCGACGATGTCGTTTATCACGCGCATCACGCGCACGACCGTGCTTGAGGTGAAGCGCCAGGATTACATCCGCACGGCGCGCGCCAAGGGATTGGGCGAGCGCATGGTGATCTCGCGCCACATTCTGCGAAATGCGCTGATCCCGGTCGTGACGGTGCTCGGCCCGGCGCTGGTGGATCTGATAGCCGGCGCCGTGATTACCGAGTCGATCTTTAGCATTCCGGGCATTGGTAAATTCTTTGTCGACTCGATCTTCCAGCGCGATTACTCGATGATCATGGGGTCGACGTTACTTTATGCGACGCTGGTCGTGCTCGCCAATATTCTTGTTGATCTGAGCTACGGGTTCCTGGATCCACGCATTCGGAACATTGGATAATCATGGAACCGCTGCAGCGCTGAAGGCCTGAGCGCACTGAGATCATTGTCATTGCGTTCAGTCGTCTCATACAGCTAGCGCAACCAGGGATTCCGACCCATGAGGAACAGCTATGGCGACAACAATGCAGAAAGTCGTGGTGCCGAGGGAAGAGATCGTCTTCGCAACGCGCGCGCCACGCAGTCTGTGGAGCGATGCCCGCCGGCGTCTGCTGCGGAATAGGGCGTCAGTGGGCGCTCTGATCTATATCGCAATCCTGATAGTAATAGCGATTGCCGCGCCATTGATTGCGCCACATAATGCGCTCGAGATTTTTCCGGGCAATAGCTACCGGCAGGCGGCCTGGATTCAGACACCGAACCAACCGGCGACGACAGGTACTTCGGTCTACCCGCTCGGTACCGACGCGATCGGGCGCGACGTGTTTAGCCGATTGATCTATGGCACTCGGACCTCGCTTGTCGTGGGATTCGTACCGATGGCCTTCACCTTATTCCTTGGGACGCTCATCGGTCTTGTCGCCGGCTTCTGGGGCGGCTGGATCGATGCCCTGCTGATGCGCTTCGCCGAAATCGTCTACTCGTTCCCGGCGTTTCTGTTCTTCATTATCGTGATGGCCGCGCTCAAGGAGACCCCGATCGGCAAGTTCTGGAACGGCTTTCTGATCTTGTTCGGCGCGCTCTCACTCGTCGGCTGGGTCGGAGTGGCACGCCTGGTGCGCGGCCAGGTGTTCTCACTTAAGGAGAAGGAATTCATCGAGGCGGCTCGCGCGGTCGGCGTGCGCCAGCACAATATTTTGTTGAAGCACCTGCTGCCTAACTCGCTAGGTCCGATCATTATTTCGGGCGCCTTTATCGTCCCCGGAGCGATTATCGCCGAGGCGGTGCTTTCCTATCTGGGTATTGGGCTGCGCCCGGCGACTGATCCTCAGGCGCTCTTCCCGGTGAGCTGGGGCAACATGATCTTGGATGGCAAGTCGGCAATTACGGCTCAGCCCTGGCTATTGATTGCGCCTGCTGTCGCGATTGCCTCAATCACCATGGCTTTCACTTTTCTCGGCGACGGCCTGCGCGATGCGCTCGATCCGCGCGAGGCGAATTAGTAAATACTACAGCGGCCGGCCCGACACCGATGGTCGCACGCTTGTTTTACCGGTATGGATAATGTTTCCCGCCTGCTAGCTCGGCGACAGTTCATGTATTAAAAGGATTGCCGTATGCCGCCATTACTCGAAGTCCGTAATCTCAAAGTTCAGTTCAAGACGCAGGATGGCGTTGTAGCCGCAGTGAATGATGTTTCATTTCACCTCGATCGCGGTGAGACGCTTGGCATCGTCGGCGAAAGCGGTTCTGGCAAAAGCGTGACATCGCTCGCGTTGATGCGACTGATTCCGACCCCGCCCGGCCAGATCGCCGCTGGAACAATCCTGTTCGATGGCGAGAATTTGCTGGAGTATTCGGAAGATGAGATGCGCCATATCCGCGGTAACCGGATCGCGATGATCTTCCAGGATCCGATGACATCGCTCAATCCAGTGCTCACGATTGGCCGGCAGATTACGGAGTCGCTCGAGTTGCACATGAAGCTAACCGGCCGCGAGGCCCAGAAGCGCGCCATCGAACTGTTGGGTATGGTCGGTATACCCAGCGCCGCCCGGCGCCTCGACGATTACCCGCACCAGTTCTCGGGCGGCATGCGCCAGCGCGTGATGATTGCGATGGGCCTCTCGTGCAACCCCGAGTTGCTGATTGCCGATGAGCCGACAACCGCGTTGGACGTGACGATCCAGGCACAGATTCTTGAATTGATCAACCGCCTGAAGAATGAAACCGACACGGCGGTGATTATTATCACCCACGACCTCGGCGTGGTCGCCGGCATGGCCGATCGTGTGGTGGTGATGTATGCTGGGCGGATCGTCGAAGAGGGTGCGACGAGCGAAATTTTCGCCAACCCGCGGATGCCCTATACCATTGGTTTGCTTCGCTCTATTCCCCGCCTCGATGAGCAAGAGGGACGTAAATTAACTCCGATCCGCGGTCTTCCGCCGGATCTGATTAACTTGCCGCCGGTGTGCCCGTTCAGCCCGCGCTGCGATTATTTCGTCGCGGGTAAGTGCGACCAAACCGTTCCACCGCTGCGACCGGTCGGCGCCGATCACCGCGCGGCCTGTCTGTTTGATATTACGCTGGACACCCCGATTCCGGAGCAGGAACGTGTCGGCGAAGTGGCCGCGATTGCCTAGAACGTAAAGAGTAAAATGTAAAACGTAAGCCGGATTGCTCAAGTAACGGATAACGTTTTACGTATTACGTTTTACGCATTACTCATCAAGACGAGGATAGTATGACGACAAATGGCAGTGGCTCGGACGATCTGGTCCAAGTGCGCGACCTCCAGATGTATTTCCCCGTGACCAAAGGGATTATCTTTCAGCGCCAGGTCGGGGCCGTCAAGGCGGTCGATGGTGTCAGCTTCAACATCAAGCAGGGCGAGACGCTTGGCCTAGTTGGCGAGAGCGGCTGTGGCAAATCGACGACGGGGCGGGCGATCTTGCAGCTTCACCGGCCAACCGCTGGCGAAGTGTGGTTCCAGGGCACCAATTTGGTGAAGCTCAAAGGTGAAGAGCTGCGCCGGATGCGCCGCAAAGTGCAGATGATCTTCCAGGACCCTTACGCCTCGCTCAACCCGCGTATGACGGTCGGCGATATCATTGGCGAGCCGATCAAGGTGCATAAACTGCGCCAGGGTAAAGAAGTGCGTACCCGTGTGCAGGAGCTGTTACAGCTCGTCGGCCTGAATCCTTATTTCATCAATCGCTATCCACATGAGTTTTCCGGTGGGCAGCGCCAACGTATCGGCATCGCGCGCGCCTTGGCGGTCGAGCCCGAGTTTGTGGTGTGCGACGAGCCGGTTTCGGCACTGGACGTGTCGATTCAGGCCCAGGTGATTAACCTGCTCGAAGATCTGCAGGATCGCCTGGGGCTGACCTACCTATTCATTGCGCACGGGCTGGCGGTGGTGAAGCATATTAGCGATCGTGTGGCGGTGATGTATCTGGGCAAAATCGTCGAGCTGGCCGAGCGTACTAAGCTGTATAGCATGCCAATGCACCCATATACCCAGGCGCTGCTGTCGGCGGTGCCCATCCCCGACCCGAAGATTGAGAAGCGCCGCAAGCGCATTATCCTCGAAGGTGATGTGCCGAGCCCACTCAACCCACCGTCTGGCTGTCACTTCCACACCCGCTGCCCGATCGTGATCGATCGCTGCAAGTCGGAGGAGCCACCATTCATCGATTATGGCGGCGGGCACTTCGCGGCGTGCTGGCGCGCGCGCGAGTCGATCGAGCTGATGCCTGGCAAGGCCGAGGCGATCATCCCGCCCGAACACGAGATACCGTCGGCGCCAATTGCTCCAAATGCTTAGATTGGGCTGGTAAGTCGGTAGCCGATTGACGAAGGACGATGAGCAATCGTCCTTTGTTGTTTGTCTTTCGTGTTCGCTGGAAGAGTGTTACAATCAAACCGTTGCATTTCGGGCGCCTGATCCTGGGGAGGAGCTTCTATGGTCGATCGCTTGGTTTATCTCGATCATGCCGCGACAACGCCGGTCGACGAGCGGGTTGTCGCGGCGATGCTGCCTTATTTTACCGAGTTCTATGGGAATCCATCGAGCATCCATCGAGCCGGGCGCGCCGCACTAGAGGCGCTCGACGATGCGCGCGAGACACTTGCGAGCGTGTTTGGTGCAAGCCGCAAGGAGATTATCTTTACCGGCGGCGGTTCCGAGGCCGATAATCTGGCGATTAAAGGCGTGGCGCTGGCGCAGCGCCAGGCCGGCAAGGGGTCGCATATCATCACCAGTGCGATCGAGCATCATGCCGTGCTGCACACGTTCGAGTATCTCGAGGCGGTTGGTTTCGACGTAACTGTGCTGCCGGTTGATGCGGACGGCCTGGTGCGGCCCGCGGATCTGCAGGCGGCGCTGCGCCCCGATACGGTGCTGGTGTCGATCATGTATGCGAACAACGAGATTGGCACGATCCAGCCGCTGGCCGAGCTTGGCGCGCTCTGCCGCGCGCAGGGCGTGCCGCTGCATACCGATGCGGTGCAAGCGACTGGTTCGCTCGCGCTGAATGTCGACGCGTTGAATGTGGATCTGCTAACGCTGGCGGCCCATAAGTTTTATGGACCGAAGGGCGTCGGCGCGTTGTATGTGCGGCGTGGAACGCCATTACTGCCGCAAATTAATGGTGGCGGGCAGGAACGCCGGCGGCGCGCCGGCACCGAGAATGTCGCGGGAATCGTGGGCATGGCCACGGCGCTGCGTTTGGCCGAGAACGACCGAGCCAGCTATGCTGCCCACAGCGCGGCGCTGCGCGATCGGCTGATCGCTGGAGTGCTTGAGCGTATTCCCTACACCTCGCTCAACGGCCACCCAGCCCAGCGATTGCCGAATAATGCGAATCTCGCCTTTGAGTACGTCGAGGGTGAAAGCGTGTTGCTGGTGCTCGACCAGCATGGAATTGCCGCGTCGAGCGGCTCGGCCTGCACCAGCGGCTCGCTGGAAGCCTCGCATGTGCTGACGGCGTTGGGACTGCCCTACGAGCGTGCAATTGGCTCGGTGCGCTTCACGGTCGGCAAATCGACCACCACCGCGGATATCGATTACCTGCTCGACATTCTGCCGGCGCTGATTGAGCGGTTGCGCTCGGTGTCGCCAGCGTATCGCTAAGTATAGGCTATCGCAATTTCCTATAGTTCCTTCGCACGGGAACTCAGGGAACTATGGGAACTAGGAACGCACTTGCGATAGACTGTACTTTTGTTTCAGCTACCCAAGCAGGGTATTTCTCGCGCTATGGCTGTTCCGTGCCCGGCGGGCCGAATTCTAGATCCGCCAGAGTCACGAGCGAGTCGTAATCTTCGATAAGTTCAGGGCTAAACGTTTCCACGAGAGTGCGGATTGCGTCGCGTTCCGTAGAGGGCGTCTGTGCCAGAAGACGCTGCACGTCGGCAAGATCTTGCGTACGACCAGCCTGCGCTCCTTTGCGCCACTTGGAATGATCGCTCTCACTCTGCTACCCCGTCGATCCGCGCCTGTCCGGCGGCCAACTCTTGGATCTCGCGGGTAAAGGCGACGGCTTGCGCGATTGGCAGCAGCACGCGCAACGTCACGTCGGCGGCGAATTCCTCGGCCAGGATGCTGCCGGCGTGGGCCGCCACCAGGCGGCGGGCTTGCTCATAGGTGGTGTAGGGCAGCGTCAATTCGATCGTTCGGCGCTCGATTTTCTCCTCGCGCGGAACCACCGCCAGCACGGCTTTGGCGGCATCGCCGTAGGCGCGCACCAACCCACCGGTGCCCAGCAGGGTGCCGCCGAAGTAGCGTGCAATCACCAGCGTGATATCGCCCAAGCCGCTGCCGCGCAGCACAGCCAGCGCCGGCCGTCCCGCGGTGCCGGCCGGCTCGCCGTCGTCGCTCATGCCGAGTGTAGTGGTGGCGCCATGCCCAATGATATAGGCATAGACATGGTGACTGGCGTCGGGCATCTTGGCGCGAATACCGGCAATCACCGCGCGCGCCGCTGCGACGCTGGCGGAAGGCGCGACGCTGGCGATAAAGCGTGAGTTCGAGGCGCGGATCTCGGCCTGCGCCGGCCTAGCCGGCACGAAGTAGCCGTGGGAAGAGCTTTTGTCGCGATCGGTCATATTCTCCATGCTAGAGCAAAGCAGAAAATTCTCGCAAAGACGCAAAGCCGCAAAGAAATGAAGAATCTTGGCGGCTTTGCGTCTTTGCGTGCGGCAAACATGCTACGGCCGTACAAGCTCGGTGACGATTGGCAGTGTGAAGAAGAAAGTGGTGCCTTTGCCAACCACGCTATCGACCCAAATGCGCCCGCCGTGCAGCTCGACCAGCGCGCGGGTGATTGCCAGGCCCAGGCCAGTGCCGCCAATTCGCCGGGTGTTGGTATTATCGACGCGGTAGAAGCGCTCCCAGATGCGCGGCAGATCTTCGGGCGCGATACCAATGCCTTGGTCGCTCACCGTGATCAGCAGGAAGCGCCCGTGCGGATGGTCAGGCGGCAGCGTAGCGGGCTCTTCGATCGATAGCGCGATCTCACCACCGCGCGGCGAGTATTTGGCGGCATTGATCAGCAAGTTGAACAAGATCTGCTTGACCTTGTCGCGGTCGATGTAGGCCGGCGGCAATTGGTTGGGGATATGAATGACCATGCGGTGGCGATTTGAGAGATGGTGATTGAGCTGAGCGGTCATCTCGCCGATCAGCTGCCGCATGGAGACGACCCACTGGTTGAGCTTGACTTTGCCGGCTTCCAGGCGTGAGATGCCCAGCATATCCTCGACAATCTGCGAGAGATGATTGGCCTCGTCGTACACAGTTTTGACGAACTCGCGCTGATCGGCTGGAGCAAACTCGCGCGCCAGCAGCAGCTCGGTGTAGCCCAGGATTGATGTCAACGGTGTGCGCAGCTCGTGCGATACGACAGAGATAAACTCGCTCTTCAGGCGGTCGGCCTCGCGCTCGCGCGTCACATCGCTCACAAGCCACAGCCGGCCAGTGAGCTGGCCGAGGCTGTCGCGCGTCGGCACTGAAAGCACATCCAGTTCCTGATGCGGGTCGCGCAGACGGATGGTGGTTGTTTGCACCTCGGTAGGGTTGCTCTGGCCGTTGGCGCAGAAGTCGTTCAGCCCCATTGGGTCGGCCAGCCGCGCCAGGATGAGCGGCACCAGATCCCAAGGTAGCTGGAAGGGCCCATCATTACCGCTAAATTCGACGCCCCAGACATGCTGCCAGGCCGGGTTGTGCCGCAGCACGCGACTCTGCAGATCGAGTAGCGCCAGGCCGATTGGCATGCTGGTGATGACTTGGCTGAGCTGTGTGCTGGTTTCGAGCAGGCTTTGATAGCGGATTGCGCGGAGCAGCGGCTGTGGAGCAGCGCTGCAGAGCGCCTGGGCAAAGGCTACTTCGCTATCGCCGAATGCGGCCGAGCGCGGGCTATTGAGCACCAGCACCGCGAGCGGTTTACTGTCGGCAATGATCGGAACGGCCAGCTCGGCGCGCACGTTTGGGCTGCCAGGCTGGTAGTCCGGCTCACGATTGACATCGCGGATAAGCAGCGATCGCCCAGTTCTGGCGACCTTGCCGACGATGCCGAGCTCCCAGCTCACGCGGCGGCGCGGCTCGATCTGAAGCTCGCTGCCATTGAACGGGGCATTGGTATAGCCCTCGTGAACTTGCACCACCAACTCGCCGCGCTCGTGGTCGACTGTGCTGATCGCGCCAGCTTCCGCGCCGGTGGAGTCGAGCGCCCAATCGAGCAGTAATTTCAAGAGCGCATTCAGCGTGAGCGGCGCCTCGAGCTCGGTGCGCAGCGACGCGATCACCTGGTTCTGCTCGCTCGTCAGCTCGTTCGGGTGGTATGGCAGTGTTAGAACATTGCCCGCGCCGCCTTCGACCGCAATCGCTGCGGCCAGCAGCGGCAGGAGGGCATTGACGAAGGCCTGTTCGGTTGCGTTGATTGCCTGTGCGCCGTCGGCGCGCAGCTCCAGCACGCCCCAGAGTTGGCCTTCCCAGGTTACCGGCACGCCAAAGTAGGTAATTTCAGTTGGGAGGCCGGCAGCCGGATGGCTGAGCAGTTTGCTAAACGGGATGGTCGTATGCACCGGTCCGTCGCGCTGCGCGACTAGTTCGGTCAGATCGTCAATCCAAAGATCGTGCCAGCCGTCGGAAGTGTAGAACTGCTCGCGCGGACCCGCCGCTTGGGCCGATCGCAGCCAGCAGACCAGCCGCCCGTCGTGAAAGCCGACAGCCTCGTGCAGGAGCACAAACAAATCGTGTATGCGCGCCGCGAAAGATCGCTCGCTCGACAGCAGGCGCGCGATCGTGGAGAGTAATGGCAGCGCTGGCTGTGTTGTTGGTGGTAGTGCGAGCATCCAGGATCTTACTAATGCAATTGCAGATTGCAGATTGCAGATTGCAGATTGTGTCTAGCCGGTACTGATGCCATCGTAGCGATGCTCATTTCCCAACAACCTGCTTGATTCCGTATTCAGGACCTCGATGTATCGTGGTCGCTCCATCGAAGCGTTCCGGCGGGTTAGCGGTCTGTTTTGTATTGTAACGCTTTGCAGAGCGCTGTCAACCCGTGAAGATGACAAACTACCAACGGCCAATCAGGACTAATGTAGTCTATTATGAGTTGGTCTACTTACGTTATAATAGAGTGTGCTTGATTCTATTCAGAAGGGAAACAGCTATGCCAGTCGTCGCGGTAATTGGCGCCCAATGGGGCGACGAAGGCAAGGGCCATATCGTCGATCTGCTGGCCGAGCGTGCGCGCCTGGTGATTCGCTATGGCGGCGGCAACAACGCGGGCCATACTGTCGTCAATGATCGCGGCGCGTTCAAGCTCCATGTCGTTCCATCTGGCATTTTTGATCCTAGCACCGTGAACGTCATCGGCAACGGCGTGGTCGTCGACCCGGCGGTTCTGCTCAAAGAGCTTGAGGATCTGCAATCCCAAGGGATCAGCATGGCCAAGCTATTCATCAGCGAGCGCGCCCATGTCGTGATGCCCTACCATGTGCAGCAAGATCAGTACGAAGAGACGCTGCGGGGCGACAATAGAATTGGCACCACCGGGCGCGGCATTGGGCCGGCCTACGCCGATAAGATGGCGCGCAGCGGCATTCGGCTTGGCGACCTGCTACACGAGGAGACGCTGCTAAGCCGACTGCGCCAAGTGCTTGAAGCCAAGAACAAGCTGCTTACAGCGATCTATAATCAAGCTCCGCTGTCGCTGCATGAAATCTATCTGCGCTACCTGGATTATGGGCGTCGGTTGGCCGACCATGTCACCGATACGCATCCGATTATTCAGCGAGCGCTCGACAAAGATGTGCCGATTCTGCTCGAAGGCGCGCAAGGGGCGTTGCTCGATGTCGACCACGGCACCTACCCGTATGTCACCTCTTCGCCGCCGGGCGCCGCAGGGGCCTGCCAAGGGGCTGGAATTGGCCCGACGCGGATCAATTCGGTCGCCGGTGTCTTTAAGGCGTATGCCACGCGCGTTGGCGAAGGCCCGTTTCCGACTGAGGTGCATGGCGCTGAGGCCGATGTGCTACGCCAGATCGGCACTCCGTGGGCTGAGGTCGGCACGACCACTGGGCGATTACGACGAGTCGGTTGGTTCGACGCAGTGCTGGCGCGCTATGCGGCGCGCATCAACGGGATCGACACAATGGTGATAACCAAGCTCGACGTGCTTGACGCGCTGCCGACGATTAAGGTCTGCACCAGTTACCGCCTGCACGACGCCGAACTGGATTACCCGCCGACAAACATTGCCGTGATCGGTAAGGTAGAGCCGAACTATGAAGAGTTACCAGGCTGGCAGAAACCAACCAATGGCGTGCGGCGCTTCGATCAGCTGCCGAGCGAGGCGCAAAACTACATTGCGCGGCTGTGCGAGCTGACTGGGGCAAGGATCGGGATCGTTTCGGTAGGGCCGGGACGCGATCAGGTCATCGAAGTGAATCCATTGTTCTAGTTGAAAACAAAAAACAAAGAACAAAGAACAGTAGCTGAACTGCCGATTCTTTGTTCTCGGTTGTTAAGTGTTCATGCTCGCCAGCTTCTGAGCCAGCGCCACCGACGATGGCTCGACCATCACCGATCCATCGGGGAACAGGATGGTCGGCACGCTTTGGTAGCCGCGATTGACCTGCTCGACATAGCTACGAGCCATGTCATCACGCTCTATATTGACATAATGGTAATCAACCTTATGCTGGTCGAGCACGCGCAACGCACGCCTGCAGTCGCCGCACCACGAGGTGCCATATACTGTGATTGAAGGATTCGACATAGCTGAATAAAACCCCTAGTTCATTATATCCCTATACCCCTGGCGGGTATCTGCCATTACTCATATTATAGCATAAAAAGAGAAACCTGCTTTTCTAGTGGGTGGTTTGACATCCCAATCGGCATTTTGTCAGCCCGTACTACGCACTACCGAATGGCGATGTACACATCAAGTGACCGACTGTGGTAAGGCGTGTAAAGTTATGCTACACTCATAACAAGCAGCTATCTGGTTTCGAAATAGCCGCCACAACGACGAATGGCGGCAGGAGCGCGCGGCATGGGTCGTGTGATCGCGGTTGCGAATGCGAAGGGCGGGATCGGCAAGACCACCACAGTGGTCAATATCGGCGCAGGGTTGGCGCTCAAGGGCGCGCGCGTGCTGTTGGTCGATGTCGATCCGCAGGGTAACTTGGCGTTAGCGCTTGGCGTTCATCCGCGCCGCACGCTCTACGATCTGCTGGCCGACGGCGCGAAGGCGGCCGATTGTGTTATCGCCGCGCGGCAAAACCTTGATGTGCTGGCCTCAGACGATAGTCTGCTTAGTGTTCAGCCGATCATTGCGCGGCGGGCCGACTGGAGCCGTGCATTGGATCATGGCTTGCGCCCGCTCTATGCCGACTACGATTTTGTGTTGCTCGACAGCGGCGGCTCGCTGACAATACTTAACACCAACGCGCTGGCGTGCGCGAGCGATGTCATTGTGCCGACGGCGATTGAGCATTTTTCGTTGAAAAGCATCGACCTGCTGTTTAGCCAAGTCAAGCAGGTGAAAGGTAATAGCAACAGCATCCGCCTGATCGTCCCGACGATGTTTGACCCGCGCGTCCGTCAATCGGGCGAACTACTGGCCAAGCTGAAGGCGCGTTTTGGTGCGCTTGTCGCCGATCCGATCCGCGTCAACGTGCGGCTCTCGGAGGCGCCAACGCTCGGCAAAACGATTTATGAGTACGACCCACGCTCGCGCGGTGCGATCGACTATGCGCTGCTGGTCGAGCGGCTTAGCGCGCAGTTCGGCTATCGTACAACAGAGCGCGTGGCCGGCGCACTGCCACCAATGGCTCCAACGCCCGTGCCTGTGCCCGCACCGGCAGTCGAGTATGTTCCGCCAGTATCCAGCACATTTCGTGGGCCGCCCGGATGCCCGAACTGCGGCCACCCGCTCCAGTTCGCGACGCTGGCCGGCTATCGCGTCGCTTATTGTGAGAACTGCAAATATAAGAACCAGACACTCGCGCAAGGGCCAAGGCGGTGACAAGATGACAAGGTGATGTTCCCGTCGCCGATCGCCCATGACCTATTGCTGATCGCCTATCACCCCGCAACATCGTGGCGTCTCGGTCCGTCAAATCCAGCGCTAGCCGCACAGGAAGCCGCGGCAAAGGAGTATTGGTATGTCAACTGAAGATTTTCGCGGTGAAGCGCGAGCTTTGCTGAATCAGCTGCTGGAAGACGCCCAAACGAATCCGAATCGTGATATGTTGTTAGAAGTGTTTGTTGACGAGTTTACCAAGCTGCATGGCCACTTCGCCCACGA
>Ga0137374_10008993_pt1 | contig 11809 bp, 15 predicted proteins | sample SagtaG_20_FD_104811 | JGI IMG/M metagenome (GOLD analysis project Ga0137374, IMG submission 104811) | Vadose zone soil microbial communities from Sagehorn Ranch, Mendocino, California, USA - Sage1_R_100_16 metaG | ecosystem: Environmental > Terrestrial > Soil > Vadose zone | place: USA...
GGGGCTTGCTCTCTACCCCGCGGCGATCGCCGCGATCAGCGTCGCCGCCGGCGAGTTCGTGGCGCGGCTGTTCGGATGGTCGCGAGGAGTCTCGCTGCTCGGTCCGGCGTTCGTCGTCCTTTTCACCGCGATCAACCTGACCGGCGTCGCCGCGGGCCGCTGGGTGCAGAATGTCGTCACCACGGCCAAGATTCTCGCGCTGGGCGGCGTCGTCGTGGTCGCCTTCGCGGCCGGAGATGGCGTCGGATGGCACGGTGCGCTCGCCGGCGCCCCGCGGGGTGTGGCGGTGTGGGGCGCGCTCGCCGTGGCGTTCCAGTCGGTGATCTGGACCTACTATGGGTCCGTGGAGGCCGCCAAGATCGCCGAGGAGGTCGTGGAGCCCGAGCGCACGCTGCCGCGCGTGTTTCTGGTGGGCATCGCGGTCGTGACGGCGCTCTATCTGCTGCTCAACGCCGCGTTCCTGCACGTCCTGCCGTTCGACCAGGTCGCCGCGTCGAACCTCGTGGCGGGCGACGCGGCCGCGGCGATCTTCGGCGCGAAGGGCGGCGCAGTGATCGCGGTGCTGGCGCTCCTCGTCGTGCTCGCGTCGCTCAACGGGAACGTGTTCGTGACGCCGCGCGTGCTGTTCGGCCTCGCGCGCGAGGGCCTCGCCCCCGCGCCGCTCGCCCGCGTCAACGCCGGCGGCACTCCCTGGGTCGCGATGCTGGTGGTGGGCGCGGTGGCGCTCGGCCTGACCGCGACGGGGACGTTCGGCGGGTTGCTGTCCCTCGCGATCCTCCTGGTCCTCGTGATCGACGGGTTCACCGTCGCCGCACTGTTCCGGCTGCGGGCGCGGCAGCCCGACGCGCCGTTCCGGGTGCCCCTGTACCCGTTCACGCCGGCGCTCTTCATCGCGGTGTACGCGACGCTGTTCGTGGGCGCGGCGCTCACCCAGCCGCGTCTCGCGCTCATGGCGGCGGCGGTGCTGGTGGGGACGTGGGCGCTGAGCTGGACGGTGCGGGGGTGAGCCTCCCGCGAGCGGGATTCCCACCCTGAAGGGTGGGCTCGGCCAACGTTGTCCTTAAGGACAGTGCAGGCCGAGCCCAGGCTTTAGCCTGGGAATCACGTCGCCGGCCGGTACAGGATCACGTTCGCGCGCTCGAGCGTGATCAACCCACCGCCGATCATCTCATCCAAATCGGGGAGGATCGCCTGAATCGCCTCCTCGGTCTCGACGATCTCGATGATCAACGGCAGGTCGAGCGACAGCCGCAGAACTTTGTCGGTGTGCACCTTGCTGCTCGCCCCGAAGCCCGCGACGCCGCGCAGCACGGTCGCGCCGGCGAGGCCCTTCTTGCGAAACCGCTCGAGCAAGGCCTCGTACAAGGGCTTGCCCTGATAGCGGTCGCTCTCACCGATGAAGACTCTCATCAGCGTTCGCTCACCGCGGAATCGTTCGGTCATGCGCGCCTCACAGGAGTCTGTTCGCCACCGCGGTCCCCGCGATCACCGCCCCCAAGCACCCCACGATCGTCCCCGCCATATACAGCGCGCCGCGCCAGTAGTCGCCGCCCTGGAGCAGCGCCATGCTCTCGTAGCTGAATGTGCTCATCGTCGTGAACGCGCCGCAGAACCCGATGGTGAGCCCGCCGCGCAGCTCGGGCGACACGACGGTCGAGCCGGTGGCGTAACGAACGATGAAGCCGAGGGCGAACGAGCCCGCGATATTGATCGCGAGTGTGCCGAGCGGGAAGGTCCCGGCGCCGGTGCGCGTCTGCACCCAGCCCTGGAGGCCGTAACGCGCCAGGGTGCCCAGCAAGCCGCCGAGTGCAATGTAAGCCAGCATGGTCAGCGCTCCGGGAGCCGCAGAGCCGCGTCCGCGAGGGCCTCCAGCAACCGCCGCAGCTCGTCGATCCGTAGGTCGAGGCGATCCGCCAGCTCCGGATGCACCGCCCCGTAGCCGAGCAGGCGGCGGGCGCGCAGGTCATCCACCCGCGCCGCCCACACCTCCGCCACCGCACCCACCCGCCGCTTGAGGCTCGGGCCTCGCTCGACCGGCAACGCGAGGTCGGCGCTGATCGCTTCAGTCGCGGCGCGGATCTGATCAATCAGATCGCGCGCCCGCGCGTCCGGGATCTCGCCGAGCGTCTCGAGGTCCTGCGCCAGCAGGCGGAGGTGGGTGCCCAGGCGGCGCTGCTGGTTTTGGTTGAGCAACGGCACGGTCATAAAAAGACTCCTACCGGATGAGATCGGGTAGGAGTCATCAGCCCTTTGGGATGGGCGGTTGAAGGCGAACTCCATCGCCTGCCCCAAAGATAAGTATCTTTCCCACATGGCGCCCGTCCGCCTCGGCCTCTCCCAATTCCGCCCTGACAAAGGCGAGTACGCCAAGAACGTCGAGCGCATCGGCGGGGTGATCGCGCAGGCGGCGCGGCTCGATCCCAAGCCCGACCTCGTCGTCTTCCCCGAGACCGCCACGTCGGGCTATTTCGTCGAAGGGGGCGTGAGGGAGGTCGCGGTCACCGCGGGCACGCTGGCGCGCGACCTGCACGCGCTCTACGACGGTCCGCCCATCGACGTCGCCGTCGGGTTCTACGAGCGGTTCCAGGGCCACATCTACAACGCGGGTCTCTACGTGACGCTGGGCGCCAAGAAGCCCGAGGTGCGGCACGTACACCGCAAGGTTTTCCTCCCCACCTACGGCATGTTCGACGAAGAGCGCTTCGTGGACCGCGGGCAGGAGGGAGTGCGGGCGTTCGACACCGGCTGGGGTGGCCGGGCCGCCATCCTGATCTGCGAGGACGCGTGGCATTCGCTTGCCGGCACGATCGCCGCGCTGGAGGGGGCGCAGCTCTTGATCGTCCCCAGCGCGTCACCGGGCCGCGGCAGCGGGGCGGCGGACGACGGCTCGCCACTGCCGCATTCGGTGGTACGGTGGGAGCGGATCGTGCGCGGCATCGCCGAGGAGCACGGCGTGTTCGTCGCGCTCGCGAACCTCGTCGGGTTCGAGGGAGGGAAGGGGTTCCCCGGCGCGTCGGCGGTGATCGACCCGATGGGGAACGTGCTGGTGCGCGGCCCGCTGTTCGAGGAGGCGTTGATCACGGCGGAGCTGGACCTCGAGCTCCTCACGCACGCTCGCGCCGATTCGCCCCTGCTCGCGGATTTGCAGAGTGCGCTTCCCATCCTCACGAAGGGGCTCGGGAAAGGGGAAACGGGACACGGGAAACGTAGGGCCGCAAAGGTGAGGTTCGACCCCGCCACGAATGGGTCTCATGTGTCCCACGTTTCCCGTGTCTCGTTTCCCGTTTCCCGACCAGCGGTGGGTGGGGAAAGGGATGATCCGCTCGCCCTCGATCCCGAGCTGATGCGCAAATGGCTGGTGAGCTTCTTGAAGGACGAGGTCGTCCGGCGCCGCGGGTTCACTAAGGGCATCGTGGGGCTCTCGGGGGGCGTGGACTCTTCTCTCACCGCGTTTTTGGCGGCGGAAGCTCTGGGTCCGGAGAATGTGATCGGCGTGCGGATGCCGTACCGGACGTCCAGCCCCGACAGTCTGTCGCATGCGCAGCTGGTGATTGACCGATTGGGGATTGAGTCGGTCACGGTCGATATCACGCCGGCGGTCGACGGTCATGGCACGGACGACGATCCGCATCGCCGCGGCAACGTGATGGCGCGCGAGCGCATGATCGTGCTGTTCGATCTCTCGGCGAAGCATCACGCGTTACCGTTGGGAACGGGGAACAAGTCGGAGCGCCTGCTCGGCTACTTCACCTGGCATGCCGACGACTCCCCGCCCGTCAATCCGCTCGGCGACCTCTTCAAGACGCAGGTGCGGGCCCTGGCGCGGCACGTGGGCGTGCCGGACGTCATTCTCTCCAAGCCTGCGACGCCCGATTTGGTCCCCGGCCAGCAGACCGAGCAGGACTACGGATTCACCTACGAGCAGGCCGATCGCATCCTCTACTATCTGATCCGCGGCTACGGGGCCGAGGAGGTCGTCGCCCGCGGCTTCGACCCGGCCGTCGTGGCGGCGGTGCAGAAACGGCTCGACTCCACCCACTGGAAGCGTCGGCTCCCCACCGTCGCCGTGCTGTCGCAGACGGCGATCGGCGAGTACTACCTGAGACCGGTCGACTACTGATGTCCCCCCCCCCTCCGGGACGTCATCCGCGCGAGTCCGAGACGGTGATGTCCGAGCTGATGATGCCGAACCACGCCAACATCATGGGCAACGTGTTCGGCGGGGTGATCCTGTCCCTGGTGGACCGGATCGCCGCGGTGTGCGCGATCCGGCACGCCCGCAAGCAGTGCGTCACCGTGTCGGTGGACAAGGTGGACTTCCGGGAGCCGATCCACGTGGGCGAGCTGATCACGGCGTTCGCACGCGTGAACTACGCCGGGAAGACCTCGATGGAGGTGGGCGTCAAGATCATCGCCGAGCACTTGATCACGGGCGAGAAGCGCCACACCAACTCGTGTTACGTCACGTACGTGGCGCTGGACGAGCAGGGGAGGCCCTCGGCCGTGCCGCCGATCGTCCCCGAGACTCCCGACGAGAAGCGGCGCTATGACCGGGCGGCGAAGCGGCGCGCCAGCCGGGTGATGGACCGCCGATACGCCCAAGGTCGAGGAGAGTGACCCGGGTCGTAGCGGTCTTTTCGGGGGGTGGGGCGAAGGCGCTGGCGCACGCGGGAGCGTTCCGGGCCCTCCAGCAGGCCGGCCTCGAGCCCACCCACATCGTCGCGACGTCCATGGGCGCAGTCATCGGCGCGGCGCTCGCCGCCGGCGTCCCCTTCGAGGAAGTCCGCCGCCGCGCCCTCGGCTTGACCCGCAAAGACGTCGCCCCATTCGATTTGTTCGCTATGCTCACTGGTATGTTCGCCCGGAGCCTCATGCCGCGCCGGGCGCTCCAGCGCACGATCGCGCGCTTCGTGCCCGTGAAGGGGTTCGCGGCCCTGCGCATCCCGCTGACCGTCACGGCCACGGACCTGGATTCGGGCGATCTCGTGTTGTTTCCGACGCCCGACACCCGGCAATCGGCAACCGACCTGCACGACGCCCTGTATGCCTCCTGCGCCCTGCCGCTGTACTTCCCCCCCTTTGAGTCGAACGGTCGCCGGCTCGCCGACGGCGGCCTGCGCGCCGTGCTGCCGCTCGAGCCCGCCAAGGCGATCCCCGCGGATCTCGTCGTGGCCGTAAACGTGGGTCCAGGCTTCGACGAGGACTTTCCGCCCGTCCGCCGGTCCCCCGTTCCGCCCCTGGTTCGTGCGCATGGCGAGGCGGTTCGCATCATGATGGCCGCGCAAGCCGAGCGGGCGGTCGCCGACTGGCCGCAGGACGGGCCTCGGCTCGTGTACGTGCGGCCGGTGCACGAGCGCGAGGCGACGTTCGCGGTGGACCGGCTGCAGGAGTACGTCGAAGCCGGTTACCAGGCGACCAAGAAGGCGCTAGCATAGGGATATGCGAGCCTCGGAAGTGATGATTCCCGATCCCGTCGTGGCCGCCGCGGGCGCCACCTCGTCCGAGGTCGCGGCGCTCATGCGCATCAAGAACATCTCCGTGGTGCCCGTCGTCGACAATCCCAAGGACCGCCGCTACCTCGGCACGATCTCGGACCGCGACATCGTCACGAGCTGCGTCGGGCAGGGCCACGACCCCGCCGACTGTTCGGCCCAGAAGCATGTCAGGACCGACACGCCCGTCGTGAAACCGGAGACTGAGCTCAAGGGGTACGAGCTTCGCAAACAGCTCGACGCCACCGATCACCACGTGAGAGCGACGATCGTGGTAGTGGACGAGGACAAGAAGGTCGTCGGGTTCATCCCCCATCCGGAAGACGTGCAAGGGATCGTCATTGCCCTATAAGTTCTTCACTCTCGCGGAAGCCAACCGAACGCTCCCCCTCGTCAAACGGATCGTCCAGGACATCGCGTCCTGCTATCCCACCTGGAAGGATCTCGTCTCCAAGTACGAGTTGATCGCCGCGCAGGCCCGTCCCGACTGGGGTGAATCGCCGGAGCAGCTCGACCTGAAGGCCCGCATCGACGCCGCGGCCCACAAGATCAACGGCTACCTGCGCGAGCTGGAGGAGATCGGCTGCGAATTCAAGGGATTCGAGGACGGACTCGTGGACTTTCATGGCAAGCTCGAGGACCGCGAGATTCTGTGGTGTTGGAAGCTGGGCGAGGAGCGCATCGCGCACTGGCACGAGCTGGACGCCGGGTTCGCCGGCCGCCAGCCGATCCCGGAGGTCGTCAGCAAATAGGAGGGGGCATGCGGGGCGTCTGGCTCTTCCTGCACTTCATGGGCTTCGTCGCGTGGCTCGGCGGCGGTCTCGCCATGATGCTGGCCGGGATCACCGCCAAGAATTTTTCGCCGAGCGATCGCCTGGCGGTGTACCGCGCGACCGGCGCGGTCGCGCGGGCCCTGATCGGTCCGGGCGCCCTGCTGGTGCTGCTCTCCGGGTTCATTCTGTCGCTCCCCTTCTTCCAGACCGCCGCCGTCCCCGGCTGGCTCATCGCCATGCAGGGACTAGGGCTGGTGGGAGCGATCCTGGCGATCGCGGTCGTAACGCCGACGGCGGCCAGGATGGGGAGACTCGAGCTGGACCCGAGGGGGGAGCTGCCGGAGAGCTTTGCAGGCCTCAGGAAGCGACAGGTGGTCTTCGCGACGCTGGCGGGTGTGTTCGCCTTGCTGGCTTTGCTTTCGGGGACCGTAATGCGCTGAAGGTCCGGCAGTCCCCACTCACCGGGCACTCCGGACACTTGGGCTTTCTCGCCACACACACCAGCGCCCCCAGCTCCATCAGCGCCTGATTGAACTTCCAAGCCGTCTTGCCGTTCTTCGGCACGATTGCGGCGGCGGTCGTCCAGACATCCTTCGGCTTGAACGCCCGCTGGACCACCCGCTTCACATTCGTGTCGACCGTGGGAACGGGCTTTTCATAGGCGAAACAGGCGACCGCGCCCGCCGTGTACCGGCCCACACCGGGTAGCTCGACGAGCTGCTCGACATCGTCGGGCAACGTGGCGTCGTAGCGTCGTACAACCTCGCGCGCGAGTTTGTGCAGGTTCCTGGCCCGCGCGTAGTAGCCCAAGCCATCCCACTCCTCCCGAACGGCGCGCGGAGCGGAGCGCGCGAGCGAACCGATATTTGGGAAGCGAGCCAGGAACCGAGGGAAGTACTCGAGCACCCGGCTCACCTGCGTCTGCTGCAGCATGAACTCCGACACGACGATGGCGTAGGGATCGCGCGTCCGGCGCCACGGCAGGTCGCGCGCGGCGCGGGCGTACCACGCCAGGAGCTTGCGCGTAAAGGCCCTGGGGGTGGACTTGGGAGTCATGCGTGCACAATTATACATCGAGCCATGACCGCCATCACTCCCACCCTCGACCTGCGCCGCTACGTCGGCCGCTGGACGCTGCGCACCGCCGGCCACGCGGGGCGCTTCAGCTTCCTGATCCTCGACTTGATCCGCGGGATCCTCGAGTGGCGCATCTGGCTGCCGCGCACCATCGAACAGACGCTCGCGGTCGGCTACGGCTCGCTCTTCATCGTGCTGCTGGTCGCCGGATTCGCGGGGGCCGTCACGAGCCTCCAGACCGGCTATCAGTTCACCGGCCAGCTCCCGCTGTACGTGGCGGGGGGCGTCATCGTCGAGTCGATGATCCTCGAGCTGGGTCCCGTGCTGACGGGGCTCATCCTCGCGGGCCGCATCGGCGCCCGCTACGCCGCCGAGCTGGGGAGCATGCGGGTCACCGAACAGATCGACGCCTTGGAGAGCCTGGGACGCTCGCCGATCACGCACCTGCTCCTGCCCCGCATCCTCGCCGGCGTGCTCGCGATCCCGGCGTTGGTGATGCTCGCGAACGTGATGGGAATCGTCGTCGGGTACGTCACCGCCACCTCGTCGCTCGGCCTTACCTACGCCGACTTCGAGTACGGGGCGCGCTACTTCTTCAAGCCCCTGGACCTGTGGTACTCGCTCATCAAGTCGTACGCGTTCGCCCTGTCCGTGACGGTCATCCCCTGCTACATCGGCTATAACACGCAGCAGGGCGCGGAGGGCGTGGGGCGGGCGACGACCCAGGCGGTGGTCGCCGCCTCGGTCACGATCCTGCTGCTCGACACCATCCTCACCAAGCTGATCCTCGGCGCCCAATGATCGAGCTCCGCAACGTCTCCAAGCGGTTCCTCGACAACGTGGTGCTCGACGGCGTGAACTTCGTCGTGCACCGCGGCGAGACGGTCGCCTTGCTCGGCCCCTCGGGCGTGGGGAAGAGCGTGTTGCTCAAGCACGTCATCGGCCTCATCAAGCCCGACTCGGGCGAGGTGTTCGTGGACGGGCTCTCCGTCCCGACGCTGGGCCGCCGGGAGCTGTCGGAGCTGCGCAGCCGCATCGGCTACGTGTTCCAGAACGGCGCGCTGTTCGACTCAATGGACGTGTTCGAGAACATCCGCCTCGGCATCACCAACGAGGAGCAGTACGGGGACGAACAGTACTGCGAGGAGCGGGTGCGCGAGTGCCTGCGGCTCGTGAACCTTCAGCCCGACGTGGGCCACAAGCTCCCTGCCGAGCTGTCGGGCGGGATGCGGAAGCGCGTTGGGATCGCGCGGGCGATCGCGGGGAAGCCGACCTATCTGCTCTACGACGAGCCCACATCGGGCCTGGACCCCGTCAACGCGGATGTCATCGACGCGCTGATCGAGCGGTTGCAGCAGGAAATCGGAGTGACGAGCGTGGTCGTCACGCACGACGTGCGGGGGTCGTTCCGCGTGGCGGACCGGATCGCCCTTCTGTGGCAGGCCAAGATCCGCGCCGTCGGGACCGGCGAGGAGATCCTCGCCTCCAAGGACCCGGCCGTGCAGCAGTTCCTGGAGCGCGACTTCGAGATGGCGGTGATCCAGGCAGATGGTGGAGGTTCTGGAGGTGGTGAACGGGGGGGTGGGGCGAGCTAATGGACCTCACGTACAAGCAGGAAGTCGGCGTCGGGGCGCTGGTGATCGTAGGCGTCGCCCTGTTCCTGTTCGCGATGTTTTGGCTCACCGGCCGCTCGCTGGGCTCGGAGGGTGCGCGCGTGGACGTCGTGTTCACGAACGTGGCGGGCCTCAAGCAGGGCGACCCCGTGCTCGTGTCCGGTGTCAAAAAGGGCCGAGTGGCCAACGTGCGGCTGGAGCGGGTGGGGAGCGTGCGCGTGACGCTGGAGGTGGGACGCGACGTGCGGCCGCGGCTCGACGCCAGCGCGATCGTCGCCTCCGTCGACTTCCTGGGCGCGAAGTTCATCGACTTCAATCCCGGGAGCCGCGACGAATTCCTGCCGGCCGACCGCGCCATCACGGGGGCGAATCCCCCGGGCCTGACGGACGTTGCCTCCGGCGTGGCGACCCGGGCGAACGAGCTCCTCGCCAACGCCTCGAGCCTCGTCTCCGAGCAGCTGGCGGTGGACATCCACAACACGATGATTGCGACGCAGCGCGCGATGAACCTGCTGTCCGAGGCACCGGAGGGAGCGTTCGTCAAACAGACCACGCGCACCTTGGCGGCGACGGAGCGGGTCATGGCGCGGGTGGACTCGATGCTGGGCTCGGGCACCGGCCGCAGTCTCGATACGCTCAGCGCGAACCTCGCGACGCTCACCAATCATCTGGGGAGTGCGACGGTCGCGATCGACACCTTGCTGCGCCGCATGAACCGGGGCGAAGGGAGCCTCGGCAAGCTCGCCAGCGATTCGACGTTGTACAACGACCTGCACGAGCTCTCGGTTGCCCTGACGGCGCTGCTCAAGGATCTCAAGGAGCATCCGGACAAGTACATGAAGCCGGGCCTGATCAGGGTTAAAGTCTTCTAGGCCGGGAATCGAGAAACGGGACACGGGAAACGCGGCGCGCCGACACGTTTCCCGTTTCTCGTTTCCCGTGTCCCGTTATATTCGCTCGCATGCTTTCCGTAACGTTTCTCGGTACCAGTGCCGCCAGGCCCACCGTCGAACGCAACGTCTCCGGCATTGCCGTGCGCCGCGAGGGCGAGACGATGCTGTTCGAGTGCGGCGAGGGAACGCAGCGCCAGATGATGCGCTACGGCGTCGCGTTCACGCTGTCCGAGATCTTCTTCACCCACTTCCACGCCGACCACTTTCTGGGCGTCATCGGCTTGATCCGGACGTTCGGCCTCCAGGGGCGGACGGACCCCCTGTTCCTGTACGGGCCCAAGGGCGCCAAGAAGCTCCTGGGCCAGGCGATGCAGCTGGGCGTCGAGCGGGTGCCGTTTCCGATCGAAATCACTGAAGTAAAGCGTGGCGATGCGCTTCGGGAAACGGGAAACGGCAAACGTGATGGCTACGAGATTCTAGTGTTCGGGACTGAACATGGTGGGGGGTCGGTCGGGTACGCGTTGAAAGAGCAGGAGCGGCGGGGGCGGTTCGATCCGGACAAGGCCAAAGCCGCCGGGATTCCGGAGGGGCCTCTCTGGGGCAAGCTCTCCAAGGGAGAGCCGATCGAGTTGGCTGACGGCCGAAAGCTGACGGCTGACGGCTTCGTCGGGCCGAAGCGTCCGGGTCGGCTCCTCGTGTTCACCGGCGACACTCGGCCGAGCCCGTCCGTCGTCGACGCCGCTGCGGGGGCGGATCTGTTGATTCACGAAGCGACGTTCGGCGATGAGGAGAAAGATCGCGCCAAGGAGACGGGGCATTCGACCGCGCGCGAGGCGGCGCAGGTCGCGCTCGCGGCCAAGGCCAAGAAGCTCGTGCTGTGTCACGTTTCGGCCCGCTACTCCATGAGCGCGGACGAGCTGGTGAAGGAAGCGCAGGAAGTGTTTCCTGCTGTGACGGTGGCCCGCGACGGACAGGAGATCGACGTCCCGTTTGCCGACTAGCTCGTCACGATTCTCCTCAGATTATTGACGACCCCCTCGAAGAACCTCTTCGCATCCCTTCTCCGGCGCAGCCGCCCCGAGAACCACCCGACCCACCCGTGCGGCTCCCAGATGGATTTCATGGTCAGTCTGGTGGACCCGCCGGCGAAGGCCAGGTTGAAGTAGGTGTGTTGGCCGGGGCGGCCGCGCCGTTCGATCCAGCCGAAGTTGGCGGGTGCCGTCAGCTCGACGATCTCGAGGTCGGCGGCGCGGGTCGGTCCGAAGCGCACGCGGATGTGGGAGCCTTTCTTGAGGGGGGCGTTGGGCTCGACCGCCTGGCATCCCGGGAGCCACTGGGGGATGTGCGCGGGCTCGGTGAGGAGCCGGAACACTTCGTCCATCGGCGCCGGGATGGCGGCGGCGAAGGTGGCGGAGACGGTGGGCATGGGGCCTGAAAACTAACTCGCCGGTTGTCGGCCTGGGGTGTGAGGGATTAAGTTCAAGGCCCGCGGGGCTGTAGCTCAGCTGGGAGAGCGCCTGGATCGCACCCAGGAGGTCAGGGGTTCGAGCCCCCTCAGCTCCATTGCACCGTCACACGACGCCACGACGGCACGTTGCACGAGAGTGGCGGGTGAGATCGCCTTCGTGTAACGTGGCGTCGTGCAACGTGGCGTCCGACCGGGAGCGTCGGTTGGGCCCGAGAGCCCCCTGATGCCGCGGTGGTTTGGCCAGCTACGGTGCCCCTTGGTGTAATTGGCAACACGCCGCTGAGGCTAGTTGCTCAGACGGCAAAGTTGCCCAGTTGCGAAGCAGTGCCTAGGCTCGAGACTTGTGGCTAGGGCTGGAACGTGGGGCCCGTCGTAGAAGGTCAATGTTGCTCAGGCTGCGCAACTTCGCCGTCTGCGCAACTTTGCAACTGGTGATGCCCCTTGGTGTAATTGGCAACACGCCTGACTCTGGATCAGGAGAGTCCTGGTTCGA
>Ga0137374_10008998_pt1 | contig 11807 bp, 13 predicted proteins | sample SagtaG_20_FD_104811 | JGI IMG/M metagenome (GOLD analysis project Ga0137374, IMG submission 104811) | Vadose zone soil microbial communities from Sagehorn Ranch, Mendocino, California, USA - Sage1_R_100_16 metaG | ecosystem: Environmental > Terrestrial > Soil > Vadose zone | place: USA...
CGTTTGAACCGTCATCCTGAGGCGGCCGCGTCCTTCGACCGTCACCCTCATCCTGAGGAGCCCGCGAAGCGGGCGTCTCGAAGGATGCGGGTGACGGCTCAGGATGAGGGCGGCCCTCGAAGGATGATCGGCCGTCGCCCACCGATCTCGGGTTTACCCGAGATCGGCACCATAGCGCGCAAGTCGGCAACAGCCGACTTGCGATGGCTCGCTTCGCGAGCGCCTCAGGGTGACGGGAATGACTCAGGCACAGGCGGCGACGCTTACAAGGCGCCTTGCGGCGCCCTTGGATGCGCCTGGCGCGGCAGGCAAGGGAAACATATCCGGGACAACAAGGTGGCCGGCCGGAAGCGGTGTTTTTTGAGGAGGCCACTCCCACCGCTCCCGGACCGGCCGAACCCCACGGACCCAGGAGATGCGGCGGACCTGAGCACTCCGTAGGGTTATCAACGGGACGGAGGATGACACCGCGCCGGCCGCAGCCGGTCGTAACGGAGCGCTCCGCCACCCGATTGGTCAAGGTTCAGGCTAGCCGAATGGGTGTGGCGAAATCAACAGTTCAACCTGTTGATTGGTGAGGCATTTTGCCGTCAACCTAAAGCGTTATGGTTGACGCCGTTCGACCGGCGTCCGGCGCTTACGCCGCGTCCGCCACCACGCGGTTGCGGCCGTCGCGCTTGGCGCGGTAGAGCGCCTGGTCGGCCCGCTTGAGGATGGTTTCGGCGCTGTCGGCAGCCGCGGCGAGCCCGGCGATGCCGATCGAGATGGTGACGTCGATTGCGCCCGAGCCCTTTTGAATTGGGAACGGCTCGCAGGCGATGCGCCGCCGGATGCGCTCCGCCACCACCGCGGCCACCGCCATGTCGGTCTCCGGCATGACCACCACGAACTCCTCGCCGCCGTAGCGGCAGGCGAGGTCGATGCCGCGGATCGACTTGCGCACCCGGGTGGCGAACTCGCGCAGCACGTCGTCGCCGGCATCGTGGCCGAAGCTGTCGTTGATCGACTTGAAGTAGTCGATGTCCATGATGAGCAGGGACAGCGGCTTTCCGCGCGCGGCCGCCTCGTCGACCAGGGTCCCCAGATGGCTCTCCATGTAGCGGCGATTGTGCAGCCCGGTGAGCGAGTCGGTGATCGCCAGCTCCATCGAGAGCTGAAAATTGTCGCGCAGCCGCTCGGTGTAGCGCTTCTTGCGGATCTGCGTGCGCACGCGCGCGAACATCTCGTTCTTGTCGATCGGGCGCACCAGATAGTCGTTCACGCCGATTTCGAGGCCGCGCAGGAGCCGCACGTTGTCCTCGGCCTCGGCGACGACGAGGATCGGCAGGCCGCGCGTGCGCTCGAGCGAGCGCACCTGGCTACACAGCCGAAGCCCGTCGAAATCCTCCAGGCCGAGCGAGACCATGAGCAGGTCGTAGCCGCCGTCGGCCGCATGGAACAAAGCCTCGTGCGGATTGGTCTCGACGTCGACCGCGTGCTCGCCGGCGAGAACGCCGGCGATGCGCTCGTAGGACGAGCGCCGGTCGTCCACGATCAGGATCTTGCCGTTGCGGCCCGCCTCGCCGAGCGTGTCGGGAACCGGATCCTGGAGGCCGATCTCCTTGGACGTCATCGCCCGCATGCGCAGCTCGTCGGTGACCATCTTCAGGCGCACCAGCGAGCGCACGCGCGCGATCAGCGCGATGTCGGAGACCGGCTTGGTGAGAAAGTCGTCGGCGCCCGCCTCGAGCCCGCGCACGCGATCGGACGGCTGGTCGAGCGCGGTGACCATGATCACCGGAATATGATGCGTCTTCGGGCTCGCCTTGAGGCGGCGGCACGCCTCGAACCCGTCCATCTCCGGCATCATCACGTCGAGCAGCACGATGTCGCACTGGGCGCGATCGCAGATGGCGAGCGCCTCGGGGCCGCTCATGGCGGTGACGACGTCGAAATATTCGGCGGTGAGACGCGCCTCCATCAGCTTGACGTTGGCGAGCACGTCGTCGACGACGAGGACGCGGGCGGTCATCGGCTGGCCTCGGCGCGACCGAGGAAATGACGGACGGTCTCGATGAACTTGCCGACCGAGATCGGCTTCGACAGGTACGCCTCGCAGCCGCCTTCACGGATGCGCTCCTCGTCGCCCTTCATGGCAAAGGCGGTGACGGCGATCACCGGAATCGATTTCAAGTCGGGATCGTCCTTCAGCCATTTCGTGACTTCCAGGCCCGACACCTCGGGCAGCTGGATGTCCATGACGATCAGGTCGGGCCGATGCCGGCGCGCGAGATCGAGCGCCTCGATGCCGTTGCGCGTCCCCACGGTCGAATAACCATGCGCTTCCAACAGGTCGTGGAAAAGCTTCATATTGAGCTCGTTGTCCTCCACGATCAGGACGGTCTTGGCCATCCCGGGCTCCTTCTGGTCCCCTGCCCGGAGCGCGGTCCGGCCGACTGTGCAGTCGTGCGTGATGGCGGGCGAGACTAGCGACGATTCCTTACGGAATGGAAAATATAGAGCGATGGCGAGAGTTAATCGAATCAGCCGGGCAGCGGCAGAAAGCCTTGCGGTTCAGGCGCTTGAATACTTAGCCGGCGAGCCGGAGCACCTGGGACGTTTTCTTGCGCTCTCCGGCCTTGGTCCCGACACGATTCGCGCCGCCGCCGGCGACCCGCGATTCCTCGCCGGGATACTGGAGTATATCACGGAGGATGAAAGGCTTTTCCTCGCCTTCGCCGATCACGCCGCGGTCGCGCCGGCGGACGTCATGCGTGCCCGCGCGGCGCTGTCGGGCGAGCCGCGCGAACCCGACGTGCCGTGACGGCAGGTTATGGCACGCAGACATAGACGGAGCAGGTTGGCAGCAAACCACGACACGACTATCATCCTGCCGACATGACAAGCGGGGCGGAACAGCACGCGCTGCACGATCTTGACAACGCCGGAGAGCAGGACATGGCGGTGACGGTCAGACCCCTTACGCCTGCGGTCGGGGCGGAAGTTGCCGGCGTCGACATCGCTTCGCTCGGCAATGCGGAATTTTCCCAGATCGAACAGGCCTGGCATCGCTACTCCGCGCTTCTGTTCCGCGCGCAAGATCTGAGCGACGACGATCTTCTCGCCTTCAGCCGCCGGTTCGGCGAGCTCGACCCGCCGCCCAACCAGGAGCACGGACGGCAGAGCCCGCCCGGCTACCCTGACGTCTACGTCGTCTCCAACGTGCTGGACGAGAAGGGACAGCCGATCGGCGCGCTCGGTGCCGGCGAAGCCGTGTGGCACACCGACATGAGCTATCAGGACCTCCCGCCCGATTCGTCCATGTTGTATGCCCTGGAGATCCCGCCGAGCGGCGGCAACACCTACTTATGCGGCATGCAGGCCGCATGGGCTCACCTGCCGCCCGCCTTGAAGGCCAGGGTCGCCGGGCGCCGGATCAAGCACGATGGGACGTACAACAGCGGCGGGTATCTCCGCCAAGGCGTCACGCCGAGCGACGATCCGCACAAGGCTCCGGGCGCCTGGCATCCTGCGGTCTGCTCGCATCCGGTCACCGGCACGCCGACGCTGTTTCTCGGCCGCCGCCGCAATTCCTGCGTCGAAGGCCTGTCGCCGGCCGAATCGGATGCGCTCCTCGACGAGCTGTGGGATTACGCGACGCGCCCCGACTTCGTTTACAGCCACGCTTGGCGGGTGGGCGACCTGCTGCTGTGGGACAACCGCTCGACCATGCACCGACGCGACCCGTTCGATGGAACGACGCGGCGCGTGATGCATCGCACCCAGATCAAGGGGAAGTGGCACCCGCGTCCTTACCTCGCCGCCGCTTGATCGAGCCAGGCCTGGACAGCCGCCCGGCCGCTCTCGGCCTCGTGTCCCGGATGCGGTGCAGCGCGTAGCGCAGGGCGCGAAGCGGTGCACCGCTGATCCGGGACCCCGGTTAACAGGATCGGGGTCCCGGGTCTGCAGCGCATCACTCCGCTCCGCGTAGCCTGTCCTCGGGCCGCGCGAGGCGTGGACCCGAGGATGCTGCGCTGCCCCTCGCCGCTGTAGCGGCTCGCCCGGGACACGAGTCATCAATTACCCGGATTTGGTATGATAAAGGCCTCTCCCACGAGAGTCGGCGGGCCCGCCTCATGCCCGGCTTGTGCCGCGATTGCCTGGTCGATGCGCCGGAAGGCCCGCGCTGTCCGGCGTGCGGTTCGCCGCGCCTTTTGCGTCATCCGGAACTCGACGCGCTCACCATCGCCCATGTGGACTGCGACGCATTCTATGCGGCGATCGAGAAACGCGACGATCCCTCGCTCGCCGACAAGCCGGTGATCGTGGGCGGCGGCAAGCGCGGGGTGGTTGCGACCGCCTGCTACATCGCCCGCACCTTCGGGGTGAAATCGGCGATGCCGATGTTCAAGGCGCTCAAGCTCTGTCCCGCCGCAATCGTCATCGGTCCGGACATGGAGAAATATGCCCGCGTCGGCCGCGAGGTGCGCGCGCTGATGCTGGAACTGACCCCGCTGGTCGAGCCGCTGTCGATCGACGAGGCCTTTCTCGATCTTGCCGGCACCGAGCGATTGCACCGGCGCTCGCCGGCGCAAAGCCTGGCGCGTTTCGCCCAGCGGGTGGAGACCGCGATCGGCATCACCGTCTCGATCGGGCTATCGGCCAACAAGTTCCTCGCCAAGATCGCCTCCGACCTCGACAAGCCGCGCGGCTTCGCCGTGCTCGGTCGCGCCGACGCCGAGGGGTTCCTCGCGCCCAGGCCGGTGACGCAGATCTTCGGCGTCGGCAAGGCGACGCAGGCGCGGCTTGCGCGCGACGGCTATCGCATCTTGGCCGATCTGCAGAGAGCCGAGGAAACCGAGCTGATGCGCCGCTACGGCACCGAGGGCCTGCGCCTCAAGCGGCTTGCGCGCGGCATCGACGCCCGTCCGGTCCGCGCCGACCGGGAGGCGAAGAGCGTCTCCGCGGAAACGACGTTCGACCAGGACATCGCCGCGTTTCGCGCGCTGGAACGCCGCTTGTGGGCGCTCAGCGAGCGGGTTTCGGCGCGGCTCAAGGCGCGCGCATTGTCCGGCTCGACCGTCACCCTCAAGCTCAAGACCGCGGATTTCCGCCTCCGCACCCGCGCGCGGGCTTTAAGCGCGCCGACCGAGCTTGCCGCCAGGATATTCGCGGCCGGACGCGACCTTCTCAAGCGCGAAGCCGACGGCACGAAATTCCGCCTGATCGGAATCGGCCTGTCCGATCTCACCGCCGCCGACCGGGCGGATCCGATCGACCTCGTCGACGACCAGGGCGGCCGGCGCACCGCCGCGGCCGAGCATGCGGTCGACCGCGTCCGCGCGAAGTTCGGCCGCGACGCGATCATCAAGGGCCTGGCGTTGGAGGAGGAGCCGTAGGCCGTCCGCTCACTGGCACGGCTTGGTATCGCGCATCTCCAGGGTCGTCATTGCGCCGCTGATGGCGAAATCGCCGTAGTCGAGCAGCAACGCCCGCGAAACGCCGTTCTCATAGAGCTCGAACCGGATGGCGTAGACCGGCGTCTGCTCCCCGCCATGCTTCGACTTGTCGAAATAGCTGATGGTGACGGGCCACCGCTTCAGTCCCGCGAGCGCCGCCTGACCGGCCGCCGCGTCGTCCGGCTTGCGCTCGTCCGGCGGGATCGGCTGGCCGATCACGGTGAGCGTGTTGTAGAGCTTCTCGCCGCTTTCCGAACCGTCGTAGACCGGCACCTCGAGCAGCGTCTTGCCCTCGCGCGCAGCGACGACGATGCGGCGGATGTGCTCGGTGGGGAACACGATGGCTGCATCGAGGTCGAACTTCTTCGTGTCGGGCTTGGCCAGACTGACCGCGACGGCCTGCGAGCCCCGTTCGGCCCGGCCGTCGACCGAATCGACCAGCTCCTGGCTGAGATAGTTCTGGAAGTTGAACCGGTAGGTCTTGGCGGCGCCTTCTTCCCAGGTGGCCGAGCGCAGGTCGCTGACCACCACCTTGCCCTCGCCGTTGTCGAGCTCGGTCACTTGGCGGAACTGCAGCGCGTAGCCCTCGCAGGAACTTCCCGAAAAGTCGTACACGATCCGGCCCTGCACCGCCGACAGCTGGCGCCGGCCGCGCGCCTCCGCGAGCTTGAGATCGTAGATCGCGCGATGCGATGCAAGCTGGACCGTTCCGTTCTCGGCCGATGCCGGCCGGGCAGCGGTTGCAAGCCCGATCAGGGCGAACGCGGCCACGCCGAATCCCAGGCGGGTGGGACAACGCATCATCGTGCCGTCTCCTTGTCTCAATCCGGCGGCACCATAGGAGCGCCGGGCAACCGCCGCAACCGCGCGCCGCGGACCGCTTGCGCACCGGCGTTCGATCGGCCAAGAGTGGCTAAGGTCCCGCCCGCGCGGCGGGTCGAACTGCCGGGAGGGCGTCATGGCCGGAGTGGTGGAAGGTAAGCTCGCCAATCTTGGCATCATTTTGCCGACGCCGGCCGCGCCGATCGCCAATTATGTCGGGTTCGTGCGGACGGGCTATCTGCTCGTCGTGTCCGGCCAGCTCTGCCTCGACGCCGAGGGCAAGCTGGTGGCCAAGGGCAAGCTCGGCGGCGGCGTCTCGGTGGAGGACGGCCAGAAGGCGGCCCGCACATGCGCCGTCAACGTCCTGGCCCAGGTGAAGGCGGCGCTCGGCGACCTCGACAAGATCGTGCGGGTGGTACGGCTCGGCGGCTTCATCAGTTCGACGCCCGACTTCCTGGACGGACCGAAGGTGATGAACGGCGCCTCCGACCTGATGGTCACCGCCTTTGCCGACAAGGGCCGGCACGCCCGCACCACCGTCGGCGTCGCCGTGCTCCCGCTCGATGCCGCGGTCGAGGTGGAGGGTTCGTTCGAGGTGGCCTGAACGCTGTTCGATTCGCATGCCCGGCCTCGATTGGTTGACCGCGCGGCCGGTGGCGCATCGCGGCCTGCACGACGCCGCCGCCGGCGTGATCGAGAACACGCCGTCCGCCGTGGATGCCGCCGCGACGGCTCACTATGCGATCGAGGTCGACCTGCAGATCACCGCCGACAGCGAGGCGATGGTGCATCATGACGCGACGCTTGGCCGCCTCACCGAGGGGGACGGCCGACTGGATGCCATGACGGCGGCCGATCTCAAGCGTGTTCCGTTCCGGGCGACCGCCGACCGGGTGATGACCCTCGGCGACCTGCTCGACCGGGTCGGCGGCCGCGTCGCCCTGTTCCTGGAGCTCAAGAGCCGGTTCGACCGCGATCTGCGGCTTCCCCGCCGCGTCGCCGCGGTGCTCGAGACCTATTCCGGCCCGGTCGCGGCGATGTCCTTCGATCCGTATCAGGTGGAAGCGATCCAGGATTTCGCGCCCGGTCTGCCGCGCGGGATCGTGGCTCAGCGCCATGACCGGCGCGAAGGCGGCGGGCACGACTGGTTTGCATATCTCCTCCACGGCTTGCGCAGCCGACCCCATTTCATCGCGTATCATGTGAAGGACCTGCCGGCGCCGGCGCCTTTCCTGGCGCGCCATGTGCTGGGCATGCCGCTGCTGACCTGGACCGTCCGTACCGATGAGGATCGGCGCCGTGCCGCACGCTGGGCCGACCAGATGATTTTCGAGGGCTTTCGGCCTTAACCTTGCATGGGCGACACTGGAGCGTTCATGAGCGACCTGCGCATCCGCGTGATCCCCGCCCTCGGCGACATTGCCGCCGAGGCGTGGGACGCGTGCGCCAACCCCCGGGTAAGCACATCAACAAGTGCGCGTAACCGGTTATCGCTTCTCGCAAATCGCGCCGAAGCGCAATCGGATTCGCAACCCCACGATCCCGCCTCGCTCGCGCCTCGCCTGGGGCAGCCGCTCGATTCACCCTTGCAAGCGGTTGAATCGATGCCTCGCGCGCCATCGGACCGTCGGGACCAGGTTTTCAACCCCTTCATCTCGCACGCATTCCTGTCCGCTCTCGAGGCATCCGGCTCCGCCGTGGCGCGCGCCGGGTGGCAGCCTCAGCATCTGGTCGCGGAGACAGGCGACGGAACGGTCCTGGGCGTTGTCCCCTGCTATCTCAAGAGCCACTCGCGCGGCGAATACGTGTTCGATCACGGCTGGGCCGAAGCCTATGAACACGCGGGCGGCGACTACTATCCGAAGCTTCAGGTCTCGGTGCCGTTCACGCCGGCGACGGGACGGCGGCTGCTCGTACGGCCCGGGCCGGAATCAGAGACGGTTGAGACCGGGCTCGCAGCCGGCCTGGTCGAACTGTGCCGGCTGCGCGACGCCTCCTCGGTCCACCTGACCTTCCTGACCGAGCCCGAATGGCGCCTGCTCGGGGCGCACGGGTTCCTCCAGCGCACGGACCAGCAATTCCACTGGGAAAACGCCGGCTATGCCAGTTTCCAGGACTTCCTGGCGGCGCTCGCGGCGCGTAAGCGCAAGGCCATCCGTCGCGAGCGGGCGCTTCCCACCGGCATCGACGTGCATTGGCTCACCGGCTCCGATCTGACCGAAGCCGTATGGGATGCGTTCTTCGCCTTCTACATCGAGACCGGCTCGCGCAAATGGGGCCGGCCCTATCTCACGCGCTCCTTCTTCTCGCTGGTGGGCGAAAGCCTGCGCGACCATATCCTGCTGGTGATGGCCAAGCGGGGCGGCCGCTATATTGCCGGCGCGCTCAATTTCATCGGCTCGGACACGATCTACGGCCGGCATTGGGGCGCGATCGAGCACCACCCGTTCCTGCACTTCGAGCTCTGCTATTACCAGGCGATCGAGTTCGCCATTCGGCACAAGCTTGCCCGCGTCGAGGCGGGAGCCCAAGGGGAGCACAAGCTTGCCCGCGGCTATCTGCCGGTAACGACCTATTCGGCGCACTACATCGCCGACTCGGGCCTGCGCCGCGCCATCGCCGATTACTTGAAGCGCGAGCGCGCCTATGTGGAAGCGGCCGGCGCCGAGCTTTTGACCTACGCGCCTTACCGCAAGGTGCCGGCCGAGGAGGCTTGAGCTTGGGAGCCCTCGGCTTCAAGCTTGACGCGGCGCTGAGCGTGCTGCGAAACATCGTGGTCCGGCGCATCCTGAGGCGACCCATGGTCTACGACCCGAACAACATTTTCGCCAAGATCCTGCGCGGCGAAATGCCGGCATACAAAGTCTACGAGGACGACAGGGCCTTCGCTTTCCTCGACATCATGCCGCGCGCGCCCGGCCATACGCTGGTGCTTCCCAAATCGCCCGCGCGCAACATCCTCGACGTCGATGCCGACGACCTCGCCCATTTGGCCAAGGTCGCCCAGAAGGTGGCCAAGGCCGCCGTCAAGGCGTTCGGCGCCGACGGCGTCACCATCCAGCAGTTCAACGAGCCGGCCGGCGGCCAGGTCGTGTTCCATCTCCATGTGCACGTCATCCCGCGCCGCGACGGCGTCGCCATGAAGCCGCCGGCGAGCCAGAAGGAGAAGCCGGAGGTGCTCGCCGAGCACGCGGAGAAGCTCGCCGCCGCCTTGCGCGCGCCCTGACGCACTCCCGGCATGCACAATCTCTTCGACCTCACCGGCTCGACCGCGATCGTGACCGGCGCAACGACGGGAATCGGCCAGGGGATCGCGCTCGCGCTTGCTGCGGCGGGAGCACGCGTTGCCGGCGTCGGACGCTCGCCGATGACGGAGACGCAAAGGCGCATCGAACAGCAGGGCGGCGCGTTCCGTGCGATCAATGCGGATCTCGCAACGATCGAGCCGGTCGAGCGCATCATCGACGAGGCTGCGGCCTGGAACGGCCATGTCGATATCCTCGTCAACAACGCCGGCATCATCCGCCGCGCCGATGCGCTCGAATTCACCGAACGGGACTGGGACGACGTCATCGACGTCAACCTGAAGGCGGTGTTCTTTCTCTCCCAGGCTTTTGCCCGCCGCGCGGTCCGTCAAGGCCGCGGCAAGATCGTCAACATCGCTTCGGTCCTGTCGTTTCAGGGAGGTATCCGGGTTCCGTCCTACACGGCGAGCAAAGGCGGCGTCGCGGGGCTCACGCGTGAGCTCGCCTGCGAATGGGCCGCCAAGGGCATCAACGTCAACGCGATCGCACCGGGCTATTTCGTAACCAAGGCAACGGCGGCGCTGACGCAAGACTCCGACCGCAACAGCGCCATTCTCGCTCGCATCCCCGCCGGCCGCTGGGGCGCTCCGGAGGATCTCGGCGGCGCGGCGGTGTTCCTGGCTTCGCGTGCCTCGGATTATTGCCACGGCACCATTCTGGTGGTCGACGGCGGCTGGCTGGCGCGGTGATTATCCGAACGCGAGCGCGCCGGCGACCAGCACGGCCTCGCCGACCAGCACGCCGGCAAACGCCGAGCGCCGGATCGCCAGGAAGGCGAGAAAACCGCAGGCGATCGCGGCGAGACGCACCGTCAGCGGCACGCTCGCTAGGGCCCCCGGCGGGATGAGCACGATGCGTGCGATCACGCCGGCAACCAGCGCGGTGGCGACCGCCCGCACCCACAGGATGATCTCGGATCCCTCGTCCAGCCCCCCGCCCACGACGATGCCGAGCCAGCGCCACATTTCGCTCGGCAGGAAGCCGAGCAGGAGCAAGGCGAGATAGGGCTCCAGAATGAAGTTCGTCATGCCATGGCCGCCCGCACCCGATGTACCGCATAGGCGATCGATCCACCGACGATGCCGGTCCACAGCAAGTCGAGCTCGACTTTGTAGAACGCGAACACCGGGCCGATGACGAGGCCGAGCCCGAGCGCCGCTTTTTCCAGCAACAGCCGGCTGTTGCGAGCGGTCGACACCAGGAAAGACAACGGCGTGACGAACATCGCCGCCGCGCCGAACAGCAGGGGCAGCGCCGCGGAGAGATAGAAGCCCGCGGCCGTCGCCAGGGTGCCCGCGCCGATCAACGTGACGCCGATGCCGTTGCAGAAGGCAATGCGATCGTCCCGCGGCAGGCCGGGGGCGAGCCGCATGGCCTCGACCCACACGCTGACCGCGATGAAGTGCGTCGGCACGACGAGTTGCCAGAAGCGCGAGCGCGCAGGCCGGACGAGCGGCAACAGCGCGACCACCATCGGCAACAGCCGCACGCTGCTCAAGCCAACCGCGACGGCGAGCTCGATCAGCGTCGTGCCGGACCCGAGCGCCGTGACCAGGATGACCTGGGCCGGCCCCGCCCACAGCAGCAGGGTCGAAAGCATGGCCCAGCCGACCGAGAAGCCGAAATCATGGGCAAGCGCGCCGAAGCCGACATAGGTCACGGTGATCACGACCACGAACACCGAGGTCGCCGCCGTCCGCGCGCCGGCCAGAAAGGCCGCGGAGGCGGCACCTCGGGGTGTGTCGGAAGTCGGCATCGGGGACATGATACGATTTTCGGAAACGGGAACACCGAGACAAAGCACCTGATATCAGCGGCACGCGATGTTGGGCGTCATCCTGAGGAGCCGAGCGAAGCGAGGCGTCTCGAAGGATGAGCGGCCCGGTCCGGGCCGTCGCCCACCAATCTCGGGTTTACCCGAGATTGGCGTTATAGCGTGCAAGTCGGCAACAGCCGACTTGCGGTGGCTCGCTTCGCGAGCACCTCAGGGTGACGGGAATGATTCAGCGAACCCGAACAGCCGCGCAGGATTGTCGGCCAGGATGCGCTGGCGTTCCGCGACGTCGGCCCATTCGCCGAGCTTGTTGTAGAGCCCGATGGTGCCGACGCGGTCGTGGAACGACAGGTGCGGGAAATCGCTGCCCCAGATCAGCTGGTCCGGCACCTTCGCCATCAGCGCCTCGGCAATGGGCTTGACGTCGGCGAAGGTGGGGTCTTGCGAGAAGCGATAGATGCCGGTGAG
>Ga0137374_10009000_pt1 | contig 11805 bp, 10 predicted proteins | sample SagtaG_20_FD_104811 | JGI IMG/M metagenome (GOLD analysis project Ga0137374, IMG submission 104811) | Vadose zone soil microbial communities from Sagehorn Ranch, Mendocino, California, USA - Sage1_R_100_16 metaG | ecosystem: Environmental > Terrestrial > Soil > Vadose zone | place: USA...
AACTTTGCGTAACCGAGAAAAAGGGGCAGTCCTCACTATTGACACAAGATCGTCAGGATTTGGCGAAAGGAACCAGTTACCTTTCTAACTTAAACGCCACCGTCGCCAGCGGCGGCAGATGAATCAGGATTGAATGTTCGCGGGCCATCCACGGAACATTCTCGCTGCGGACGCCGCCGTAGTTTCCCACATTGCTGCCGCCATACGTCTCGGCATCGGTGTTGATGATCTCACGCCAGAATCCGGACTCGGGCACACCGAGCTGGTAATTATAGCGCACCTGCGGTGTGGCGTTCACCACGAATGCGATCAGCTCGCCCTCGCGCGATTTGCGCAGAAACGAAACGACGCTGTTATCCGCGTCGTGAAAATCGATCCAATCAAAACCTTCATAGGTGTCGTCGAGTTGCCAGAGCGCAGGTTCGCTTTTGTAAATGTAGTTCAAATGTTGCGCTAACCGGCGTAATCCGTCGTGCCGGGGCAGCTGCGCCAAATGCCAGTCCAGACCTACGTCGTGGTTCCATTCGTTGAGCTGACCGAATTCACTACCCATGAATACTAACTTTTTACCGGGATGCGCGTACATCCACGCCAGAAACATCCGGAGATTGGCGAACTTCTGCCATTCATCTCCGGGCATCTTCGATAATAAGGAACGCTTGCCGTAAACGACTTCGTCGTGGCTCAGCACGAGAATGAAGTTCTCCTGAAACGCGTAAAGCAACGAAAACGTGATGTTGCCGTGATGAAAGCGCCGGTAAATCGGATCCAGGCTCATGTATTGGAGAAAGTCGTGCATCCAGCCCATGTTCCATTTGAATCCGAACCCCAGCCCGCCCAGATAAGTGGGCCGCGTGACGCCGGGCCAGGCGGTTGATTCCTCGGCGATGGTCATGATCCCGGGGAACCGCTCATAGCAAACTTCATTGAAGCGCTTCAAAAAATAGATGGCATCGAGATTTTCGCGCCCACCGTACACGTTTGGGATCCATTGCCCCGGTTGCCTCGAATAATCGAGGTAAAGCATCGAGGCCACCGCGTCCACGCGCAGACCGTCGATATGATATTTGTCCAGCCAGAAGAGGGCGTTGCCGATAAGGAAATTGCGGACCTCGGGGCGGCCATAATTAAAAATGAGCGTCCCCCAATCCTGGTGCTCACCCTGGCGCGGGTCCATGTGTTCGTAGAGATCGGTGCCGTCGAACTCAGCCAAGGCGTACGCGTCTTTCGGGAAATGCGCCGGCACCCAGTCCACGATCACGCCGATGCCGGCTCGGTGACATGCATCGACAAAATGACGAAATTCATCGGGCGTGCCGAAGCGGCTGGTGGGCGCGTAATAATTGGTGACTTGATAACCCCAGGAGCCTTCGAACGGATGCTCGGCGATGGGCAACAACTCGATGTGGGTATAACCCATCTCCAGCACGTATGGCACCAGAGTCTCGGCCAGTTCGAGATAACTGAACTGGCGCCCTTCATCGGCGTGGCGACGCCATGAGCCGAGGTGTACCTCGTAAATGCTGACCGGACTTTTCGGCCAATCGCGTTTGCGGCGTGATTCCATCCACTCGGCGTCGCTCCATTGGTAGCGCTCCAGATTGTAAATGAGAGAACTGGTCGATAATCCGTGCTGATTAAAAAAGGCAAACGGATCGCTCTTAAGCAGAAGCGCGCCCGTCTGGGTGCGGATTTCGAATTTATAATGCGTGCCTTCACGCACGCCGGGCAAAAATAATTCCCAGACGCCGCTGCCAACGAGTTTGCGCATGGGATTGACCCGGCCATCCCAGCCATTGAAATCACCCACCACACTGACTCGTTGCGCATTGGGCGCCCAAACCGCGAAGTAAACGCCAGCCGCATCGCCGATAGTGCGCAAGTGTGCGCCAAACTTTTCGTAAATCTGCCAGTGCTGTCCTTCGCCGAACAAATGTAGATCAACCTCGCCCATGATCGGGCCGTACTGATACGGATCGCGCGTCAGAGACTCGGACCCGTCCCACGTTGTGAGGCGCAGATGGTAATCAAGGTCGCGCCTGGCTCCCGGCACAGTCGCGCAGAAGAAACCGTCGCGGTGAATTTTCTCCGCAGCGATTGGCCCGGTTGCCTGTTGATTCAGCACAACGTGGATCTTTCGCGCATCAGGCCGGAAAGCGCGGATCTCCAGATCGTCACCAGCCCGGTGCGGTCCGAGAATGCGGAACGGATCGGAATGCGTTGCAGTGAGGAAGCTGGTCAACTCGTCGGGGGGCAGGCCGGCGATTTGGAAAGGTTTCATGGTTATACGTTACACTGTTAAAAACGTTACATCGTTACATTGGATTTGCGATTCAACGACTTGACGTGGAGAAGCCAGCGCTCCATCGCTTCAACCTTTCATCGGTTCAACGAATCGTTTTGATCGCACCCGGATTTCCCAGCTTCGAAAGTTCGCGATTGCGAGGGCGTGATCGCCGGTGCCCGAAGCGGTGCTCCTCCCCGGAAAAATATCGAAAATCAAACCGCGGATTTCAGGCTTGACTGCGAATTTCGTCCGGTTAAGGTGCGTGCCGGGTTGCCTCGGGTGAGGACAACTCAATGGTTGAATCATATTTGATTCTTTCTTTCGGAACGTGGGCGAGCCTAACCACTCGCCCACGTTCTGTTTTGTGTAGCCTTCGCTATCGCTATCACGGGCCAGGGGGAACGCGCGATCGACCTGCGATCTGCGATAAATAGAGGAAGGAGAATTATTAACCATGGCCAAAATTGTAAAAGTTATCGAAGTCTTGTCGGAGTCAGCGAACAGTTGGGAGGAAGCGGCCCAAAACGTTGTCAGCGAAGCGTCCAAAACGCTGCGAAATATCCGCTCTGTCTACATCAAGGAATTCACTGCTGCAGTCGAGAACGACAAAGTCACCAGTTATCGCGTGAACGCGAAAGTCACGTTCGAGATGGAACGTGGCGCTTGATGGCTTCGCCACGTTAAATCGTTAGAAAAGTTACAAAAGTGGAGTGTCTTCCGTTGTAACAAAGTAACCTTTTTAACAAATCACGTTGGCTCGCCCTAATAGACTACGTTTCGTTATTTCTTCGGCCGCAGCAGGGGAAACAGAATCACGTCGCGGATCGATTCCGCGCCGGTAAGCAGCATGGCAAGCCGATCGATCCCGATACCGACGCCGCCAGCTGGCGGCATCCCATGCTCGAGCGCGAGCAGAAATTCTTCGTCGATCCTTTGCGTCTCCTCGCCTGCCTGTTCCAGAAGACGCTGACGTTGCACGAGCGGATCGTTTAACTCGCTGTAACCCGGTGCGATCTCCGCGCCGTTAATGATCAGCTCGAAAACATCCACAAGCGAACTGTCCTCGCTGTTTTGCCTGGCAAGCGGGACGAGCTCTTTCGGGCAATGCGTGACAAAGAGCGGATCGATCGTCGCCTCTTCGATAAGCTTTTCAAAGACGTGCTGCGTGACTTCGAAATCGGCGAGTTGCGGTAGAATTTCTAATTTGAACTCGTGCGTCGCGCGCTCGCGTCGTTGTTCGCTCGACAGGTCGAACCAATCTTTTCCGGCAACTTCGCGCACCAGATCATGGTAGCGCGCGCGTCGCCACGGTCTTTGCAAGTTGATCGTGCGAGCGATTTTGCCGTCGGCGTCTCGATGCTCGATTTGGAGGGGCGAGCTCCCGCGGGCCCGCGCTTCTGGCGTCGCAGGAGCTCCGCCCTCCAGAGCCACAGCAAGATTACAAATCAGTTCCTCGACGAGATTCGCCATTTTCTCAAAATCGGCGTACGCCCAGTAAGCTTCGAGCATGGTGAATTCCGGATTGTGTTTTCGGGAAATGCCTTCGTTCCGGAAGTTGCGGCTGATCTCGAAAACCTTGTTGAACCCGCCTACCAGCAAGCGTTTCAAATAAAGTTCGGGGGCGATGCGCAGATAAAGATCGAGGCCGAGCGCCTTGTGATGGGTGCGAAACGGTTCGGCTGCAGCGCCACCTGCAATAGTTTGCAAAATCGGCGTCTCTACTTCCAGAAAACCGCGATCTTCGAAGAAGCGCCTGGTTTCGCGGACAATCATGATTCGTTTTTTGAATATGACGTGGGAATGTTCGTTGGTGAAAAGATCGAGATAACGCTGGCGGTAGCGCGCTTCGATATCCTGTAGTCCGTGCCATTTTTCAGGGAGCGGCCGCAAGGCTTTGGCCAGCAGCCGGAACGTGCGCACCTTCACTGTTGGTTCACCGCTTTTGGTGAGAAAATATGTTCCCTCGACGCCGATGAAATCGCCGATATCAAGCAGGCGAAAAAGATCGGTCAGCTCCGCGCCAACTTCTTTGGCGTGGACATAAATTTGAATCCGCCCGCTGGCGTCGCGCAGGTCAAGAAAGTGGCTCTTGCCCATGTCACGATGCGCGGTAATGCGGCCAGCCGCGCGAAGAGTCTCGCCTTCTTTAAATTTTTCGCGCACTTCGCCGATCGATCCGCTCGGCTCGAAACCAGCGCCGAACGGCTCGACGCCTTTCGCGCAGAGTGCGTCGAGTTTTTTGCGCCGCAGCGCGATCAGATCGTTCTCTTCGTCCATCGTCGGAAGCGAATGTAAGGCTTTTGCGGAAGTCTGGGAGCAAAAAACTCGCCTCTGCCACGTCGAATCCGCTCAGACCATCGTGCGATGGCTCGGCTGATAAACGCCGATCTCTCCTCCACTCGGCAGCCGAAGCGTCGTGCTTAGTCCCCACTCGGCTTCAATCGGCGATGTGCAAGTCGCACCTTTTCTTTCCATCGCTCGGATGAAGGAGCGCAGATCGTCGCACATCAGATAGAGCACTGCGCCAAGCATGCGACGCTCCGCATGTATCTGAACGAAGTCGCCGTTGCCGGGATGGACCGCTAATTCGGCCGGGGGCAATGCAAATAATAGCCACCCCGCACCCAGATCGATCGACCGGAATTCCAGCACAGTACTAAAGAACGCGCGGTCCGCCTCCGGATCCTTGCTGTAGAGAAGAAAATGCGCCCCTGTAATCATTCGGGCAGGCTATCGATGCCGCCGAAAATTGAACAGTCTGAAAGAAGAGTCTGGCTTCGCCATGTTGAATCGCGAATCCGATGTAACGATGTAACGTTTTAACGAATCACGCCGGTTTGCCAGCGAATCACGTCGGCGCGGGAAAGCCAATATATTGGGTTTGCCAAGGAAAGATCGGCAATGAGATAATAGTTGTCGATGCGCGACGCCGATTTTCCCCGGCGGCGTGTAACTTATATGACTGTCGATTTACCGGAAACAACTTCGAAGATGGAAGGCCCGCTGGTGAAGCAGTTCTCTGTTTTCATGCCGAACAAAGTGGGAGTAATGCTGGATCTTGTGAAGTTGCTTAACAGGCAAAACACGCACGTGGTAGCCCTGAGTGTGTCTGAATCCACAGACTCGGCCATCGCACGGATTATCGTTAGCGATCCCGGGCGGGTGGAAGAGCTGTTCCACGAAAGAAACGTCGCGTTCGGCGTTTGCGAAGTGGTGATCGTGGAGCTGCGAGAGGTCGCCACCCAACTGGTGAAACTGCTTGCCGCATTGGTGATGGCCGAGGTCAACGTCCATTTCGCTTATCCGCTACTCATACGCCCACGCGGCTTCGCTGCGATCGCCTTGCATGTGGACGATACGGAATGCGCGTCCTCGGTGCTTATGGGCGAGGGATTCAAGTTGCTGAGCCAGAACGATATTTCCCGATAGGAAATTTCCATCCCTTCTGCTCGTGCTGTTGCTCGTAACCGTCGGCCGATCCGAAAGTCCTCGTGATCCGTTAGATCGCTAAATCGGATTCACGCTTAGCGCTTCAACGCTTTCGCGTTTCACCGGTTTAACGTTGGCGAAGCCAAGGTTGACAGCTTTGGGAAAACGCGTTTACAGAAATGCGTCCACCGCCCGCCCCATGCGAAGCCTTCTCTCACGCACGATGCCGGCCGATACAACCTTTGGTATTGGGCTTAGCTTGATCGTCGTTCTGGCAGTGGCGGAGATTTTCGCTGCAACGTTCTATTACGTTGGGCGAGCTCGCGCTGCCCGAGCATCAGCGCAGGCTGTCGCGGCAACTCTGGGCCGCCCTGCGGCTCCGGCTGCTTCCGCAGCGCCGGCGCCAGCGCAGACAGCGCAGTCACCACAGGCGGTCGCTCCGACTCCTCCCCCATCACTGGTTGACCGACTAGTGCGAGAAGGCGTCGAGCTGCGCGAACGCGGCGATATGACGAACGCGCTCGACCGCCTGAATAAGGCATCGGAAAACGATCCAAACAACGCCACCGTGCTCGAGGAAACGGCCAAGACGTATGAATCAATGCAGCTTTTCGACCGTTCGAATGAAACGTGGCGCAAACTTCAGGACATGGGTCCGTCAGCTGGTGCGGCGTATGAACTGGCAGAACAGCGGTTGAAATTCGGGGTACCGACTCCGGCCCCAACCGAGGCTGATGCCACGGGCGCACCGCTCGATGCGGCGGCATCGCGCAAGGCTGTTGGCGGCATCCCGGAAGGTTCCACCTTCGGCATTACCGAAGTCAAAACAATGGAAACGCCCGACCCCGACGCAGACACCAGCCTGACGCTGCAAATCGGCATAAAAAAACAGCCGGACGCCACAATTGATCACACCAAAGTAAAAATTCAGGTGTTCTTCTACGATACAGTGGATGATAAAGACATTAAGCTGACCGACGCTGACGTGAATTATGAATGGCTAACGCCGAAACACGATTGGGCGGACGCAAACCCGGAGATACTCTCAGTGAGTTACCTTCGCCCGAAAATGAAAAGCGTCTCATCCGAAGCAGCATTGTCTGAGGCGGCGGCCACAGTGAGGCCAGGACAGAAGGGGCGACCGGGGAAGACACGTTCCTCCGCGGAAGGTGGGCAGCGGAGATATCTGGGGTACAGGATTTTGGTTTATTACAATGATAAATTGCAAGCCGTTCAGGCGGAACCGGCACGGCTGTTGCAGCTTTATCCTCCTTCGGAAAGCATCTCGTCACCGTGATGTAACTGCGGATCATGCACCGGGCCAACCGGCGCAGCGCGTTAATACAGGGGATGGCCGCAATCTGCATGCGTTGACCAAAGCGAAACCGGTAATGCGAATGCGTGTCGCCAAGTAGCGAAGCTCGAATGACGAAATCCGAATTCATTCGTCCTTCGTCATTCGCAATGCCCTTTCCCGATCAGTTCCTAACGCGGAATTAACCTGGAGCAGCTGGCGATTTCTTTTATGCGACAAGTTGCGTTAGTTTACCGTGTGATAAGGCGCGCTCTGCCGTTTGCCTGCGTTTTCCTCATTGCGGTCAGAGGAGAGGCGCAAATTCAGGTGGACCTGAAATTCAAGCGATTGCAATACATCGCTCACGAACCGGTGGTAGCCACGCTTGCCATCACCAATCTGGCCGGACGCGACATCGAGCTGCACGATGCCGAAGGGCAATCATGGTTTGGATTCGAGGTGACTGGAAGCGAAGGTCAGCCGGTTCCACCCGTGACCACAGATAACACGCAACCGCCTTTGAAAATTGAAACCGGGCAAAGAGTCACTCAGCATATCAATCTCACTCCCCTTTATCCGGTGCACGATTTCGGCGCCTACCATGTGCGCGCGCATATTTATTTCGCAGACCTGGGAAAGTTTTTTTATTCGGCATCACGAGTTTTCGAGGTGACCGATGCGCGGCCGATCTGGCAGCAAACGGTAGGCATTCCCGACGGCGTGCCCGCGCCCGGGGACGCGCGCACGTATTCGCTGCTCACAAACCGCTTTCCAGACCACACTTCGTTGTATGTGCGCGTGCAGGATCGGGATAGAGGAATTGTCTATGCGACTTATTCGTTAGGCCGGACGATCACTTTCGAGCAGCCGCAGGCGGAAGTCGATCGTGCCAATCAATTGCATGTTTTGCACTGTGCAGCGCCGCGTGCCTGGTCCTATTCGCGTGTTGGCTTGAACGGCGAGCTGCTTGGGCACTCTTCTTTCATGGAAACAAAAACCCGCCCGCGCCTTATCCATGGCACGAATGGCGAAGTAGCAGTGCGCGGCGGTGCGATCGAGGCCCCGGTTGCACAAGGCGGGCATGACATAACGCCGAAACTTTCAAATCGCCCGCCTGAGTTGCCGAAGGACAACCATTGATGCGAACTAAATTTTGCCGACTTCGTCTGCTGATTGCCGGTTTGTCGATGGCACTCCTGGCATGCAACGCTATCTCCGCGGCAGGGGCAAGCCGGACGTCGCAAAGCAACAGTCCATCCACGACGGTGGTGATCGATGCCGGGCACGGTGGTCATGATCGGGGTGGGATCCCCGGTCAGAGAATTCCAGAAAAAGAGATGACGCTGGACGTCGCGCAACGCCTCAAATCCCTTCTCGCCGCTGGCGGTTACCGCGTCGTCATGACCAGGGACAGCGATGTCTTTGTGCCATTGCCGGGGCGGGTCGCGATCGCAAACTCGTATGGCAATGCCATCTTCGTCTGCATTCATTTCAACTCAGCAAAGCGCCTGGGCGCCGGTGGCATTGAAACATATTTTTACGGCCGCGACAGCCTGCCGCTCGCTTCGGCCATTCACTATTATGTCGCGGGAGGGGCGCCGTCGTCCAATCGCGGAGTGCGTCGCCGCGGTTTCTATGTCCTGCGAAAAACAAGAGTTCCAGCAGTGCTTGTAGAATGCGGTTTTCTCACCAATCCGACCGAAGGACAGTACGTGCAAACTGCTGCTTACCGTCAAAAGCTCGCAGAGGAGATTGCGGCGGGAGTCCGTGGGCGTAATTCCGTTGCCAGCGCCTTGAGCACGACGCGGGTAGCGACGAGCGAAAGCATCCCGATGCAATCGTACATCGATCAAACCAAGGTGACGAAATCTGAACGCCGTCGCTCAAAGCATTCGCACAAGAAAAGCGCGCGAAAGAAGAAAAGCTCACGCAAACCGACGGGGTCAGAGGCAAGCGCCGCCTCAGGAAATCCGGAGGGTAATTGAACTCGCCGATTTTGAGTCCGGCGCAGATGCGAGCCGCAGAAGAAGCTGCTTTCGCGCGAGGAGTAGAAGTCGAGGCGCTAATGGACAAAGCGGGCGCCGGTGTCGCGCAATCAGTCTGTAAATTTTTGCCGGATCCCGGAAAATGCATCGTTTTCACCGGCAAAGGCCATAACGCGGGCGATGCACTTGTAGCGGCGCAATGCTTGCGACGCCTCGGATGGAGAATCGAGGTTTGGCTCTCCTTCAAAGAGGCTGATTGCAGCGAACTAGTGCGCAAGAAGCTCGAAAGCCTGCGCCGCAGGCCACCCGAGATTTTGGGTGCGACGCTATCCCGCCCTAGCCGGAATGACTTTGGCTTCACTCTTGTCGAACTTTGGGCCGAGGCGGCCGATCAGTTGTTGACTGCGCAGGACACCATCGCGTCCGAAGCTTATCTGGGAAGGGGCTCCCCAGTCGTCATTCTTGATGGCTTGCTTGGATTGGGCGCGAAGCCACCGCTACGTGACCCTATCCGCACGGCCTGCTGTTACATCAATCAGCTGCGCGAGAAAGAGGGCGCTTACGTCTTTGCGGTCGATCTTCCGACCGGTCTCGACGGCGACTCGGGCAAAGCTGATCGCGATTGCGTCATCGCGGATTTCACTGTCACGATTGGATTCGCAAAGCCAGGTCTGGTGGCCGATGGCGCGCTGAACTTCGTGGGTCGGCTGGAAGTTGCGCCGCTGGATGAGCTGCGGCCGCCGGAAAAAAAAGAAAAGGAAACTGTCGCGTGCGTGCCAGCTCTTCGTCACCTGCTGCGGCGGCGGAAATTCAGCGCCTACAAAAATCAATTTGGCCGCATTGGCGTGGTGGCAGGATCAAAGGGATTTATCGGCGCGACGCTGATGACCACGCAAGGGGCGCTGCGCGCCGGCGCGGGGTTGGTGGAAGTCTTTGTTCCGGAAGAAATCTACGAGATCGTTGCGGCCTCCGCGCCGATGGAAGCGATGGTGAAACCGCTCCAGTCATACCGCGACTTGCTGAAGGAAAAAGCCGAGGTCTGGGCGCTCGGACCTGGTCTTGGCAAATCTCGCGCTGCAGAAATTCTCGAGCTGATCGAAAAGGCAAAGCAACCGATGGTGGTTGACGCCGATGGGCTCAACATTTTGGCGGACAAAATTTCAGCGCTCAGACGCTGCAAAGGCGAGCGTTTGCTCACGCCGCACCCGGGCGAGATGAAACGGCTTTTTTCCGACAAAAAAGTGACCCGGGCCAAAACGGCGACGAGATTCTGCAATCGTTTTCCCGTGACGCTTTTGTTGAAGGGCAGTCGAACGATCGTGGCCGAGCGTGATCGTCCTTTGAGTTATAACACGACCGGCAATCCGGGAATGGCTAGCGGTGGAATGGGCGATGTTCTCACCGGCGTCTGTGCAGGATTGGCCGGACAAGGTTTGTCCCTTTACGATGCAGCGCGACTTGGCGCATGGCTATGCGGGCGCGCCGCGGAAATCGCGATTTTTTGCGAAGGCGCCAGTGAAGAATCGCTGCTTGCGCGCGATGTGCTCGATCATCTCGGGTCAGCATTCAATGAATTGCGCACCTAGCAATCCAGCTGTTGCGTGCACGCAACTATTTATTTTGTCATGGCGCCGAAAGGACAGACTAACTAACGAGGCAAAGAGTTACCCCTGGTGAATCTTCAAACAGAAACAAGGCAGTTCGAGCCACCGAAGACTGAGACAGCGTGGAGTCGTATCAAAAAAGCGCTTGGTCCAATCGCCGTGGTTGGTATCCTGATCGCAAAGTTTCTCGCGAAACTAAAATTTTTCCTGCTCCCACTCCTGAAGTTCCTGCCGATCCTGCTGAAGTCGGGCGGCACCATGCTGCTGATGGTTTGGGTTTACACTCAGCTCTGGGGCTGGCAATTTGCGGTCGGATTTGCCCTTCTCCTATTCGTGCACGAGACGGGACATTTGCTCGTCGCCAAAAAATTCGGGCTCAAGGTCGGCGCGCCTGTTTTCATTCCGTTCATGGGCGCATTCATTGCGCTCAAGGAAGCGCCCCGCAACGCCTGGATCGAAGCGTGCGTGGGGATCGGCGGCCCGATGCTGGGCAGTTTGGGCGCCTTGGCCTGCAATGCGTTGGGGGAAGTCATGGATGCACCGCTCTTTATCGCGCTCGCCTGGTTTGGCTATTTTCTGAATCTGTTCAACCTGACGCCGGTCGGAATGCTTGATGGCGGACGGATCGTGACCGCGCTGTCACGCTGGCTTTGGTTGCCGGGATTTGCGCTGATGCTTTGGTTCGGGTGGAAGTATCCAAATTTCATTGTCTGGCTGATTGTACTTCTATCTTTGCCCAGGATTTATTCGCTGTTCCGCAAACGAACTGAAGAAGAACAGCGGTATTTCGAAGTCACGCCATCACAGCGTTGGACGATGTCGATTTTATATTTTGGTTTGATCGCCATTTTGATCTTCGGGATGCACGTCGCCCAGCAAGATTTGAGCAAACTGGGAGTGCGCTCCCACGGCCACGGGCAGGACATGATCGTGCAGTAATCAAGGCGCTGTCGCTGCAAAAACTTTCTCCGGCTCGAGGCCGATTCTTTTCAGGATAGAGACGAAACGCCCATCCGAACGAAGCGGTGCAAATTCAGGCGCAATGCCAACGCCGTGCAACGATGAGGACCGCTGCTCGCACGCGCGTTCAAGTTCGCGAATTGCATCATCATGCGCGCCAAGCGCGACATGCACGTGTGCAATGGAGTCACCCGGCCGATAGCCACAGCCTGCGATGGCTGCTTCAAACGTTTGCAGCGCTTCCTT
>Ga0137374_10009009_pt1 | contig 11801 bp, 9 predicted proteins | sample SagtaG_20_FD_104811 | JGI IMG/M metagenome (GOLD analysis project Ga0137374, IMG submission 104811) | Vadose zone soil microbial communities from Sagehorn Ranch, Mendocino, California, USA - Sage1_R_100_16 metaG | ecosystem: Environmental > Terrestrial > Soil > Vadose zone | place: USA...
AACCCTGGAAATGCTAGGCATTTCAAAAAGATTTCCTGGTGTACTTGCCAATGACCACGTGGACTTCAACGTTTGCTCCAATGAAGTACATGCCTTGTTGGGCGAAAACGGCGCAGGCAAGAGCACATTGATGAAGATACTTTATGGTATGTATCATCCGGATGAAGGCGAAATCCTTTTGAATGGCAAGAAGGTCAACATCGCATCACCTACCGATGCTATCAATTTGGGTATTGGCATGATCCACCAGCATTTCATGCTGGTACAAACTCTGACTGTTGCCGAAAATGTAGCCCTCGGATTGCCCTCCTCTCGCGGACTACTTACAGATCTGGATCATGTCTCAAAACGTATTTTGGAACTGGCTGATATTTATGGCTTAAGGATTGACCCCGCTGCTTACATCTGGCAGCTTTCGGTCGGTCAGCAGCAACGAGTTGAAATTATCAAGGCTCTTTATCGCGGCGCAGCCCTGTTGATCCTTGACGAGCCCACCGCAGTGCTCACACCTCAGGAAGTAGATGAATTATTTGTCATTATGCGTCAGATGGTCAAGGATGGTCACGCGCTGATTTTTATCTCACACAAATTGCATGAGGTGGTTGAGATCAGCAACCGTGTTACAGTTCTGCGCGATGGTCGCAAAATTGGCACGCGTCCAGCGTCTGAAATTACCAAACAGGATCTTGCAAAATGGATGGTCGGACGCGACATTGGATTTGCTCCAGATCGTGGCAATGTAGATATCGGCGAAGTTCGCCTGAAACTTGATAACCTAATTTGTGGCAGTGATCGTGGGACTCCTGGCCTGTGTGGTATCAGCCTTGAAGTCCGTTCAGGCGAAATCTTGGGAATTGCAGGTGTCTCGGGGAACGGTCAACGTGAATTGGCGGAGACAGTCACCGGTCTGAGAAAAATAACTGCTGGTCGAGTTTGCCTCGAAGGGGATGATGTTACTGATTTTGCTCCTGGTGATCTGACTGATCGAATGCTCTCCTATATCCCTGAAGAACGCATGCGCGATGGCATGATCAAAGAGTTTACCATTGCAGAAAATATGATCCTGAGAGAACATCACAAGCAGCCATACTCCCGGGCTGGTTTCTTGAACTTGCGTGGCATTTCTAGCCATGCAGATCAATTAATCTCAAGGTTTCACGTCAAGACTCCTTCCCACGAAACTCTTGCTAAGAATCTCTCGGGTGGCAATATTCAAAAGGTGGTCCTTGCGCGGGAGATCTCTCGTGACCCGCGCGTCATCATCGCTGCACAACCAACTCGAGGTCTGGATATCGGTGCGACGGAATATGTGCGTGAACAACTGCTCGAACAACGGCGAAAAGGTGCCGCCGTCCTGCTGATCTCGGAAGACCTTGATGAAATCCTAGCTCTTTCAGATCGAATTGCAGTCATCTATGAAGGCCAGATTATGGATATTGTCCCTCGCGAGGTTGCGACGCCAGAGAGGCTTGGACTGTTGATGGCTGGTGTCCATCCAGAAGAGGGAACAGCCAAAACTTCGCAAGTCTAATGTCATTTGGAAGAGTTAATAAAAATAATACCAAAATTATCGACTTAAGCAGTACAATACAATTCCATCGGTTCGGTGGTCGCTGGGTGTGGATCACACCCGCGGCGTTGGGCAAAAGCCCATCGAAAAGTGCCGCCGCCTACGAAGTGCCGCATAAACAGATTGATCAAAATTCTATCTGTAATCAAGCGGCGAGAAAGAGGTAGCCACCAATGAACCTTTGGCAAGAATATCTTCGCCCCACCAACTTGTCACAAGCCCTAAATGCCTTTGCAGAGGCACCTGGTCCCATGCTTCCCGTCGCGGGTGGCACGGATTTATTGCTCGACCTTGAACAAGGCCGGCATTCTCCCGTTCACACGTTATTGGATGTGACTTCGATTGCGGAGATGACCGCGCTTGAAATAAGAGGAGATGAACTCTTCGTCGGTGCTGCCGTCCCAGTCAACCGCATCGTTCTGGACCCATTAGCTGGTGCGCATGCCCAAGCCTTGACCGAAGCCTGTAACCTGATCGCGGGCCCGCAAGTCCGCAATGTAGCTACGCTCGGCGGAAACGTTGCCCACGCCCTCCCCGCCGCTGATGGGACCATTGCCTTGCTCGCCCTCAATGCGCAAGCAGAGATTGCCAGCGCCCAGGCTCCAGCCGCCGTCCTCGGCGGCGACTCACTAGCCATACGCCGTATCCCATTCAAAGAATTATTTCTCGGTCCCGGCAAATCCTCTCTCAGGCATGGCCGGGAGTTGCTCGTTGGCTTTTACTTACCTCTTACTAAGAACCACCAAGCCTCATGCTTCAAACGCATCATGCGCCCACAGGGAGTGGCGTTACCTATCATCAATCTTGCAATCTGGCTAGAACGCAAGAATGACACGCTTAGCCAAATCCGTATCGCTGTCGGTCCCGGTGGACCAACTCCGTGGCGCGCTGCTGAAACAGAAAAAGCATTGATTGACAAACCACTGAACGACGAAACATTCAATGCTGCTCTAGAAACTCTTCTGGTTCATGTGGGCTTTCGCTCCAGTGCCCGCCGCGCCAGCGCAGATTACCGCAGGCATATTGTTAGTGGGTTGTTCAAGGATGTGCTCGAAACTGCATGGCAAAGAGCAGGATAACCACAGAGACACGGAGACACTGAGATTTAATAAAGCTTTTATTCGCAACATACGTTAACCCAGCGAAAGGATTAGCTCGTGCAACGCAATTTTCCCGTTCTGCAAAATAAGCATGTTGTTCCATTATTAGAAAAAGACTTGAGCGATAGAATTATCGGTGCTGCTATTGAGGTTCATCGCGCTATAGGCCCAGGGTTGCTTGAGTCAGCATATCAATTATGTCTTGCTCAAGAAAGCAGACTACGGAAAATGCCTTTTGAAGAGCAGGTAGTATTAAAGTTAAATTACAAAGGGATTGAATTAGATGGCGGTTATCGTATTGACTTTATTTTTGAAAAACGCATCATTGTCGAACTTAAAGCAGTTGAAGAAGTACTACCAGTCCATGAGGCACAATTGCTTACATATCTAAAACTCACAGGAATTCGTGTTGGCTTGCTTGTCAACTTCAATACTCCGGTCTTGAAAAATGGCATCTACCGCCGAGTACTCTGACTTAAACGAACGAAAATTAAAAACTCCGTGACTCCGTGTCTCCGTGGTTCAAATCTTTTAAGGAAACTCCATGAATAATAAAATCTCTCTTACAGTTAACGGCATCAAACATACTCTCGAGCCGATCCCAGGCGAGACCCTTTCCACCCTCCTCCGCAACCGCCTGCGCTTGACGGGCACAAAAATAGGCTGTGACGAAGCCGAGTGCGCCGCGTGTACTGTCCTGATAGATGGAGAGCCTGTGGTCTCGTGTATCTATCCTGCCGAGCGCGCGGATGGAAAAACTATCGTCACTATTGAGGGACTTGCCCAGCGTGTTCACGAAGAAATGAAGCTGCATCCGTTGCAGGAAGCCTTCATCGAGCACGGCGCGGTACAGTGCGGATTCTGTATTCCTGGACAGATCATGACCGCCTATGCGTTGCTCAATCACAATCCAAACGCCACAAAAGATGAGATCCGCTTTGCCTTGAAAGATACGCTTTGTCGTTGCGCGGGCTATCCATCCATTGAGAATGCAATTCTCGCCGCGGCCCAGGCTTTATAAACAGGCGAGCCTGTCCAGAAGCCTAATATCCCTGATTCGATTCACACACATAAATCGGTTGGCCATACTCACACACGACACGATGGTGTGGATAAAGTCATCGGCACTGCCATTTACACAGATGACCTTATTTTCGATGGTATGTTGTATGCCAAAGTTCGCCGCGCGATGATTCCGCATGGTTTCTTAAAGAAACTCGATATTTCTAAAGCAAAAGAATTGCCCGGTGTAGTAGCTGTTTTAACGGCTCAAGATATCCCAGGCGAACATAATCATGGATTGGTCATTTACGATTGGCCCGTGATGGTGGGTCTTGGGGAACGTGTCCGTTATGTGGGCGATGCAATCGCTATCGTCGCCGCGGAAACTCAGGAGATCGCCGAGCAGGCGTCAGCTTTGATCGAAGCGGAGTTCGATCTTCAGCCGGTGATCACGAATCCCGTGCAGGCACGTCAAGAGGGAGTTCCACAAATCCACGAAAAGGGGAATCTGCTCAAGCACATTAAAGTCCGCAAAGGTGACATGGAAAAAGGCTTTGCCGAAGCAGATATTATTCTAGAGCACACCTTCCACACACCAACAACTGATCATGCCTTCATCGAACCGGAGTGTAGCATTGGCGTGCCTTTGGCCGATGGCCGTATGGAAATTTATGTTGGCTCGCAAATTCCGTATCAGGATCGAACGCAGGTGGCGCGCGCGATGGGCTGGCCTGAGGAGCGTGTCCGAATCGTTGGACAACTCATGGGCGGTGGATTTGGCGGCAAGGAAGATGTGATGGGGCAGATCCATGTGGCGATGTTGGCAAATGCCACGCAACGCCCTGTGAAACTATTGTTTGATCGTCACGAGAGTTTGCTCGTCCATCCCAAGCGACATGCCACACAAATCCGCGTGAAGATCGGCGCGAAGAAAAACGGTCGTCTTGTTGCATCTGAGACAGAACTTTACGGTGACACGGGTGCCTATGCATCGCTGGGTGAAAAAGTGATGACACGAGCCACCACACATTCGGCGGGTCCTTATGACATCCCGCATGTGCGCGCCGATTGTTATGCTATGTATACAAACAATCCGCCTGCGGGCGCGTTCCGTGGGTTCGGCGTCACGCAATCTGCTTTTGCAGTCGAGTCTATGATGGATATGCTGGCTGAGAAGTTGAATATTGAACCCGTCGAACTGCGCCGCATGAACGCGCTTCACGTCGGAAGCATCACCAATACAGGACAGGAACTGCGCGAGTCAGTCGGCTTGACGGAATGTATTGATAAAGTGGATGCCGAAATGCGCAAGCATAATCCGCATCCTTTCAAGCCGACAGTTGATTCCTCCGCGCTGAGCGGAGTGACCCGACAGGGGAGCGCAGTCGAAGCGCAGATATCTGGTGCAACTCGTCCTTCGACTGTGAACCTCACACAAAACGCTCAGTCCTCCGCTCAGGACGGACACTTAGTCCGCGCCTGGGGCTTTGCTGCGGCGTACAAAAACACCGGCCTGGGCGGCGGCGCGCCCGATAAATCCGGTGCAGAAGTTGAGCTCTACGACGATGGCAAATTCGAAGTGCGAAGTTCCTCCGCCGAAATGGGGCAGGGACTGGTTACGGTCATGCGAACAATCGTTGCTGAAGAAATGGCAGTTGCACCTGAGCAGGTTCGTGTGCTTGTGATGGACACCGATTTGACCCCCAATGGTGGCCCCACAACGGCTTCGCGTCAAACATATGTAACAGGTAATGCGTCACGCTATGCTGCAAAAACTTTGCGCGACGCAATCACTGCGACCATGGCAGAAAAATATGATGTGCGCCCCGAGCAGATTCGTTTTGAGAATGGTATCGTGCACGCCAATGGACATTCGATGACATATGCAGAAGTTGCCAAAGAAATGAAAGCAATAGGACAACATCCGCGCGCCCTCTACGAATACGAAGCTCCGAAGACTCAACCCCTCGGTACAGGCGGTGACATGCACTTCGCCTTTTCTTTTGGCGTTCAAGCCGCCGAAGTAGAAGTCAACAAACTGACAGGTGAAGTACGCGTGCTGAAAGTTATATCCGCCAACGATGTGGGTATGGCAGTCAATCCGCTTGGTTTGCAAGGACAGGTCGAAGGCGGTGTGATGATGGGACTCGGCAACGCCCTCACCGAAGAATTCATCATGGATAATGGCTACGTGGTTACCGACCATCTCGCGCGCTATCGAATCCCTGGCATCATGCTCACGCCAGAGATCACCTCCATTATCGTTGAACATCCCACCGCAGAGGGCCCTTACGGCGCGAAGGGAGTGGGCGAGATATGTAGTATTCCAACCACGCCTGCGATTACGAACGCGATTTATAATGCAGTCGGAGTCCGCGTGGATAAGTTGCCTGTGGATCAGGAGTTGATTGCAAGGGAGATTTGGGAGAGGGAAGACAAGTAGAAAGTGGAAAGTAGAAAAAGGACTCTCAAGGTTTCTCCTGAGAGTCCTTTTTGGTTAAGACCTGCAATGATGACTAAAACTCATCATCCTCATCTGTCGTTTGGATTTCCTGATTGACCAATTCCTGCCATAAATTCATGACTTCTTCTCCCGCGCCTTCTGCTCGTAGGCGTTCTGCGACCAAGCCATCACTGGTCTTTAATTTTGGAAACGCCAGTAAAAGCATTGCGATGTCGCGCCAATCTGTCCCTGATTTGGGTTGTCCGCGCCGCAGGTGATAGGCAATGACTTTCAGCGCAATGAGTTCTTCCGGTGAAGCGACAAGCACCTGCGCAATCCGCTTTGAAGGCGGCAAAGTTGGAACATAACGTATGTCAACTAAATGGCGGTTTCCCGATTTTTGGATTTGGTACAACCTATATCCGCGACCATCAGCTACTTCACGCACTCGCACAGCAACGTGGAATCGGTCGCTCAGGTGGATGCGAAGTTCCTCTGCGAGTTCTGCGGGGCGCGGCGACAACAGGTCAATATCCTGGCTCATGCGCGGCTCTGGCACATAGGCATTGACAGCCTGCGCGCCAAAAACGACTGCATCATCGCGTCCGCGCAAAAATTCCAAAACCGCCTCCTGGATGGTCGCAAGCGGCAAGGATTCGTTCATGATGAACTCCTGAAAGGTAAGAGAACCTGTGTCAAACATGAAATGATTGTAGCATAATTTTTCGATGGGATATATCGGGTAAAATCGAACTGGAAGAGGGAAGAGAAGTAATTTTCTGTCCATCAGATACTACTCACCATCTTAGGAGGAGTTCCATGTCTAAAATCTTTACTCGTACATTCCGAGTGCGTTGGGGAGAATTGGATCCCAGCGGTACTGTCAGCCCCGCGAATTACCTGCGCTACCTCATCGAAACCGCTTGGGATTGGGGCGATGCGGTCGGGTTGGGTGTGAATGATAGCCAGGCTTTGGGTATGTTCTGGCTTATTCGCGAGACCGAGATCCATTTCTTGCGTACCCTGCGCCACAACGACACTTTCAACTTCACCATTTGGCTGGCTAAATGGCAGAGGGTGCGCGGCACGCGTTGTTTTGAACTCAAACTCAAAGAGAACGGTGATGTTATCGCGCAAGGTACACAACAGGTTGTCTGCATGGATGCAAAAAGCGGGCGACCAGCGAGTCCGCCTGAAGATTTGATTGAAAAACTTCGGAGCGAAAGCCCGCGTGTGTTCCCGTTTGAACGCTTTCCGAAAATCACATCAGTCGAAATTCCGCACATTACCCAACGCCAGGTGGAATGGATGGATTTGGATGTGTATGAGCACGTCAATAACTCCGTTTATATCAACTACGCTGAGGAAGCTACCACGCAAGCCTTTTCAGCCCGAGGCTGGTCACCTATAAAACTGGCCGAAGCCAATCTGACCATTGCCACACGACGCTTGTATATTCAATATTTATCGCTGGCAATGTGGGGAGAAACACTTAACATTTCCACGCACCTGCTTGAAGTCAAAGACTCGGGTGGCTCACGTTATGTTGGCACGACCCGCGCGGATGGTTCTCCCGTGACAGAGTGCATCATTGATTGGGAGCTGGTTGACCGCAAAAGCGGTGAAGCGCGTCCTCTGCCAGCTGGGTTGTGTTGACGATTTCAAGCCTGAGAGTTATTTTCGATAAGAAAACTATACAATGAGTGGAAACACGTCTAAAGAGCGATTGTTCCACTTGCGGTTTACAATCTACCTAAGAGCATCCTCAACAACCTGTCGTACAGAAGCTGTATCCAAATCCTTTTTATCTAAAAATGCAATCGCACCAGCCGACAGTGCCTGCCGTCGGAATTCACGATCCGGGTAGGCGCTAATGACTACAATGCGCGTCAATGGCGAAATGGTTCGGAGACGACGTGCGCATTGAATTCCATCTTCATCTTCCAGCACAACATCAATAAGGGCAAGTTGTGGCTGTACCTGTTCTCCAAGGCTCAATGCTTCGGGCACATTCTCCGCTTCATAGATTAGTGAGGATGGATAGATCTTGCCGATCAATCGACTGAGTTGTTGGCGATAGCGGATATTGTCGTCGATAACCAATACAGTTAGATCATGCTCCACCCGGGTAGGTTCCAGGTCAACCATTTCCTGCCCACTTGAAGCCAGCAATTCAGGGTGACGCAGGGTGTAATTTAATGCTTTGAGCCTGCTATCCACACCCAATACACGATATAAAGCAGTCAGGTGGTTTTCGACGGTTTTGACGCTCAAATCTAAGGCTAGTGCAATATTACGATTGTCAGTGCCTTGAGCAATTAGCCGGAGCAATTCACGTTGCCGGCGAGTAAGCCAGGGAGTGGCAGGGAGCGAAGGTGCCCCTCGGCGATTTGTAAGCCGACCAATTAGACTACCGGAGATCCAGCGGTCTCCATTTAGAATCCTTTGGGCGGCCAATTGCAAGTCGGCCAAGGGTTGATCTTTCATATGATAACCATCTGCCCCAGCATTGAGCAGTCCTACTACGTACGTTTCTTCATCGTATGCGCTAACAACCAGAATTTTTAAATTGGGTCGCTCGGCTCTAATTTGCCGGACTGCCGAAATCGGTTCGAAATCAGGCATACTTGCGTCCATTACCAGTAAATCGGGATTAATGCGAGCTAATGCTTCAACCAATTCACGGCCATTCCCGACTTCACCTGCAATTTCAAGGTTTGGCAAGCCTTGCAAGGCATTACGCAATCCAGCCCGGACCACAGTGTGATCATCGGCCAATAAAACTCGTATCTTTGGCATAAAGCTATTATGCCGCAAGTAATACGAACTGACTAGTACCGCAGTGAGATAAAGTCGCAGGGCCACATTCCGCATTTCATGGACGTTTATCCACTTTCAATGAAATCAGGTTAAAATAAGTTTATGGCTGAATCGCTTTTACAAGTGGAAAATTTATCCAAAAATTTTGATCGCCTACCTGTTTTGAAGGATGTGACTTTCTCGCTTACACGAGGGGAGGTGATAGGTCTTGTTGGTCGGCAGGGTGCCGGAAAGTCAACTTTGCTCCACCTTCTAAGCGGCGCCATGCCTCCTTCATCAGGGACCATCACTTTTGAGGGAGTGGTGCGTCGCTTTTCCAATCGTATTCAAGCTCAAAAGCTGGGAATTGAAACTGTATATCAGACTTCTGGGCTAATCAACCGGTTTGAATTTTCAATGAATTTTTTCTCGGGCAGGGACTTGGGCGTTGAAATAACCCGTCGAACATCAGGGCTGGTGGAGCAATTCAATGTATCTCAAAATATTCTGTTGGGACGCGAAATAAAAAAGATACCCAGACTTGGGATCATCGATTGGGATCGCATGATCGAAGTCTCCAGAGAGTTATTGGCGGAATTTAACCTGCCCCCCGGGCTGGCCAACGAGCAGGTTCGTAACCTCTCTGATGAACAACGCCAGGTGGTTATGCTGATACGTGCCCTTTACCGGCCATGCCGGCTTTTGCTCCTGGACGATATTATTCCAATATTAAGTTTTCAACGCCAGGAAATCCTGTTGGACAGAATCAAAACGCTGGCGGCCCTGGGCACTTCTGTTATTATCAGCAGCGACGATCTTAAGCATTTATTCACTGTAACGGATAGGATCCTGGTCCTTTATGAAGGACGGTTGGTTGCGGACAGACATACCACGGAATCAACACCGCGTGAAATTGTTGAGTTAATCGTGGGGTCGTCCCGGCAGGAACAGGTCTCGCCTCTTATCTGGGCATTGGAAAGTTATCACACTGCCCAACAGCAGACCGAAGAGTTGCGCCATACACAGGCATCTTTACAAGAAAGTCTGGAGGCTCAGGACTCCTTAAATAGACAACTGGCTGAACGCCTGCGGAATCAACTCATCGCCCTTGATAAATTAAATGCTGCTTTGCAGGCCACCCAGCGGAGGCTCATCACTGAACGCGAGGATGAGCGCAAAGTATTAGCACGTGAATTACATGACCAGATTATTCAAGACCTGCTGGGATTAAATTATCGCCTGGAAGAGGTTGAAAGCCTTGAAAAATCTTTGGTCTTACAAGGAGATGTTGCCTCCATTCGGCAGGGGATTCGAAATCTGGTGGGTGAATTGCGGCAGATGTGCAGCGACCTACGTCCACCAACAATTGACCATCATGGGCTTTCGGCGGCAATTAATTCTCTGGCCCACGAATGGGCGGAACGGAACGACATTCAGCTTCAATTGGAAATTGATCCTACCTTAGGACGTTTACCTGAAACGCTCGAATTGTCAGTGTTTCGTATCGTACAAGAGGGGTTGAACAATATCCGCAAGCACGCGGCTGCCCGCCATGTCAGACTTTCGCTTCAATACACGTCATCAACCAACCTGTTGATGCGTTTGGAAGATGATGGCCAGGGTCTACCGACTCCGACGGATTTGGCGTCTCTTTCTGTAAGCAAGCATTTCGGATTGGTAGGTATTAGTGAACGGGTGGCACTACTCGGTGGATTTATGAACATTGAATCATCAACGGGAAACGGAACAATTCTCCAAGTGGAAATTCCCAGCCCGTATCCACTTATCGCGAATTAGATTTCAATTCGTTTTTTGGAGTTGACAGCTTTTAGATACTCTGAACGTCCAATCGTAAATTAGGGGATTTCCCCTAACAAAAAAGGGGGTTTTCCGTCTGTTAACGGGGGTTAGGAGATATACAACCGCCTCGAAATACCCTATACTTATAATAGGTATAGCGCCGATTTCATGTCATACCTATTCAATAAGTAGCGAACAGTTGGTTTATGATCAATGATTTTTTGGTTTGGTATCGAAGGAAGGATTATTACTTAACGCCTGACCAACTAATAACAATGCAAACGCCATAAGATATCAATCCTGCACAATCGGAAATTTGAAGGTAAATTTGCCTCTGCTATTTTCGTGGATTTAATAATGCGAATTATGTGTAATAGGTATGTCAATAGCGAAGCACTCTGTTCATTTTAGAACGGGAGTGCTTTGCTATTTTATTTTTCCCTTCGAAAGGAGGTGATCGCTACAACCCAAGTATCACAAGACAGAAATATCATTGTCCGTTTACTATCAAAAATCCTATAAGGAGAGAAGAATGAAAAAAAGTTTACTTGCCCTATTGGGCATTTTGATGATTGCTTCACTGGCGCTCACTGCTTGTGGCGGCGGTACAACCCCCGCTGCGACACAGCCTCCGGCGGCAACGGAAGCCCCGGCGGCAACAGAAGCCCCTGCCGCAACTCAGGCTCCAGCAGCAACGGAGGCCCCAGCAGTCACAGGATCAGTTGGTGTTGTTCTCCCCACCAAAGACGAACCGCGCTGGATCCAGGATGAAACCCGCTTCAAAGAAGCCTTTTCAAAAGCTGGCTACGATGTCGAGATCCTCTTCAGCCAGGGTGATTCCGCTAAAGAGAAAGCCAATGTTGAAGCCTTGATCAGCAAAGGCATCAAAGTCCTCATCATTTGCCCGCAGGATGCCACCGCCGCCGCTGCCGCCGCCGAAGAAGCCAGGGCCGCTGGTGTCAAGGTCATCTCATATGACCGCCTAATCCGTGATACGGATGCAGTCGATTACTATGTAACCTTCGACAGTATCGCGGTTGGTGCTGCCCAGGCTCAATATCTGGTTGACAAAGCCACCGGAACCGGC
>Ga0137374_10009013_pt1 | contig 11799 bp, 12 predicted proteins | sample SagtaG_20_FD_104811 | JGI IMG/M metagenome (GOLD analysis project Ga0137374, IMG submission 104811) | Vadose zone soil microbial communities from Sagehorn Ranch, Mendocino, California, USA - Sage1_R_100_16 metaG | ecosystem: Environmental > Terrestrial > Soil > Vadose zone | place: USA...
ATCTCATGCGTTCCGACACGGCACAGGTCTCCCTCCACCCCATGAGCGCTCCTCCCTGCTCATGAAGCTACCTGTTACCCATGTCCCCGGATTCATGTGTTACCTATGTACCCGGTTTGTACCCGATGCTCGCGACCCCCTTGTCAGGGGGTCAGCGCTCGAGGATCGCGGTCACGCCCATGCCGCCGGCGGTGCAGATCGAGATCAGGCCGCGGCCCGAGCCGCGCGCCGCGAGCTGCTTGGCGAGCGCGGCCACGATGCGCGTGCCGGTGGCGGCGAACGGGTGGCCGAGCGCGACGCTCGAGCCTTTCGGGTTCAGCTTCGCCCGGTCGATGCTGCCGAGCACAGGACGGTTCAGCTTCTTTCGACAGAAATCTTCCGACTCCCAGGCCTTCAGCGTGCACAGCACCTGCGCGGCGAAGGCCTCGTGGATCTCGTAGATGTCGAAGTCCTGCAGCCTGATGCCGGCGCGGTCGAGCATTCGCGGCACCGCGTAGGCCGGCGCCATCAGCAGGCCCTCCTGCGGACCTGCCATGCCGACGAAGTCGACGGCTGCGGTTTCCGTAAAGGCCACATACGCCTGGACGGGAATCTTTCTTGCAACAGCCCATTCTTCCGACGCGAGCAGCACGCAGGACGCACCATCGGTGAGCGGCGAGCTGTTGCCGGCGGTGAGCGTCCCCGCGGCACTGCGATCGAATGAAGTCTTCAGCGAAGACAGTTTTTCCAGACTGGTATCGGCGCGAACGTTGTTGTCGCTCTTCAGGCCGCCGAACTCGAAAACCAGGTCCTTGAAAAACCCTTCCTTCCACGCCGCCGCGGCCTTCTGGTGGCTCGCCAGCGCGAGCTGGTCCTGCGCGGCGCGGCCGATCTGCCATTCCTTCGCCATCACCTCGCAGTGCTCGCCCATCGACATGCCGGTGCGCGGCTCGCCGACGCCGGGATGCGCCGGCTTGAGATCGCGCGGCCGGATCGAGCCGATGGTGGCGAGCCTTTCACCCAGGGACCTGCTTCTGGAGAGCTTCAGCACCGCGCGCTGCAGCTTCCTGCCGTAGCTGAGCGGGATGTCGCTCGCGCTGTCGGCGCCGCCGGCGATGCCCGAGTCGATCTCGCCCGCGGCGATGCGGTGCGCGAGCTGCGCCACCGCCGAGAGGCTGGTGCCGCAGGCGCGCTGCAGGTCGTACGCCGGCGTGGTGGGATGCAGCCCGGCGCCGAGCGCCGACTCGCGCGCCAGGTTCCAGTCGCGCGAGTGCTTGATCACCGCGCCGGCGGCGACCTCGCCCAGCTTTTCGTTCTTGAGAGAATATTTATCAACCAGAAATCCAAAAGCCGCGGTCAGCATGTCCTGGTTGCTGGCCTCGGCATAGGCGCTGTTGGCGCGCGCGAACGGAATGCGGGCGCCGCCCAGTATTGCGACACGTCGTGGTATGTTGGCCATGGTGCGCAGGACTCTAACTCTTTTTCTGGCCGCGCTGCTCGCGCCCGCATTGGTCACCCCGGCGGCGGCGCAGGACTACCCCGTGCGCGAGATCCGCTCGATCTGCAACTTCTCGGCGGGCTCGGGCGCAGACATCCTGGTGCGCTACTACAGCGACCGCCTGTCGCGGCTCGCCGGCAAGCCGGTGGTGGTCGAGAACCGGCCGGGCGCGCAGGGCCTGGTCGCCACCGATTTCGTCGCCAAGTCGAAGCCCGACGGCTACACCATCCTGATCACGCCGGCGAGCTCGACGCTCGCCACCGCGCCGCACATCTTCAGGCAGATCCCGTTCGACCCGCTCAAGGACTTCGCCCCGGTGACCACCCTCGCCACGCTCTCTTTCGTCATCGCGGTCGACGCGGCGAAGCCGATCGCTTCGGTTGCGGAGCTGGTTTCCTCTTTGAAGAAAAAACAGCATCACGGCTTCTACGGCACCGGCTCGAACTCGGGCCAGGTGGCGGCCGAACTGTTCAAGGAGAAGCTCGGCCTCACCACCGTGTACGTGCCCTACAAGGCCACCACCGACGCGCTCACCGGCCTGCTTCAGGGACAGCTCGACTTCATCTCCTACGACGCCACCTGGGCCGTGACCATGCACCCGTCGAGGATCCGCATCCTCGCGGTGACTTCCGCGAAGCGCTCGAGCACGCTGCCCGGGATCCCGACGCTCACCGAGCTCGGCCTGGGCGAGTTCGACATCACGCCGTGGTGGGGCGTGGTGGTGCCCGCCGGCACGCCGCGGCCGGTGGTCGAGCGGCTCGCCGCCTGGTTCAACCAGATCACCAATTCAGAGGACGCGAAGCAGTTCCTCGCGCGCTCGGCGCTCGACGCCTTCCCCGGCACGCCCGATGCGATGGCGGCGCTGGTGCGCACCGAGACCGAGCGCTGGGGACGCTACGTCAGGCTCGCCAAGATCGAGCCTCAGTAGACTAGGTTTTCCATGAGGAGAGGACCATGAAACTGATATTCACGCGCCGCCAGTTCGTGATGGGTTCCACCGCACTGCTCGCGCTTTCCGGCATCTCGCGCAGCACGTTCGGCCAGGGCAGCATCAAGGTGCCCGCCGTCGACAGCCTCGTCGTCAGGGTGCTGACCGACAGCAGCTACGACACGCCCAAGCCACCGGCCTCGAAGCTGGTCAAGGTGCGCCGCGCCCTGATGGGCTCGCGCACCGATTTCCGCAAAGCCCTGCACAACGAATGGGGGCTCGCCCTCGCGCTCGAATCGAAGATCGGCGCCGACACGCGCAACCTGATGCTCGATTTCGGCTATACGCCCGAGGCGCTGATGAACAACATGGAGATCATGGGCGTCGACGGCACGAAGGCGCAGGCGCTGATCCTCAGCCATGGCCATTTCGACCATTTCGGCGGCCTGCTCGAGTTCCTGAAAAAGCACCGCAGCCGCCTGCCCGCCGACCTCACGCTCTACGCCGGCGGCGAGGACAACTTCTGCAACCGCAAGACGGGGACCGGCGTGCCGGGACATTTCACGGACTGGGGCGTCCTCGACCGCAGGGAACTCGAGAAACTCAACGTGAAAGTTGTCATGTGCGAACAACCGACGCTGATCCAGGGCCACGCGTTCACCACCGGCAGCATCACGCGCAAGAGTTTCGAGAAGGTGTTTCCAAACACGCAGGTCTCATACCGCAAAGGGGCCGACGGCGTGGGCTGCGACATGCCCGCGGCGGACGCCAGGGCGCAGGGCAAGTTCGTCCAGGACGAGCACCTCAACGAGCACGCCACCTGCTTCAACGTCAAGCACCGCGGCCTGGTGGTGATTTCCTCGTGCGGCCACGCCGGCATCGTGAATTCCGTTCGGCAGGCGATCGAGGTCTCGGGCGTGAGCAAGGTTCACGCGGTCATGGGCGGCTTCCATCTCTTTCCCGCGGACGACGACTACCTGCGCCGCGTGGTCGCTGAAATGCGCGCGATGAACGTGGACGTCGTCATTCCGCTGCACTGCTCGGGCCCGGGAATGATCACCGCGATGCGCGAGATGCTGCCCGACCGGCTGCTCACCTCCACCACCGGGACCGAGTTCACGTTCGGGGTATGAGCCTCGGATGAGGCCCCGCACGGCGATCGCCGCGGCCGCGGGCGTTGCCGCCCTGATCGCGGCGGCGATCTTCCTCTGGCCGCGACCGATCACCGGCGAAGTGCGCCGCGAGGATGCCGCGCGGCTGATGAACGAGCTCATGTCCGGCAAGACCGCGGTGGGCGGGCCGTTCACGCTCGCCGATGCGTCGGGCAGGCCGCGATTCCTCGACGAGTTCCGCGGCAGCGTGGTGCTGCTCTATTTCGGCTATACCTACTGCCCCGACGTCTGCCCCACCGATCTCGCCATCATCGGCGCGATGCTGCGCTCGCTCGGTCCGCAGGCCAAAGCCGTGCAGCCGCTCTTCGTGACGCTCGACCCGCAGCGCGACACGCCGCAAGTGCTGCGCGAGTACGTTGCGGCTTTCCATCCGCGCTTCGTGGCGCTGCGCGGCAGCGAGGAGGACACGCGCCGCCTGGCGCTTTCCTACAAGGTGTTCTACGAGAAAGTGCGCGGCGCGGACGGCGGCCCCTACCTCATCGATCACGCCGCGTTCACTTTCCTGATCGATCGCAACGGGCAGTACGTGGCGTTCTTCCCGCCGGGGACGAAAGCCGATCGCATGGCGGTGATGGTGCGCGAGGCGCTGGAAAAGCCGGGATAGATCTTTACGGAATGCGCAGGCGCCCCTTGATGACCTTGCGCGTCGGCGTGAGCGGCATCTCGGGAACCACCACCAGCCGCTCGGGCAGCTTGTTCTTGGCGATGTTCTTGTCGAGCAGGTAGGGAAGAATCTCGTCCAATGTCAGGGAGGCGGCCTGGTCTTTCAACACCACGAAAGCGCAGGCCTTCTCGCCGAGGATCGGGTCGGGCATCGGCACCAGCGCCGCCTGCAGGATCTTGGGATGCGAGGCGAGCAGCAGCTCGACGTCCGCCGGGTTGAACTTCACGCCGCCGCGGTTGATGACGTCCTTGGTGCGCCCGGTAATGGCAATGTTCTTGCCGCGCCATTCAGCCAGGTCTCCGGAGCGGAACCAGCCGTCGGGCGTAAAGGCCGCGGTATTCGCTTCTGCGTTATTGAAATAGGCGGAGAACAGCAGCGGCCCGCGCACCTGCAGCTCTCCCTCCGGCGAAATCCTGATCTCGGTGCCGGGGCTCGGCCTGCCGGCGCTGGTCGCGGAGACTTCGAGCGCGTCGCCCGGCCGGCTGTAGAGCCCGGCCTGCAGCTCGGTCATGCCCCAGAGCTGCGTCACCGCGCAGCGCGGCAGCTTCGAGGCGAAAAAGCGGATCAGCTCCGGCGGCGCCATCGAGCCCGAGACAATGGCGAGTTCGAGCGAGGACCAGTCGTGGCTGTCGAACAGGCCCGCCGCGCGGCACGCCGCGACGTGGGCGGGAGCGGTCCACAACGCAGTCGGTTTTTGCTTCTCTACATTGAGAACCAGCTCATCCGGCCTGAAGGCGGAAAGCAGCACCGTGCACGCCCCGACCGCCCAGGCGCAATGCAGCGAGTACAGGCCGTAGAGGTGCGACAGCGGCGCCGCAGAAAGCACGCGGCTTTTCTCGTCGAGCCGGTGCTGCGCGGCGCCGAGGCGGCTGTTGCCGAGCATGGTGCGGTAAGCGTGCGGCACCCCCTTGGGCGAAGCCGTCGTTCCCGAGGTGTAGAGCAGCAGGAACGGGTCGCGCGCATCGGGCAGGGGATAGTTGTTTTCAAGAACCGAATTTTCCTCCAGGTCAGTAACTAGTGAAGGCGAATCCAGAAACAGCTTCGCGCCGCTATGCCCCAGGATCGCCTCGATCTCGGCGCCGCGGTAAGGCATGTGGAGGGTGCAGAGCACAGCGCCGAGCCTGTTCACGGCGAGGTGGGCGATGATGAACTCCGGCACGTTCGGCAGCTGCACCGCCACCACGTCGCCGCGCCCGACGCCCTTTTCCCTGAGCCCCTGGGCAGCTCTCAGTACCCGCTCCTGGAGCCTCTTCCACGTGATGAGATCTTGTGAAGAAACAATGGCAGGCTGATCGGGCCGCTCCGCGGCATGGCGTGCAAGCCAGCGCGGCAGCGTGTCCCCGGCCCACCAGCCGCGCGCGACGAATTCGCGCTCGAGCGCCGGGTCGTACCGCGGCCTGTCCATCCCCCGTATATTAGCGTCGCATGGCAGAAGCCCTGGACGAAGCCCTGCTGCTGGCTCGCTTCCAGTTCGGGCTGAACATCGGCTTCCATATCCTGTTCCCCAGCATCACCATCGGGCTCGCCTGGATCGTCGCCTACTTCCGCATCCGCTACGAGGCCACGCGCGACGCGGCATGGCTGCGCACCTACAAGCTCTGGGTGAGGGTGTTCGCGCTGACCTTCGCCATGGGCGTGGTGTCGGGCGTGACCATGAGCTTCCAGTTCGGCACCAACTGGCCGGGCTACATGAACCACGTCGGCAACATCGCCGGGCCGCTGCTCGCCTACGAGGTGCTCACCGCATTCTTCCTCGAGGCGACGTTCCTCGGCGTGATGCTGTTCGGCATGGAGCGGGTCTCGGGGCGCGTGCACGTCGCATCGAGCGTCATCGTCGCCTTCGGCACCACGCTGTCGGCGTTCTGGATCCTCGCGCTCAACTCCTGGATGCACACGCCGGCCGGCCATGTCGATTCCGCTTCCGGCCTCATCGCCGGCAGCTGGCTCGAGGTGATCTTCAATCCGTCGTTTCCCTATCGCCTCGCCCACATGCTGCTCGCCTCGGGAATCACGGCAGCGCTGCTGGTTGCGGGACTCTCGGCGTGGCGGCTGCTCGCGGCGCCGCAGGACGCGGCCGCGCTCAAGACCCTGCGCTTCGGCGCGCGGCTCGCGGCGCTGCTGGTGCCGCTGCAGATCGTCGCCGGCGACCTGCACGGGCTCAATACGCGCGAACACCAGCCGGCGAAGATCGCCGCCATCGAGGCGCTGTGGGAGACCGAGCAGGGCGCGCCGCTGGTGCTGTTCGCGCTGATCGATGAAAAAGAGAAGGCGAACCGCTTCGCGCTCGAGGTGCCCAAGGCGGCGTCATTGGTCCTGACGCACAGGCTCGACGGCGAAGTGAAAGGGCTCGCCGAGTTCGGCGACGACCACCCGCCGGTCGCGCCGGTGTTCACCGCGTTCCGGGTGATGGTGGGCATGGGCTTTCTCATGCTCGCATTGGCGTGGGGCAGCCAGCCATGGCTGAAAGATCCGCCGCGCTGGCTGCTCTGGACATTCGCCGGCTTCACCTTCGCCGGCTGGATTGCCACGCTCGCCGGCTGGCTGGTGACCGAGATCGGGCGCCAGCCCTGGCTGGTCACCGGGATCCTGCGCACCGCGGATGCGGCCGGCGAAGCGTCGGGGGCGGAGCTGGGCGCGAGCCTCACGGCCTATGTGCTGACCTATGGCGCTCTATTGCTTGCTTACATGGTCACGCTCACGCACATGGCAAGGAAATAGGCATGGACCTGCCGCTCGTCTTCGCCGCGCTGATGGGCGTGGCGATGCTCGCCTACGTGGTGCTCGACGGCTACGACCTCGGCGTCGGCATGCTGATGCCGGCGGCCGGGCGCGAGGAGCAGGACCTGATGGTGGCCTCGATCGGCCCATTCTGGGACGCGAACGAGACCTGGCTGGTGCTCGGCATCGGCCTGCTGCTGGTCGCGTTCCCGATCGCGCACGGCGAGATCCTCGGCGCGCTCTATCTGCCGGTGGCGGCGATGCTGGTCGGGCTCATGCTGCGCGGCGTGGCCTTCGAGCTGCGCATCAAGGCCGAGGGCTGGCAGCGCGAGCTGTGGAACTGGCTGTTCTGGGCCGGCTCGACACTGGCGAGCTTCGCGCAGGGGCTGATGCTCGGGCGCTACATCACCGGCTTCGAGCCGGGCGTCGGCTACTGGCTGTTCGCGATCGCGGTCGGCGCGAGCCTGTGCGGCGGCTACGTGCTGCTCGGCGCGACCTGGCTGGTGCTGCGCACCGAGGGCCATCTCAGGGAAAGGGCCGTCGGCTGGGCGAAGTGGGGGCTGATGTGGGTCGCGCTCGGCGTTGCGCTCGTGAGCCTGGGCACGCCGCTCACGAGCGAGACGGTGCGCGACAAATGGTTCGACTTCCCGCGCACGCTTTACCTGATGATTCTCCCGGCCCTGACCATCGCCGCCGGTTTCTGGACATTTTCCAGTTTAAAAAAATCCGACTGGCAACCCTTTGCCGGCGCGGTGGCGATCTTCGTGCTCGCCTTCGCCGGCCTCGCCTACAGCCTGTTCCCCTACGTGGTGATGGACCGCCTGACGATCTGGCAGGCCGCCGCGCACCCGAGCGCGCTCGTGTTCATGCTCGTCGGCGCGCTGATCGTGCTGCCGTTCATCGTCGGCTACACGATATATTCCTACCGCGTGTTCCGCGGCAAGGTCAGAGGGGGAGAACCCTATGGATAACCCCATCAAACGCCGTAGAGCTTGGGACAGGTGCGGCAGGCTTCGGGCGCGGGCAGCTCCTCGTCGGCTGCCGCGCCCGCGGCGGCGCCGAGCATCGCCAGCCCGGCACCGGCCACGCGCCTCGCCAGGCGGCCGCGAAACTCGCGGTATGCGGCGCTCTCCCAGATCTCCATCAGCGGGCGCTGGTTGACGTTGCCGAAGCTCACCAGCGGGGTCTCGAGGGGCCGGCCCTCGAACACGCGCGGCATCTCGGTCGGACCGGCGAGCGAGGTGTAGACGCACGGCGATACCGAGCCGTCGGAGGCGACGAACAGGATTCTCAGGGGATTGAGGTCGCACACCGCCATTTCCCGGAACTGCAGCCGGTAGGGACGAAACGCGATGCCGGCAGCGCGCGCCGCGGCGGCCGCTGCGTCGAGCGCGGCGCGGCGGGCCTGCGCCGGCGGCGAGGCCGAGTAGGCCCGCAGCGCGTCGAGCCCGGGACTGATCACATAGTCGAGGTTGGTCGCCACCAGCTCGTCGGCGCCGAGCTCCGCCGCGAGCTCGACCGCTTGCGGCAGCTCGGCGAGGTTCCCCGGCGTCATGAGATAGAAGATCTCGACTTTCGGCGCGGCGCTCCCGGCATCGCGCCGTAACGAGAGAAAGCGGCGCAGGTTTTCCACCAGCTTCGCAAAGTCGGAGCCGACGCGGATCGCCTCGTGGGTGGCCGCGCGCGCGCCGGCGATCGAGACCGCCATCAGGTCGAGGCCGAGATCGAGCAGCCGCGCGCCGTTCGCGCGCGTCAGCCGCGTGCCGTTGCTGGTGAACCCGACGCGGCAGCCCGCGCTCTTCGCGCGCGCCACCATGTCGAAGAAGCGCCGGTGCAGCAGCGGCTCTCCCCAGCCCTGGAGGTAGACCCATTTCGCGCGCGCGAAGGCTGCGGCGACGCGCTCGAAGGTGTCCCACGGCAGGTCGCGCTGCGCCCAGCGATCCGCGAGCGCGGTGACCGGGCACATCACGCACTTCAGGTTGCAGCGCGAGGTGACTTCGACCTGTAAGGCCTCGAAGGGGCGCGCCGCATCGCCTGCCCTGAACCAGCGCACCTTGCTACTTGATGTCGGGCACCGGGAACAGGACTCCGCCGAAGATCAGCCAGGCGAGGAGCAGCGTCCAGACGATGTTGACGGCCTGCGCGCCGAGGAACGCCAGCGCCGGCCGCCCGCCCTCCATGGTGGCGAGGTCGACGAACCTGGTCTCCAGGCCGATGCAGACGAAGGCGAGCGCGAACCACCAGACGCGCAGCTCGCCGAGCACCGACTTGGTGCCATCGACCAGCGGCTGCGGCAGGAAGAACGAGAACACCGCCGAGGCGATGAGGAAGCCGAGGACGAACTTCGGGAAGCGCTCCCAGATGATGGCCGCGCTCGGCTTCTCGCCGCCCGCCCGGGCGCCCGCCTTGTAGGTCCACCACACCACCAGGATGAACGCGGCGACGCCGATCAGCGCGTTCTGCGAAAACTTGACGATGACGCCGGTCTTCATCGCGGCGTCGCTGATCAGCGCGCCCGCCGCGACCACCGAGGCGCTGGTGTCGAGCGTGCCGCCGAGCCAGGCGCCGGCCATGACGTCGGGCATGTGGACCGCCTTCACGATCCAGGGCATGACGATCATCATCGGCACCGCGCAGATCAGCACCAGCGAGGTGACGTAGGAGAGCTTCTTCTTGTCGCCCCGGATCGCGCCGCAGGTGGCGATCGCCGCCGACACGCCGCAGATCGCCACCGACGAGGAGAGCATCGCGGCGAAGTCGTCGTCCACCCGCAGCTTGCGCGCGAACCAGAAGCAGACGTACCAGATCACGAACACCACCAGTACCGCCTGCAGGATGCCGAGCACGCCTGCCTGGATCACCTCCAGGAAGAGCAGCCCGGCGCCCAGGATCACCAGGCCGGTCTTGATGAAATACTCGGTCTGCACCGCGGCCCGCAGCCATTTCGGCGTGCCGATGGTGTTGCTCACCAGCAATCCCATGACCAGCGCGAAAATCACGTACTCCACGCCGTAGTCGATGAACAGGCCGTTGCCGGCGATGACCCGCGCCAGCCAGGCGAGGACGAACACCGCCGGGAAACCTATGAGGAACGCGCCGACATTGCCGCCGATGAGCGCAAATCCGGCTGCCCCGATGACCAGCAGCGCGATGCCGACGGTGAGCACCTTGCCCAGGTTGCCCGCGGAGAAGACCTTGTCCGCCGTCGCCGCCGCGTGCCCGCGCATCTCGGAGCCGAGCGTGCCCGCCACGGTATTGCGGCCGCCGGCCTTGGACAGGTCGCCGGCCGCCTTCTCGATCCCCTTGCGCTCGCCCTTGTCGAGCGCCGCCTTGAGCCCGCCCGCCCTGGCGGCGAGCTCCTTCCTGCCCTTGGCGCGGGCCTCCTTCGCGACGTCGTCGAGCGCGGCGCGCCAGCCGGGCGTCGAGCCCGCGATCTGCGCGTCCGCGGTCCAGCGGAACGTCGAGCTGGCGACGCCGAGATCGAACCATTTCCAGCTGAACGCCGCGAGAACCACGGCGATGACGAAGAACCCCAGGTAGACCGCGACCCAGTCTTCCGTACGCCAGCTTTTCGCAGCCATGCGCTGTCCCTCCCGTGTTGCCGAATATTACGCCGCGGCGGCGGCCGGGAGTCCAGACCCAAAAACTCAATGCATATGCTGCAGTGCGCTAAGGGCGCGGAATGGGAACAAAAAAGGATTCGCGCACCACGTCCTTGCCGGCGATCAGCTCTTCCGCCTCGCGGCGCTCTTCGTCGAATACCACCGCCGCCAGCTTCTGCAGCGTGGCGCGCGCTTCGTCGAGCGTGCGGCCATGCGAGTTCACTCCCGGCAGCTCCTCGATGAAGCCGATGTAGCCCGAGTTCGACTTCAGGTATACCGCGGTGAACGCAAGCCTTGCTTGTTCCATTCTCGTCTCCTGCGTGAGCCAGCAGACAGGTTACGCCTTCGACCTTTCAAAAGTGTTTCAGTGCGCAAAAAAAACGCAGAGAGAAACGTCGCCGTCGGGCGACAGCTCAGCGCTCGAGCAGGTGTTTTTTTTCCTTGGTCTTTGCCCAGTCGTCCGCATCGGGCGGCGCGGGCTTTCTCTCGATGATCGGCTTCCACAGGCGCGAGAGCTCGGCGTTAAGCGCGGTGAATTCCTTCTGCGCGTCGGGCACGTCGTCCTCGGCGAAGATCGCCTCGACCGGGCACTCGGGGACGCACAGCGTGCAGTCGATGCACTCGTCGGGGTCGATCACCAGCATGTTCGGCCCCTCGCGGAAGCAATCGACCGGGCACACGTCGACGCAGTCGGTGTACTTGCACTTGATGCAGGACTCGGTCACTACGTAAGTCATAAGGCGGATGATAAGGTTCGGCGAATCAACAGTTTAGCATTTCCGGGGCGGGAGCCTCATAATAGAGGCCTTCCTGCAACACCCCCAGAGGAGTCATGAGCAGCGCCAATATCCGTCATGTGACCGATGACACCTTTGATCCCGAGGTCCTCAAGTCCGAGACCCCGGTGCTGGTCGACTACTGGGCCGAATGGTGCGGCCCGTGCAAGTCGATCGCGCCGATCCTCGACGAGCTGGCAAGGGAGTACGAGGGGCGCCTCAAGATCGCCAAGATCAACGTCGACGAGAACCAGGCGGTGCCGGCGAAGTTCGGCATCCGCGGCATCCCGACGCTGATGCTGTTCAAGAACGGCAACGTCGAGGCGACGCGCGTCGGCGCGCTCTCGAAGTCCCAGCTCACCGCCTTCCTGGACAGCAATATTTGACAGCAATATCCAAACCCCTTACCCTCTTTTGAAAGCCGCGCCGGATGTCCGGCGCGGCAGCAGGTTCCAGCGCCGA
>Ga0137374_10009016_pt1 | contig 11798 bp, 13 predicted proteins | sample SagtaG_20_FD_104811 | JGI IMG/M metagenome (GOLD analysis project Ga0137374, IMG submission 104811) | Vadose zone soil microbial communities from Sagehorn Ranch, Mendocino, California, USA - Sage1_R_100_16 metaG | ecosystem: Environmental > Terrestrial > Soil > Vadose zone | place: USA...
AGATTGTCCTTTATTGCCGGAATTTTAATGGTTTGTGTAGTTACTGTTATCGCAGTTTTTTGGAAAGAAATAGCCGATTTTTTTCGAAGAAAAAATCAATAAAATAGCAATAGTGAATGATGTGAATATTACCAGCATAGGTATGAGACCGTAAATTATTAATTATTACAGAAAATCATAATTTTTTAAAACCGAAACTACTATGCAAAATTTATTTAAAAGACTGATCCCGCTTATCAGCTTATCTATTCTCGTGGGGGTTGGATGTCGTAAACAGGATCAAATCATTCAGCCACAAAATAATTCTGCTCTTCCTTCTGATGCAGATGCACAAAATGGTGCAGGAAGATTTGATTCGTATATAGCTCAATCGTGGTATAACCTTATGTTAAAACTGATTATAGAAACACCAGGTCATACGCCACCAGTTGCAGCCCGCAGCTTTGCATATACAGGTGTAACACTTTATGAAGCATTGGCAGGTGAAATGCCGAATCATCATTCACTGGTTGGTCAGTTAAACGGATTGACTTCGATACCTCAGCGTATGTATGGTAATTCATATGTAGCACCAATAACAGCCAATGCTGCTCTTGCAAGAATCATTAAAGATCTTTTTCAAAATGCTTCTGCTGCAAACCTGAACAGGATAGATTCACTGGAATCAGCAAACAACAATTTATATGCAAAGCATTTCAGTGGAGAAATCATGACCCGTTCCCGTGATTACGGTCGTGCCGTTGCCGATGCCGTTTTCAACTGGTCCATCACCGATGGAGGCAACGAGGCGTACCTCAATAATTTTCCCGCTAATTATATTCCTCCTCTAGGCGTGGATAAATGGATTCCCACACCGCCATTGTACCAGCCTGCAATGTTACCATATTGGGGAAACAACCGACCCATGATAGCTGCGAATAGTGCGGGAACTGTTGATCCGCCAATTCCACCAGCATTTTCTACTTCTCCCGGCTCGCCATTTTATAATGCAGCTTATGAAGTATATAATACAGGTTTACACTTGACTCCCGAACAAAACACTATTGCTTTATACTGGAATGATGGCAGTGGCTCTTTTTTTCCGCCGGGACATAATACTGCAATCACTTTGCAAATGATCCGCAATCATAATCTTAATTTAAATCAGGCAGCAACACTGCTTGCAAAAGTTGGCATTGCGTTGAATGATGCTGCAATTGTTTGCTGGCGGGCGAAATACATTTCGAATTTGTTGCGTCCCGTTACTTTCATTCAAACATATATAGATCCTTCATGGGCTTCATTAATCGGCACACCGCCTTTTCCAACTTATACATCCGGACATTCAACTTTTTCGGGTGCCGCAGCCGCTATTCTCACTGCTAATCTTGGTAATCAAATTTCATTTATTGACAGTACTAAGATCGCTTATGGATTTTCGCCCCGCACATTCAACAATTTTATTGAGTATGCACAAGAAGCAGCCATTTCCAGATTATACGGTGGAATTCATTATGCCTTTGATAATGAAAACGGATTCAATTGCGGACAGTTAATTGCCTTGAACGTAGAGCATCTCAACTGGTAATGCCGTCAACACTATCACCAATGCTTATCGTGTACTATTTTCTATAGATCAATTGAAAATTTAAAAAAGGAGGATTTAATAAGAACAATCTATTTTATTAATATTTAAAACTAAAAAAATGAAAAGAATCACTTCGCTTATGTCCACTGTTACTATGATAGCAGTGTTAACAATCGTTATTTCATTCACCTCCTGTAAAAAAGAGAGTCAGGCTTTAAATTCCAGCAACAGTTCCTCTCTCTCGGAACAACAAACTGCTCCTCTTAACGTTGACCTTGTCCATGTTGCGCTTCACATTGAAGATGCAAGTATGCAGCCTCCTGCGGGAGATGCCACACTACTTTGGGATAATCGCGGGCATACACCTATTATGGCTCCTGATGGCCACCAGGTTACACTTGATGAATTTAACAGGGTTTCTGGCTATGCCGAAGTTAAATGCATTAACACCGGAACGCATGTAGTTATTCACATGAAAGGTTTGATTCCAAATGGTGTTTACACAATATGGGTTCTTACATTTAAATCACCAGGTTTTGACGGAACCTTTGTAAACCTTATCGGCAATGGTGCATTAGGACCTGTTGATGGAAGTAAGAATGCTTTTACCGCGTCTTCTGATGGCACCGCTTCCCTTTCAGCGATAATGCCCTCAGAATCGCTGTCTCTATTCGGTTCAGTAGGCAATTGTCTTTCTTCAGAGTATGAAATGCATCTTGCAGTTGCTTATCACTCAGACAATCTTACACATGGTGGAAGTCCTGGTGATCCCAGTACATGGGTAGTTCAATTTGCCTTTCCATTTTTTGGTGGCTTTTAATCCCTAAAGCAAAAAATCCCCTGATAAACGTCAGGGGATTTTTGTTTAAAATATTGTTGGTAAAAAAACTTTTAAAAGCTACTTTAATATAATCATATAATATTTCAAACTTTCTATGAACAAAATATCACTCAAGTGAATTTTCAGATTCTTTCTGTCGCACGCTTATCTGTAACTAAGCTATCTATTGTTTTTCTCACGTAATAAATTAACACCAAAACTCAACCTGAAATTAATAGGTTTCCCAGGCGTATATCTCCTTCGTTTGTTGCGGGACAACGGCAGCATATGCTCATGTCCAAAATACTTAAGGAAATGGAAGACCTGCTTGATATGCCACCCTTCTTTCGCATACATAATTCTTACCTCGTGAATCTTCAGTATGCTATCCGCTATATTAAAGGTGAAGGAGGATATTTGGTACTGAACAATGATATTACTATTCCGGTTTCACGCAACAAAAAAGAAGAGTTGCTTAAACTTATTACCCATCTTTCTGCCTGATAGAGTATAAATCATGCGTTACTCGCAAATCTCTCATTCAATCCCGCAGTTCACTCAATAGCATCTCTCATCAATACATGTTTGATATAGTTTCGTGGAACTAAAATTTTACAATTATGAAATCGCAAACTCTCCGCAATGCAATCAGGCTACTGTTCTTAATAACAATAGTCATTTCTTTTTTGGCAGGGTGCCAGAAAAACATAAATGATAAGAAACGGGTATCAAATGAAGTTAATTTCACTACAGTAACCAACTCTACAAGTCCCCCATTTAATTTAGAAGTTATTCTCAGTGGGGAAGGTAATGAATTTGGTCTTGTTAAGTTTCGGCAGGATAATGACACGGCCCGAATTATCACTCTCGACACATGGGTTCATGATCTTGAGCCAAACCATTCCTACTTGCTTCAACGGGCAGTAGATCCTATAATAAACGGCAATTGCTTAAGCACTGCCTGGCTTACACTTGGAACGGGATTACTACCACAAGCTATCACGACAGATGCAACAGGTACGGGAACAGCGGAATTATGGCGCGATATATCAGTTATTCCGCGGGGAACATCATTCTACATCCATTTCCAGGTGATTGATGCAGTAAGTTTGGCTGTTGTATTAACGAGTGACTGCTATCAGTATACAGTAAGATAGTGAAACTGCAACACCGTACGGAACTTCACCTTTGAGATGTTGTTTCATTATTTTAGTAATTGCACTATTTTCAGAAAAGGCTGGCTCAATAAAAGAGTGGCCTTTTTTATTATGCAGAAACAAATTATTATCCCTTAATTCTCTACCAATTCGCCTGCAGCAACATTTAAAAAATTAGGAAGGATGTGATTATAAGTGAAGAGGATTTTATCAGGGTCATTTAAATGCTCGATCATGCTTTTCCATTTTAGCTCACCGTGATTTTCTATCACAGTTTTCTTTTTATCCTCACGCTGCAGGTACATGCTCATACCAATAGCATCAGCCTCAGGATGAAACTGTGTGCCAATAAAATAATCATTAAACCGAATGCCCATGATGGCTCTTTCATAAGGTACATGCAGTCTCTCCTTTTCAATAGCGAGAATGCTTGCACTAAGTTCCTTAAAGCGGTTATGATTTGGTTCTATAATTTGGTAATCGCGACTGTCAACCGCATAAAAAGGATCATGCATATCTTCAAAAACAATTTCATCAAGACCGTCATGCATCAGGTGTACAGGGAAGATGCCGAATGAAGTTGAATTGCGCTTACATACGTTTGCAATTTTATAATACCTGCATGCCAGTTGAAAACTATGGCAAATAAAGAATACATGCTTTTTCGGAAAATGCGCAATATTATTGTTCCAATTTTCAACTTGCTGAATCCAGTTGCAAAATTTAGTATCCCATTCAAGACCTTCGCTTTCTAATGGCGATCCGGGGCCACCGCTTGAAATATAAATATCATAAGAAAGATCAGGCAATTCACATTTTTGGCGTACATCAAATTCATGTAACTCCACATTATATTTATTGGTATTTCCCCAATGATGAATTATCTCACGGATACATCGCATACCCTGGTTTGCCACTCCTTCATACAAATCCAATATTGCTATTCGTACTTTCATATAACGCCCCTTCATAACGTGCAAATTTACAATTTTTATAAAACTCCTGCCCGCACTGGTTTTTAACACAGTGTGAATATGCACTCTTTAATGAAATAATAATTCATTTTTAACGGGCTTTGATGCGGCTGATGGTCTTCAGTATTTGCGTCTTTATACTGTTTGAATCGAATTCCTTTCTCTTTTTGAAAACATTAATGTCAGTGCCAGAGGGGCAATTTCATAATAAGTAATGCGCATGATTAAGTGATCCATCACAAGAAAAATCACAAATAAAACGAGCAACAAGGTGTCGTATTTTTTGGTAAAGAAACCAATGATAAATGATAGCTCAAGTAAAGTTGCTGACAAATACAGCAAATAGGAAAGTTGCGGTTTTTGAATAAGCCAGAGTAGAAAATTTGATTGCCAGTAACGAGGAGAACTTGTGAGTAATTCTTTGTGCTGATAAAGCAGTATTCCGCTCATTTGTTCTTCACTAAAAAACCCGCCCTGCGCAAGTTTCCATACGGCCGCAGACACAAAAAAGTAAAGAAAAAAATAACGAACTCCCTCAAAAAGAAGGATGAATGTTTTTTTATCTGAAGGTATAAATACTATCGGAAAAAGTAACCATGCAATGTGACCTTCAATAGAATTGGAAGGATACAAAGTATAGCATTGAACATAGCACCAGTTTACCAGCAACATGATAATGGCAACTGCTAATGATAATTTCGCCACATATTTATATGTAAGCAGGTATAGCAGTGGCATGGAATAAAACAATGAATCAAACAGTATCCATGCACTGTGATTATTTAGTAACCATTGATGTATTCCCGTTTGCATAAACAACCATGTAACCAGATCTTTTCTGGTATAAAAAAATGCCGGTTGAACCTGATAAAGAAATAAGCTATTCATCCATTTATACAACATCAATGCATAAAAGATAATACAGAAGTAAACGATGACTTTATATTTAAAATCGCTTTTCAGAATTTATTTGGTTCTTATAAATGATGTGTCATTGAAATAATATTCACTAAAAATAATATTCACTGAATCAATATGTCTGTGCAATAATGATTGCAGATGCTGATGATACCATTGTTTAAATTCCTGTTCTGTAATATGATTCACAAATTTTGACGAATCAGTAAAAGGAAGCAGTCGCTTTATATCGTGTTGCCATTGATAAAGATTCCATTGATCTTGTGCATAAAATTCTGAAACGGGTAATGTAATATTATCCCATTGTTGCGGCGAAAAATCTTTTGCCTGCAGTTGTTTGCCATCTGCAAAAAATTCAGGAACAGTATAAAATTGAGTAGGTTTTATTTGAATGGAATACATGCCATAACTATAAATAGGAGAAATGAAAATATCCTGCCTTATATTATTTATAAGTTGCGCCAGCGCGAATAAAACAAGTATTATAAACAGGAGTTTATTATGGCGGTATAGTTTTTTGAGATACATAAAAAAATGTCACGTTAATTGCGTGACATAGATACAAAATTCTTTTAGGTATGCTTTATGGAAACTGTTTGTAAATATCTTTTCTATTTACGAAACAAGCTAAAGTGATTGTTTTGCAGGTTAAAAAGAATCCTAATCTATAATCTCCAATTCTTATCCGCCAAGCATTTTTAGCACTTTTCATTTTCTTTACCTGATGTAATTCTGAAAGATTTTTTGCTTTTTTAATTTCTTCAATTATCAATAAAAGTTCCTTTTTTAAGACATTGCTATCAACAGATTTAATATCTTTTTCAAATCTTGATGTATAAATTAGCTTCCATCAGAATTTTAGTTTTTCCATAATTGATTCTTCAGATACCACATCATTCAAATCAACGTCAGGCATCATTTTCAGTAATCCATAATCTTCAAGTTCTTCTTCAGAGAGGATCTTTGACCTGATATTATTTTTTTGAAGTAAGTCGGAAACAAAGGCTAACTCCTTCTCGTTTTCAACATTTATTATGACAGTACTCATATTTACTCTGTTTGATTCTAAAGATACAAACATCATCTAATTTATCTTGTTACAAATAATTCAAATTTGTCTTAGGCGTTAGCTCCAGCAATGTCTCATACATTAACACAATAGTTTGCTCAATATCTCTTTTATGCAGCATTTCTACGGTAGTATGCATATACCGCAATGGGATTGAAATAAGTACAGAAGGACATCCATCATTTGCATAAGCAAAACTGTCTGTATCAGTTCCGGTGCTACGACTCACAGTTCTCATTTGAATACTGATTTTATTTTTATCCGCCACATCCTCCACGAGTTTCAATAATTTATTATGCACAGCAGGTCCATAAGCCAGTGACGGCCCCTTACCACAAGACACATCTCCTTCAATTAATTTATTTATCATCGGTGTTTGCGTATCATGCGTTACATCTGTAATGATGGCCACATCAGGTTTTATACGCCGCGCAATCATTTCTGCACCACGCAAACCAATCTCTTCCTGCACAGCATTCACAATATATAATCCATATGGTAATTCCTTTTTATTTTCTCTTAACATCCTTGCTACTTCTGCGATCATGAAGCCGCCGATTCGGTTATCAAAAGCCCTGCCGATATAGTAATCATGTGCCAGCTCATCAAACCCCTCTTCATAAGTAACCACTGCACCAACATGTACTCCAAGATGTTCAACTTCTTTTTTAGTACGTGCACCACAATCGAGAAAAAGATTATCCACTTTAGGCAAAGGTTCCTTCTGATCTGCCTGTGCAATGCGTGTATGAATAGCAGGCCATCCAAACACCGCTTTTACAGGCCCATTCTTTCCATGAATGAGCACTCTTTTAGCAGGCGCCACCTGGTGATCCACACCCCCATTGCGTTTAAGATAAATCAGGCCCTGGTCATTTATATAATTTACAAACCAGCTTATCTCATCCGCATGTGCTTCAATTACAACTTTAAACGATTCAGAAGGATTTATCACACCAACGGCTGTTCCATAGGGGTCTATGAAATGTGTGTCCACAAAAGGCTTTATATATTCAAGCCATAATTTTTGCCCGCCACTTTCAAAGCCCACAGGAGACGGATTATTGATATAATTTTTCAAAAATTGTAAAGACTGATCCGTTAATACTTCCTTGTGTTTGTGCTTTTTCTCTTTTGTCATTTTTTTAATTTGTTTGATGAATCCCCTTCGGGAAAAATTTAATGATTTGAAAATTGAAAATTGCTTTAGTTGGTTTTTATTTTGTACCTGGCTTTTATAGTGCTATTAAACTGTTGTTGTGTCAACTCTCTGTTACTACAGCAAAACATTGAGCTATTTTAGCTTCAGATCATGACTAATCATCTTCTTCTATTTACAGATCGAGGATCGAAGTTCATAGCTGAATAAAGTTCAAAACGTACAAGTGAGTGACACAATAGGTGGTCATATAAGCACCATAGCTGGCAACAAAAATATTCTTTTAATTTATTTTGCCAGTAAATAAGCTGTAATACCACATAATGCTTTTACAAGCATTAAGCCGTCAATTACTACAAGATAATAAAGAATGAATTTAGGACGCTGCATGCTCCATGCAACTATTATTAGTAAAACAAAAGGGATACTGTTAATGATAATACGCAATGCCGGAAAATGTAATAAAATCGCGAATATAATAAGAGACATAAAACCAAGTATGGTTAAAGGAATAATGATTAAGAAAATTGTTTTGCGTAAACCAATACTTACTACAAATGTTTTAAGCTTTACATTATGATCGGCCGCATAATCTTTTATATCAAACAGGATCGCCAGCAAACTTATGTACATAAAATTTTTTATGAAAAACCAGATATTGATGCTGGTGAAACTGTAGGATGTATTTTGTTCGATCTCATACCAAAGTATGGGAATATAAGTTACCGCTGTTGCCCATACAAACCCAATTACAAAAGGCTTGAGCCATCCTGTTTTTCTTGAGTTGATGTTAACAGAGCCGACAGTAATTCCATAATAGGATAATGCAACAAAACCTGTAACGGCGAGTCCTAAAGCCTGCAATGGTGTTATAATAAAAAACCTGTTATAATACTTTATTAAAAAAAATAAGACAAGCGCTATACAAATTAATATGAGTATGGATTGTGTTTTTTTTATCAGCAGCCTGTTGTCATAATACCACTTAGTACGTTTGTTAATGTACATCTCATTCTTGAGCGGCAGGAGTGCAGTATTTTTTTCCTGTATGTAGGCATAGGTATAGAAAAGGATTGTGTCGCAAAAAAGGAGCAGGTAAAAGTAAAGAGAGTTTAATGGTAAGTTTTGTTGCACGTTAGCTTCAACGGCTAATGCAACAGTACAGCAGCCATAAAAATAATTTCCAAAGAAAATAAAATGTGCAAGCTTTTTTAGCAAAACTTATTTCCCATTAATATACAAAAACTATTTGAGGTGAAATAGCAGTGTCACTCGTATTATTTGCCTTGTCTTTCAAGACAAATTTAAAAAAGCAGGTATCATTGCGCTGACATTTGGCAGCCGTATAAATAGGCGGATATTGAAGTGAAACCCCGTAGATATATCGTATTACAATTTCTCCCTGTGCATTCGATTGTTCCGGAACATCACTTGGCATAGGATAATAAGTAACAAAGTTGTTAGCTGGGCAGAAATTATCTTTTGTTACTTCCTCCAGGTAAAGACTGTCTTGTATATCGCCTTCTTTGTCCGTATACTTTAAAACAAATTCCATTATTTGCCCCTTTTGAAACACCTGTGAATTAACACTCTTAAATTCTAATGACGGCTTTGTATTGAATTTGTCTTTATTGCATGCAGCAACTCCGGTTATTATTAATACTATCAATAATTTTGTCTTCATTGGTTTTTTACTTTCAATTCAAATGTATATAAAACAGGTTAACTGTTCATAGTGGAAACGCAAATTGTTAACAATATTTTTGATGATAAGCAGGCATTTAATGAAAAAGCTATGCGGATATTTCAATATCAATACTCTAACAACCGCGTTTACAAAACATGGAACGATATTTTGCAAGTTGATATTGCATCAATATCTTCTTTAAGTAATATTCCTTTTCTTCCCATTTCATTTTTTAAAACGCATAAAATAGTATGCAGTGTTTTTCAACCGGAATATATTTTCGAAAGCAGTGGCACCACGCAATCGGTGACAAGCAGACACTATGTAAAAGATGCAGCCTTGTATAGAAAAAGTTTTCTGAATGTTTTTAAAATATTTTATGGTGATGTAAAAGATTGGTGCATAATCGGCTTACTCCCTTCTTACCTCGAAAGAAAAAATTCATCGCTGGTGGTTATGGTGAATGAATTAATACATCAAAGCAATCATGCTGACAACGGCTTTTATTTATATGAACTTGAAAAGTTAAAAGATGTTTTACTGCGGCTTGAAAATAATCAACAGAAAACATTGCTTATTGGTGTAAGCTTTGCCCTGCTTGATTTTGCAGAGCAGTATCCTCTGCAATTGAAATATACAACTGTAATGGAAACAGGTGGCATGAAAGGCAGAAGAAAAGAAATTACAAGACAGGAAATGCATTCTATTCTGTGCAATAATCTTGGAATAAATAAAGTGCATTCAGAATATGGCATGACTGAATTGCTGAGCCAGGCTTATTCAAAAGGCGACGGAATATTTTATTGCCCGCCTTGGATGAAAGTATTTGTAAGGGGCGAAGATGATCCTTTATTGATAAGAGAAACAGGAAGAGGCGTATTGAACATAATCGATCTTGCCAATATTTACAGTTGTTCATTTATAGCAACGGATGATGTAGGTACTGTGTATGAAGATGGAAGTTTTGAAGTTATTGGCCGCATGGACAACAGTGATGTTCGCGGCTGTAGTTTGATGACAGTGTGAAACCGTGAATCGTGAATCACCAATGGTGAATTGTTTAGTTAAACTTCACGTGAGGATTGTGAGGACACTATCACGGGCGATGCCGGGATTTGTGTCTTCACAAATTTCACAGGTAAACAATATTAAATCGTCAATCACGGATCGCAGTATTAATCATCAATCTTGAGTGCGAGAAAATCGTTTTTGCAAAATGATTCATTGAATTATATTTGCAATCCTCAATTTGCATATTGCTGATTTCAGCATTAGTTAACTGAAAAGCCCGGGTGGCGAAATTGGTAGACGCACTGTGTTCAGGTCGCAGCGTCCGCAAGGATGTGCTGGTTCGAATCCAGTCCCGGGCACCACTTAACATACTGCAAATAAATTGCTTACATAATTTAATTTTCAATATGTTAGGTATTTTTATCATGTGCGTGAATGAATTCAAAGTATCAAAGAGCGGGACCTGACTCATTTTATTTACAAAAAGAAAACCGTTGTATCCTATAATTCTATTTTTAGAATGATGAGAGTAATTGGATTTTTAGAATGATGAGAGAGTAAAAATTTGGCTGTGTATATTTTCTTTAAGGATAACTTTTGGAAGATACTTCTTATAAAGACTACTCCAAACTTTTCATACAATTTAACAACAGTTTTCAGACATATATTCTAGCCCAATTATTTAAAACTGCAGACAGATTGACTTATTTGTTTATTTTCTTAACTTTATTGTCTGCTACTTGTTTGCTTTTTATGGCTTATAAAAAGCTGTAATCTCCATGAAACTTATATCATATATACTGCCTGATGAAAGCACTCTGTTCACAAGGGTTGCTCATGGAGATGAAAAAGCTTTCACTGAAATTTTTCATCATTATAGTAAAAGAATTTATCCTTTCGTTTTAAAAAAAACAAAATCTGAAACTACCGCCGAAGAGATTGTGCAGGAGATATTTATAAAACTTTGGACAAACAGGGAGAATCTTTCTCATATTGAAAATTATGAGTCGTACATCTTTACTATAGCCGCCAATAAAGTGTATAAATATTTCAGGAAGATTGCGGGCGAGGAAAGACTTTTAAAAGCATTATGGAACCGTGTAAATGAATTATGTTATACTACCGAAGAAATAATCGAATTAAAAGAAAGCGAAGAATTGATCAATAAGGCGATAGAGCAATTGCCGCCGCAAAGAAAAAAAATTTACCAGTTGAGCCGCCACCAAGGTCTCAGTCATGCGCAGATAGCAGAGCAATTGAATATTTCTCCAAGCACAGTAAATAATCAGCTTACAGAAGCATTGCGTTTTATCAAACAACACCTTCAGAAATTGCCTGAAGTTACACTCGCCTTAATGGTTATCCTTTTGAAATTAGCCTGAACTTATTTTAAATTTTGTGTCTTTGCCTCAGAGTTCACTAAAACACTGGAAACA
>Ga0137374_10009017_pt1 | contig 11798 bp, 10 predicted proteins | sample SagtaG_20_FD_104811 | JGI IMG/M metagenome (GOLD analysis project Ga0137374, IMG submission 104811) | Vadose zone soil microbial communities from Sagehorn Ranch, Mendocino, California, USA - Sage1_R_100_16 metaG | ecosystem: Environmental > Terrestrial > Soil > Vadose zone | place: USA...
CGCGCGAAGCCGTCCGCGAATTCAAACGCCGCGGCATTCAGCCTGAAATCTCGTGCTGTGCCGGCAAAATCATTTGTATCAGCTCCGTTCACGAAATCATCCCGTGGGCCGGTCACGTGAATTACGCGGCGTCTAAAGGAGGCGTGATGCTGATGATGAAAAGCCTCGCGCAAGAAGTTGCCCCGTATCGGATTCGCGTGAACTCGATCGCGCCCGGCGCCATCCGCACGCCGATTAACATGCAAGCCTGGGACACACCCGAGCATTACAATGAACTACTCAAGCTGATTCCGTACAAGCGCATCGGCGAACCGGAAGAAATTGGGCGCGTAGCAGTCTGGCTAGCCAGCGACGAATCCGATTACATCCAGGGCACAACCCTCTTCGTCGATGGCGGCATGACGCTTTATCCCGGCTTCGAGACTGGAGGTTAGGTCCATGACAATCGTAATCCTATCTGCACTGATCATTTTGCTGTTCCGCTTCGACTCCGATGCAGGCCATGAGTCGAATTGATTCTGACGCCGAATGGCTCGAGGCGGACGGCCTTGGCGGGTTTGCCAGCGGAACCGCGTCGGGAATTCGCACTCGTCGTTATCACGCGCTGCTGTTGACCGCAACAACGCCGCCAGCGGGACGAATGGCGCTTGTAAACGGTTTTGACGCGTGGGTGGAAACCCCGGACGGTACGTTTGCGATTTCTTCTCAGCGTTATAACCCTGAGGTAGTTCATCCGGATGGGGCCTCGCGCATCGAGTCTTTCGAATACGAGCCATGGCCGCGCTGGCGTTACAAGATCGACAGCGACATAGTCATCGAGCAGGAACTCTTCGTTCCTAAAGGCGAATCCGCTGTTTTTATCTCGTGGCGTCTCTTGCCCGGTCATCCTGAGCGGAGCGGAGCGGAGTCGAAGGATCCCGTTGCACTGCCTGAAGGTAATTCTGCGGGATCCCTCGACTTCGCTCGGGATGACGGCGTGGTTAAACTCCGCGTCCGGCTATTTCTCTCGGGTCGAGATTTTCATTCGACGCATCACGAGAATGGCTCGTTTCGTTTCGAAGCCGAACAGAACGGCGAACGCGTGACGTTTCGATCTTACGATAACGTTCCGGCGGTCAATGCTTATTCCAATGGTCACTACGCGCACAATCCAACGTGGTATCGCAATTTTCTTTATTCTGAAGAACTCGCCCGCGGCCTCGATCCTATCGAAGATCTCGCGTCGCCCGGCGTTTTCGAATTTTCAATTTCCCGCAAACCGGCGGTGCTGATGCTCGCGGCTGAAGGACACGCGATCACCGACATCGAATCCATCGAAGCGCGTCATGCCCAGGTCAGATCGATCGAGCAGGCCCGCCGGCAATATTTCTCCAATCCGCTCGAACGCGCCGCGGACGCGTATCTCGTCAAACGCAGCACAGGCAAGACTCTCATCGCCGGCTATCCATGGTTCGGCGATTGGGGACGCGACACGTTTATTGCGCTGCGCGGACTCTGCATCGCCACCGGGCACCTCGAAGAAGCGCGCGACATTTTGCTCCAATGGGCGGGCACTGTTTCGCAAGGCATGTTGCCAAATCGGTTTCCCGATCAAGGCGAGCAACCGGAGTTCAATTCGGTTGACGCGTCGCTTTGGTACATCATTGCGGTAAACGATTATCTTCTCACCGCCAAGAAACAGCCAACGCTGAGCGACGATTGTCACACCGAGAAATTGCGGGCAGCAGTCGACGCAATCCTTGCGGGTTACAATGAAGGGACGCGTTTCGGCATTCGCGCCGATCGCGATGGTTTGCTCTCAGCCGGTGAACACGGCCAGCAACTCACCTGGATGGATGCGCGAGTGGATGGCCGGGAGATTACACCGCGTATTGGGAAACCGGTTGAAATTCAGGCGCTGTGGCTAAACGCGCTCGCAATTGGCGCGAAATTCTTCGAGCGCTGGGAAGCCCTCTTCGAAAAAGGACGCGCGGCATTTCAAAGCAAATTTTGGAATGAACACGCCGGTTACCTCGCCGATGTGATCGATTGCGATCATCAATCCGGCGTCATCGATCTTACATTTCGGCCGAACCAAATTCTTGCCGTTGGCGGATTGCCACTGACGTTGCTTTCGAAAGAGAAAGCGCGTCGAGTCGTCGCTGCAGTTGAAATGCTTTTGCTCACGCCTGTCGGTTTGCGATCACTCGCCCCAGCCGAGCCGGGATACGCGCCGCACTATCAAGGCGACTCGCGCTCGAGAGATTCCGTTTATCATCAAGGCACCGTTTGGCCCTGGTTGATTGGTCCGTTTGTCGAGGCATGGGTGCGCGTGCATGGTGCGAACGCTGCGGCGCGCAGGAAAGCGCGCGCACGATTTCTTCCGCCGCTTTACGAACATTTGAATCATGCCGGACTAGGTCACGTCTCGGAGATTTGTGACGCCGAGCCGCCACATACGCCACGCGGCTGCCCGTTCCAGGCATGGTCGCTCGGCGAGTTACTCCGGCTCGAGCGCAGCGTTCTGTAAGAACAATGTGATGAGCAACAGAACGCGCGTCCTTATTCTCGGCGGCGGTTTCGGCGGGCTTTACGCGGCGCTTCAATTTGAGAAGCGCCGGGATCCGCGATTCGAAGTCACTGTCGTAAATCGCGAGAACTTCTTTCTATTCACGCCGATGCTACACGAGATCGCAGCAAGTGATCTGGATTTGACCAACATCGTCAATCCCATCCGCAAGATGATTCGGCATGTGAATTTCTTCTGCGGCGACGTGGACAAGATAGACATCGACAAGAAACAGGTCGTTGTCTCGCACGGTTTCAATCGGCATTCGCACACGCTAGAATACGATCATCTCGTCCTCGCACTCGGATCGGTGACGAATTTTTTCAAACTGCCCGGCGTGGCGGAGCGGGCGTTAACGATGAAATCGCTCGGCGACGCGATTCAGTTGCGTAATCGGTTGATTGCGCATTTGGAAGAGGCAGACACCGAATGCGCGCGAGCGGAGCGTCCGCCACTGCTGACCTTCGTTGTGGCTGGCGGCGGTTTTGCCGGCGTCGAGACCATTGCCAGCATCAACGATTTCTTGCGGGACGCGTTGCCATTCTATCCCAATCTTAAAGAGGAAATGCTCCGCATCGTGCTCGTACATCCGGGCGAATACATTTTGCCGGAGCTTGGCGAAAAGCTTGGTCGTTATGCAGACAAGAAACTCCGCGAACGTGGAGTGGAGATTCGCCCGAGAAGCAAGGTGGCGGCGGTGCGACCGACTGAGATCGAACTGAGCGACGGTGAGAAAATTGTTAGCTCAACGCTTATCTGGACCGCGGGCATATCACCAAATCCGATTCTCGATCTTGTTGCGTGCTCAAAAGAACGCGGCCGAATTAAAGTAAATTCAAACCTGGAAGTAGAAGGTGTAGATGGTCTCTGGGCACTGGGTGATTGCGCTTTGGTGCCTGATCCCACGACTGGCAATTATTGTCCACCAACTGCGCAACATGCTTCTCGGGAAGGCAAAGTTGTTGCACGAAACATTATGGCCAGTGTTTACCGCATGCCGAAAAGGCCGTTCAGCTTCAAAACGCTCGGAGCGCTGGCTGCGATTGGTCGCCGCACCGGCGTCGCACGGATCTTGGGTATAAATTTCTCTGGCTTCCTGGCGTGGTTTCTGTGGCGTGGGATTTACTGGAGCAAATTGCCACGCGTGGAAAAGAAAGTGCGCGTGGCGATCGATTGGGCGCTGGATGTTCTGTTCACAAAAGATTTCGTCCAGTTCCTTGACCAGCGCGCTCTTGCTCACACGCAAACTGAAACCCGCGCGGCGTTGTGGAATCGCGAGCATCTTTCTGTAGCCGGCGGCGTTGACGCCGGCAATGGCGCTATAGCCGATGCAGAGAAGCCGGGGTCATCGCCCACAGCTACAATTGCGGCGTAAGGAATCGGCTTGCCATCCGACCAATCGACATGGTTGCAACCACCACGGCAGAGCATCAGCGACTTCAACAAGACACAGCGCGCGCTAAAAATTGGAAACGATGGGGTCCATATTTGTCGGAGCGACAATGGGCGACCGTTCGCGAAGATTACTCACCCTACGGTAATTGTTGGGATTATTTCCCGCATGATCATGCGCGCAGTCGCGCGTATCGCTGGGGGGAGGACGGATTACTTGGCATCACTGATCGGCAATGCCGGCTTTGTTTCGCGCTCGCGCTGTGGAACGGCAAAGATCCGATTTTGAAGGAGCGGCTCTTCGGATTGACCGGTTCGGAGGGCAATCACGGTGAGGATGTGAAGGAGCTCTATTACTACCTCGATTCCACGCCGACTCATTCTTACATGAAGGCGCTCTACAAGTATCCGCAGGCGGAATACCCGTACGGACAGCTGGTAGAGGAGAATCGCCGGCGCGGGCTGGGAGCGCCCGAGCTCGAATTGATCGACACCGGTGTCTTTAATGATGATCGGTACTTCGACGTCTTCGCCGAATACGGCAAGGGCTCCGACAACGATATTCTCATTCGCCTGACGATTACAAATCGCGGCCGGGAAAAGGCGACGCTGCATTTGTTGCCGACGCTTTGGTTTCGCAACACGTGGTCATGGGGACCGATTCCCGAAGAGTCCACGAGCAAACCTTCAATCGCACTCGAGCGTGATGGCGTTGCGCGCGCGCGACACGAGGTACTTGGCGAATATCAATTGGCTTACGAAGGCAATGCGGAGCCTCTTTTCACTGAGAACGAGACGAATTCGGTGCGGATTCACAAGTACCCCAACGGCCAGTCGTTCGTGAAGGACGCGTTCCATGAATACGTCGTGCACGGGCAAACGGACGCGGTGAACCCAGCCAAGACAGGCACGAAATTTGCGCCGCATTATGTCCTGGAGACTGAACCTGGAAAATCGCACGTCGTGAGGCTGCGCCTGTCCGCCGTAGCCGGCGGCACTGACGCCGGTCAGGGAGAAGATCCAGCCGCGCGCCGGCCGGGGTCAACGCCCCCGGCTACAGAGCCTTTTGCAGATTTCGACCAAACCTTCGCTCAGCGCGTGAAAGAGGCGGACGAATTTTATGAGGCAGCCATTCCGTCGGATATGGATCAGGAAGCCAGGAAAGTTGCGCGCCAGGGTTACGCGGGACTCCTCTGGAGCAAGCAATTCTACAATTACGTAATTCGCGAATGGTTATCAGGCGACCCGGCGCAACCGGCGCCTCCGTCGGAACGACACTTCGGTCGAAATCGGGAGTGGACGCACCTGTTCAACCGCGACGTCGTCTCGATGCCCGACAAATGGGAGTATCCGTGGTTCGCCGCATGGGACCTTGCTTTTCACATGATCCCGTTTTCAAAGATCGATCCGCACTTTGCGAAGAAACAGCTCAATCTCTTTTTGCGCGAATGGTACATGCATCCCAACGGGCAGATCCCTGCTTACGAATTTGCATTTGGCGATGTGAATCCACCGGTGCACGCCTGGGCGGCATGGCGCGTTTACAAAATGACCGGGCCACGCGGCCAGCGCGATCGCGCTTTCCTCGAGAGCACGTTCCAGAAATTGCTGCTCAATTTCACCTGGTGGGTGAATCGCAAAGACGCGGAAGGTAATAATCTTTTCTCGGGCGGTTTTCTCGGGCTCGATAACATTGGCGTATTCGATCGTTCGAAGCCGCTGCCAACCGGCGGATTTCTGCAACAGGCCGACGGCACGGCTTGGATGGGATTCTACTGCCTGACGATGCTCTCGATGGCCATCGAGCTGGCGGAAACCAACCCGGCGTACGAAGACATGGCCTCCAAGTTCTTCGAGCATTTCATAGGTATCACTGACGCCATGAATTCGCTCGGAGGCTCCGGTCTGTGGGACGAGGAAGACGGTTTCTACTACGATCAGCTAAAAGTTGACGGCCAAATGATCCCGCTTCGAACGAGATCGCTTGTCGGCCTGCTGCCGCTGATCGCCGTCGAAAATCTCGAGACGGCGAAGATCAACAAACTCCCGGGATTCAAGAAGCGAATGGAGTGGTTCCTGAATTACCGCAAAGATCTCGCGTCGCGGGTTACGTACTGTGAAGTCTGCCCATTCACTGGCAACCGGATGCTGGCCATCCCGACGCGTGAGCGGCTGCGTCGCGCTCTGCGCTACATGCTTGATGAAAACGAATTTTTCTCGCCCTACGGGCTTCGCTCCGTGTCCCGCGCTCATCGCGACAAGCCCTACGTTTTCCGCGTGGGCAATGAGGAACACCGGGTCGATTATGTTCCTGGAGAGGGAAACAGCTATCTCTTCGGTGGCAACTCGAACTGGCGCGGCCCGATTTGGTTCCCGATTAACTTCCTGATCGTCGAAGCCCTTGAACGTTATCATCTGTTTTATGGTGAATCGTTCAAAGTCGAGTGTCCGACTGGCTCTGGAAACATGCTCTCGTTGCAGGAAGTCGCGCGGGAACTGGCACGCCGGCTAGGGAGCATCTTTTTGCCTAACGAGAAGGGCGCGCGCCCGTGTCATGGTGAGATTGCGAAATACGCAAACGACCCAAACTGGCGCGACCTTGTGCTTTTCTATGAATACTTCAACGGCGAAACCGGCCGCGGCTGTGGTGCGAGCCATCAAACCGGATGGACGGCGCTCGCCGTGAAATTACTGGAGAACACGATTGAACATACTGACCGAAGCCAACAAATCCGTCGAGAAGTCCAGGGCGACACGTCGAAAGTACGCGGCGCGACTGGCGCGAAGCGCGGACGAAGTGCGTCGCGCTCAGCGGTTGCGGTTTGAGGTTTTTAATCTCGAACTGGGCGAAGGACTGACAGAATCGTACGCGACTGGACTCGATGTAGATCCGTTCGACGAATTCTGCGATCATTTAATTGTCGAGGAAGTCGCGACTGGCGAGCTTGTCGGCACGTATCGCTTGCAAACCGGCCAGTTGGCGGCAGCGAATCTCGGTTATTACAGCGAGCGCGAATTTGATTTCGCGCCGTATGAACCGTTTCGCTGCGAGATGATCGAGCTGGGACGGGCTTGCGTTCACGCCCAGCATCGCAATTTAAATGTGCTGCATCTGCTTTGGCGCGGCATCGCAATCTACGCGGTCGAACGCAAGGCGCGATTTCTTGTTGGATGCAGTTCACTCACTTCGCAGGATCCTATTGAAGGCGCGGTGACCTATCGAAAGCTGCAGCGGTATCTAGTCAGCCCGGAGTTGCGGACACAAGCACGATCGGGATTTCGCCTTCTACCCTGCGCAGATGACCCCAACTGGTTTGACGCGGCGCAACCTCAAGTGCCGCCCGGGGCACCGCCCCCGGCTACCGGTGGCACTTCGTCTAAATTGTTGTGCGCGTATCTGGCGATTGGCGCAAAGATCTGCGGGCCGCCTGCAATCGATCGCGAGTTCGGCACGATCGATTTCCTGACCTTGCTCGACCTCCATAGGTTGCCTGCGATTGTTCGCGCGCATTTTCTTCGATGAAAGAAGTCATTTGTAGGGCGTCCGCCGCGGCGGACGCCAACGAGCTCCGATCGCCGTCTCGCAGAGACGGGCTACAATTCTTGATGCGGACTGCATGTCTTGCCATCTGGCGGGCGTTCGCCGTCATATTTTTCTCGTTGTGTGCACTCGTTGAGAACGGAATTAACATCCCATTCTTCGCGAGCAACCGACGTGTTCATGCTCGTGCAGCGTGGCTTCATCGCTGGTCGCGATTTGCCTGTCGCGTTCTGGGGATGCGCGTTATGACACGCAGCTCGATGCCGCGAGCTGGCCTTTTGGTGTGCAATCACCTTAGCTATCTCGACATCCTCGTGCTCAGTTCGATTGAGCCATGCGTGTTCATCGCAAAACGTGATGTCGCGGGCTGGCCGCTTTTTGGATGGCTGGCCCGTGCCGCCGGCACAATCTTTATCGATCGCGAGCGCAGGTTATCCAGCTCGAAGGTTATCGGTCTTGTCCGGAATGCAATTGCTGACGGCTCAGTCGTCGTGCTGTTTCCCGAGGGCACTAGTTCCGATGGCTCGACAGTCTTGCCATTCAAGTCAGCCTTGCTGGAATCAGCCGTGCAACTTCGCTGTCCCGTAACTTCAGCGTCGATTCAATATGCGCTCGATGATGGCTCAGTTGCCGATGAGATCTGCTATTGGCGGGACATGACCCTGTTGCCGCATCTCCTGAATCTCTTCTTCAAACGCGAAATTCGATCGAGCTGCTCCTTCTCGCCCCCAAAAATTCGCGTCGGCAATCGCAAGCAAGTCGCGCGCGAGCTGCGTGAGGAAATCGTGTCGATGCGATTATGAAGAGAGAAAAGGCGATGCTGAAACAGTTGATTCGCGTCGTTTACCCGGCCGACGGCGGGAGAATTGCGCTTCGGACAGAAGAGAATTGGGATTCAAATATCGAGGCACATTCCATAGGACGAAATGGGGGCATAGCTGAATTTCAGATCGAAACAGAGCGGCCATATTTCTATTTCAAACCGGTCCTGATCCGCGATGGCACCACACTGTGGTCGCGAGGAGAAAATTTCTTGGCCGTCGCGACGTCTGGTGCGCCCTTGGAGATTCATCCCTATTTTCGCGAAGATACGCACTGCAGCATCTGTGAGTTGATGCCGCCGCTCGCCAGCCCTTTGGGCGTTGAGCATCGGTTCCGCGTTTTCCTGCCGCCGGGTTACTACGAGAACACGCTCAAAAAATATCCAGTGCTCTACATGCACGACGGCCACAACCTTTTCTTTAAGGAAGAAGCGTTCGTGGGAAATACATGGAGGACTGACGAAGTCCTCAACATGCTGGATAAAATGAACGCCATCGAAGAGGCAATCGTCGTTGGAGTCCATCCTAGTGATCGCATGAAAGAGTACACGTTACCAGGATACGAGGACTACGGCCGGTTCCTTGTTCAAGCCCTTAAACCATTGATAGATGAGAAATATCGAACGCTACTTGGGCCTTCCAACACGGCAGTGATGGGCTCATCCCTCGGCGGTGTTGTCTCTTTTTATCTCGGATGGCAGTGGTCAGAAGTTTTTGGCAAGGTCGCCTGCCTCTCGAGCACATTCACTTATAGGGATGATCTGCTGAAGCGAGTGTCGGCAGAACCAAAAAGAAAGATCCAGATCTATCTTGATAGCGGTTGGCCTGGGGATAATTACGAGGCTACCCGCAGCATTCGAGATCGACTGATCTGGAAAGGATATCGGCCGGGCTCTGAGTTGTTTTACCTGGCATTTCCCGAGGCAAAGCACGACGAGAACGCATGGGCTGCACGCAGCGCGATACCATTCCAATTCCTGTTCGGAAAATTGCCTGCCTTCGCTTAACTTCCTCCAAATTCTTAGCGTCCTCAATCATCCGGATTCCAAAGCCGCTTACGAAAGTAGTCTCGCCAGCTTTCTGGAAGCGAGGGTAGGTCGCTGACGCGACGCAAAAGTTCCTGGTTGGTAGCATCTCTCCCATACAAATTCACGACGTCGGCGACCGTAACGCCGTGCTCATCTCGTTTAAGCAACTCTATTGAGTCTCCAACAGTGACTTCCCCCTCTTTAAGAACGGCAAAGTAGAACCCAGATCGACCGCTCTGCAGGAACCGCTTCACAATATCTGGGCGGCCGAAGCGAATGCCGAGTTTGAAGCAGGGCATTCGAGGTTGCGTGACGACAAATTCGGCAGAACCGACCCGAAGGCGGTCGCCGATGTGGACCGCCTCCTCGAGCAAACCCTCCGTTGTAAAGTTCTCGCCGAAAACTCCCCATGGGAGGTCCATGCCGGGAAGTTCATGATGCCAGAATGGGTAATGCTCCGATGGATAGCCGTAAACAGCCTTATCGATTCCTCCATGCACGGAGAGGTCAGACTGCTGATCCCCTTCTAAGTTGAGCTGGCTAACTCGAACTCGACCCAGCACTGGCGCCTTGAATATAGAAGTGCGGACTAACTTCCCTTTCCATTCGATTTCGCGAGGAAGTCCCACGTTAACAGACAGGAGCTTCATTGTGCCCAAATGGCGATACGAGTGAATACGGTCTGATGCAATTCCAAGCAGACTAGCAGCAGGCTGCGGCTAGCACCCGCGACGCAAATGCTTCAGATACGCAACGCCGATCAGGCGGGCGCAAGTCCCGCACGGATGACTGCGGAAATCAGGACGAGCGCGGTCGCAGTCGGATTACGTAAATTATGCGATTGTTTCCGTGCGTTGTTGAATGCGTCGCGCGTAAGCGCGATCGCTTCGCGAGGGTCATCCGTCAGGCGGCTGGCAAAGCTGAAGACTGCCGGATAATATTGAGCGACTAAACGATCAAACCGTGAGTTTTTTGTCTTCATAGAGGTCTCCTTGTTTATTAGTCGACGTCGATACCGTTTCCTTACAACTCATGCCCGCCAGTTTGAAAGCCTACTGCGTAAGTGGTGACGCCTCGCGTAACAAGTCAAAGGGCTGCCCGACCCAAATGCCGTCCAAGGGAAAGATTGCCGCTTCCTATGGTGGCGATCGAGCAATGGCCGTTTTAGATGGGCAGCGACGCAAGATCGCTTTTGTCTTCGAGGTCTGTTGGCGAAGCGCGTCAATGGCTTCACTCATGCGCCGTGCACGCTGTGCCGAGGTGAAGCGAATCGAGCAATTGTTTTCGTCTTGCCCGCCGAGGGCGTCTGGCAGTAGAACCGGCTTCGTGGCTCCGCTTTTACCCTTTGCTCCCCAAGCGAGCAGGCGGATTAGACTCAAAATTTACGTCTTTAAAGGCGCAATTATTGGGCCTAATTCTCGTTAGATCTATGCACACGCTTGTCGTGTTACTCGGCATCCATGCCCTCCTGCTCGGGTTTGCATTCGCATTCGCTGGTTGGATGTCGTTGATATCGCCGGATGAAAACGAATCATCAGAATTGCGCGCAGGAGTACAATCCGCGCGGCAAAAGAGCTGGTTGCAGGGACAGCTATATGTTTTGCGTTGGCAGCAACAGTTTGGTAGCACATCACGCATTGTCGCCAATTGGCAGGCCCACTGGCTCGTCGCCTCATCTACGTCGGCGCTGGATTTCTCGGGGTTGCTGCTGCTGTCGGATCCGGTTTAGGAGTGTTTTCCTAGTGGCAGCTCCAGATCTAACCAATCGATGAAGCCAACGGCCCCATGGCGGTACAACTTCAGCGTGTTTGCCACGACACCCTGCCGTGGCTTATCTCTTTCTCGTTAGATCCAAAGCCGGACACCACATGAAACGGCGCTTGCAGCACGCAAAGACATGAATGACCCAGTGGGAAATAATCGCTCAGATAATTGCCCGGAGAAGAGATTATGCATCGCATCGCCACTTGTTTTGGCCTGATCGTCACAGTCGCGCTTTTGGCGGCGGCGAAGGTTGCCGCGCAGCAAGCGCCCTCCGCCGCCGGTCCGCATTTACAGCCCAATGCGGGCGGCGAAGCAGTAGCGGTCAAGCGAGTGGTCGACGGCATCATGCAGCCGTACTTGGCCCAAGGACAACGTACGTCCGGTGGCCGCAGATGGAGCCGATCTCCTAATTTGGGAGCGATCGTCGCCGTTTCACTGCACGGCCATCGCTACTTCTTCCCGTATGGAAAAGCTACCAACGCGGGTGCTCCGTTCAGGCCCGACACCCTAGTCGAGATCGGCTCTTGCACCAAGACGTTCACCACTACGCTCTTCGCGCTGGCCATCAACCGCAACGAAATCGTCCCTGACGCTTCCGCTCAGAAATACATGCCCGAAGGCTACACGCTCCGGGCGCAGCAGTTGACACCGCTGGAGCTGGCGGACTTCACCTCGGGAATGCCGGACGATCCGACCAACCTGCC
>Ga0137374_10009022_pt1 | contig 11794 bp, 10 predicted proteins | sample SagtaG_20_FD_104811 | JGI IMG/M metagenome (GOLD analysis project Ga0137374, IMG submission 104811) | Vadose zone soil microbial communities from Sagehorn Ranch, Mendocino, California, USA - Sage1_R_100_16 metaG | ecosystem: Environmental > Terrestrial > Soil > Vadose zone | place: USA...
AGCCACCTGAGGTTCCTTCCATGTCGCTCCCTCTTACGCCTCCAGTGGTGCCGCCGGCTGCAGAGCCCGCGCCGGTGGCTGTCCAGCCTGAAGTGGTGGCGATGCCAGCGCTCTCCGCGTTGCCAAAACCTGCCAAGCCGATGCCAGGTGCAGTAGCAGAGAATACTCTCCGAGTGCATGTGAAGCTGCTCGACAGTCTGATGACCCTCGCCGGTGAACTCGTGCTCACCCGGAACCAGTTACTGCGAGCCGTCGCATCGGGCGATACGCCAGCCATCGAAGTCACTGCGCAACGTGTCGATCTCATTACCTCGGAACTCCAAGAAGCCATTATGTCGACGCGTATGCAACCGCTTGGCAATGTGTTCCATAAGTTTCAGCGTGTGGTGCGTGATCTTGCTAAGGAACTGGGCAAGGAGATCACGCTCGTGATCGAGGGCGAGGAGGTGGAACTGGATAAAGCCGTCATTGAAGCGATTGGTGACCCACTGATGCATTTGGTCCGCAATGGGATCGATCATGGGATTGAACGACCCGCGGCGCGCCAACAGGCTGGCAAACCGATGCAGGCTACCTTGACGCTCAGCGCCCGGCATGAAGCCGGACAGGTCATCATTGAGGTCACGGACGATGGGGCTGGTATCGACCAGCGCAAGATCAAAGACAAAGCGCTGACCATGGGACTCTGTGATCGGGTGCATCTGGAGGCCATGAGCGACAAGGAATTGGTCAGGCTGATCTTCTTGCCAGGTTTTTCTATGGCGAAACAAGTCACGGACATTTCCGGACGCGGTGTAGGGTTGGACGTTGTCCATACCAACCTGACGAAGCTCGGTGGCACGATTGATATCGAGAGCCAGGTGGGACGTCGGAGCACCTTCCGCATCAAGCTGCCTCTCACTTTGGCGATTATCCCCTGCCTCTTAGTGGCGGTCGGTGACGAGCGCTATGCCCTGCCGCAGGTCAATTTGGTGGAGTTGATCCGTGTGCCGGCCGCTCAAGTGGCGCACCGCCTCGAGGCCATTGGCTCGGCGCTGGTGATGCGCCATCGGGGGAGTCTGTTACCCATCGTCCACCTGGGTGAGATTCTTGGCCTCAGTCCACAAACTGCAGGGCAGCCCTGCGCAGCGGCCGTCAATATCCTTGTCGTGGCAGCTGGGGACTTGCACTATGGGCTCATGGTGGATGCCCTGCTCGATTCGGAGGAGATTGTAGTCAAACCACTGGGCCAGCACCTCCAGGGCTGTAAGAGCTATGCGGGTGCCACGATTCTGGGCGATGGGCGGGTCGCCCTCATCCTTGACGTCGTGGGCATTCGTACCATGATGCACTTGGCAGAGGTCAAAGACACCTCTGGGGCGGAAAAGCATCGTGCCGTCCAGCAAAATCAGACAAGAGAGGACTCCCAGAGTCTGTTACTGGTACGCAATGCGCCGGATGAGCAGTTTGCCATTCCACTCAGCCTCATTTCACGTATCGAGAAGATCCCCGCCCACGCCATCGAGACCAGCGGCGGCCGCCGATACATGCAATATCGTGGCGGGACGCTCCGATTGTTAGCCCTCGAGGAAGTCGCTCACGTCACACCACGTGCAGAGGCGGAGACGTTGTCCGTCATTGTCTTTGCTACCGGCGGGAGAGAAATCGGCTTGATGGTCTCGTCGATTATCGATGTCTTGGAAGCCGAAGTTGTGTTTGACGATATGACCTTTCGTCAGCCTGGTATTCTCGGCTCTGCCATCATCATGGGACACACGACCCTCCTGGTCGATCTCTTTGGGCTGGTGGCCACCGCCCTCCCAGACTGGGTGATGAGGCCTGAACGGGCGGTGACGCAGCTTGGCACACAGCCAACTGTACTGATTGTCGAGGACTCGCATTTCTTTTTGCACCACATTAAGAGTTTTGTCGAAGAGGCTGGCTATCACGTCCTCACGGCGATGGATGGTCTCGAAGCCTTGCAAGTGCTCGAGCAACACGGGGAGACGATCAATCTGGTGTTGACCGATATCGAAATGCCAAACCTGGACGGCTTGGGACTGACAGCGCGTCTCCGGAACGATCCGCGCTTTGCGTTGCTCCCCATTATTGCCGTGACCTCTGTGAGTGGGGAAGCTGCTGAAAAGCGCGGTTTAGAAGCGGGTATTAATGAGTATCTCATCAAACTGGATCAAGACAAGATCCTGGCCAGCATGGCGCAGCATCTGATGTGTGATTGCATCGCATAGGACCGTATGGTTCTAGGAGATGCCGAGATGAGGAGAGAAATGTATGGGACAGATGCCGGCGGCCCACGCACCTGCACAGGTGCAAGAGTGGATTGTCCTGGAAGTGGGTAATGTCCTGTGTGGCGTTGCGATCACGCAGATCCAGGAAATTAACAAACAGATCGAGATGACCCCTGTCCATCAAGCTCCAGCCTGCGTCAGGGGCGTCATCAACCTGCGCGGCCAAATCGTGACCGTCATTGATCTCCGGGTCAAATTTGGGTTGCTGCCACTGGAACTTAACGAGGAACGATGTATCGTGGTCGTCAGATGGGCGGGGGAGAATATTGGGCTGCTGGCGGATAGAATCCAGGACATTGTCGTAGCTGAAGCTGCCGAAATCCTCGAACCTCCTGCCAATATTGGCAGCGTCACGGGAACATTTTTTTCCGGTATCTATCCGATGGAACAAGGGTTAGTCGCGTTCTTATGCCTGTCTGAGCTGCTCAAATACGATACGCAGGTCAGAATGCATGCATAGACTTTCATCTATCGTTTGTCTCAGGAGAGGATATGTTGCGTAATCTCAGTCTCACCAAGAAAATCCCGCTCGCGTTGCTCATCTTTAGTTTGATGCCTATGGCCGTTCTCGGGCTGATCGTCTATCAGGCAACAGAGATGCTCGCCACAGACAATGTGCAATATCTGCAAGCCGTTGCCTCGCACATGACTGACAAGATGGATCGGCAGCTTTTTGAGCGCTACAGCACTGAAGTGATGCACGACGTCATCCACATCCGGCATCAAGTCCTCTGGAGCATGGCTGTGGCTACCGCCGCTATCATCGTGTGTGGGTTCCGGATAGGCCGTAGGCTGAGTAAACCACTGTTGAGCATGGTGGATTGTGCCCAGGCTATTGCGGCTGGCAATCTGACAGGGACGGTCAACGTCGAGTGCCAGGACGAAATGGGGGCTTTAGCACAAGCCTTCAATACCATGTCGGTGCAGTTACGGCAGATGCTTCAAGGTATTACCACCCATGCTGCGACGTTGCAGCAGGCTGCTGGCAGACTGGAGATGACTTCGGCCTGTATGGCCCAGAACACCAATGACATGAGTGAGAAGACGACCCTCACCGCCTCTACAGCGAAGGCGATGAGCGCTAACATGGCCCTGGCTACCGCCTCTGCTGAAGACGCCACCAACAACGTCGACAGTGTTGCTGTGGCAACGGAGGAAATGACGGCAACCGTCAGCGACATCGCCCGCAATGCCGAACAGGCTCGCCAGGTGACCACGGCAGCGGTGTCGAGTGTCACGGTTGCGTCACAACGCGTTGGGGAACTGGGGCGTGCAGCGCATGACATCAGTCAAGTGACGGATGTGATCATGGAAATTGCCGAGCAGACCAAGCTCCTGGCGCTCAACGCCACCATTGAGGCGGCGCGCGCCGGTGAGGCCGGCAAAGGCTTTGCCGTGGTGGCCAACGAGGTGAAGGAGTTGGCCAAGCAGACCAATATGGCCACGGAAGATATTCGCGAGAAGATCGCGGCGATGCAGCGCTCGACCGAGGGGACCGTGGCCGAGATCGGCCAGATCCACCAGGTCATTGTTGATGTCAATGACTTGGTGGCGAGCATCGCCACGGCGGTGGAGCAACAGGCCCTCACCACCCGTGGCATCGCCACAAACGTCGGGCAGGCAGCCACAGGCATCAAGGAGATGTTGGGGACAGTGACCCATGCCGCGGGGGTGTCTGAGATGATTGCCACTGAGGTGGCGGCAGTGAGCGACAGCAGTGGGGAAATCGAGGCCTACAGCGGGCAGATCAAGAGCAGTGCCACTGAACTTATCGATCTAGGCCAGGAATTACAGACGCTGGTCAAGCATCTGACGTTGGCGGAGGAAATCATGGCGTGAGAGCCCAAAGCCACGCCGGTATCACACCGGTCGAAGTCGAGGTGCTGGGTAGGTACATCTATGGTCTGTGTGGCATCCTGGTAGATCAGAGCAAAACCTATTTGCTGGAAAGCCGGCTCCGACCTTTACTTGAGGAATTTCAGTGCCACAGTTATGGCGAGTTGTGCGAGTGCGCGCAACGTGATGTCAGTTGGAGAATGCCGCGGAGAATTATTGACTCTATAAGTACCAAAGAAACGTCGTTTTTCCGTGACCGGGCACCGTTTGAGCTGCTGCAATTTAAGCTCTTGCCCGATTACCTCGACCGCATCAGAGATACTGCCCATGGTGCTGGCCCATGCCTCAGCATCTGGAGTGCGGCGTGCTCTACTGGCCAGGAAGTCTATAGTATCGCGATGACACTCAAGGCATTGCCCATCAATCTCAGACACTATCGTATCACGGTCTTGGGGACAGACATCTCCGATGCAGCCATTGCCCAGGCGAGCTACGGTTGCTACAACAAGGTGGAAATGGCCCGTGGACTGCCTCCGGACAACATCACCCGCTATTTTCAGGCCGTGGGCTCGCAGTGGCGCGTCAAGGATGAACTCCGTGCCTTGGTAAGTTTTCGCCGGCTCAATCTTTTAGAGCCTTTCGGTGGGTTCGGTACCTTTGACATTATCTTTTGCAGAAATGTGGCGATCTACTTTACTCAACCCGATCGCGTTCGACTCTTCGAGCGTTTGTCCGAGCATCTCCATCCCGCTGGGGCCTTGCTCATTGGCGCGACAGAATCACTCCAGGGGGTGACCACCCGTTACATACGTAAGGTCTATCATAACACCACCTTTTATCAGCTGCGCTAGGCGCCACAAGATGGAGCAAGGGAATCATGGAGGAATGGCACAGCGGAGGACCCGGCACGTCCCACTACCTTGCAGAACTCTGTGGCAACATCCAGGCTCGGGATCGCATCAAGGCTTCGATATTATTGTCCTATTTCCCTACCCTGGACCCACCGCTCCAACAACGTGTACTGTTTGAACTCAGTCGAGATACAAGCGATTTCGTCGTCGACTTATTAGGACACCTGCTTGCCAACCTGACCCTTATAGGCTCCATAGAGTCGGCTGTACGCCTGGTACTGATTGAAAAAATCATCGATCAACCCACGACGTTGCTGACGCTCCTCACATGCCCAGAATACAAGGATAAAATGGTCTTCATCGAGATCGCCGGGGAACTGCAGATGGAAGCGGCTGTCCCCTGTCTCATGACGATGCTCCAGCACGAGACCGACCGACACGTGCTTAGCACGCTCGTGACGACCCTGGGAAACATTGGACATCCAGCGGCGACCAATGCGTTGGCCGATTACCTCTATGCTGACACACAGGCACTCGTCAAAGCAGCTGTACAGGGCCTGGCGCATATCGCGACGCCCACGGCCATACAGCGCCTCGCCGAGCGTACGGGTACGGACCGTGAACTCGATTGCCTCATCCTGGATGCTTTTGCCACGACACAGGACAGCCTGGCCCTCACCAAGCTCAATGAGGCGTTCCGCTCACACCATGCGGGTCTGCGCAATCACGCCAAAACGCTCCTGCACCGTCTAGGGCCCAAAGTTGTGCCACTCCTGCTTGAGAATCTGCGGTATCCCGACGATCCAGATCTCTTGATCCACTCGCTCAACGTGCTCGGGGCCATCGAGGATGGCAGTGCTGCAACACCTATACGCAAGTTGCTCCACAACGAACCCCACGATGCCAACGTCCGCTTTGCTGCCTACGAGGCCCTTGGGCTCCTCCCGCTGCACAAAGGCGCGTTCATGTTGGCCGAAGGGCTGGCAGACCCTGTTGAGCACGTACGCATCGCCGCGGCTAGGGCCATAGAGCGCCATGCCAACGAGATCATCCTGGCCGGTATCAAAAATTTACTGGCGCAGGATGACACGCAAGCCAGACATACGGTGATGGCGCTGTTGCAGGCCGAAGCCGATGCCCTCGTCATGCACCTGATTGACGACGCGACATTCCAGCATATCGCCGTATCCTATCTGGGGACCGAAGCCCATCCTGATCTCTGTCGGCATTTTGACAAGCTCTTGCGGCAGCACGGCTATAGTGCCATTGCCAACCGCCTCCACCTCGGTGAGCGGTCTCCACAGGCCACCGGCCACGGTCTCATCTATGCCATAGATGATTCACGCATGATGCTAAAAATTTATCAGCATAGCCTCCATCAGCTTGGTTTTACTGCGGTCCTCTTTGAGTTTCCCACCAGTGCCCTCGAACAAATGTGCCAGGTAAAGCCGGACGTGCTCCTCACGGATCTCAATATGCCGGAGATGACGGGCATCGAACTCACCACCCGGCTGCGTACGAGGTATACTCCGGAGCAACTCCCGATTATTATGGTGACGACGCAGCAGGACCAGCCGGCCCAAGACGCTGCCTATGCTGCTGGAGTGAGTGCCATGCTCCCCAAACCCTTCACTGTTGAGCAACTGGACACTGTGCTCCAACGCTTCGTGTAAGCCGATTACAGCAGAGCATACGTGCTGTGGCCCGAGTCCCAGTGCAGCTACAACCCAAGAAAGGGTACGATTGCGTGAGGCCGCTATAGGCTCTAAAATCAATTTCTATTACCTTGTATAGATAAAAAGTGTTAAAATTTTGACACTCTTTTGAAGACAGATGGCAGACGAAAACAGTCATCGGCAGGCGAAGGGAAAGAAATTATGGTCGCGGAGCGCATTTTGGTCGTCGATGACGAAGAAATGAACCGTGATTTGTTGCAGAGGATTCTGGATCGCGCCGGGTACCAGGTGACCACTGCTGTAGATGGCCAGGAAGCTCTGACTCTCCTCAGGCAAGAAACGTTTCATGTGGTGCTCACCGATCTCAAAATGCCTGGGATGACGGGCGTTGAGGTGATCCGGGAGCTGAAGACACTGGCGCCCTTCACCATGGGTATTATTCATACGGCCCATAGTTCGATCGAGACCGCTGTGGAAGCGATGCGAGCGGGAGCCTATGACTATGTAACTAAACCTGTCCAGCGCGATGAATTACTCGTGGTGGTCCAGCGCGCCCTTGAATTTCAACACTTGCATTACGAAAACTTCAGCCTCCGTAAGCAGCTCAAAGCCAAATATAAGTTCGATAACATTATTAGCGATAGCGAGGAGATGCAGGCGGTCTTTACCCAGGTGGAGAAGGTCGCGGATACTGACAGCACCGTGCTGATCTACGGCGAGAGTGGTACCGGCAAGGAACTCATTGCGCGTGCCCTCCACTATAACAGCTATCGCCAGGACAAACCGCTCGTCCCCATCAACTGCGGGGCTATTCCCGAGGAGCTGTTGGAGAGTGAACTCTTCGGGCATGAGAAAGGGGCCTTTACGGGTGCCATCACGTTACGCGTGGGGCGCTTTGAGCTGGCCAACGGTGGCACTATTTTCCTCGACGAAATCGGTGAGATGCGCCCGGCATTGCAAGTCAAAATTCTGCGCGTGCTCCAGGAACGCGAGTTTGAGCGCGTTGGCGGCATCCGCACCATTAAAGTGAATGTCCGTATCATCGCCGCCACCAATAAGAATCTTGAAGACCTCGTGGCCCGCCAACAGTTCCGCGATGACCTGTATTGGCGCCTCAATGTCATTCCCATTACTCTGCCACCCTTGCGGGAGCGTCTGTCGGATATCCCGCTGCTGGTGGCACACTTTATCACCCGTTTCAATGCTGAGAAAAAGCAACATCTGACGGGGATCACACCAGAAGCCCTGCAGATGCTGAAAAACTATCACTGGCCTGGCAATGTGCGCGAACTCGAAAATACGATGGAACGCATTGCTATCCTGAAAGGCAGCGGCACGATTACGCCGGAAGACCTCCCCGAGAAATTCTTCCGCACCAGTACCTCCAGCCATGTCCCGGGTATCGATATCCCAGAGCACGGTATCGATTTTGACGCCACCGTTGAAGCCTTTGAAAAACAACTCCTTATGAAGGCCCTTGCGAAAGCTGAGGGGGTCAAGAGCAAGGCGGCGATCTTGCTGCACATGAATCGCACCACGTTGGTCGAGAAAGTCAAAAAACTCCGCCTCGAGGAAGACTAACATCCGTCTTCGCGTCTTGCAGTCCTGACAGTCCGAAGACTCCCAAACCCCTGGACTCTCCTGTCATGCGACCCTACACGGTGCTGCCATTTTTCTGACACTCCTGCCATCCTACCCGTCACTTTGGTTCGGCTCGATGGGTTGGCCAGAGGCCCTCGCTACGGACTCTGGTACACACTGCCATCTTCTACGGCTCCTTGGTACGGTTATTGCACTTTCTGTATGACGTTGTCGGCATACCTGTTGTCAGACGCAGAAAGGACAGCGTACTTATGGTGCTGCATCGCCTTACTATGCTCGTGCTCCTGGCGTGGGGTCTAGGCCTGACGTCCCAGGCTAGCGCTAATACCCTCCGCGGGGTGCGCTTTGGCCAACATGGAACACTGTCGCGCGTGGTATTCGATCTGCAGCAGGAGGTCTCCTATCGTCTTGAAGCAGGCCCGGATCCTTACACGATCCGTATCGTCTTTCCGGCCCTGGACCTCCCCACTAAGCTCCAACTCGTGCGGGCTCGCGATGCCCTCATTCAAGAGGTGCGTTTGAGTACGACCTCCTCCCAGGTCATTGGTGACATCATCCTGAAACAGCCGGGGACTGTGCAGCACGAGGAGCGAGTGAGGACGCCACCACGTGTGGTAGTGGATATTGCCCAGGGGAAAGACGGCGCGGTGCAGAGAGGGGGGAAACGGGAGGCACGAGAGGTCCCTGTGACGCCCCAGCAGGGCAAAGCGGCAGCAGAGCCGCGGGCGACAGAGGCGAATACCTCAGGGTTGCCTATGACCAACGATCCACAAGCAGCCAGCCGCACTGCCCCAGCTGCGAGTCTTGCTCCCGTGTCAGCCCTGACACCGACGCAGCTGCTGGAGCAGGCCGAAAAGCAATGGGCGGCACGCCAGATCGACGCTGCCCAGCGATCGTACACGACGTTCCTGCGGCGCTATCCTGAGCATCCAAACAATCACCTCATTGCGGCGCGTGTGGCGGACATTCTCCGTACGCAGGAACACTATCACACAGCGTTGGAAGCCTACACCGCTGTGGTACAAGGCTATCCAGGGAGCGAAGGCGCCATCATTAGCCAGATTCGCATGGCAGAACTCGGGGTCACCTTCCCCGATCTCTTACCCTCGGGAGATGAGCCGCGTTATGCGGCCTATCGCCATCCCCTGCAAACCTTGCAACGCCTGATGTCCGACTATCCTTTCGCCCCTCTGGCAGACGTGGCGCGTTTCAAGCTGGGTGAGATGCAGCTCCAGCAGAGCGACCGCGCCGCGGCCTTGAACACTTTTCAACAATTGCTGCGTCGGCCCTTGCCAGACACCCTGCGCCATGACGTCGAGCAGAGCTTGCGCCAGGCCCTAGGACGCCAGCTCGACGACTACCAACGCCAGGGGGCATTCTTCGACGTGCTGCGCACCTTCTTCGCCTATAAACTCTCTTTACCCCCTGCGGAGATAGGGCATCCTGATCTCTTGTATCCCGTGACCGCGAGCTACGCCCAGCTTGGTCTGTTCGACGAAGCACAGAACCTGCTGCCGACCGTGCTTGACGCTGCTGCAACGCCGCTCCAGCGCGCCCATATGGCTCTCGTCCAGGCCATGCTCTTCGCCCAGAGCGGCCGCTCCGATGTGGTCACAGCCCTCTTGACCCCTGTGCAGCAGTTTACCGACCCCACTATGCGTGGCCAGGCCCTCCTCCTCCTCACCGAAAGTGCGTGGCGAGCCCAGCGTACGGACGACGTCGTGCAGTATGCTACCCTGGGCGAAACCCTGCTCACGGGGGCTGTGGAACGGACAAAGTTTTTCACCATCTTGGGACAGGCGTATGAAACCCAGGGCGAGGCTGACAAGGCGCTGCAGACGTTCCACAAGTGTGCTGAGATCCCTAACGCGGGGGACCCAGCAGAGACGTGTGTGCTGCGGGCTGCTATCCTGCACGCGGCGCAGGGACAGCAGCAGGCCGCTCTAGCGCTGTACGAACGTGCGCTCCAAACCTTCCCCAACAGCAACAAAGAGGGGCTCTTATTCCGCCTCGCGGAGAGCCATCGGCAACAGTCTGACACGGCGCAGATGCTGGCCACCTTCACGCGGCTGCGTGAGAGCACGAACGATGCCTTCTGGCAAAAAGTGGCGACGGAATACCTGGCACAGGCGCAGTGGCAAGAACGCTTACAGGAGCGTCTTGCCGTATTTCAAAACTCTCTGATGCGGTGACACGAGGATGATACACGACCTTTTTTCTTCCACGCTCGACGTGCTCCACAAGACGCTCGACCTGCGTCAGCAGCGCCACACCGTCTTGGCGTCGAATATCGCCAATGCTGAAACGCCTGGTTTTATCGGCAAAGACGTACGTTTCGAAGAGGCCCTCCGGGCTGCCGCAACCCCCCCACCCCCACAGTTGCCACCATTGTGGCGGACGCACCCCGAGCACTTGCCCCTTGTGCAGCCGCAGCCCACCATCCGCGATGTCCAGGGTACATTGGTCGTAACGCCATCGAACGATGTGGGGCGCGATCTCAACACCGTGTCCATCGACCAGGAAATGGCCCAGCTCGCCACCAACACGTTCCACTACAACGCCTCGGCAGAGATTGTGTCGCGCGCTTTCGACCAACTCAAGCGGACCGTCACAGAAGGCTAGGTGTTGAGGTGTCTGGGAGTCTCAAGACGAAAAACCTTAAAGACTAAGGGACGATAAGTATGGAGATGATGGCAGGATTACAGGTGAGTTTTTCGGCGCTGAATGCCCAGCGGACACGCATGAATGTGATCGCGTCCAACCTGGCGAATGCGCAGTCGACACGTACACCGGAAGGGGGACCATACAAGCGCCAAGAGGTCATCTTTGCCGCACAACCCCAGCGCTCGGCGTTTGAGGGGATGCTCAACGATCGCCTCCAGGATGGCGTCAAGGCAGTCCATGTCCTGGATATTGTCAGCGATGCCAATGGCACACGGTTGGAATATGAACCGGACCATCCCGACGCCAACGCCCAGGGGTATGTGGCCTACCCAAATGTGAACGTCATGCGCGAGATGGTTGACCTCATCTCCGCCACTCGTGCCTATGAGGCGAATGTCACCGCCATCAATTCGTCCAAGGATATGGCTCTACGGGCCCTGCAAATTGGCCGCGTCTAAGGTGTAGAGCTCAGGGTGTAGGACAAGCGTGGAGAGGTATATGGAGATCGCACGTATCGCAACAGTTAGTGCACCACAGCAGCCTGGCAGTGTGCAGCCGGCTCCAGAACTCGCTGGCCACAATGGGTCGTTTGCGACCCTGCTCCAGCAAAGCCTGGACCAGGTGAATGGCTTGCAGCATGACGCCGACGCTGCAGCGCGTGAGTTTGCTCTGGGCCAGGCCCCAAGTGTGCACAGCACGATGATTGCCATGGAAAAGGCAGACATTGCACTCCGCCTCACCATGAAAATCCGCAACAAGGTCGTTGAAGCCTATCAAGACGTGATGCGTATGCAGGTGTAGCGGCTGCCCGTCTGCGACTGAGAGAGCGTGAGCATGTTAGATCAACTCAACAATTGGCTTCGGACCCTACCAGAGA
>Ga0137374_10009023_pt1 | contig 11793 bp, 10 predicted proteins | sample SagtaG_20_FD_104811 | JGI IMG/M metagenome (GOLD analysis project Ga0137374, IMG submission 104811) | Vadose zone soil microbial communities from Sagehorn Ranch, Mendocino, California, USA - Sage1_R_100_16 metaG | ecosystem: Environmental > Terrestrial > Soil > Vadose zone | place: USA...
CTAGGGTATAATGAAGACCGATTCACCAGACAGCTGCGAGGCTATCCCATGGAAACCATTGCGGCGCGGATCGATCGGGTACAAGAACGTGTGGCTACGGCCGCCCGCCGCGCTGGGCGCGCGCCCGCAGAGGTACGGCTGGTCGGCGTCAGCAAGACCCACCCGGCCGAGGTTGTAGCCGCGGCGCTGGCGGCCGGACTGCGCGATTTCGGCGAGAACCGTGTGCAGGAAGCCGAGCCAAAGATCGCGGCCTTGGCCCAGGAGCGCGCCAGCATCACCTGGCACTTGATCGGCCATTTGCAGGGTAACAAGGCCAAGCGCGCCGCCGGCCTGTTCGACCTGATTCATTCGGTCGATAGCCTGCACTTGGCTCAAGCACTCGATCGCGCAATAGAAAATAGAAGATTGAAGATCGAGGATACGGAATCACACACGTCATCTCCTATCCTCGATCCTCGATCTTCAATCCTCAACTCTCATGGTCAACTGCCGGTCTTGCTGCAGGTCAACGTCTCGGGCGAGGCCAGTAAGGAGGGCTTCGACCTAGCTGGCTGGGACGAGCGCCCCACCGAACTCGACGCTTTTTTTGGCCAGGTCGAGCAGATTCTTGCGCTGCCGCGGCTAGCGGTGCTCGGCTTGATGACGATCGCGCCCTGGGCCGACGACCCGGAGGCCGCGCGGCCAACCTTTCGCTCGGTGTGCCGGCTGCGCGACACACTGGCCCAGCGCTTTCCATCGGCCGACTGGGCCGCGCTGTCGATGGGCATGACCGACGATTTTGAAGTGGCGATCGAGGAAGGCGCGACGATCGTGCGTGTCGGGCGGGCGATCTTTGGGGCACGGATTTCGGCCACGGATACACGGAATTGACTCTCCGTGTATCCGTGGCCATAATCCGTCTCGTGCTGACTTGCGGCTTAGGTTTCACTATGCTAGGATAGGCGGCGTTCCGCCTGGCCGACAAAGGAAGAGGCGTTTATGAGCATCCTAGTCGATAAAAATACCCGTCTGCTGGTGCAGGGCATCACGGGTAATGAGGGCACATTTCACACACGGGCGATGCTAGCCTACGGCACCAACGTGGTCGCCGGCATGACTCCCGGCAGAGGCGGGCAAATGGCGGTCGATGGTAGGGTGCCGGTTTTTAACACTGTTAAACAGGCGGTGCAGGAGACGGGCGCGAACGCCTCGTGGATCGCCGTGCCGGCGGTACAAAACGCTACTGATTCAATACTTGAAGCTATCGACGCCGGACTGCCATTGATCGTTTCGCTTGCCGAAGGCATCCCGGCCAACGACATGATCAGCACCTTCGAGATCGTGCGCCAGCATGGCGTGCGGCTGATCGGCCCGAACTGCCCTGGACTGCTCACGCCCGGCCAGGCCAAGGTCGGCATTATCCCCGGCAATATTGCCACTCCCGGCCCGGTCGGCGTGGTCTCGAAGAGCGGCACGCTGACCTACGAAGCGGTGGACGCGCTGACGCGCCTGGGACTCGGCCAGACCACGATTGTCGGCATTGGCGGCGACCCAATCGTCGGCACCTCGTTCGTCGACGTGCTGGAATTATTCGAAGCCGACGCCGATACCAAGGCGATCGTGCTGATCGGCGAGATCGGCGGGCGCGCCGAGATCGACGCGGCCGAATATATTAGGGCGCATGTGAGCAAGCCCGTGGTGAGCTTCATCGCCGGGCAGACCGCCCCGCCGGGCAAGCGCATGGGCCACGCCGGCGCGATCATTTCGGGCGGCGAGGGCACTGCCCAGGAGAAGATCGCCGCGCTCGAAGCCGTGGGCGTGAAGGTGGCCAAGCTGCCGACCGACATCGCGCAGTTGGTGAAGGAAGGCTTGGCCGGGTAAGGGTGCTTGTGCCGCGAATCGCAGGCTGGCGCTTTGAGATGAGAGATTGGAGATTGCAAAGACCTCGCATCTCCGATCTCTCATCTCATTTTGAAGGCGAAAGGATCAGGGCCATGTACGACACATCAAAAGATTTGCTCGACGCTTTTCGCGCCGCCCCGGAGGTATTGATGATGCTGCTTCACGATGTTACTCAGGAACAAGCCCAGGCAGCGCGCGGCGGCGATGAGAATTGGTCGGTGGTGGAAGTCGTCTGCCATCTGCGCGACGCCGAGGAGCGCGGCATCGAGCGGATGCAGGCGATGCGCGACTACGACGACCCGCTGCTTCCCGGCTACGACCAGGAGCAGTGGGCGCGTGAGCGCAACTACGCCGCGGCAAATCTAGGCGACGCGTTGGAGGCATTTTTGCGGCTGCGAAACATCCATCTGGCCGATCTAATCGCACTTTCGCCCGAAGAGTGGCAACGCACCGGCCGACATGAAGAGCAAGGCCAGATCACAATTAGCGCACACACGCTGCATTTGGTCAGCCACGACTCCATTCACGCGGCGCAGATTGCGCGGCAACTCGGCTAGCAGACACGGATTATGCCACGGATTGCACGGAATTAAGTATCCGTGCAATCCGTGGCATAATCCGTGTCCTCATTCGTGCCCCAGGTGCTCGAGGCTGAGCTGGAACAGCCTTGTGACATGCTCGTCGTCGAGCGCATAGTACACCTGCTTGCCCTCGCGGCGCGCGCGCACGACTCGCAGGCTGCGCAGCAGGCGCAGTTGGTGTGAGACCGCCGACTCGGTCATCTCCAGCACCGCCGCCAGATCGCCCACGCACAGTTCGGCGTGCGAGAGCGCATGCAGAATCCGCACGCGCGTTGGATCGGCCAGCGCCTTGAAGGTCTCGGCGAGCTGCACGATCAGATGCTTGCCCAATGGGTGCTCGCGTACACGGCGCACCGCCGCGGAGTCGACGATAGCTGATGATGACTCGGCGTTAGGGCTGGGCATAGTTGCCCTCATTATGACATTCGACTCTGCTAGCGCGATGCGGCTGTGATTGTGCAGCCATAGTATACCATTTTTGGCTGCTGTTTTTGGTATCACACTGGCGATTGCGAATCGCCCTTACGATGATGATCGCGATCATCGACATGGCGCGATCCATGGCCGGGTCATCGGCTTCAGTGGGCAGTGACCGCGAGGGTCGCCCCCACGATGCGATGATAGCGTGATTCTCATCGCGTATACTGTGCTTCGGTTCACCCAGAGGGTACCCGGTTCTCGGCATTCTACATCGTCGCCCCAATGATCCACGGGTTGAACTCTTCCTCACCGATACCCTGCGCTTCGCTCAAGCTGTGCTCGCCCGACGCGACCGCGATCAGCTTCTCGAAGATCTCGCGCCCGACCTCCTCGACGGTCGCGCCCTCCAGGACGCGGCCAGCGTTGATATCCATGTCGCCGCGCATGCGATCGTAGGTCACGCTGTTGGTCGCAATCTTGATGCTTGGCACCGGCTTGAACCCGAAGCAGCTGCCGCGCCCGGTGGTGAAGACGATCAGGTTTTATTTGCCGGATGATTCTGCGGCCACCGAGACGGGATCGTAGCCAGGCGTGTCCATGAAGCTAAAGCCGCGCTGCGTGATCGGCTCGGCGTATTCGTAGACCGCCTGGAGCGGCGTGCTGCCGCCCTTGGCGACTGCGCCGAGCGATTTCTCGTAGATCGTGGTTAACCCGCCAGCCTTGTTGCCGTGCGAAGGGTTATTATCGATCTCGCCGCCTTCGCGCGCGGTGTACGCCTCCCACCAGTGGATGCGCTCGACCAGCTTCTCGCCGACCGCCCGGCTGTCGGCGCGACGGGTCAGCAGGTGCTCGGCGCCATAGATCTCGGGCGTCTCACTTAGCACGGCGGCGCCGCCTTGGGCTACCAACAGATCGACCGCGTGGCCAAGCGCCGGGTTGGCGGTGATACCGCTAAAGCTGTCGCTGCCGCCGCACTGCAGCGCCAGCATCAGCTCGCTGACGGGCACAGTCTCGCGGCGATATTCGTTGGCATGTATCATCCGGGCGGCGAGCGCCTCGAGACCCTCGTCGATCGCCGGCGCGACGCCACCGGAATCCTGGATGCCAACATATGGTGGCAACCGCAAATCGCCCAGCCGCGCGCGCTGGCTTTCGAACAGCGCCTCGAACTGGTTGGTCTCGCAGCCGAGCCCGACGAATAAGTAACCGGCGACATTCGGATTGCGCGCGAAGCCGGCCAGCGTGCGCCGGAGCATATCGATCTCGTACCCCGACGAGGCGCTCGCGCAGCCGCCCCGATGGGCGATGCCGACCACGTCGGTAACATTCGCGAAGCGCGGCAGCAGTTCGGCGCGGGCGCGGGCAGCGATCTGGCGCACGGTGTGGGCCGCGCAATTGACCGTGCTGATGACTACCAGCGTATTGCGGGTGCCGACGCTGCCGTCGGCCCGGCGGTAGCCTTGGAATGTGTGGCGCTCATCCGGCGGTACGGGCACGACCGGGCGCGCATCGACGCCAAACTGGTAGTCGAGCTGCATCTCGCCGACCGCCAGATTGTGCGTGTGGACATGATCCCCCGGCGCGATCGCGCGGGTGGCAAAACCGATCACTTGGCCATAGCGCCGCACCGGCTGGCCAATCTCGATTGCGCGGAGTGCGAGCTTATGCCCTGGGCCAACATCGGCGTTCAAACGTACCGGGTGATGGCCAATGTCGATCGTCCGGTGGCGCGTCAGCGGCACCAACGCGATGGCGACGTCGTCGTTGGGATGTAGCCGCAGCGCCGGCTTGTCCTGGAGTGTGATGAGCATGAGTAGATTCCTTTCGTAGGTGAAGGTTTCTCAGTTCGATTCACCCAGAGGGTACCCGGTTTTTCGTTTTTGCGCTCTGCGAGGGCAAAAACAAAAAACGATAAAAAGATAAAGTGCCGCGGTTCCGGTTCCTGAGCTTGTCGAAGGGGAGCTTGCCGAAGGGCTGCCGAAGGCAACAAACGCCGACTGTGTAAGTCATGTCAGTGATGACTGATCGGTAGTTGAATGACAAACGTCGCTCCTTTGCCCGGTGGGCTTTGCGCCCAGATACGGCCGTCGTGCCGCTGAATGATCGTATGGCAGATTGCTAGGCCTAGCCCGGCGCCCTGCCCGACCTGGCGAGTCGTGAAGAATGGATCAAAAATCCGCGATAGGTGTTCCGGCAGAATACCTGGGCCGGTATCCTCAATCGTCAGTTCAAGAGCATCGTGTTCCTGAACGGCGCGAATATGAAGTTGGCGCGGCAGTTCGGGCGAATTCGCCGCCAGCGACTGAGCGGCGTTATCGAGGATATTGAACAGCACCTGTGCGAGCTGCTGTCGATCGCCGTCGGTCGGCGGCAGATCCGGCGCAAGATCGACCATGACTCGGATATCGCTCGCGCGGAGCGGCTGCTCGAGGCGATCAAGCGTCTCGGTAATCAACGGAGCCAGCGCGATTGGCTGCGTTTTCGGCAGCTGTGGGCTCGCGAATCGCAGCAGCTGTTGAACGATCGAGCGGGCGCGCAGCGCGGCCTGCTCGATCGTCTCGAGATCCGAGCGTAGCTGGGCCGGAATATGCTCGCCGATTTGCAGCTGTGCCAGGCCCAGAATCGTCGTCAACGGATTATTGAGCTCGTGCGCGGCGCCCGCGACCATGCTGCCAAGCGCCGCAAGCTTGTCGTCCTGGCGCATATGCGCTTCGCGCTGCCGCTGCTCGGTGATATCTTTCAGGATCACCAGGACTTCGCCATAATCGGCGATCAGCGCGGCCGAAAGCAGCAAGACGAGTGATGTGCCACTGGGTCTGGGCAGTTCAAGTTCGAAGGTTTGCGGCCTGCCACCCAGAACCTGCCGCCATAGTTGTAGCAAATAGGAATGCAGGTGCTCGGGGGCCAAACGTAGAAACATTTGCCCTTCTAATTGATCGACAGAACATGTGTCTGGCTCGATCAGCCGTTCGGGATTTAAGATATGAATGGTCATATCCGGCCGAACCGTCAGCAACAGATCAGGGGTATTCTGCAGCAGCGTATTGAGATAGCTGCGGACCTCTTCGGTTTCACGATAGAGACGCGCGTTAAGCGCTGCGGTATCCTGGAGCGCCAGATACACCTGCGCCTTGCCGACGGCCTGAGCAAGCAGGTTGGCGAGCGCCTGGAGCAGCCGAAGCTCATATTCGGCATAGTGACGATCGTTTGGCCGGCTTACGCCCAGCACGCCAAGCCGTTTCTCGCCGACAATCAACGGGATATAGGCCGAAGTATGCTGGAGGAAATGGTCCTTGATACCATACTGTTCGAGCACCTGCTTTCGCTCGCTCTGGCTGAGCACGCGCAGCCGCCCTTCGCGCAGAATATCGCCCGAGATACTATCGAGCGCCGTGCGCTGGATCAGCGGCAGCAAACTGGCGGGCACGCCACGAGCCGCATGCAAGTCGAAGGCGCTTGCATCGGCATTGACGAGCAAAACCGTCGAGACAGTCGCAAGATCGAGTTGCTCCAGCACACGTAGCCCTTCTTGCAGCACTGTGGTGAGTTCGAGTGAATGGTTGACCGCCTGGCTTATATTCAGCAGCGCCTCAAGTTCGCGGCGGTGGCGTTGTTGGTCGTTCTCCGAGCGCTGGAGCGCGGCGTGCAGCTGGGCATTGGCGATCGCCACGGCGGCATACTCGGCGTAGCGCCCCAGATAGTCGAGATCGGCCTGGCTGAAACAGCCAACCTGACCATGCCCGACGATGAGCACTCCTAGCACGATTGCCTGGTGCTGAAGCGGTTGATAAAGCACCGAACGCGCGCGGCTATACTCGCGAAATGGCGCATATACGTCGTGTGCCTCGCGCAGATCGGCGATCACCCGGCCCTGCCCGGTCTGCAGCACTGCACCGCTGACGCTGGCGTCGATCGGGATGGCCAAATTCAGCAAATTCCCAGCGTCTTGTCCAGTCGACATGATATATTTGAGCGTATCGGTTCCTTCAACTGGCGCGGCGATCCGCGCAAACTCGGCGCCAAGCAGATCCTGCGCCTGCATACAGATCACCCGCAGCACATCGTCGAGCGACCCCAACCTGGTAACGGCGTGGGCGGTGGTGGCAAGCGAATTCAGCCGCTGCATCTGGCGACGCATTTGGCCGCGCAGATCGATCTGGGCCAACACCGCCGCGAGTTGATGCGCAAATGCCTCGATAAATGGCACTTGTTCTTGATTCAGCACATGACTCCAGACCATCAGCGCTCCGCGCACCTGCGTGCCGGCCAGCAATGGCGCAAGAATGAAACCGGGGATGCCGGATAGTTGCACCACACGCTGGTAGAGCGCAACCATATTATGCGAAACCACCGCTTGAAACAGCGGCTGAAAGTTATCGCTGAACAATGCCTCACGGCGTTCGAGCACCCGGTTGAAGAACGGCGCAGTGCGTGGGATACGGAGCTGGTCGAGATCGAGTTTGGCCATGCGGTGCAGCAGATCCAGCAACCCCGAGTTCAAACTCAGAAACTCTACCCGCAGCGATGCCTGGTCGGGTTCGAGCGCGGCCACAAGCATGCCCATGCCGAGTGGATGCAGCGCCTGCACCGCTTTATCAAACAGATCAACCGCCGACTGCGCTTCCAACAAACGCGGCATGAGCCGGTTGAATTCTAAAATGAGCCGCTCGCGGTGATGCATCATCGAGACTGGGTACACAACCATGGTGACGCGCCGCGCCGGATCATCGACGATCGGAAACAGCTCAATCTCAATTGCCAGCGCGAAGTGATCCGGCCGGATGAGATGGGCGCGCAGTGCGGTTGGTGCTGCGCCGCGCGCCAGCTCGGTGAACAGCGATCGAATCTGGCTTCGTTCTTCTTCGAGCACGAGCGTCTCGACCGATTGGCCGACAAAGGCTTCTGCCGGGGCATCCAACAGATCAAGGAGTGGTCGGCTCAGCGCTAGGATCGTACCTTCACGCGATGTCAGCGCGGTCTGCCAGGGACTTTCGGCAAGAAATGCCGCGATTTCAGCCGAGAGAATCGTCTCGACGCTAGCATGGTGAGTCATGCAACCAAGCCTTTTTTGCGCAGCTGAATATCATCGCCTTTAGCTGAAGCAAGCGCTTTGGGTGAGTTTTGGAGTATTGGCGGTGTGGGCTGGCCGCCGAAGCTGCCTGTCGGCGTCTCGCCCTCCAGTGCCTGCGTATATTTTACCACTTGTCGGATGCGCTATGATAAAATGCCCAGCGAGGAATGCAAATGTGCGGCGGCCCTGCCGGCCATGTGAGGAGCAAATCTATGACTGCACCAGTTGTTGATCGCTGGGGTGATCGGTTTACCGAGGCCGAGCGGGCGCTGCTGGCACCGTTTGTGACCGACCTCGACGCGCCGATCTTTGGGCTGCGTAATCTCCCCGAGGTGGTCAAGGGCGCGTTGTTTTCGCGTTATAGCCGCACCGACAAAAGCCTGCGCCGGATTCTGCTCGACGAGTTTATTCAGGCGCCCGAGTCGGGCTTCGCGGCGATCGTCGGCGCCGTGCGCGACGCTCAAAGGGCACCCGGCGGCGAACAGATCGTGGCGGTGCGCCAGGCCGAGGCATTCTACGAGCGCGTGCTGATCGGCTACGGCGACGACTCGGTGGCCGAGCTGGGCGGCGCGCATGTGGCCTGCGAGGGCGTCAGCAATATTGCCGCGAAAGCATTGGAAGATAGCCGGATCGGCATCAGCCCGTTGGAGAAATCGACGCGCTATGTGGTATTCAATCGCAAGGTCGAAGGGCGCTACCGCTATCTGCGCGAGCCGCGAATCATGGAATCGCGCCACGCCGTGCGCTATGAGGCTGCGCTCGACAGTCTGTTCGACACCTACTCGACACTACTCGAGCCAACGATCGCCGCGGTGCGAGCGCGCACCCCGCGCGACGAGGCGACCTCGGAGCGCGCCTACAACAGCGCCACGCGCGCCAAGGCCTGCGATCTCTTGCGCGGCCTGCTGCCGATGGCGACACTGACCAACGTGGGGTTGTTCGGCAACGGCCGGGCGTTCGAATATCTCTTAACCAAGCTCTACGCCGCGCCGCTCGACGAGCTAGGCGAGCTGGCCGAATCGATGCAGCTTGCGCTCGACGCGCTCATCCCCTCGTTCGTCAAACGCGCGAAGAGCGAGCGCGGCCGGATGCAGCAGGAGTACCTGCGTGGGATGCGTGAGCGCATTTCGTCCGTTGTCCGTAGTCAGTTGTCAGTTGCAGCGGACAGCGATGTAGATCGATACTATGACGACGGACAACGAACAACTGACTACGGACAGGTAACGCTGGTGGACTACGACCCTGACGCCGAGGCCAAGACCGTCGCGGCGATCCTCTACCCGCACACCGATCTGCCGCTGGATCAAGTGCGCGCGCTGGCCGAGCGATTGAGCGCCGAGGAGCGGCTGGCGATCATCCGCGCATATGTCGGCGAGCGGGGCAGTCGCTTCCATAAGCCGGGCCGCGCCTTTGAGACGCCGAGCTATACTTTCGACCTGCTGGCCGACTTGGGCGCCTACCGCGACTTGCAGCGCCATCGCATTCTGACGCAGGAGCGCCAGCGCTACACCGTGCGCCACGGCTATGTGACGCCGCCTGAGCTCATGGAGTATGGCTTGGCCGCGCCCTACGCCGGCGCGCTGGAACGCGCGGCCGAAGCATGTGAGACGATCGCTCTCGACCTGCCCGATCAGGCGCAGTATGTCGTGCCGCTGGCCTTTCGGGTGCGCTGGCGCGTCACTATCAACCTGCGCGCGGCGTACCACCTGGCCGAACTGCGCTCCGCGCCGCAGGGCCATCCATCCTATCGCCAGATCGCCCAGGCGATCTACGCGCGAATTCGCGCGGTGCATCCAACCCTTGCAGAGGGCATGCACTTCGTCGATCTCTCCGACTACGCACTGGAGCGGCTCGACGCCGAGCGCCGGCTCGACGCCAAGCTGGGCCGCGCGGGCCGCGAGCAGAGCTGATTTTCAAAATTCCTATACTCGCACAAAATCTGTTAGAATACCCTGGTTTGTGTGCGACCGGCGCGGTGAGCCCGGCGCCGTGGCAACATCTCGACGCAGCGCGAGATCGCCTGTCGATACGCACAATGACTTGACGCCGAATGTGTGGGGTCGGTTAGTTGACGTAGCAGAAAGGAGATCCGCCCCATGTGCCATCAAACAACGCACCGTCACTCGATCTTTTGCATTCTACCCCCGCATATCTTGCAACAGATCGCAATCAACGGCGACGCGCAAGAGCGCGCCGCCGCCGTTCACACGCTCGCGGCCGACCAGACCTTTCGCAGCTTACGGACTGAACTCCTGCTGGCCGGCGCACCCGCGCCGAGTCCATCGGTGCTGTTAGCCGCCGAGGGCGAGAAGCATCGCACGATCTACGACGCGCGCCACCAGCAGATGCTGCCGGGCGTAGTGGTGCGGACCGAAGGCGCGCAGCCGACCCAGGATCTGGCGACCAACGAGGCCTATGATGGGCTCGGCGCGACATTCGACTTCTACTGGGAGATCTATCAGCGCAACTCGATCGACGACCAGGGGCTGCCGCTGAACGCCACAGTTCATTTCGGCAGGAACTACGACAACGCCTTTTGGAACGGCGATCGGATGGTCTTTGGCGATGGCGACGGCAGGCTGTTCAATCGCTTCACGATCTCGCTCGACGTGATCGGGCACGAGCTCACCCACGGCGTGACGCAGGACGAAGCCCAGCTGACCTACTCAAACCAACCCGGCGCGTTGAATGAATCGATCTCGGATGTGTTCGGCTCGCTGATCAAGCAGTTGACGCTCAACCAGACCGCCGATCAGGCCGATTGGCTGATCGGCGCCGGGCTGCTCGCCCAAGGTGTCAATGGCGTCGCGCTGCGCTCGATGAAGGCGCCCGGCACGGCGTACGACGACCCGGTGCTCGGCAAGGATCCGCAACCGGCGCATATGCGCGATTTCGAGCGCACCTTCGAGGACAACGGCGGCGTGCATATCAACTCGGGCATCCCCAACCACGCATTCTACCTTGCCGCCGTGAAGATCGGCGGTTTCGCCTGGGAGAAGGCTGGCCGAATCTGGTACGATACGCTGCGCGACACGCACGTGCGGCCGAGCACTGGCTTCCGAAGCTTCGCCCGGCTGACGTTGATAAACGCCGGGCGGTTGTTTGGCAACGGCAGCGCCGAGCAGCAGGCCGTGCGCGAGGCCTGGCACGAGGTTGGTGTGGCCGTGCCGGCGATTGTGCCGGCGACGAAGAGTAAGACGAGGTGACAAGATGACAGGGTGACAAGGTGCTGCTGATCATCTTGTCACCCTGTCATCTTGCCAAACGTACTGGTAGGAGACGACGATGCGCGTTGAATTCAAGATCGAAGGCGGGCTGGCCTATTTCCCCGGCCTGAGCAAGCCGCGCGTGATCGATAGCGCCGATCTGCCCGCGGCCGAGGCCGATCGTTTGCACCGGCTCGTCGATGCGGCGGGCATCTTTGAGCAGCCCGCCGGTGGCCGCGCACTGCCCAAAGGCGCCGCCGATTACCGGCAGTATACGATCACGGTCGAGGATGGCCGCCGCCGCCGCACCATCCGCCTGGCCGACCCAATCGCCAACCCGGATCTCGAGGCGCTGGTGGAATACCTGCGCACACGCACCGCGCCGGGCGACGAACCAGCTTCGAAAGACGAATAGACAGCGCCTCGGTAGAAGTGTCGGTGGCGCGCAATCTGAACTTCCCCTATCCGATTGACCGCTCCCGCCAGTCCCGTATCGCCTTGGCGTGCTTGGGGTAATGGCTGTAGGTATCGAGCCGTAGGCGATGCCGGAAGCGCGTTTCCCGCGTGAATTGCTCTTCGGGCACGCTCTGGATATACGCAATGAGTTGGCGGTGGATTTCATCCTGTTGTTGCA
>Ga0137374_10009028_pt1 | contig 11792 bp, 12 predicted proteins | sample SagtaG_20_FD_104811 | JGI IMG/M metagenome (GOLD analysis project Ga0137374, IMG submission 104811) | Vadose zone soil microbial communities from Sagehorn Ranch, Mendocino, California, USA - Sage1_R_100_16 metaG | ecosystem: Environmental > Terrestrial > Soil > Vadose zone | place: USA...
AGATGCACGTGGTCCGGCTGGACGGAAAAGTGAACGACGCGAACCCACGCCAACTTCGTATTCGCGATCGTCCCACGCATGGCGGCAAAAATGATCTGCCTACGCAAACTGGGCAGCCGCCGCACAGCACGCAGCGTCACGTGCACGGGATGCCGTTTCTTGTGATCGGGGCGGGCACGATGCGGCATGCCCGCCCGTGCTCCATTCGGCTTTCTTCCAGCGCGTTTGCGCTTACCTCCACGTGGCCGAAAAGGAAGTTGCAGCTGCAGCATGCTATTTTGATTGAGCAATGTAGTCTGCAACTTCACTATCGTCAATAGGACGTTGGAAATAATGCACGTGCCCAAGACAGCGTGCAAAGGCGCGACTCGGCGGATCGCGGGTGCCCTCCAGCTGAAACAGCCGGGACTTCATCGTCGCGGTAGCTTGGGTATTCGCCATACCGGCTATGGAATCCTCGGGAGCGCGAGCGCGCCGAGTGCCTGCCCATGCTTATTTTTCGCAGATGCAGGTGGAGCGGTGCCTCTGCTCTGGCGTGATTGTCAGGGACGATTGACACAGCCTGTGCCAACTCGGTCCCAATCATTCACGGCCCAGCAACGCCGAACACAGCCGCTCGGCACGTTGTTTGCTGACATGCGCTCTCCGGGTGTCGCTGAATGACTCGCTCGTGTTTCTCTTGGCAACGGCAGGCACCGTTTGGAGGCTCGCACGAAATGAAGTTGTCTTGTTACTGGCTGCGAGGGGGGAATCGGCTAGCTCTCAGAATTCTGGCGCTTCCGGCGGATCGGTTCGATTACGTCGAGGTTACCCCCGACCTCGTCGCGTACCTCACGATGGACGCCAAGGACCCAGAGCTTCTTTGGGTGCTCGGCTTCGGCTCCCCTCCTTGGACCGTCAGCGATGTAGTTCGCGTCGGCTACGCCCCCATGAAGTCGCCTTTTTGGAGAGGCACCCCCTCGTGGCGGAGGATTCCGTAGGCTATCGTAAGGTGGAAAAAGAAGCTCGGGATCGCAAATTCCGTGAGAAATCGATCGCCACGAAACGTTTTCGATCCACCGCGATGACGAAGCTCGATCGTTCGATCGAGTCCTGCTTCGAGAGCTCCAGGATCGGCCATGCCGAGAGATGCGATCGTCGCGTCGACTCGTTCGTAGAGCTCGGCGAACCTCTTCGCCTCTTCCGCAAGTGGCGTCGACTCGACGTCGAGGAGACGGGCAACGGCAAGCTTCGCCCCTTCGCCTGCCCAGTGTACTTGAACCGCCAAGTTGTACATATCGTCGGCGAGCTGCGCGTTGAGCAGCGAGCCCGGATCCGTTCCAGTCGCCGACGCATGCGCCTCCGCTTTCATCAGCAGCGCTTTCAGATTGGTGAGACCACGCTCGAACACCGCAACGGATACGTCGAAGGCCTTCATCATGACGGATTGTACGCCCGCTTCGCGCCTGCGTACTGAACAAACGCGACACATCACGCATGTCTACGGGCCGTGGCCCCACGAAGCCCGAGAGTCGAACGAAGCGCCGCCGCCGCGCGGGATCCTGCGCTCGCCATTCTCCGCAGAGACGTTGCCAGGAATTCAGTTGGTCGCCCGTTGCCCCGCCCTTCGACGTGGAGTACGCCACCAGAATGAAGCGCAACGATCTCGGAGCAATGCTCGTCGTCTTTCTCGCCAGCGCGTGCGCGAGCCCACCTGAACCTGTCGCGCCGTCGGGTGCGGCGGCGGTCGCACCGGCCGCGCCGCCGCCCGCGACGCCCGCCGCCGCCGTCGCGGCCCCCGAGCCGTCGAAACCCACGGAGCCGACGGCCGAAGAAAAGAAGAAGGCGCAGGACCTTGCCACGCTTCAGCAGGACCGCGCGAAGATGGAGAGCGATCACAAGGCCGAGGTGGCTCGCCTCACGCCCGAGATTCACGCGAATGCCAAGGCGCTGGCCGAGAAAACGTACCCCACGGGTCGCGCCGCAATCCAGGCCGTCATGGCGGGCAAGCACCGCAAGTCGGGCAACGCCGATCGCGACAAGTACCGCCACCCCGTCGAGACGCTCGAGTTCTTCGGGTTCAAGCCGACCATGAGCGTCGTCGAGTACGGACCCGGCGAGGGGTGGTACACGGAGCTGCTCGCCCCCGCGCTCGCGAAGAAAGGCAAGCTCTTCGTGACCAGCGCTGATCCGAACGGCTCGCCCGAGGCGCGCCCGACGTTCTATGGGCAGCGGACGAAGTTGTTCCTCGAGCGATTGCCCGAAGCGTACGGCAAGGTGGAGACCCTCACGATCGACGACGCGTCGCCGAACCTCGGCCACGACGGGGATGTCGACCTCATTTTCCTCGCCCGTGAGCTTCACGGCATGGTGAATGCCAAGCACCTCGATGGTTGGCTCGAGACCTTCTACAAGGCGCTCAAGCCGAACGGGGTGCTCGGCGTCGAGCAGCACCGCGCGAAGCCGGACGCCGTGCCGGAAGAGAGCGCGAAAAAAGGCTACCTCCCCGAGAAATGGGTCATCGAGAAGATCGAGGCTGCCGGTTTCAAGCTGGCGGGCAAGTCCGAAGTGAATGCGAACAAGAAAGACACCAAGGATTATCCGGAAGGCGTCTGGACGCTCCCGCCAACCTACCGACTCGGTGACAACGACCGCGCGAAGTACGCGGCCATCGGCGAGAGCGATCGCATGACGCTCAAGTTCGTGAAGGTCGCACCGAAGAAGTGACCCCCATTCGCGCCGGGGCATTCCAGCGGTCGTGGGCTAGTCGCGTCGGCTTCAGGGACCCACCGCCGCAGCGGCGCCGGGCGCGCCGTTGCTGAGGCTCGTTCCGGCGGCGCCGGGCGTCAGCGTCGCGCCCGAGGTCATGACCACCGCTGCGCCGCCTTTGTAGATAGCGTACGAAAAGCCCCCCGCACCACCGCCACCTTGGCCGCCTTTGCTTCCATTGCCGCCTTGGCCGCCGGCTCCTCCAGCGATGCCGTAGCTGAAGTTGGATATGCACGTCGTTCCCTGGGTGCAGCTGGTGACGCAGTACTGCTCGCTGCCTACTGCGCCCGCGGCGCCCGCGCCCCCCGTGCCGCCGGAACCGCCGAGCCCCCCTTTGCCGCCATTTCCAGAGGTCAGCGCGCCTCCGGTGACGGTCACGGTTGCGCCCCACGCGAACAGGCCGATGCTGCTGCCGCCGCCGCTGCCGCCGCCGCCGCCGAATCCTCCCGCGCCGCCGCCGCAACCGGGGAGGCCTTCCGTGCCGCACGTCATCTGACCGGTCGGGCTTGCGACGCAGTTGAAGCCGCAGTTGACGCATCCGGGCGTGCAGGTCGGCGCCTTCGTCGGGGGCGTCCCGTTGTGGCCAGGCGACGGACCGCTGGCTCCCGTTCCGCCCTTCGATGCGACATAGCCGCTGCTCATAAAGGTACCCGCCGTGGCTCCCGGCCCTATCGAACCATCGGGACCATTGGCACCGTCGCTCGCCGGAATGCATCCGCCGGCCTTGCCGGCCATTCCACCGGGAGCACCAGCGGCACCGGCTGTGCCATCGCCGGCATGGACGAGTTGAACGACGACATTCTCCAATCGGAGCGCCGTCGTCGATCCTCGCGCGACGATACCGTAGAGGGACTCGCCGGCTTGCACCGCTGTCTGCGTTTTGCTCTTCACCGTCAAGAGGGCGAGCGTCGCCGAGCCGCCGATCGCGTCGGCGAGAACGGTCGTATTCGAGGTGGCGGGGGCTTGGATCGTGACCGCGGAGCTGCTCTGCGCCGTACAGATGGGCGTCCACGACATGCCGATCACGCCCCACGCCCCCTCGACGCGAACGGCCGCCGCGAGCGTGATCGCCTCGACGTAAGGCTGCGTTGCCGCCGCAACGTAGACGAACGAGCGGCCGAGCGTCGTCGCGCGATTGATACCGGCTTGGATCGACGCGCACGGGTTGGAGCGTGCTCCGCAAGCGCTGGTGGTGTCGCCGCCGGCCACGACGAAGACGCCGCGCATGTCGTCGACGCCGCGACCCGAGCAATCGCCCGGCGAACCGTCGGGACCGGCGTCGTCCGCTTGCCCTCCTCCCGTTCCCGAGGAACCTCCACTGGAAGTGCCCCCCGCGCCTGCGGCCGATCCACCGAATCCGGCAGAACCCGCTGCCGAGCTGCCGCCTGTGCCGAACCCGGCGCGACCGGCGGTCGCATCTTTCGCGCCGCCATCGGTGATGAGCTCGGCGTCTTCGAGGCCGGCGATCACCGAGCATCCCGAGGCGAGCGTGAGGATCGACGCGAACAACGATCGGCGAACCATCAGAAAACTCCTTCGATCGACAGCCCGCCCGCGGAGGGTCCCACGCTCGGGGCCATCCACATCGCAGGTCGGCGCAGAGACGGGCCCGAGCTTGCAGCAGAGCTCGCAACTGCCGGGGCTTCTTTCGACGTGGAACGCGACGTCACGATGAGAACGATGCCCACGCCCACCGCTGCAGCGCCAAGGCCGAAAGCGATCGTCGAAATGGTCGCCGACGACTTTGCCTGCTCCCGAAAATCGACGCCCGGCTGCGTGCACTGCGTTCCCTGGCAGTAGGGTTCGGCATCATTTTTCTGGCTGAAAGTTCGAAGGCCGAAGTAGCCCCCCACGGCCAATCCGACGACGCCCGCGCCTCCAACCAGGAACCCAGCGGTGCGTCTGCCCGAAGCATTCGAACCTTCGGATCGCGCAGCGGGCGCGATGAAGCGATGCGACCCGGTGCCGCCCGGATTGAGGATCACGTCCCACGGGGGAGCGCCCGTCGAGCTGGCCGTGATCGTGTGATGTCCCGGATGAATCGCCAGATCGACGCTCGTTCCCGCCGCTTCGTAATCGTTCACGACGTGACCCCCCTGGGTCGTCGTTCGATTGTCGGAAATGCGAACCGGCGCCGAGGGAAAATCGAGGTGGACCTTCACCACCTGCGCCTTCAGCGCGGCAAGGTCCCGCTCCACCTGGGCGCGCTCGTCGGGGTCGATTTCTTTGCCTCCTCCCGCGAGGTACTTCTCGTACGCTTCGATGGCTTCGCCGTCGCGTTCGACCTTCAGCGCGCAGAGCCCCATGTTCCCCAAAATTTTCCAGCTACCGAGAAGGAGGTAGGCCTTCTTGAACTGCGCGAGAGCATCCTCGTACTTGGCACCATCGGGATCTTTGAGGAGGATGACGCCCGCTTGGAATGCCCGCCTCCCCTCCTCCGCGCGCGGGCCATCCGCCGATCGTGCGTGGGACGAGCAGAGCAAGATCGCGCCGGCCACGGAAAGAACCGTGACTCGCGTAGCGGGACCATTCGCTTTTTTTCGAATCATCGCCATTCAGGCTTTCGCGCGGAGCGTCTTCGGGTTCATCGCGACCGGACATCTTTGCCGGGGTCTCGCCTTGACGCAAGCAGCAAAGATGACCGCCCGTATCGACACCCCGGACCGTGTCCGTAGTTCACCTTGCAGTGAGGTCGAAGAAGGAACGCGTCGGCCGAGGGCTCAGAAGCCGTAGCGCGAGGCGAAGTGGACGGCGCCGCGGTCGATGACGTCCGTGCCCGGACCCGGATCGAAGTCGCCGAGTCCATCGGTCATGCCGCCGATCAAGAATTGTCCGTCGCGGACCACGAGACTTCGCACGGTCGTGTCCATGTTGCCAGCGGAAAGCGTGAAGATCGATGTGCCGTCCGCCGTCAACTCGAACAGCGCGAGCCCCTGGGCGTTCTTGCCGGCCCCGAGAACTCCGGTGGGCGACGCCGCCACCCCTGCGATGGGCGCGTCGCCGAACACCTGCACCCATCGGAAAGCGCCGTCGAGGCCGAGCTTCAGGATGAAACCGCTGGTGATGAAGGTCTCGTCATCCGAAAACCCGGGAACGCGTTCGACCTTGGCAGGGCCCGGATCGAAGTCGACGACGTCGGTGAAGCTGCCGCCGACATAGACCGAATTGTCGGCTCCGATGGCAAGCGAAGCCGCTTCGGACGTGCCATGAATGCGCCACGCGCCACGGTAGTCGCCGGTCGGACCGAAGCTCGCGATGTCGAGGCGAAGATCGGTCGACCCATCGGTGTCCATCGGGTCGACCGAGCAAGCCGACCCTTCGCGCGCGGCCACCCACACGGCTCCATCGGAGCGGAGCGCGAGGCCTGAAACGCCTTCACCCTGGCACTTCGCTCCGCCCAGGGCTCGCCCCCAGGCGAGCTCGCCTCCTGACGTGAGCTTCACGAGAAACCCCGCCCCGTAAGCGGAGGCCGACAACGTGGCCGAACCGGGATCGAGATCGATGGTGCCGCTGAATCCACCGCCGAGGTAGACCGATCCATCCTCGGCGATCCCGAGGGCCATTCCCTGCGCGCCTTCGCCGTCGCCCTGCGCGAAAGTCTTCGCCCAAACGAACGATCCGTCGGCGGCGAGCTTGAGGAGAAACGCCTCGAAGATGCCGGCGCCGCTCGTGTGAACGTCGACTCCTGGGCCGGGATCGAAATCGACGGCACCTTCGTAGTGCCCCGTCGCGTAAATCGATCCGTCGGGTGCCACTGCGACCGCCAAGACCAGGTCCTCGCCCTCGGCGCCGAGTGTTCGCGTCCACGCATAGCTGCCGTCGGCATGAAGCTTGGTGATGAACGCGTCCTGGCTTCCCGGAACGGGCACTCGGACATCGAGCCCGCTGGTCGGATCGAAGTCGCCGGAACGACCGAAGTCGCCCCCCACGACATACGAACCGTCGGGCGCGAAGGCGACGCTGGCGCCGAAGATCGGATGACCTCCGAGCGCCGCCGTTCCGCGGTACTTGGGCCAGCAGCTTGGGGCCGCGCCGCCGATGGGCGTCTCGCAATCCGGGCTGGTCGCGTCGCAATTCGCAAAGCCGGCTTGGCAGATGGGCACTCCGCATCCGGTGCTGATGCAGGTCGGCGTGGCATTCGCGACCGCGCACTGGTGGTTGCCGCATAGGCCGCAATGGTCGGCCTGATCGAGGCGCGTTTCGCAGCCGACATCGGCCGTGCAGTCACCCCATCCCACTTGGCAGCGCGCCACTTTGCAGGTCCCCTGCTCGCAAGCGGCAATCGTGTTGGGCACCTCCCCGCAGGCCTGGTTACACCGGCCACAATTGTGGACGTCGGTCTGGAAATCGAAGCAAGTTCGTCCGCAAACGTCGTGTCGATCGGGCGTGCAATCGGCGATGCACATGTACGTGCCGTTGCTTCGCATGCACGACGAATATTGGCCGGAGCATGTGATCTGACAGCCCCCGCAATGCGAGGGCTGGCTCAAGTCGGTTTCGCATCCGTCTTCGGGGCGCGACGTGCAATGGGCGAACCCTTCGACGCACCCGCCTGGATAGACATAACATTCTCCGTTGCGGCATGGGACGGGCACGTCGGGCCGCACGTGGGGCAGATGGCTGCATACGCTGCATGCCGGGTCGATCGATCCATCGCTCGCGTCGGCCGCGCCTTCCACCCTGACGTCCGCCGCTCCCGCCGTAGCGTCGGCACGGCGGTCGGCCGGCGCATCGACGGCCACGGCTCGGTCGCCGCGCCCCGCATCCATCCTCGACCCAGCGCCCGCGTCGTCGCCGCCGAAAACGCCCCCATCCAGGGTCGCCCCGCCGCACGACGAGGCCAACGCGAGGAGACCTGTCCCCCATACCGGCCATGCCCGCCGCGGAACACCGTGTCGTTTCATCGCCGCATCGCGATAACTCATAAGTCGTACCGGCGAACGGCAAGGGTTCACCTTTCGGATCCATCCAGCTTGGCCCGAGCCTGGAATCGCTCCGGGGCTTCGCCCGATGACGAATACTCTTGCTTCGCAGGCGACGCAAGAGTTGCTGCGGACGCGACGTGGGAAGACCCGTGCAGTGTTCGACTCGAAAGCATTGCTCGTAGCTGGAATCTTGTTCGATTGAGGTTGGACGCATTGCCGACGATGAAGCCACTCGAGCTCCCCCTGCCGAATGGCGAGCAGGGGCTTGGCCGATCACATTGATGGTCCGCAGACTGGCGAACTAGCGCTAGTCCATCGGCCACGGCACGGCCGTGGTGCTCGGGGGCAGTGAGGGCGGCTCCTCCGGCTCTGCGCGATGCCCCTCTTCCTCCGCCACCGGTCGCCACCAGGGCTCGACGTCGCCGGCGCGCGAAGGCTCTACCGGCTCGCCTATGCGAGGCATCACGAGGTGCACTCCCTGCGCGGGGGCAAGCGCGACGAGCGTTTCGGCCGGCTCGTCCCAGGCATGCATCGCGAGATTGAAGGTGCCCCAGTGCACGGGCAAAAAGTGGGCGCCCCCGAGGAGCGCGAATGCCTTGAGGGCGTTCTCGGGCCCGAGATGGATGTCGCCCCACGCGGGATGAAACGCGCCGACTTCGAGCATGACGAGATCGAACGGGCCGAGGCGCTCGTTGATCTGCGTGTACTCCGGCGTGAGTCCGGTGTCGCCGCTGAAAAAAACGGAGCACCGCTCTCTGCGCAAGACCAACGAGGACCAAAGCGTTGCGTTGCGACCACCGAGGGAGCGACCCGAAAAGTGTTGCGACGGGGCCGCGGTGATCGACAGGCCCTTCTCGGGAAGCTCGGCGGTCTCCCACCAATCGAGCTCGGTAATGTGCGCAGCGGGCACGCCCCACGCCTCGAGATGGGCTCCCACACCGAGCGACGTGAAGAACGGGACGCCAAGCCGGGCTAGCTCGAGAATCGTCCCGTAGTCGAGGTGATCGTAGTGGTCGTGCGAGATCACGACCGCGTCGATCGGGGGAAGCGCCGCGATCGACACGGGGACGGGCTGAAAGCGCTTCGGCCCTGCGAAGGTGACCGGCGATGCTCGCTCGCCCCACACCGGATCGGTGAGAACCCGCACCCCGTCCATCTCGAGGAGGACCGTCGAATGTCCCAGCCACGTCGCGCGAAGCGACGTCTCTTGCGGTCGCGACCAGCTCGTCAGTGGATTCCGTGAGGGGAGAGGACCCGGCGGCGTGCGGCGCTGGCCACCGCAAAGAAATTCCGAAATCGTCGGAGCGACGGTCCCCTTCTTCAATCCTGGAGCGACCTCCGACGTATTGCGGAACGCGCCGTCCAGGTATCGAGGAGACGCTTTCATGCGCTCGAGCCGGAGGCCCGCCGCGCGCCCACCAAGGGAGTGAATCATGCAGCGAGGATACTACCGCTGTGCGAGCAGTCGAACCGCGAACCGACGACGAGCTCCCCTACCCTGCTTTGGTCGGGTGCTGTTCCGGCTCCGCCCCAGACGCGGGTCGCCGCACCCTTCGGTCCCTTCCCGCGAGCGAGCGAGCCGAGCTCGCGCAAGCGCTGCTGGAGAGCCTTCATCAGGAAGGCGAAGCAGATGCCGAGGCCGCCTGGCTTACGGAGCTCGATCGTCGCGCGCAAGCTGTCGCCGAAGGGACCGTCCCACTCGTCGATTGGGAAGATGCCCGGAGGCGAATCCATTTCCCGGGCGACACCTTCACCTGGCTTGGGTGATCTTCCGAAGCAAGAGGTCGCAGTCTTGGCGCGTTGTTGGCTTCGCGCATCCGATCCTGACCCGGCCGCCCACCAGGGTGATGAGGGCGATCGTCCCTTCTTCGCAGGACGCGTTGATACCGTGATAGGTTCGGAGTTCGCCGCCGATGTTGAGGCTTGACTCGCCTCCAAGTTGCTCCGTGCTGCAGCCATGACTGCGTGCGCTCGCTTCGAAGGCCGGTAGAAGGTCGTCGCGCTCGACGTGCTCCACTTGGTAGACGAGCCACGATGCATTCTCCACGCCGCCGAAAGGGGGACGACTCGGCCGCGGATTCGCAGTGGCGCAGCTCGCGAGCATGATCGACAGGAACTTCTTCATATCGGCAAAATATCCGAACGAACCTTCGCAGCAAACCTCGCGCGTCAGAGGAGCACGAACGGGATGTTGCTGACGGAGGGTGGATGCCGGCGGTGGGTCGGGCAGCGCCGGTGCGGCGACCGGCAGTGGCGGCGATGGGCTCGACCGGCACGAGCAGTACTAGCGGAGGAGCGGGCGGCGCGAGCGTTGGAGGCGCGATGGGCGTGATGGGCGATGCGAAACGAGCGGCGGAGGGAGACGAAGGTGGATGCTCCTTGTGTTCGAGCCGCCGGAGACCCAATTCCGCCGCGATGGTGTTCGCTGCGATACTGGCCGGAGCGCACCATATTCCTCCCGCCGGACCGCAATGGCGTCGCGGGCTCGTGGCGCTCGAGCCGCACCCGCTCTCGTACGACCAATATCTGTGAGCCTCGAAGGACGGCTTTCACCCTGCACGCCGCCACGCGCGCCGGGGCCCTCGACGACGCGGGACGCGACCCGCCATAGCCCCTTTGGGGCGCGCCCGAAGACTTCCGTACGTCATCTAGCTGCCAGCGTCAGCTCATGCCGCTCAACACCCGCGCTCGGCCCCCGACCGCTTTGTTGCTATCTCGCCTCGCCACCGTGATCGTGCTCGAAGGTGCGCCTTGTCGGTAACCGTTAGCTTCGGCCGAGTCTACGGCTTCGAAGCGGATGGCGAACGTGCCGCGGGGGAACCCTTTCGATGTCGCCGCACGAGCCACAAAACGAGCCCCACCATAGCAATCGAAACGATGATCCACTCTTCGAAGCGACGCGCGCGCGCGAGCGCCAGTGCGATGGCCCCTCCGAACGCGTAGCCGAGCGCCGACACGATAACAGCCCAAATCAGGGCTCCGAGGGCATTCAGCGGAACGAACGTCCGCGGCTGGACCCCGGCCCAGCCGATCGTGAACGGCGTCACCGTGCGAAGACCGTACAAGAAGCGAAAGCCGAGCATCACCGGTACAGCGTGTCGCTCGAGCAGCATGCGCGCGCGCTCGATTTTGGGCCGCCAAGCCTCTCGATGGCGGAGCACGCGCGGCGCATATCGCCGCCCGAGCACGTACGCGAGTTGATCGCCGAACAGACTGCCGACGAACGCGCAAACCATGACCCATGTCAGCGAGAGATGGCCCTCGTGCGCTGCGTAGCCGGCGATGACGACGACGGTCTCCCCCTCGAAGAAAGTGCCGACCAGAACGATCAGGTAACCATATCGGGCGATCAGCTCGGCCAACATTTTTCCGACGCTTCAATTCGAACAACGGCTTCTCGTTCCATGTGGTCGACCATCGGCGCATGGTAGCCGATATGCCAGTCCAGACGGAGCCGACCTGATGCTCGAGCCGCCCGGGATCCCAGCTGACGTCGCCGGATTGCGGCGCCGCAGGAGTGATCATACTTAATGGATCTCCGCATCGTCGGAGACGGTTTGGACCGTCGGCGCTGTCCGTGTAAGATGAGCCATTGGGGGATCTTATGAATACACGCGCTGATGGGTGGGTGGGTGGGTTGTGCATCGTGCTCGGTGGCTTGGTCATCGACGTGGCTTGTGGCTCGAGCAGCAACGGCGGTGGGGGTGGCGGCGGTTCGGGCGCCTGCGCAGACCTGGTGACCGCGGTCTGCGGCAAGTACAACGAATGTAGCCCGACTTTGATCAAGACCCTGTACGGCGATGTCGCGACGTGCGTCAGTCGCTTGAACCTGAGCTGCGCGTCGTTCGACCAGTGGCCCGGCACCAGCTGGACAGCTGAAAAGATGGAGGCTTGCGCGCAAACCATCAGCGGCGCTGGTTGCGAGAACGGGCTCCTCGGAGCGTTCGCGACCGACGCGTGCCAGACGACGCCGGGCTCTCTCCCCAACGGCTCGCCCTGCGGGGACAGTTCGCAGTGCGCGGGCGGTCGCTGCGACAAGAGCACCCCGAGCGACGGCGGCTTCTCCACGCAGAACACTTGCGGCGTCTGCGAGACGGGCACGAACCTGAGCTGCGGCGA
>Ga0137374_10009031_pt1 | contig 11789 bp, 9 predicted proteins | sample SagtaG_20_FD_104811 | JGI IMG/M metagenome (GOLD analysis project Ga0137374, IMG submission 104811) | Vadose zone soil microbial communities from Sagehorn Ranch, Mendocino, California, USA - Sage1_R_100_16 metaG | ecosystem: Environmental > Terrestrial > Soil > Vadose zone | place: USA...
AGAGCGCAATCATTCGGAAGGGCGTGTGAAACTCGATCGTCCAGCCGAAGGACTGCTTGTTGATCACGTAGATCAGGATCCACGACAGCGCGTAACCCATGGCGATTCCGATCAGCGTCGAGACGAGACCGAGGATCGAGGACTCGATCACGATCATCGTTCGGACTTCGCCAAGGGTCATGCCGACGACGCGCAGCATCGCGAGCTCGCGCGTTCGCTCGAGAATCAGCGCGGTCAGCGTGTTGATGATGCCGAGCACGGCGACGACGATGGCGATTGCCAGGAGCGCGTAGGTGATCATGAAGGTCTGATCGAAAATGCGCATGACCGCGGTGCGAATCTCGCGATTGGTGATCGCGAAGGCGTGATACTTCGGTCCGAACATCGTCTCCAGGCGCGCTCGCGCCTGTTCTGCGTTCACTCCCGGCTGGAGGTAGATCACCACCGTGTTGATTGCGTCGTCGCGAAATGCGCGAACGTAAAGAGCGCGATCCATGACCACCACGCCGCGGTCGTTCGAATAATCACGATAGATTCCTGTGATCGGAAACCGCATAACATTTTGCGCGGTTGGAAGGACCACGCTGTCGCCGGCATGCAAACCGAACTTCAGCGAGAAGCTCTCCGAGACCAGAACGCCGTTGCGACGGATCGCATCGTCGAGTGCTTGCGCCGATGAGCGCGGCGAGATCATCGGCAGGTCGCCGAAGCGGCGGGCGACGTCGAGATCTCCGCTGCCGACGGCAATCAAGGAATCGCGGTAGACGACGTCTCTGCCGCGAATGCGATCGATGGCGGCGATGAACGGCACGCGCCGCAGTTCCTCGCCGATCTGCGGCGGGAAGAGGGCCGCGTCGGCGTTCGAAAGCATCTTCGCCGGCCGCAGCCACAGATCGGAGCTCACCGTCTGGTTGACCCAGACACGCACGGTCTCGCGAAAGCTGCCGACCATCAGCGCAACGGCAATCATCATCCCGGTTGCCACCGCCAGCGCCGCAGTGGCGACGGCGGTTCGGCGCAGCGACGCGCGAATGGATGCCGATGCGAGCTGGCCGATCGTGCCGTACACCGCGCGCAGGGGACGCGCGAGCGACGAAGCAGCGATTGTCAGGATCGACGGCGACAGCAAAGAAAACGCGATGACCACGAGAAGAACGGCGACGTATCCGCCGAACGCGATCCCTTCGTACGGCGGGAGTGCCGAGATTCCCGCTGCCGCCGCGAAGCAGACGATCGCCGCGAGGATGAATCCGCGACGGCGGACGTGCCGCACACTCTGTTGCAAACCGGCCTGAATCAGCAGATTCGGCGGAACATGCGCCGCTTCGATCGACGGCTGAATCGCCGAGACGAGCGACAGCAGCATGCCGATCACCGCGCCGGCAGCAACGATGGCCGGTGTCAACGCGATCGACTCCGGCTGCGAGACGACGTACAGCTCATTGACGGTGCGGCTGATGGTGCGCAGGATCGCGTACGCCAGCGTGTTTCCGAGCAGAATGCCGGCAATCGAACCGATTGCACCGAACAACAGTCCTTCGCTGACGAAGGCGATGAATATCTGCGCCGGCGATGCACCGAGAGTTTTGAGAACTCCCACATCTTTTCGCCGCCGCAGAATCGAGATCAGCACTGTGTTGTAGACGAGGAACATTCCGACCAGCAGCGCCACGCCGGCGAGCGCGAAGAGATTGACTCGAAACGCGCGCAGCATCTTCTCCACGCGCTCGTTGCGCCGCGACGGCCGCTCGAGCCGCGCGCCCGCTGGAATGACGCGCTGGATCTGTGCGATCAACCGCTCGTCGGGAACGAGCAGGTCGATTCGTGTCAGACGGCCGAGCATTCCGAATCGCTTCTGCGCCGTGGCGATGTCCGCGATGCCGATGCTTCCGTTGAACGCGGTTGCCGGGCCGCGCGCCTCGAGGATCCCTCGCACGATCATCGTCGTCTGATGACCGAGAACATTGAGCGCGATCGGGGAGCCGAGGCGAAGGCCGTGATCGCGAGCGAAGGTTGCCGGGAGAATGATCGAATCGTCTTTGAATAGCTCGACGTACACGGCCGCCGAGGGCGGCGGCCCTACAGTGAGGATCTCGGCATAACGGTAGTCGCGGAAGTGAATGTCGCTCAGCAGATCGACTGCGAGAAGTCGGATCGGGATTTGTTGCGGTTCAACGACGCCGTCGATGTCGATCACCGGCGCGAATCGCACGCCGCCGCGCCAGAACGGCTGCAGCTTCAGCAGCAGCGTCTCGTCGAGGCCGGAGTCGGAGGCGATTTGATAATTCGCGCGGCCGGAAACCGCGTCGACCGATTCGCGGAACGCGCGCAGGGCGCTCTGATTCGCCAGCGCGATGGCCACGACTACCGCCACGCCGACGGCGATTCCGAAAATCGTGAGCAGCGTTCGTAGCGTCTCGCGCACGATCGGCCGCAGCACCAGCGCGCGGAGCACCATCATCGGCTCACCCGCCCGTCTGCGATGTGGATGATGCTCTCGCCGCGCATTGCCGCGCGATCGGAATGCGTTGCCAGGACGATCGTCGGTCTTTCGTCCCGGTGAATGGTCGCGATCAGGTCGAGGACCATCTCGCCGTTTTTCGAATCGAGATTTCCCGTCGGCTCATCCGCGAGCAGAAGGGGAGGGTGATGGATCATCGCCCGGCCGATGGCCACGCGCTGCATTTCGCCCCCGGAGAGTTCGTTCGGAAAATGTTTCGCTCGCTGCGGCAGCCCAATGCGTTGGAGCATTTCCTGCACTCGCTGTTCGATGTCCCCGCGCGACACACGCGCGAGAGAGAGCGGGAACGAGATGTTTTCGAAGACGTTCAGCGTCGGAATGAGATTGAAAAATTGGAAGACGTAGCCGATCGAAGCGCGGCGCAACATTGTCAGGCGCCACTCGTCCATCGCTGAGGTCTCGTGATCGCCGAGGTGAATGCGGCCGCGCGTGGGACGATCGACGGCGCCGATCAGATTGAGCAGCGTCGACTTTCCGCTGCCGGATGCACCCATCAGTACGGTGAATTGTCCCGTGGGAATGTCGAGCGAGACATCGTCGAGGACCTGCACCGGCGCGGCTTCGTCGCTGCCGGCGTAGATATGCGTTACGTGCTCGAGTCGAACGTGCATCGCGCCGGGGATTGTAACGGCGGGAAGTGATAGGCTCACCCGGCCAGGAGGCAAATCCAGGAGGCAAATCATGGACGAGTCAACAGAAAAAGGCTCCCCAACCGCGGACGACTCTGAGGCCTCTCGTTTCGCCCGCGCGAAGGATCTCGCCGGCGAGAAGTACTCCGCCGCGTCCGATGCGGTGAAGAATCAATACAACCGCGTTCGCGAGCGGGTCGACGATATCGACTTCGGCGAGATCACCGATCAGGTGCGCAGCTACGTCCGTTCCAATCCCGGCAAAGCGCTGCTGATCTCCATCGGTGCCGGATTTCTCATCGGCCTGCTGCTGCGCAGGAGCGACGAGGACCAAGAATAGAGAGGACCGTCATGGCTACCCGCGAGGAACATGAAGATCACGAGCGCGCCGCCGCCGGAATGGATTACGATTCTCCGGTGAGCGAGAAGGCATCGCAGCTCGGCAGCAAATTGGCCGAGGGAGGTCCCGAGGCGCTGTTCGAAGAAATCGAAAACCTGCTGCCGGAATCGTGGCGCGACCATATCCGCCAATTCCCCGTCGCCGCCCTCCTCCTCGGATTCGGCGTCGGCGTTTGGCTGGGCATGAAAAAAGGCAATGAGGTGATCGCCGCAGGCACGACGATGGCCAGCGCCGCGGCCATGGCCAACGTGAGCAAGGCGATGGAGCGCTTCGGCGGCTCCGACTCCTAGGCACTGACCAGTTGCGTCGAGGCGCCCTCATCCGCACAATACTGGTGGATGGAGACGCAGCCGCTCCCGCTGGCGCTGCCAATCGACGGTCATCATCATCTCGCCTCGCTCGCAGCCGAGGTGCATCGAACGTATTTTTTCAAGTATCCGCAATTGAGCGTTCGATGGGGACAGCAGATCCAGCGGAGGTCGCGTCGCAGCATCCGGCTCGGATCCTACAACCACACTACGAACGAGATTCGCATTCATCCATCTCTAAATGCACCTAATATTCCAGCATTCTTTATACAGTCGATAATTCATCACGAATACCTGCACCACGTGTTGGGACCGACTCACAATCGCCGCTTCCATTCGCACGAGCGGAAGTTTCATTATTACCGCGAATCGAAAGAATGGATCCGCCGCCACCTCTTGCTGCTGCTCGGACGGAGAGCAGCGCGGCGTATGGCCGCGGCCCGGAGTGCCCCGCCGCAGTTGCTGTTGTTTTAGGCGCCGGTATGTGGAGTCGGGCTTCAGCCCGACCGGACGGGCTGAAGCCCGTCCCCACATCCTACGCGCCCATCGGAAAGGTCAGACTGTAGATGAAGCGGCCCCTCGCGACGTCGAGGACGATCGACGATCGCTCGCTGGAGTTCGTCAACGCTGAATTCAACTCGTCGACATTGCGCACCTGATTGCCGTTCACGCCGACGATGGAGTCGCCCTGCGCCAGCCCGATGTTTGCGCTGCGCGAGCCGCTGGCGACTTCATCGATGACCACACCGCGCGAATTGGCGACGCGAAGGCCGGCGATTTCCCACAGAATTCGCAGCCCGAGATCGCGAGGTGGGTCGACAGGCCGGATGCTGATCGTGTGCGCAGTCCCGTTCCGCGTGACGGTGAGCTGCACGGCCTGACCGCTCGGAATCATCGCTGTGAACGTCGAGAACGCTTCTCGGGAGTCGACCGCCTTGCCGCCGACGGCGGTGATGACATCGCCGGGGCGCAGCCCGGCCGACTGTGCAGGCGATCCGCTGAAAACGCGCGACACGAGTGCGCCGCGTGTGGCGCGGATGCCGACGCGTTTCGCCTCTTCCGGGGTGATCGTCGCCGTCACCGCTCCGATCCAGGCGCTGTGCACCTGCCCATAGCGCAGCAGGTCCTGAATCACTTTCCTGGCCCGATCGACCGGAATCGCAAAGCCGATTCCCTGGGCGTTGCCGAGGATCGCCGTGTTGATGCCGACCACTCTTCCTTCGATGTTCACCAACGGACCGCCGGAATTGCCCGGATTGATCGAGGCGTCGGTCTGGATGAAGTCCGTGAACGTGCGCCCCTGTTCTTTCGACGGCACCGAGCGGCCGAGCGCGGAAACGACGCCGGTGGTCACCGTGCCGCTGAGGCCGAACGGATTTCCGACGGCGACGACGGTTTCGCCGATCATCAAATCGGATGACGCACCGATCGGCGCTGCGGCGAGATTCTTTGCGTCGACGCGCAGCACCGCGAGATCGCTGTCGGGATCGACGCCGATCAGTCGCGCGCGCAGTTCCGTCCCGTCGTTGAACATGACGGTCACGCGCGACGCTCCCTCGACCACGTGACTGTTCGTGACGATGATGCCGTCGCCCGACCAGACGAATCCCGAGCCAAGCGACGTGTAGCTCTGATTGCCGCCGCCGAAGATTCCGAACGGATCGAAGAAGGGATCGATCTCGCGGCGACGGATCGTGGCCTCCGTTTGAATGTTCACCACCGATGGGAGGACGTTGTGCGCCACGATCACGACGGGCGTGCGCCGCGCCGCGCCGACGTTCGCGGGAATCGGAGCGCCGGACTGGCCGGGCTGACGCGAATCGACGGTCTGTGACTCGGCGATCGGCTTACATGCGAGAAACAAAAGCAAAGCGATTCGGAAGTACTTCATAGCCGAATGTTACCGGTTGCCGGTTTCCAGTTGCCGGTGAGGTCCGCCACCGGTGTCATCCTGAGCGCAGCGAAGGATCTCAAGCGATGTAGCCCGAGATCCTTCGCCGTCTTCGCGGCTCAGGATGACACAACGTGCGGAATCGACGCCGACCCGCGCGAGACCTAGCAACCGGCAACTGGCAACTCACGTACACTCGCCAAATCCGATGCGGTTGAAACTCATCTACAACCCTGCCGCGGGCCGCGGCCGTGTGAAGCACCGCATCGGCGACGTCGAGGCGCTTCTTCGCCATCTTGGCGCCGAGGTGGAAGCATACGCGAGTCGCAGTCCGGAAGATTTGACGCGCGAAGCGGCGGAGAGTTCGCGTGCGCCGTTCGATCGCGTCGTGATCTGCGGCGGTGACGGCTCGCTCAATCTCGCGCTGCGCCGGTTCGACCTGACCGGCGGCACCCTCGCGCTGATTCCGCTCGGCTCCGGCGACGACTTCGCGCGCGTCAACGGAATCCCGCGCGACGTGAAGGGCGCGTGCGAGCTCGCCGTTCGCGGCAGCGTGCGCGAGGTGGACATCGCGACAGCAAACGATCTCCGCTACGCCGGCGTCGCAGGTCTCGGATTCGACTCGGAAGTTGCTCGGTACGCGAACGAGCGGGTGAGGCACATTCAGGGCTCGGCGGTGTACCTCTACGCGATCCTGCGCGTGCTCCCCAACTTCCGCCCACGCCGCGTGCGCATCGACGGCCGTGATGAGGAGATCATGTTCGCCGTGTTTGGCAATTCGCCGCAGTATGGCGGCGGGATCAAGATCGCGCCGGCCGCTGTGCTCGACGACAGGTTGCTGGACGCATGCATCGTCCATCGCACGTCGCGGATGCAGCTCCTGATCACGCTGCCTCTCGCATACAACGGAACCCATGTTCGAAAGTCATTCGTGGAGACGCGACGCGCCGGCGAGTTCCGTGTCGAATCCGAATTGCCGATGGAGATTTACGCCGACGGCGAGCCGCTGACGATGACGCCGGTGCGGTTTGGGATCGCGAGCGAGCGACTGCGGATCTGTGTAGGACCGGCTTCAGCCGGTCGGCCGGCTAAAGCCGGACCGCACACTAGTCGATGAGTGTGATGCCGCCGCGCTCCTGTTTCGTCGGCACGCTTGCGGTTGCCCCGGCATCGACGCCGCGGGAGAGGAACAGATCGGTGTCCGCCTTACCGTCAGCAGTGAATCCGATGACGAGATACCGCGAGGGCTGCGGCAGGTACTTGTACTGATTTCCCCACGGGTCCGTCAGCATCGATGGTGAGACGTAAAACGGCACGAGGTCCTGCAGCCGGGCCGGCAGATGACCGTTGACTCCGTTGTACTGCTCGATGGCCTGACCGAGCGAATGGATGCGTTCGATGGAGATGGCCTTGATCGTCTCCACTGGCGCCGAGCCGCGCGGCGTCGCGATTGGACGCACGGAGTTGAGCGGATTCTTGAACGACGTGACGATCGACGCGATGGCCAGCACGGCGAGGAAGAGCACGAGCGGCAGCGGAACGGGGGTCTCCGCTACCTCCAACTCGTCGACCGGCGCCGCCCCGGCGGATCGAGTCGGGGCGGCCGTGCGAACCTCTTCGATGAGATCGCGCGTGAGCAGCTCGTAGAGAGCTTTGCTGGTGTCAAATTCGGAGACGCGGCTCATTTCGACGATGTCGCTGACAGTGCGCTTGCCGTCGAGCAGGTCGTAAACCTGTTTTTCTTCCTCGGAGATGCGGATCCTGTCCGTGCCACCCGCAGTTTTCTTTCGCCTCGCTTGCGGAGCACCGGCGTCGAAATCGACTTCATCGACGTCATCGCCGCCGACGACGACGATCTCCGCGCCCGTCCCTTTCCTGCGAAAGATCATGGTCGCGGAGCGGATGCGCTTCTCGATGATCGGCCATTCGTCGATCATGCGCGCGCCTTCCATCAGGATCGACTCGGCGCTGATCGGCGCGACGTTGTCGCGGTCGTACTCGATCGTTGTCTCCTGTGAAAAGTGGTAATCGCCGTCTTTCCACCGGAAGACTCGATAGACGATCTGCAGGATCTGAAGCTGCAACGCCTGCTTGAGCGACTCCTGGGAAATGATCTGGTAGTGCGTGAGGATGAACCCCAGCCGCTGCAGGGTCTCCTTCTGGATCTCCAGCGCGCGCGCGAGCTGCTCCTGCGTAAGCATGCCGCTCTTGATGAGCACGTGGCCGAGGCGCGTCTCGATTCGATGGCTCGCCGAATCGGCGCCGACGACTTTTCCATCGAGGAACGTCACGGTGACGTTGTCGTCTTTCCCGCGAAGGGTCAGGACGCCGGTCTTCCGCTGCAGGCCGATCAGTTGAAAAATATCGGCGAGGCTGAAGTCGTGAAGAGTTCCTTCGAGAGCCATACGCTAGAGCGCCGCCCTTCGACGATAAACCGGAACCGTCATCAAGAACCAGGTGATTACGGCGATGACGATCGCCAGGCCGCGCACAATCATTTTCGCGAATTCGCCCGGCGCGAGTACAGGAGCGAGCCGCCCGACGAGAACGGCCAGGCTGACGGCTGCCAGAAAAATGAAGAGTCCAAGGAGGCCGATGAGCGTTCGCCCCTCGAGGAGTTGAGCCGATCCCGGTAAGAACGTCCCGATGACTTTGTTCCGTCGCAGCATCCCGCTTTGATGCTGCCCGACTTCGTCGAGCTTCATTCGCTTCGTGGCCACCGAGACGCCATCGCGTTTCAGGTAGATGTGAATGCACTGCGTGCAGTACGTTGCGCTCTCGCGACCGGATTTGCAGCGCGGGCAGAACGTGCGGCCGCATTTGATGCACGAGCCGGCGAAACCGTGCCGCCGCCGTTTGAAGAAAATCAGCGGAGCGAGAAGGGCCGCGAGCACGCCGGCGAGCGTGATTGGATTGCGCGCGCTGACCATCGGATCGAATGAGGAATAGTTGCCGAACAGCGTCTTGGCCGTGCCGCTCTTGGCAATCCGCGAAGAGACGTCCCACGCGTCCTCGACCGGCGGCCGGTACATGACGATCTTTTGCGAAGGCGGATTGGCCATGATGCGCTCGATCAGCCGCGAATCGATGCGCTTGGCCTGATCGAGTCGCTTCGCCTGCTCGTTGAATTTGTACGCTTCGCCGCTGGCGATCGAGTGATTGTAAAACGCGATTGCCAGATGCGGATCGAGCTCCTCGGCGCGCTGGTATTCGTTGATCGCCGCACCGAGATCGTTATCCAGGAAGTTCAGATTGCCGAGGTTCACGTGCGCGCCGGCGTTGTCGTGTAATTCCCAGGAGCGCCGGTAATGAGCCGCAGCTTCAGGCTCGTTGCCTTCCTGCAATAGAAGATTCCCCAGAAGCAGATGAAGGACCGCGCTGTTGGGGACGAGATTCACCACGTCCTGCAGACGATGCAGCGCCTCGGGATAGTAGCTTTGCTCCTGACTGGCGATCGCAGACAGCACGATCGGACCGTCGACGCCCGCAATCCAGTGTGCGTTCAGGTCGAGAGCAATCGGCGCTGCGGCGATCGCCAGCGCGAGGGTCATGATCAGAATTCTTTCGATGATTCCGGCGTAGCCGAAAAAGATCACCAACCAGTAGAAGAGCAGCCACATGGGGCCGAGCCAGAGGAAAAGAGGGAGAAACAGCAGAGCGAACGCGAGGACAGTCACCGCTCCGCCGCGGGTCCAGTGGCTGAGGATCTCTCGAAAATCGTGCGCCATCGAGCGGCCGTAGCGAATGAACAGCGCGATTCCGAAGACGATCGACGTCAGCGCCAGAGCGGCGATCCCGACGATGAGAAAGTCGGAGCGGCTCAGCAGCTGCGCACGATATCTTTTGAAGACATTGCCGAATCCGCGGAGGGCCATCGGCACCGCTTTCGCCCAATTTTGTTGTTCGGAAGCCGCGTCGGCTTTGCTGAATGCGACGGCCGGATCATTCGGGTCGAGCTGATCGGCGACCTTGCTTGCCCAATCAGCCGCGAGCCGGTTGCCGCGCTTCGTCGATTGTCGTGCCAGTCCTGCTGCTGATTCGGCGTACACGGGAAAGCTTTTGATGCCGTACGACTTGCCGAGATCGATCAGTTGGTTGGCGTTTCTGGTCGCGTTCTCGACGTCTCCGCCGTCAATCGCCGAGGTCGCCTGCGGCCACACGTCTCGCGGCGCAATCTGCTCCGCGCGTGCCCCGACTGACCCCAGGCACACCCACGCGAGGACAGTAAGAACCAGCCGGCGTTTCATCTATAGGCTTTTGGTCCGTTGGACGAATGCGAGCTTTAATTCTCCCAGATGTGTGGTCAGAAAGTCTTCTTCTTCCGGCGTGAGATTGCCGGCCGTCTTTTCCTGAAGCATCGTGAGGATCTCGATCATTTGCCGAGCTGCGCCGGCATCGACCGCCGGCTTCGGCTGATAGGGGTTTCGCAGCATGCCCAGCGACATGTAGGCCTGCGCGATGAGCGGCTCGACAAAATCGGAAAACGCCGTGCCGGGGTTTTGCGCTTTATCGGCCAGCGTGCGCCGGCGTTCGCCCGCCGGCGGAGGGCCCTCCACACGCGCGCGCCGCTCTTCCTGTTGCGGCTTCGCTGTGCTCTTTTCGGGCGCCGGCGGCGGCGTTGCAGGCTTCGCAATCGATGGCTCTACCGGATTGATGTCTTTCCGGAACTCCTCGCGAATCTCTCCCTCGGGAGTGAAAATCCGCTTGTCGGTGACTTTGATCTGCTCTTTCTGGGGACTTTTTTCCTTCGCCAAACGCGATCTCCATTGTGCCGTCATGCTGAGCCGCCCATTCGACTCGCTGCGCTCGCTCAGGGCAGGCTCCGACGGCGAAGCATCTCAATCTGCGCGACTTGAGATCCTTCGCTCCGCTCAGGATGACGTCAAATTTTGATCCTATCACGAGCGGCCGAGCGTCTTTCGAAGGAACTTGTCGATCCGCGCCCGCGCGTCCTCGGCCGCCGTTTTGACGTAACCGGCCTTGTTGTTCGGATTCATGAAAGCGTGGCCGGCGCCCTCATAGATTTTGATGTCGTTCGGCTTTGCATCCTTTTTCAGCGCCGCTTTGAACGCGCGCACGTCCGCCGGCGGAATCCCGCGATCCTCCGCGCCGAAGTTGCCCAGGATCGGCGAGTGGATCTTGGCGATCGAGGCAGGATCGGTGACCAGATGTCCGTAATTGATCACTGTCGCCGCGATTCTGGGCTCTGCCAGTGCGAGCTCGAGCGCGTATCCGCCGCCCATGCACCACCCGATGACGCCGATTCGCTTTTCATCGACGTCCTTGCACGTGGCCAGATAGAGGAAGGCCGCTTTGAGATCGGCGATCGCGCGATCCTGCGGCATTCCTCGCATGAGCTCATGAGCTTCGTCGGGCGTCGTCGCGATTTTTCCGCGATAAAGATCGGGAGCGAGCGCAACGTATCCCTCTTTCGCGTAGCGTTCGGCTTGATCGCGAATCCAGTCGTTCAGTCCCCACCATTCCTGAATGACGATGAGGCCCGGATGCTTGCCTTTGGCCTCCGGCTCGACGAAGTAACCGCTCGCTTTTCCGGGTGTGGAGTCGAACGAGACCATCGTTCCGTGGGCGAAGACACTTGGAGCAATGAACGCGATAGAAATTGCAACCAACGACAGGCGTCGCAACATGCATGGACTCCTTTCGGCAGCGGGGACGATACTACAGCGGCGGCTGCGCGCGGAGTGTGCGGATGATCGCGCGGTGCACCGTCGGATCGGCGGCGATGCCTTGATGTCCATCGCAGACGATCATCGCGTTCTCGCCGGCGGTGGCACTGCTGATCGGGACCGTGCCATCTCCGGGGTCGAAAATGATCCGCTGGAGATTGCGCTCTGCTGCCGTCAATTCCCTTGGATAGAAAACAAACGTTCCATCGCGGCGCATCAGCACGCGACGCGCGGTCGCGACGCAGTCGCCGGCGATGATCGAAATGTGAACCTGCGGCGGCTCGGGTGTGCTGCGCAGCTCGTCGCGGAGCTTTCGAGCGTTCGCCAGTTGCTGCGGAGAGATTCGCTGAATG
>Ga0137374_10009043_pt1 | contig 11776 bp, 13 predicted proteins | sample SagtaG_20_FD_104811 | JGI IMG/M metagenome (GOLD analysis project Ga0137374, IMG submission 104811) | Vadose zone soil microbial communities from Sagehorn Ranch, Mendocino, California, USA - Sage1_R_100_16 metaG | ecosystem: Environmental > Terrestrial > Soil > Vadose zone | place: USA...
ACCGTGTGGATGGATGACTTCGTCGCCGTGAACGAGAAGAACATGACCGTGAGGCCCGTCATGACGATGAGGACGGTATTGAGCAGTATGAGGCTGCTCGAAATGCTCAGGCGGATTTTTGGTCGCATCACGAGGCAACCCTTTCCGTTTCGTTCACGTGCAGCCGTTGCGGGGGGCGAACCGATGCCTCCAGTGCGGTCTGAACTGTGGCATCAGTCCGATGCACGATGAGGGCTGTGGCCGCGATGTTCATGTAGACGATCAGGAAGGTCCGCATGGGGTCGATGACCGCGTCGACGGCCATCATGATGATAAGCACGGCTTCCACCGGCAAGCCGAGCGGTGTGAGTATGATACCGATCATCGCGAGGGTGAGGATGCCCGACGAACCGGCGGTTGCCATGCCCGCGAAGACTGACCCGATGACGATGATGGCGAGTTCCGCTGCCGACAGCGGCTGGTTATAGAGCTGGACGACGAACAGGCTCGCGAGGGCGAAGTAGATGATATTGCCGTAGCGGCCGATCGTGATGCCGAGCGGCAGCATAAGCGACACCGACTCACGTTCGAAGTACAGGTCATTCTGCATCGCGCTGATGGACGCGGGCAAGGCCGCGAAGCTCGACCGGGTCGCGAAGCTAATCATGATCGGGTCGCACAGGCTCCAGAGCACGCGCAGGGGATTGCGCAGCCCGCTGCGCAGCCAGATCACGAGTGTCGATACCACGAACAGTACTGCTCCCACGATCCAGAACAGCACCGTGAACTTGAGCATGGCCGAAAAGATCTCGACCCCGACGCTCGCGACCTGCGTGGCGATCAGGCAGACCAGGGCAAACGGCAGGCCGTACAGCGACCACGCGATGAGCTGCTGGAAGGCTTCGAGGACGGACAACAGGAAGTTGATGAGGAGGTCCGAGGCTTCCGACCGTATGTTGCCGAGCGCAATGCCGAAAATGATCGAGAAAAAGACAATCTGCAGCGCTAACCCCAGATTGAGGGCCTGGAAGATGTTGGGTGGCACGAGCATCCGCAGGAAGTCCCAGAAGTCGACCTGACGGTGCACCGGGTCGTCAGCCGGAGCGGACAGACTCACTTCCAGGACATTCCCGTCGCTCTGGTTGATGAGCTGCCCGAGGACCTGCCTGGCCTGTTCATCGAGATCACCCCCTGGTTCCCCGACGAGACCAGTCAGCAGGCCGCACACGCTGACGATGAGCATACAGGCAATGAACACGACCGTCATACGCAGGAGGTTGCCGCCGGCGCTCCGCGCCTTGATAAGGCGGGCGAGCCCCGATACGATGGCACTCACCAGGATGGGATACACGGTCATCTGGATGAAGAAGAGGTACAAATCACCAATCGGTGCCAGCGTTTTCGCGACATCCTTCGCGAGGATGCCAAGCCCGACGCCAACGACAATGGCCAGCAGGATGACCAGCGGATGCTTGAGCATGGCTGCACGGGAAGCCTTGATGGGGACGGCGGCAGCGCCGCCGACAGCGGTGTTGTTCATGGTTTCTCCTTGGTCGGTCCATAGGTCCGGAGTATGTCGGCAGCCCGTTGTTCGGTGACGAACGAGTCCAGGTAGATGTCGAGCCAGGCGGCGAGGTGGGGGCGGTTCCAGGCGACAGCCATGGCGATGGGATCCTTCATGTCCTTGTAGATGACTGGCTTGAGCGAGAGAGACGCGTCCTTGCGCGACTGGTTGATCTTCTGGATTTCCAGCTCATCGCGGTAGACGGCCAGGACATGCCCAGCAAACACCGCGGCGACGGCCTCGTCCCAGTTCTTGAAAGGCACCGCCGTCGCACTGGGGAAATACTGGCCGAGAAATCCTTCGTAGCTCGATTGGCCGATCACCCCGACCTTGCCCTTGAGTCCGCGCAGTAACTTCGGTAACGCCTCCTCGGACGTATGCTGGGCGAGCCTGAGGCGGTTGAACAGCATGGCATGGCGGAAGGTCACGTACGGTTTGGTGAACCGGACCATCTGGGCCCGGGCCAGGGTGCGCGACAGCTTGGAGATGGCCACATCGGCACCGCCCTTCGCGACGAGTTCGACTACTTCGTTGAAGCTCTTCGGACTGCGGTTGAAGCTCGCCTTGACGCCGAGCCGGGACGCGATGTCGCGGGCGAGCGTGGCATCGAGGCCGGCGAGCTGGCCGTCAGGTCCGGCATAGTAGAACGGCGGCTGGTCTCCCTCAGTCATGGCAACGATCAGTTCGCCGCGGTCGAGGATAGCCTGGATATCTGGAGCCCGCAGATCGGGAGCCACAGCAGGTACGGCGCAGACTACTGGAGTTGGATCGGGAAGCGGCTTCGGTGTCGGCGCGGCGGACACCGTTGCAGCACAAAGAGTAACAACGATCACGAAACCTACGGCAGATAACACGCGTCCCGCTCGGCGTAAGGCCGTCCTGGCTGGATGAGTGGGCATGCCATCACCTCTCTTGTGAGTATAGTCTCGGTAGTAAGAACCCACAGACCTCGGTAGTGGACTATTTTGATGTTAGAAAGTAAGTACCTGGCTTTCGATCACAGTTACGCTATAGAATGGAAAGAGTGTGAATCGAGTATGGAAGTCCTATCGGCAACTCTACTGCCAATCTTGAGGGATAGGGAAACCAGTGCGACCAGGCCCTGTGGGTCAAAGGGCAGGGGAGGAGGCGATGCCGTCAGGAAACTTGGGTGGGGGGTCTGCTTAGAAACCATGCTGGATGATGCTAGACAAGCCATCGTCCCCTTTTCCGCCATCAGGTATACTCCATTAATCGTTATTGCCTTTTGTGGATCTCTCCTGACTCAAAGAGCCCAAGAAAACGAGACAGCATGTCGAAAAAGATCCCATACCACCGGAAGCGCCTCGGGCAGATTTTTTTGCGTGATCCGCTCGTCGTGGAGCAAATTCTCCAGGGTGCTTCTCTGACGCCACAGGACACGGTACTCGAGATCGGGCCGGGCCGTGGCATCCTGACGGCGGCACTGGCTCGGTATACGCCAGCCCTCTATGCCATCGAGATCGACGCCCACTACGCCCGCACCTTACAGCAGCATTTTGCGTCTGCAACCCATGTGCGCATTATCGAGGCCGACGCGCGGTTCTATGACTATGGGCTCCTGCCCCAACCCCTGGTGGTCGTGGCTAACCTGCCATACAGCATGGGCATGGCCATTTTGCATCGCCTGTTTGCCTTTCGCCAGCGTCTATCGCGGCTCGTGATTATGCTCCAACAAGAAGTGGCGGCGCGTCTCCTCGCCGCGCCGAACACCAGTGCCTACGGGGCGCTGTCGGTCTTCTTTCAGTACTATGCGCGCCTCACACACCAGTTTGACGTCTCACGCCATGCCTTTGCCCCAGTGCCAGCAGTCGACTCTACTGTGGTAACGCTGGTGCCATTTTCCGTCTTACCCTGGCCGGCGTGCGACGAGCGTTGGTTGTTTCGCCTGGTCAAGAGCGCCTTTGCACATCGCCGTAAGACCCTGCGTGCCAATCTCCTGGCTGCCTTTCCTACAACGCTGACCAGGACGGTATTGGCGGATGTCTTCACTGCCCTGGCACTCAATGAGCACGCCCGAGCCCAGGAACTTCACGTGCATCAATTCGTCCAACTCGCGCAGATCCTGCAGAATCTGTCTGGCTTGGAGGGAGAGAGGAAAGCCCATGGCATAAGCTGGACAGACGCCGACTGCCTGCCTTAATACGCCGGCAGATCTAAAAGCTTCCCGAGGCGATCAAAGCGGATATGGTGCACAAAACTGCTGTCGCGGTCCCAGGACCAGTAGATGAAAAAGGCCCTGCCCTTCAGACGCGTGCTGCGCACAAAGCCCCAATAGCGACTATCCTGGCTGTTATTACGATTATCTCCCAACACAAAGTAGAAGTCGTGTTCCACCGTGCGTGGTTCGAGGGACTGCTGCAACGTGGTACCCGGAGGCAACATCCAGCCATAGAAGGTTTCGAGCCCAGACACAGGGGGACCGTCATTGCGGGGTTGGAAGAGGCCTTGCGGATGATGTGGAGACGTCGGTATTGGCACAGGCTCCCCGTTGATATAGAAGCGCTTGTCGCTGCGGATCTCGATCCGATCGCCCTTTTTGGGCACCACCACTGGTCCAAAGGTGTCCGACCGCGAGTTGCCCGTGTAGCGTGCATACGGTTCGTGCAGCAGCTGGTCATTCACGTACACGTGTCGGTCACGTACCAGCACGTGCTCCCCTGGCAGACCAATGACGCGTTTGATGAAATCGCGATCCTCTTCCCATGGGTATTGAAACACAATGATATCAGAGTGTTGCGGAGACGTAAAATAGTACAGAAATTTATTGACCAGGATGTGGTCACCCACGAGCAGCGTCGTTTCCATGGACGACGAAGGAATTTTGAACGCCTGCACCACGAATTGGCGAAAGACGAGCGCCAAGACGATGGCAAAGACAATGGCTTCTCCATATTCACGGACGACGGATTTGGCTTTCCGTTGCTTCATGCTGCCCTCATTGTGCCAGACTCTGCACATCTCATGATCTACCCCTGCGCATTCCATACCACGCTGGCCTGGGCACACTACACACGCTGCCCGTGGGCCCACGGTACGTCTAGTTAGCTCTGCCGCAACGCCTGCAGGGCAGTGACCGCCTCGGGCGAGAGCGCTTGGACATGCCCGAGGAGCTTCGCCAGATAGAGGATCTGGGCGGCACGCTCGACAATTTCCATCTTGTTAAAGGCCGCTTGCAGTGAGACACCAACAGCGACACTGCCATGGTTTTCCAGCAGCGCTGCCTCAGCATGGCGCATGGCCGTACCCACGTCGTTGGCAAATTGCCACGTGGTCGGCATCTGGTAGGGAATAGTGGGGACGTCTCCCAAAGCCACTACGGCCTCGGGGAGCAAAGGCGGCTCGAGGCGACAGCCAGCGACCGTGAGGGCTGTCGCGAGTGGGGGATGCGCGTGCACCACGGCACGGATATCAGGTCGGCAACGATACAGTGCCAGGTGCATCGGCGTTTCACTCGAGGGGTGTCCGTTGCCGAACAGGACCTGTCCCTGGAGATCAATGAGCAACAGGTCAGCAGGCCGTAACAGCCCTTTGTGGTGTCCGGAAGGGGTAATCCACAGGCGGTCTGGGCCTTCCAGCGCACTGACATTCCCCTCTGTCCCAGCAATAAAGCCCCGCTGATACAGGCGCTGACACACCGCCACGATGTCCCGACGGAGCACGTCGGCGTCGCTAGGCATACACTCTCCTCAGTCTCTGACATTCTGAAAACGGAGGGTTCCACATAGTTCCGCCACCGTGGCGATGTGGTGACGTTGCAGGTAACGCGTCATTTCGGCAATGATCTTCCGGCACGCGGCAGGATCCACAAAGCTCGCCGTCCCCACCTGACACGCGGTGGCGCCAGCCACGACAAACTCAAGCGCATCTTCGCCAGTCATAATGCCGCCCAGACCAATCACCGGAATGCGCACTGCCTGGGCGACTTGCCACACCATGCGTAAGGCCAGCGGCTTAATGGCTGGGCCTGACAACCCACCGAAGCCCAGGGGCAAACGCGGCGTGCGGGTCTCCAAATCGATCGCCAGGCTCATCAGGGTATTGATCAACGACACCGCATCAGCCCCGGCTTCTTCGGCCGCGCGGGCAATGGCCGTGATGTCGGTGACATTGGGACTGAGCTTCACAATCAGTGGCAGCGCGGTCACTTTCCGTACGCGCTCGACGACTTGAAAGGTCAGGCGCGGGTCGCAGCTGAAGAGCATGCCCCCGTGTTGCACATTCGGGCATGAAATATTGGCCTCCAGGGCTGCAACCCCTTCGGCGTCGCTGGCACGCTCCGCTACGGCGGCGTACTCTGCCGGCGCATCACCAAAAAAGTTGACCACAATGTGCGTCCGATAGCGTCGGAGCGCCGGGAGCTTCTCGGCCAGAAATGCCTCAATGCCAATGTTGTGCAGCCCCACGGAGTTCAGCATGCCGCCTGTCGTTTCCACCAGGCGTGGCCCCGGATTCCCCCTGCTGGGTTTGAGCGAGAGCCCCTTGACCACCACGGCACCCAGGCAATTGAGATCGACAAAAGGGTGCAGCTCTTCGCCGTATCCACACGTGCCCGAGGCTGCCATAATCGGGTTTTGCAAAGTCAAACCCGCGACCTGTACACGCAGATCAGGAGTGTGGGCCGCTGTCATCGCTGCTACCACGGGTATCACCTCTCATCTGTACTACTGACTGCAGTCCCCTCTTACCCGTGGAAATGATACCACAGGAATCCGCGTGGCTGGAACGATGAAGTGTAGGATGCTAAGATACCTCCCGTCGGTCTGGTCAACTACCTGAGGAAAGGAATAGCAATGCCTGGAGAAGTTGGCGAAGTCGCCCCGGATTTTACGCTGCCGTCGGTCAGCGAGGGTGATATCAGCCTGAGTCAGTACCGCGGTCAGAAACACGTCATCCTCTCATTTCACGTCTTTGACTTCACCAGTGGTTGAACGGAACAAGCCGTCACCTTCCGGCGTTACCACAGCCGACTGGAAGAGCGGCAGGCCCAGGTGCTGGGCATCAGTTGTGATCATATTGCGGCACATCGGGCGTGGTCCACGTCCATGGGTGGGCTCCCGTATCCGGAATTGTCAGATTGGCATCCGAAAGGCAAGGTGACACAAGCCTACGGTTTGTGGAATGAAGAGCGCGGCGTTGGTTTCCGCGCCGTCATCGTAGTCGATAAGGACGGCGTGGTGCGCTTCCGCCAGCGCTATACTCCCGGGACCTTGCCTGATCCAGAAGCGATTTTGCAAGTCGTGGAAGGCCTTGGATAAAGGCCCCTGGCCTCAGGGAACGCCCGTTGGGTAACAAAGGTTCTAACCCCCTCTCCCACTGGGAGAGGGCTAGGGCGCGGGTCCCCAGCGGTGGCAAGCCGGTTTGCGACGTGAGCTGAGGGGGCACAGCTCTGGATCGGTAGTGAGGTGTAGATGGAAGGGGCAAAACTCGACAATCGCCAGATCACAAACCGCGCAATCTATAGTGGGAGACGCGTGATGGTCACACACCAGGCCCTCAGCGGGTCAACGGACGAAGAATTTTTGCAGCGCATGGCTAGTACATACCCGGAACGTTTTGGCGAAGACCTCTGGAGGTTTTTTACCGCCCAGGTCGCGCCATCTCTCCCAGAGCGTCCGGTCATGATCGACCTGGGATGCGGTCCCGGTCTCTTCCTGCGTGATCTGGGGGAGCGTTATCCGCAGGCGACGCTCTACGGGTTCGACGTTACTCCGGCTATGATTGCTTATGGTAAGCAGCTCTTGTATACAGGTGCCAAGCCCATCTTAGCGGTGCACGATGTCGCTACTCAGACTCTCCCAAACGTCGCTGGCACGGTACATCTAGTGAGCATGTCGTCCGTCTTGCATGTCTTGGATGAACCGCTGCCAGTGCTGGCCGAGATTCGACGTGTGCTGACGCCCGGAGGGCTGTTCATGCTGCATGACTGGATCCGCCACCCTCTTCAGGCGTATCTCGAAAGACGTGTGGAACAGATGGGAGGAAGTCGCGATGAGGCCATGCGCCCAGGCTTTCGCCTCTTTCCCGTGCACAATAAATACACTCCTGAGGATTGGCAGTGGCTCCTGGCGGAAGCTGGCTTTACGATCCGTTCCCAAACCCAGTTACGCCCCACACACCAGGTGTTCGTCACCACGCCAACGCATACGACGTGAGGGGAATGACGCACATGTCTGCAGTACGCGTGAACTCTGACCAGATCGCTTCTACCTACCACCAGCGGTATGCCGTGAATCGGTTGGAAGGCGTAGCAGCTGCCCTCAAGTCCCTCGTACAGCAGGTACATGCCGAGCGCGTCCTCGAAGTGGGGTGTGGTACAGGTCGTTGGCTCGTTGAACTCCAGTCCGTAGCGCCCTGGGTATACGGTTTAGACCTGTTGTCTGGCATGTTGACGCAGGCTATTCCCTCTCCCACCGGGAGAGGGAATAAGCGCCAAGCCATGCATCGCCAGACCATGCGTCGACTACGCGCCCCGCAGCTTGAACTTCTGATGCCAGGTCGAATCTGCCCCAGCACCAACGGGCGCGACACGCACGTCGAGCAGATACGGCTCGCCGCCAGCGGTGGCTTCAACGCCACGCTGGAGGGCGCGCTCGAGCTCGTGGGGCGACGTCACCTTGGTGCCGTTGACCCCCTGAGATTTGGCGAGCATGACGAAGTCGATCTCGGGATCACCTAGATAGACCTCGGGATACTTATTCTGCTTCACCATTTCTCCGCCCCAGGCTGCGAAGTTCGTGCGTACCGTCTGATAATTTAAATTGTTCCAGACAATCGTGAGAATCGGCAGGCTGTAGCGCGCCATGGTCCAGAAGCCTGACGAGCCATACATCACGGCCCCATCGCCCAGGCTACACACCACGGGCCGGTCCGGTGCACCCAGTTGCGCACCAATGGCAGCACCAATGCCGTAGCCCAGCGACCCGCCATAGGTGCGGATCAAACGCCACTGGCCCTTGTCAAAGCCAAAGGGCATCAGGTGATCAGCGGCGCGGAAATTTTCGGAGACGACCACTGTATCATCGGGCAAAACCTTGCTGGCGACATGGGCCAGGTAGTTGGGATGAATGGGCGTCTCGGAAGCCAGATTGCCCATCTCTTCCTGGCGCTGCCGGGCTTGCCACTCGCCTTGCTCATGCAGGTGAGCAGTGCGACGCTGGATGTGCGGCTGGCTGGCATAGTCTTGCTTCCAGAAGCTGTTGAGCGCTTGCAGAAGAGGTTTGACGTTGCCCCAGACACCAACGTCTAATGGAAAGGTGTTGCCCAATTTGGTATAGTCGTGGCCCATACCAATGACCATACCGGCCTGCTTGAAGCGCAGATCGACTGGGCCGCCACGACCACTCTGCCGATAGCCCACGCAGCACACCACATCGTAGGGCTCCTCAGAGAGCGTGTCGACAGAGCCGATGTAGTTGGGGTGGTGGACCGGGAAGCTGCCATAGTCAAATGTGCCAGTCGCCACGGGCAGGGCCAGACGCTCGGCCAGTTCGACAATTTCCCGCTCGGCGTGGGCGTAGCGAATATCGATGCCGCAGACCAGCAGTGGATTTTCGGCGTTGAGCAAGGCGTCAAAAATGGTGCGCAGCACGCCTTCCTCCGGGAGCCGTCCCATGACCGGTGCTGCACCGGGTTGGATAGTGGCTTCCACGCCTGGAGTATCCAGGGCCTGGCCGGCATACGCTACGTAGACCGGCGCGGTAGGCAGCGTCATGGCTTCCTGGAAAGCACGCCGGGTGACGGTTGGAACGCCACGGGCATCCCACACTTCCCAACGGCGTTTGGTAATATCTTCCACAACGCCCATCTGCGAAAAGCCACCGCTCGAGCCCAGGGTGACGTGATCGCCAAAGGAGCCGGTGTCACGCATGGCTGCAGTGACGACCATGGGGGTGCCGTCAAAATAGGCATTTTGCAGCTGCCCGGAGCCCTGGCGCGTGCCAGCGGCCAGGTGGACATTCACGAAGGCCGGCTTATCGGCAATTTTGCCATAACCATCTGCGGCGGACAGGACCAGTGGCTCCATCAGCAGTAAGATGGGCTGGACACCCGGAACCGCTAAGAGGCCGTTGAAGAAGCCGGCCTCGGCACTGCCCGTATTGGTAAAGACATAATCAACCCCCTGCGCCACCAGTTGATGCACCAGGAGTTCCCCCCCAGTACCGACGACGGTTTTTCGTTCCATAATCCTCATCCTCTCTATTGGATTTACCCTCTCGTTAAAACTTTCGGAAAAGATATGAGGTCGTTATACTGTATTGCGCAGTAATGGTCAACGGTCGGTGACACAGTTTAGAGGAGGATAAGGGTCTATGTCCGATGCGCAACCTCGTCTCGCAACACGTCTGGCAGTGCTGTTTCAGCGTCTGGCGGAGTCTCAGGTCGACGCTTATCTGGTGCTGTCTTCGGACGCTCATCTGAACGAGTATGTCCCGATCTATCAGCGGCGTCGTGCCGCCATTACGGGTTTTACCGGCTCAGCCGGTGATGCCCTGCTCTGCCCTGAGGGCAGCCATCTGTTTGTGGATTCACGTTACTATTTGCAGGCGGACCAGGAAGTGGACCCAGCGTCTTTCCGTGTGCATAAGCTGGGCATGGAAGGGGCGCATACGCTCACCGGCTGGTTGACTGAGCTGGAGCGGCAACGCGGCAGCCTGCGAGTGGGGTTTGATCCTTTTAGTATTTCGATGGAAGCCCATACCTCCTATGTGCAAGCACTCAAAAACTCAGAGTCGGCGCTGGTACCAATCACGCCCAATCTGATCGATGCGGTGTGGGATGACTGCCCGGCACCGCCAGCCCAACCCATTTATAGCCTGCCTGACGACGTCACCGGATGCTCGGTGGCCGAGAAACTGACGGCTATGCGTGCGGAGATGGCCAAGGCGGGAGCCGATGCTGTGATTCTCACGAAACTTGATGAGATTGCCTGGGTAACCAACCTGCGTGGCAGCGACGTCTCGCACAATCCGGTGTTCGAGGCCTACCTGGTGCTCGAACGTGAGCACGCCACGTGCTTTACCCGGGTCGCACCGCCAGCAGAGGTGCAGCACGCCCTGGCGCCACAGATCACGTTCCAGGACTACAGTGCCTATCCCGAGGCAGTCCGGCGTCTGGGTGCCTCGCCGGAGTTGACCGTCTGGCTCGATGCCGCCGGCACGACCATGGGGACACGGCTCCTGCTGGCTGAGGCGCAGCGCCTGCACACGGCACGCAACCCGACGGTGCTCATGAAAGCTGTGAAAAACGCCGCCGAGATCGCTGCCATGCGGAATGCCCATGGGCACGCTGCGGTCGCCAAGATCAGCAGCCTGGCACGTCTTGAACGTCAGCTTGCAGTCGGGCAACGCGTCAGCGAGCTCGCCTACGCCGAGATGCTGCACGAGGAATACTCCAGTGAGGCGGGATTTAGTGATCTCAGTTTTACGACCATCGCCGCTGCTGGACCTAACGGCGCCATCGTGCATTACAGCCAGGCCAGTCCTGATGTGGAGCTACGCCACGGCGAGCTTTTTTTGGTCGACTCTGGCGTGCAGGTGCTCGGTGGCACCACCGATGACACCCGCACCGTCAGCATCGGCACGCCTACGGAGCGGCAGCGTCGCCTCTACACCCTGGTCCTGCGCTGTCATATCGCTCTGGCCCGGCAAAAATTCCCGGAAGGCACGAGTGGTGTGGTGTTGGATGGGCTGGCGCGTGCTAGCATGTGGAATGCTGGTCTCGACTACGGGCACGGCACTGGCCACGGTGTTGGGGCCTTTCTCAACGTCCACGAAGGGCCGCAACGCATCGGCCCACGCGGTAGCGATGAGCCGCTGCAACCGGGCATGGTAGTGTCCAATGAGCCTGGCTATTACGAGGAAGGCTGGGGCGGTATCCGCCTTGAGAATCTCTATGTGGTTGTGCCAGACGACGACATGCCGCCCCACCCGAGTGGCAAACGCTGGCTGCAACTCGAATCCTTGACGCTCATCCCCTTCGATAAGCGGTTGATCGACTGGTCGCAGCTTTCTGACACCGAGCGTGCCTGGCTTGCAGGCTATCACCAGCACGTTGAGGAGACTATTGCCCCATTGCTCAATGAGGCTGACCGCACCTGGCTCCAGGAGGCATGTACGCTTCCACGCTAAGTGCTGCGCACCACAATTGCCCCGCCAGTTTGGCGGGGGGGAGGTTGTAACGGCGGGGGAGGGTTCCGACTCTATCATAACAGGG
>Ga0137374_10009051_pt1 | contig 11770 bp, 12 predicted proteins | sample SagtaG_20_FD_104811 | JGI IMG/M metagenome (GOLD analysis project Ga0137374, IMG submission 104811) | Vadose zone soil microbial communities from Sagehorn Ranch, Mendocino, California, USA - Sage1_R_100_16 metaG | ecosystem: Environmental > Terrestrial > Soil > Vadose zone | place: USA...
ATCGGCGTGAAAGTGAAAGCGCGGGTGACCGTGCGCTCGCATCTTGATCGATTCGTCGGTGGCGCAACTGAGGAGACGATTATCGCGCGAGTCGGTGAGGGAATTGTGAGCGCGATTGGTTCGGCGCATTCCTACAAGGAAGTGTTGGAAAATCCCGATCGCATCTCGAAAACGGTTCTCGCGAAAGGCCTCGATAGCAACACGGCGTTCGAGATTCTCTCGATCGACATCGCTGACGTTGACGTGGGCGATAACATCGGCGCGAAATTGCAGACCGAACAAGCCGAGGCAGACAAGCGCGTCGCACAAGCGAAAGCGGAGGTGCGCAGAGCAGCAGCGGTTGCTGTTGAGCAGGAGATGCGCGCTAAAACGCAGGAAATGCGGGCGAAGGTAGTCGAAGCAGAGGCGCAAGTGCCGATGGCTATGGCTGAGGCATTTCGCGCCGGGCATCTTGGAATAATGGATTATTACCGGATGAAAAATGTCCAGGCCGATACTTCCATGCGCGAATCCATTGCCGGTGGAGATAAACCACGGACGGATGGAACGTGATTCGTTGAAGGGTTAAAGCGTTGAAGCGTTTTTGTCATTCTGAGCGAAACGAAGAATCTCTGATCAGCTACAGAACGACTGCCGCCCATAAAAACTGAGATGTTTGAAAGTCTGGCCTCATGCTTCGCATTTCGTTGCAGCGGCTTCGCTCAACATGACAACGACAGGCCTGCCCGCTTCAACGCTTCAACTATTCACGCTTCAACGACTACGTAGCCATGCTTGCGGTTAGTCTCGATAATCTACTTTTCTTTCTGCTAATTGCTGTCGCAGCTTTGTTTCAACTGTTGTCGAAAGCGATAAGCAAAGCAGGCAAAAGCGATTCGAAGGAAACATCGAGCTCACCGAGGCCACAAACAGCTCGACCAATTCAACGTGCGCCACGGGAATCCGATGCAGATCGGATTCGTAAATTCCTCGAAGCGCTGGGTCAGCCGACAAGTTCAACTCCACCTCCGCCTGTCCTCCCTCGTACTGATATTCCGGCTCGACGGCTGGCACCTGTGCAACCGCCTCCAGTAATCCCAGGCATATGGCGATTACCTCGGGAACGCCCAGAGAAAGCGGACGTCAGTCGAAGAGAAACTGCTCCGCTTGAACAGCCGAGCGGGTTGCAGCAAATCGTTCCACCACCCGTACCGCCTCCGGCTGCGCCGGCTTTCGAAGTTCATGAAGCATTACCAGTTGAGCTTCAGCAACCGCCGATTACCAAGCCGCCGGTCGAAGCTTACGCCGCCCCGAAAGATTTCGGGGTTGCCAAAGGCGCAGAGTCTAAGAGAGATATCGCCACCTTGCTCGGATCGAAATCTAACTTGCGCGAAGCAATCCTCATTCGCGAAATTTTAGGACCACCTCGTGGTTTGCAGGCGCTGGATCTTCTGTAGTCTCCGCTGTCCTCAGCGGATTGCTTGCTTTCCCGGCTTCTAAAGATGCGCTGAGGACAGCGCACTCTACAGCGCGACGAGGTTGAGCTTATGCGCGAATCTCGTATCGTTTTGCCTCCCAACGCCGGCGTGGCGGAATTGGCAGACGCGCTGGACTCAAAATCCACGGCCACGCTAGGGAACAACCAGCCAGTTGCCATTTTGTTGCCGAATTTTGATGGCCCGCCCCCGCTTCGCCAGACCGCTCTAGAATCGTTTTTGATTGCCGGACGGCTAATGATCCGGCCATGATGTGATCTTAATGATTGCGGCAGCTGGTGATGAATTTGCAGGCGGTATCCTTGCCATACTTGTCGGGCTCTTGATCCTCGTGGTGGCGGTCGTATGGATCCTTTTCCCGATACTGGTGCTGGTCAAATTCAACGATCTACTGGAAGCCCAGCGCGCGATTCATCGTGCGCTTCTAGCGGCGAACACCGTGCGGGATGAAATAGCGAAAGCGCTGCAATGGATGGTGAACAACTGGCGGGATGATAGTAAGCCGCCGCCGCCGCCGGGCTAACCAATCCACGATGCAGCCAACCCACGCTTACGAGATTCGCCCGCGGAAAGATCATCGCGGCGTTGATCTGATTTCCGATGCGCTGCCATTCGGCAAGCTGTGGTATACCGAAATCCCGCACGCAATCGGATACGCGCAGTTCTACAGCCGCTCACATGATGCGGTGATCCGCGTTTACGATGCGTCGGGCAATGTGATCGGGACGCACGAGCACACTGGTGATTTCAGAGAGTGAGACGTTAATAACCTGCCACAATCAATTATGCGCAGAATCGCGCAACCTTTCGCGCGGGATCGAATAATCAGCCCAAAACATTCCACGCTCCAAGTTCCGAACAAATTGGTCAGCAACGTTAAATCGCATCTGATAGTCGGGCAGTAAACGCGAATACGTCGCCTTTAATGCAGGACGATTCAACGACAGACATGTGGCGTGACCAATCGTCACAAACTCTCTCATGGCTTGCGGCGGGAATGAAAAGTATTTCGGCGCTTTGGTGATAATCTTTGCCTCGTGCTCCATGTGATTGCATGGCTGACAGATTCGAGTGTGAGAAAAACTGATCGTAAATGCTTGAATTCTATCAATGAATGCCCACGCACCTGGCGACCGTTCCTCAAGTAACCTCGCCCAATCTTTCCCCAGCCGTTTCCTAAAGTAATCAGGCGGATAATCGCGGATATGATCGTGATGTCGCACGACCGCAAACAAAACTGTGCCATCAACGCGCTTGCTTCCGATCTCTTTTTTGTAGCGGCGACACGAAGGACACGACCAGATAGCTTCTGCGGTATCAAAAAGTCGATTCGTTCGCATGTGGGGTGCGCTATTTGATAATATTTCAGCCATGATCGCCCTGCTAGATAGCCGATTCCAGTTCGATAAACGCCGTCAGCTTTTTCATCCGCACGCACAACGAAACATTTTCCGTCACCGCGGTGCGCGTCGGCGATCCAGATTGTTTGACCGTTTGAATCAATCGCTGAGACGCAGCCCCAACGGCATCCGGCTCTAGGGATTCTTGACCACTTGCGGCGCAGGTTTGCTCAGTTCAACCTGTGCGCTCACTTTCTGTAGGCCCGCAGTAAGCGTTTCAATTTGCTTTTGCTGCTGCGCGTTTGCTGCTTCCTGCTTTTGCACCGTGGATTTTAGCTGCGCAATAGTCGCTTGCTGTTCCGAGTTCTTGCAATGTTCCTTGAGGAACTCGTTGAGTAGCATCACGTTTATGGCTTCATAGCGGACAGTGTACAATTCGCCCTTTGCGTCGTGGGTCACCAAGTCAGGGTTCACCTTCGCCACCTCCTCGGCTATAAGACCGAAGTGCGGGATGCCCGTCTTATCCAGCTCGGGCTTGTAATGAAAAGTGACGGGACGCAGGGCCAGGAGCGCCTCACTGGCAGCGCCCATGTCCGCGATATCAGTCTTGAACCGGCGCGCGGAAAGAGACACGCCAAGCTTGCCATCGTTGTCCACGTAACAGGTGGTTCCACCCACCCCGACGTTCTGGCCCGCGATGCCGGCGATGTAGGTGGCTGTCTGGTCGCCCGTGGTCCCGATGCGGATGGTGCCGCCCTCTCCCGCGACGCCTGAGTTGCCGATGTCAATGTTAAAGGTGCCTGTGGTGTTTTCTCCGGCGCGGACACCGAGGGCGATGTTGTAGTTGCCGTCTGTGTTCGAGAAGAGCGCCTTGTAACCAATGGCCGTGTTTTGAGCGCCGTTGGTGTTCTGAAAGAGCGCTTCAAAACCGTTGGCCGTGTTGAAGCTGCTTTGGTTAAAAGCGAGCGCCGCATAACCATTGGCCGTGTTGAACTCGCCGGCGGTGTTGAAATAGAGCGCTTGAAAACCATTCGCCGTGTTGTTGCTCCCAGTGGTATTGTTAACGAGCGCTTGCCGACCAATCGCCGTGTTGCTACCGCCGGTGGTGTTGCTTAAGAGGGCGAATGCACCGTTGGCCGTATTGTCGGCCCCGGTGGTGTTGCTTAACAGCGCGCCAGCACCAATGGCCGTATTTTCGTCTGCCGTGTTGGCAAGGAGCGTTCCAGCGCCAACACCGGTGTTCAAGCTGCCGGTGGTGACGCTCTTGAGTGACGACCAACCAACTGCTGTATTCGCAACGCCGGTGGTGAGGCTAAAAAGGGCGTTTTGCCCTTCTGCCGTGGTGAACCCGGGATAGCCTCCGTCTGGCGGCGGGACGACTGCTTGCGCTTTTGGCAAAAGGCCAAAACAGGCAAGCACACCAGCGATAAAAAGTGGCAGAATTGTCGGTTTACACTGAATCAAGGGATTCATGGTTCTTCCTTCCTTTCCCCGCCAGTTGATTTCTGCGGTTGCGGGTCCGGAAGGAGGCGAAGAACCTGGCGGGGAGGTAAGTCCTCCGCCTGAATTCAGACTCGTTAAGCGACGCCGAGTCTGGGGAAAAATACGCCAACCTGTCAAGCCAATTCGCCGTCAGCGCGGATAACCGATTCGAGTTCTTAAAAACGCAGTCAGCTTTTCATCCGCCTGGACGATAAACCGTTGACCGTCACGATGCGCGTCAGCAATCCAGATCGTTCGCCCTCCGAATCAAGGGCTGAGACGCAGCCCCAACTCCAACCGGCTTCGCTGAGATTGTCAGCGATGATTTCCCAGTACCTTCACGCCAGACATTTTTTTCTCGCCTAATGTGCGATTCGGCGATCAATTCGCAGGTTTAGACGGATTTCCATTCGCGCCCTGGCCTTTTTGCCTTCGCATCGGGCGGGCCGTTTCAGATAATATCCCCGGCTGAGCCTTGTGGCTCATTAGGCCATGAAAACCGCGCAGCATCGCATGAAGATCACGCCATACCTTCACGTGCTTGAGCGCGTTGCGCTCGCCATCGGGGCCGTGTGTGGCCTAATCGCCTTTGGTTGGCAGATTTATACCTATACCACTCGCGACGTAGAACGGTTAAGTTCCCATCTCAGCGTTAAAACGACGGACGGCGGTAAGACGCTGCTGATCGTCCTTTCCATCGCGAACCGCGGAGAAAAACCGGTTTACATCAAAGACGCATATCTCAATTACACTGACAGCCCCGCTGAAGATCGTGAGCAAAGTCATCCGATTTCTCTTCTGACCAGCGGGCACAGGCCGGTCGTCGTGGAGCCGGGCTCCGAACATGAGCTTGTGTCAGATCCGATTTCGAATGACTACTTGAGGCGGTTCATCAATGACGGTGGAGATTCTATTTTTGTGGAGGCGCTGACCGGCCGGGGTAAATCAATATATTACGGAGACGTGAAGACTTTTTTTCTGGAGACCGTTCTATCACAGATTCCGCGCATGACTGACGACGAACGCAAAGCAGAGTTTTGGTGGCCTTATGATTAACATGAAACTGCGGCGAGCAACACCAAAGTGGGTGCGGTGGATTGCATTCACGTCCGCGATCTTCGTGCTTGCGCTTTTGTTGCTCTACCCTCGTGAATTTCTAGGCAGCCATCCCACGCCGAAGTATTTCTTTCTTTTTCTTGGCTTCGCTTTACTTCCTGCCATCCTTGCCGCGGTTCTCTGTTTCACTCGTCTGTTTTGGACAGTAGCCTTGGCAGGTATGTGGTTTTTGTTCGTGTCCGTTTCTATACGCTCTGCCGACCCGCCATCTGCATGGTCGTTTTTCCTCGTTCTCGGCGCACTGGCTATGTTGCTAACACCCATTATGGCCTGGGCTTTGAGAAGAAGCGACCATTTGACAGAGACCAAGCCGCGCGATCGGAAAAAATAAGTGAGCCGTCCAACGCTTCATTCGCAGTTTTAGACGCCTCAGCGTTCGCGCCCCGCCGTTGCCTGATATTACTTAAGCAGTGGCCTTGCCAGCTTTTCCATCTGGATTGCGAATTGATGTGTCCACTGATTCCCGTTAATGGCCCCGGCCGCCGCGAAGTTTGCAACCTCTCGATCTCATCGGAAGCGCTTGAGCTTCGCGGCGAGCCTTGTAGCTTCACGTCTTCCAACGCCGGCGTGGCGGAATTGGCAGACGCGCTGGACTCAAAATCCAGTGGCCGCAAGGTCGTGTGGGTTCGAGCCCCTCCGCCGGCAATGAATTCTCAATTGATCTTCGACGTTGGACGTTGAGCGCAACCACCTATCGCAGTTATTTGCCGCGTTCATGTGGAAAAAAACGGTTCCACACTGCTTCATAGGGATCGCCGGCTTTGCTTTTCGGATGCCTCTTTTTCACAGTTTCCAATGTGAGCAATGAGCCCTCGCCAGTCGTGTCGAGCGCGCTCACTGCGCTGGCGATCTCCCCCAGCCATGGAGGCGCAGGTTTTTCTTGGAAATTTACACGTGCCGTCTCCTCCGTCCGATATAATGGGCTGACGTCAATAAGACGCATCCTGTCGAACACATTCCAAATGCCGCCGGACATAATCAGCAATCGTTGACCATCCGAACTGAACTGAGCAACCCCGATGGAACCGCCGAAGATGGCCGGCTCGGCCGGGTCTTGCATTCGCGTCCCTTTTGCGACTTCCACTCGACCGTAGAGCGATTTCGCCACGAGACGCCTGGCAAAGTCGCCCGGGCCGACAACTATGCGCATGAACTGATCGCGAAACGTTGGCGGACGAACCGGTGTTATGTTGCCATAAGGGAGATCGAGGATTCGAATTCCGCCCCAACTCGTTAGGGTAAGTTGGTTGTTGCCGGGGCCGAAGGCGACACCATTCGGTTGGAACCCTTCGGATAGCCAAATCGAATCCTGTCCATTCATCGTGTTAGGAATTGTCTGGAGATTATCCGCGTCGATGAAACTGACCTTGCGGAATGCTGGCGCTGCGGAATCCAGAGACACTACAGCAATGCCGTTTCGGTTCTCATATCCGGGGATTGATTCGGCTGGATGTTCCGGACTGGGCCGCGCCGTAAAGGCAAGGGCAAGAACCTTCAACCTGTTGAGTTCATTCGATTGCTCGGGGACTTCCTGGAAAGAGTTTCCACCCGCCTGAAAAAAAACACATTCGGCCTGATTCATGCGCGTGTTGACAAGGACAAGTCGGTTTGATTCGGGAGACCAGACAAAGTTTATCATGCGAGACCCTCGGAGGCGCTGAAACTGTAGCTCACCCGCAGGCTCGTATGTCCGCTTTCCCGTCGACCATCGCCAGATCTGCAATTTGCAGGCTTCGTGCCCGCTGCCAGTGCTACCACCTCCTGCCACTACCGGCTGGGGCGGCCCTTGCGCGGTAGCTTCGGGGTTTGCAGCCGAAGCGAGTGTTGAAGGAATGATCAACAGGTATTCTCCGTTAGGACTGAACGAGGCGAAGCCCGGTTGCACGACTTCGCGCTCGCTCGGCTTCGGCGTCTCAAATAAAGACCGTACCGGTGACAATTCATCCCCATTCCAGAACAGCAACCGACCGTCGCCCGTGGCAGCAAAAACTTCGCTGTTGCTTCCGCCCGGAGCGAAGGCGGCTGCCAACAATGTGTCTCGCCGATAACGCACTTCTGAGGCTGCGGGCGGACACCAAACGCGCTGCAACAACAAATTGCCCGCCATCTTTGCTGCTTCGACGTCCTCGCGATTCAGATTTAGAGCAATAGCGAGGTTCCGGAGCGCCGTGACATCTTTAATTGGGTCATCAGTCCCATTGGCGAGATTTGCCTTCGCGTTTTCTTTGAACCTCTGAGCTTGTTTGGCCAAGTTTACGGCATTCTGTTTCAAGCTCTTCCGCTTCTCGTTCATCAAGTAGCCGAGAGCTGCGAGAGCGATAAGAATGATCACGCCCAAGACGATGACGCTGACGCCGAAATTTCGTTGTCGCCGAAGAAGCGTCACTTTTTCAGTCTCGGCCCTGCGCAACTGTTCCTGCTCGCGGGCGCGCCGTAGTGCTTCCTCTAATTCCTCGGCTTGTCGCCTTTTGGTTTCTTCGAGGCGGTTCCTGCTACGCCTAACAAGTTGACGAGCCTCCTGACTCGCGCCGAGAATCTTTGCCGCTGGCGAATTCAAATACTCCTCTGCTTCACGAAGCTCTACTTCATCCAGAAGTTCATCCGATTCGCGTTTAACGTATTCTTCCAACTTCGCCCGAATTCGCTCCGCGTCCTGGTATCGTGCAAGCCATTTATGGTTCGACTTCTGTATTGGTTCGATGAAGCGATCGTGGGTCAGCTCGTGTGTTATTGTGCCGGAGCGGTCCTCGCGGCGTATAACATGAGCTTCTTCCAGTTCTTTTAGCGCCAGGCCCGGTATTCTCCAAGTGGCGCCGGGCGCACCGCGAAATGCAAGTCCGCGTGTTCCGGTAGGTGTTATCAGAGCCGTTTCAAACCAACGTCGCAATTCGCCTTCTCCGATCCTCCCTTCACTGGCGGCGGCAGCTCTCTCAACCGAGCGATCGTAATAGCACGCCAAAGCACTATCCACGTCGCCGAAGCGTTCTATGTATTCAGCCGTGATCAGGCGCGATCCATCGCTGCTGGCGTCCGGCCCAATCTTCCATTCCGCGGGCAAATTTTCCCACAGCGACTGGCATACCACTTGAAGCTGAACCGGTTCGACGAATTCGCCGTGGCTTTCACGAAATTTGTCGCCTTCTGCCACCCGAATCTCCGAAAGTTCCCTCATCAATTCGTCGGCTGCGTTCGCGTCGAAGGAAAGGCTCCTGTTCTGGAAAGGTTTCACCACCGCGTTACGTGCCGCGTTGCCACGCAGGCGCTCCAGGTGCATACGTGGCCGCAATTTTTCAGGGAGTAACTCGGCGAATGGCTCCAGCTGAGCGATGTATTCTTCACGCATCACGAAAACCACTTTCATCGTTGGCAAATCGTGCAGGGCCTGGGCAAGCTGATCGAAAAACGGCCGCCGTTCCTGCCATCGATGCTGATTGGTCGTAAAGAATTCTTCGAATTGATCCAAGATCACAATTAACGGTGGCGAGCTCTCCTCGCCTGCTGCTGGAGCAGCAACAAGCGGTTTGAGAAACTCAGACAACGTGGTCTTCGCATGATCTTTGAGTGATTGGCCGCTCGGCAATGTTGGTGCCCAGTACTGAAGAGCATGATAAACAAAAATGTTTTGCACGCTCTCGGGTGGAACATCATTTGGCAATAAGCCCTGGACGCGTGCGGACCGCAGAACCTGGTACTGCTGTTCCTCCAGGCGCTTGATGACACCTGCCCTCAACAATGAGCTCTTGCCTGCTCCCGATTGCGCATAAACAAGGACGGCCCGGTGCGCGATGATCAATGAGAGAAGCTCCTCCGTCTCCCGGGTGCGACCGAAAAACCGATCGCTGTCCTCCTTTTCAAAAGGCCGCGGGCCGACAAAAGGCGATTCGCTCATCCTCGGCTGAAAGCTTCCCACCGCACTCGCAGTTCTTCGCAAAACTCCTGACAAGTGCCCCAATAAATTTTGACCTGCGCGCTACCGAAATACGAATCGAGATACTTCACCGCCTTGGCCGCTTTCTCCGCCTGGTCACCTGGTGTCTCAGAAGGGTCAAGCTGCACCGCGATGTGTGTGTTACCGCTGTCGCGCAGTTTATTTGCGAAGAGGCGGAACAGCACCAGAAAATCCCAGTCCGACAGGGTGTACCCGAGGAAAAGAAGCGCGCCTCCGAGCGCACGGTCCACTCGATGCGCCAATGATTTGTAGTCGCGCGAAATGTTGATCAGAAATTCAAAGTAATCGTCCTCGGTTACTACCGCCGATTCCGCCCATGGCGTGCAACCGTGAAAGTGATAAACAAGTGGATTCGCTACTGAATAAGCGAACTCGGGATCAAAACTCGGCGCCTTCTCAGGAATATGACGATTCCAACGGCAGATGGCAAGGCGGGCATCTCGTTTCTTGTATTGCGTTAGCGCGCGGTACATCCAATCATCGAAATTACTGGTGAGATAGACTGGAAAGGGCAGATCAGCCAAAACCCGGTGCGGTTCGTTAGGCAACGCTGAGAAGTTCGGTGTGACAAGACTATTGTAATGTTCGGCAAACGCCTCTTTCGGGGCCATGACGTCGTCTGTCGCTGCCACGTATTTCGCCACTCGTTCCAACTTGGTTTGATCGTCGAGCGGATAGGCGTAATCAGCGGCAAACCTGAGCGCGATCTGTTCCTTCGAGGGATATTTAAGTTTCTCCCACTCTTCCGGATCGGCCCCCGATGGGGCGGATGTGCACGCACCCGAGCCAATCACAGGCGTGCACTTGTCGTCCCTGATGCGTTTCAATAGCCGCTCCCAGGTCTTGTCGTCCAAGTCGCGGCCTCTTGTCGGCAGAACGTCTTTCGATTCAGTGGCAACGGATTCAGCGCTCATTTTTTCGTTCGTTCGAAAGTTGCCCAGCGCTCATCCAACTGCGATGAAAACTCGCGGGCCGTGCCCCAGAAAATCTTCATGTCCAAGGCGCCATAAAATTTTTCGAAATACGCCTGATGTGCCGCGCGGTTTGGATCGGTTTCATCTGGAGGCTTCAAGACCACTATGCTGCTGAATTGTTGCCGCGCGCGTAATGTCTGAAAGAGGACGCGAAAATTCCAGTCACCCAAACGATAACCAATGAACAAAAAACTCGTGGCTGCAAACGCGTGTTGCACGACCTCGGGGAGAAGATCTGGTTTGGCGGCTATGTTTGCGAGGAACGTCAGATAATCGTCTTCGGTCAAAACGAGCGACTCGGAAACGTCGAGCGCGCCGTGCAGATGAAACACGAGCGGATTGGCCGGCGTTGGTTTGTAGCCGGGCTCCTTTTCGAAAATCGATTCCACATGTTGCAGAATGTCCTGCCAGCGGCAGATCTCGCGGCGCGCGTCTTTCAATTTCCATTTGAGAGCGCGAACCATGAAGTCGTCGTAATTCGTCGTAATGACAATTGGTAGCGGAAGACCAGCGAGAACGCTGTGCGGTTCACCGGAGTTTCCAAACTGTGGTGGTTGGTTGTACTTTGGCGGACCAGCGGCGCGCAGAATATCCACTACGTCTTCTTTTGGCGCGTTTGGATCCGATTGTACGGCTGCATACTGCGCAACACGCACAAGATCTCGATCTGAGAACGGATAGCCGTAGCGTTGCGCAAGCTCTTCCGCCACGTCGGCTCCAAGAGGGAGCGCACCATAGCAGGCGCCGGCTCCCAGGAAAGGAGTGCACTTGCCCGACTGAATCCTGCGCAGGAGCCGAGTCCAGTCCGCTTCTTGAAGTTCGCTCGTCACATCAAATAGACTAACGAAGTCGGGTATAGATGATTAAGGATTCTTACTTAGGATGTCAATACCGCGATTTACGCACAAAATTCCATCGCGGCCGGATTGAGCATCCAGCTCTCGTTAGGCACCGAGCCGACATGCAGCTGGAAAACCTGGCGGTCCGATCCAGTAACATCGAAACGTCTGCCGCGGATCGTGTCGGCAACACTTTATGCTTGTATGCACGATGGAGAACCGCAATGTTCATTCGTGAACGAGAAGAACGGCCACGAGGATGCAGGCTTTCCGCGTGAGTTTGTAACTACCCGCTGGAGCTTGATCCTTTCGGTCGCGCACTTCGGGAGCGAAGAGCAAAGAGTTCGCGATGCGCTCGCCGAACTTTGCCGGACTTATTGGCGACCGATTTTTTCGTTTGTCCGCGGACGCGGCTATTCAATTGAAGATGCGCAGGATCTCACGCAGGATTTTTTTGTGACAATTCTCAAGAACGACTGGCTGCAGCATGCCGATCGCAATCGTGGCCGCTTCCGTTCATTGTTGTTGAGATCGCTTCAAAACTTTCTTATTAATGCGGCCGAAAAAAGTCATGCTCGCAAGCGTGGCGGCGGCG
>Ga0137374_10009055_pt1 | contig 11768 bp, 9 predicted proteins | sample SagtaG_20_FD_104811 | JGI IMG/M metagenome (GOLD analysis project Ga0137374, IMG submission 104811) | Vadose zone soil microbial communities from Sagehorn Ranch, Mendocino, California, USA - Sage1_R_100_16 metaG | ecosystem: Environmental > Terrestrial > Soil > Vadose zone | place: USA...
AGGCCAGGCCGGCGTCCCGCGGCGGCACCCCGGTGAGCCCGGCGATGGAGAACGGCACAAAGGTCAGCCCCAGCCCGATCCCGGTGAGGATGAACGGCAGGAAGAGGTCGCCCCAGTAGGTCCCGTCGACGGGGAGCCTCGTGTAGAAGATCCCGATGGCGCCTCCAGCCAAGACCAGCCCGGCGGTGAGGATGGGTTTCACCCCGTACCGGGTCACCAGGGCCTGGCCGATCCCGGAGAACGCGATGATCGCCGCCGTGGAGGCGATGTAGGCCACCCCGGTCTTCATCGCCGAGTAGTGCAGAACGTTCTGCATGTACAGCGTCAGCAGGAAGAACTGCGAAAACAACGCCGCCCCCACCAGCACGGCCACGAGGTTGGCCGCCCGAAGTGTCTTCAGCCGGAAGATCCGGAACGGCATGATCGGGGTGCGGGTCCGGAGCTCGATCACGATGAACGAGGCCAGGAGCACCGCCGAACCGATGAGGAACCCGATGGTCCGGCCGTTCCCCCAGCCCTTCGTGGCGGCCTCGGTCATGGCGTAGACCAGGAGCATCAGCCCGGCGGTCACGGTGAGGGCGCCGGCGAAATCCGAGCCCCGCTCGCCCTCCGCCCGGCTCTCCCGCAGCAGCCAGGGGGCCGTGGCCACCACGAGGGCGCCCACGGGCACGTTCACGAAGAAGATCCACTCCCAGCCGATCCCGCTGGTCAGCACGCCCCCCAGGAGGGTCCCGGCCGCCGCGCCCGAGCCGGCCACTGCTCCCCACACGCCCAGGGCCACGTTGCGCTCGCGGCCCTCGGCGAATGTGGTCATGAGGATGGAGAGGGCGGCGGGGGAGAGGATGGCCCCGCCCAGGCCCTGGAGGACCCGGAAGGCGATCAGGGACCCCTCCGACCAGGAGAGGCCGGACATGAGGGAGGCGAAGGAGAACAGGATCACGCCCCCCATGAACATCCGCCGGCGCCCCCACAGGTCGGCGAGGCGCCCGCCGAGCAGCAGGAACCCGCCGAACGCGATGGCGTAAGCGGAGATGACCCATTGGAGGTTGGCCTCCGAGAAGTGCAGTTCACGGCCGATGGACGGCAGGGCCACGTTCACGATGGCGATGTCCAGGACCACCATGAACTGGGCGGCGGCGATGGCGACGAGGGCGAACCACCGCCGCGGATCGGTGCCAGCCATGGGATCCCGAGCCTGTCCATCCGGCGAGACAGCAGTCTCTTCGTACTCCATGGGTTCTACCTCCAGTCGATGGGTGGGTCGTCCTCCACGAGTTCCGCGAGCTCGGGGACCGTGGGCTGCCCCCGACGGACACACCTTGACGGTCGAATGCACGACCGGAACGGCGAACCGTTTGGCTTGCTTCACCGTCGAGACGATGTTCCGGGCCAACGCACTCCCGATGTTGCCAACTCCGATGATGGCGGGTGCTCAACTTGACTCCGATCGCGCTCAGGGGTGCACGTACGACCCGTGACCGAGATCGAGCCGGATCGACTGCATCACCTGAAACGTCGTGCTCTCGGTGAACACGTCCGCTGCGGCGAGCACGCCCGTGTACTTCTCGATCACGGGTGCCGCTGCGGTGGCAGCGATCTCGTCCAGGTAGCCCCTGACCGCTGCCCAGGCGTTCTCGCCATACTTCACGAAGAACGGTGTCGGATCGACGCTCGTGATCGCCTGCCTCGAGCTCTCGGAGATGTCCGCCATGTACTGCTGATGCAGCGTCACATCGTCGCGCGTGCCGAGCCGGCCCATATGTCCGCCGATGAAGTGCTTCCACGAGTAAGCAAGCGCGTTTGCCGACGCCTCGATGTAGCCGGGGATGTCCTCTGTGAGGTTGGAGAGATAGATCGGGGCCCAGCCCGGATTGACGATGTCGATCAGCACCAACGTGTCGTGATCGGGCAGGTGGATGGCGATGTTGTCCGGCGAGTGGTTGGGGCCGTGCCATGCGAGATCGATCCGCTCCCCGCCGATCTCGAGCGTGCGCGTGTCCTGGAAGGTCTCCTCGTTCGGCGGCCGCGCCGGGTCGTCGTCCCGAAGCAGGAGCCGACGGGTCTCCTCGTGACCGATGCGCGTGACGCTCTTGTCGAACAGTGACGAGGCGCCGACGTGGTCGGCGTGATGGTGCGAGTAGAAGAGGTAGGTGACCTTGTTGCTCACGCCGTTGGCGGCGGCGATCTCGTCGACGGCCCGCTGGAGGTTATGTCCGATCGTGGGCGGCGCGTCGAACAAGATGACGCCGTCGGGGGTGGTCAGGAACGCTGCTTGATAGGTGCCATCGGTGACCCAGAACAGGTTCCGCTCGACTCGTCCCACGTAGTACCCCTGGTCGTTGAGCGCGGGGCCGAGCGACGAGGGCGGGACCGGCGCGTAGTCTGGCAGGACGTCGGCGCCCGACGTGGTGGTCTTCGCGATTGGTGTCTCCTGTGTGCTCATCGATTCCTCCTTGTCCTTCCCGTCACGGACGCGAACGTCGCGTCTCGGTCCAGGTCGACATAGTTCACGGCTTCGCGAGCAGCCGGCCGCCGTCGCTCACGGGAGAGCCCCGGTCGGACGAAAGCGCGAGCGAGCGTTCGACTTGTCTGGCGAGGGCGCGACTCATCCACGGAGCGTGCTCCCAGATGGCGGTGGTCGCATCCGCCAGTGCACAGTTGGTTTGGCTAGCCCGCTACGGCGACGGAATGGCGGGTCGCCGGGAGGCGGCACCGCGTTTTGGGTTCGAGAGTCCGCCCCGCGCCAGGTTGCCAACGAACCGACGGTCACACGTCTATCGACAGGCTGCGCCGACGGTCACACGTCTATCGACAGGCTGCGCCGACTGGCCATCAGCGGATGCGACGCGACCCGCAGGTCCTCATCCTCGGCTGTATCCCGACAGGAGGGCGCCAGAATGACCACGGTCGAGCAATCCGAGCGCTTCACGAGGCTGCCTGACGAGGAGTCGCTCGCCGCAACCGTCGTCGCTCTCGAAGAGCACGGCTTCAGCGTCGACGTTGTCGACGACTTCGATGCCGCCCGCGAAGCTGTCCTCGCCCGCATCCCCGGAGGGTCATCCGTGATGATCAATACCTCGGTCACGCTCCAGGAGACCGGTATCGCGGCCGCGATCGACGACGGCGAGCGGTATGAATCGGCGCGCAAACAAGATGATGGCGCTCGACTTCGCCACCCAGCTGCAAGAGATAAAGGGGATCGCCGGACAGCCCGAGTTCGCCCTCGGCAGCGTTCACGCGATCACCCGCGACGGAGCGCTCGTCATGGCGTCGGCCTCGGGCAGCCAGCTCGCCTCTTACGTATGGGGTGCCGCCAACGTCATCTTCGTGGTCGGCGCGCAGAAGCTCGTATCCACGATGGAGGAGGCGCACGAGCGGATCTTCCAGCACAGCCTGCCGCTCGAAGACGCCCGAGCGTTCGCCGCATACGGACAGAACAGCCGTGTCGGGAAGATCCTTGAGATCCACCAAGAGAACCCCGGGCGCATCCACGTCGTCCTCATCCTGCAATCGGTGGGGTTCTGATGTTCGAGATCCCGCTCGACGCGTTGGAGCGGGCGGCCGCCGTCGGTCGATGAGCGCCCAACCGGTCCTCGTCGCCGATGGCGCCGGTGCAGATGGTGTGAAGCTCGCCGTGCGCGACCTCGGCGGGACCGGGCGGGATCTCTTGCTGGTGCACGGGCTGGCGTCCACGTCGCACATCTTCGATCTGGTCGCGCCGAGGCTCACGCGTGGCTTCCGCGTCGTCGCCTACGACCAGCGAGGGCACGGGGAGAGTTCGAAGCCGTCGTCGAAGTACGGGTTCGCACACATGACCGCGGACGCGGTCGCCGTGATCCGCGGACTGGGGCTCCGCCGCCCGATCGTGCTGGGGCACTCATGGGGGGCGAACGTCGTCCTCGAGCTTGGGGTCCGCGAGCCCCGGCTCGTCTCGGGCCTGATCCTCCTGGATGGCGGGTTCGGAACGCTGCGCGACGGCATGGACTGGAAGACCGCGAAGCAGTCCCTGGCTCCGCCACCCATCGCTGGCACGCCCGTCGGTCAGTTCCTGGCGACCGTGCGGGGGTTCATGCCGGCGGATATGGAGTTCACTCCTGAGCTAGAGGCGGTGGCTCGGTCACTTGTTCGGGTCGATCAAAGCGGTCGGGTCCGGCCCAGGCTGTCGCGGGCGAACCACATGAGGATCCTGCGTGCGATGTGGGAACAGGACTCCCTCGGGCTGCTGAGGCGGGTGCGTGTTCCAACTCTCGTGGTGGCCACGTGCCCCGACACGATGGAGGAGTCCGAACGAACTGTCATCGCGGCCAAGGAGGTGGCCAAGACGGAGATCCGCCAGATCGACGGAGTCGTGCGCTTCGAGTGGATCGAGGGCATCCACGACGTCCCCCTGCAGCATCCCGGCGCCGTGGCCGACATCGTCCGCCACTTCACAGAAAGCCTGCCCTGACGCCGGCGTGAGGAGCCACGATGGATGAAGAAAAGCGGATCGGTCCGCTCGACCAGAGTTTGAAGGAGGAGCAACCAACGAGAACGCCGCTCGTTCCAGCTGGCGGCTTCCAATGAGGAGGTGACAGCATGATCCTCGTCGGGACCGAGAACGGGGTATCCGAGCTGGACGGTGGTCCGCTCCTGACCGGAAACCGGGCCATGTGGCTCGACGCGCGCTCCGTCCTCACCGATGGCGGCGACGTCGTCGAGATCGCCCCCGGAGGCGGGACGCTCACCCATGTCGACGACGCTACCTGCTTCGCCCGCACGCAGCGCGGGCTCTTCGTCGGGACCGCCCGGGCTCATCTCGTGCGCGATGGAGACGTCGTGGAATCCTTCGATGCGGTGCCGGGCAGGGACGACTGGTACACGCCGTGGGGCGGACCGCCGGATACACGCTCCATCGCCGAGGCCGCGGACGGGACCCTCCACGTGAACGTCCACGTCGGGGGGATCCCTCGGTCCCGAGATGGCGGCGAGACGTGGCAGCCCACGATCGACGTCGACGCCGACGTGCATCAGGTCCTGGCCCATCCGACCAATCCCAAGCTGATCCTCGCGGCGGGTGCGATCGGCCTGTGCGTCTCTCGCGACGGTGGTGACTCGTACGACGTGCTCACGGACGGACTCCACTCGACGTACGCCCGTGCCGTCGCGATCGCAGGCGACGTCGTCCTCGTGACGGCGTCCGCGGGACCTCGGGGGGGACGAGCGGCCGTGTACCGCACCACCATCGCGATGGATCAACCGTTCGAGAGATGCACTGACGGGTTGCCCGACTGGTTCGACGACAACATCGATACCGGCTGCCTGTCGGCCCTCGACGACACCGCTGTGTTCGGGACGGTCGACGGAGACATCTACGTGAGCGAGGATGCCGGGTCGAAGTGGGAGCAGGCGGCGAGCGGACTTCCACCAGTTCGGGCGGTGGACATCGGCTAGGCCGACCGAAACCCGATCTTGCGAAGGGTCCCGTCGCAGAACGGCTTGTTCTCTGATCCGCCGCATCTGCACAGAGCGACGCGAAAGTCCTCCCGGACCGCATGTCCGTTGAGGTTCTCGATCCGGGTCTTCCCTCGCACGAACAGCGGACCGTTGGGCCGGAGCTGGACGGTCGTCTCCTCGGGCCCGGCCTCCTGCGGGCCGCCGTCCAGGCGTCGAAAGTGCAGGGCGCCGGTCGGACACCGCTGCACGACCTCGGCGATCTCATCGGGCGAGCCGTTGTCGACGACGATCCACGGCCGCCGCCAGGGGTCGAATACCAGGGGAAGCCCTCGCAGGCACTCCGCGACGTGGATGCAAAACGCTGGCTCCCAGGTCACCTCGATCCGGTCGTTCCGGTAGACGCGCCCCACGGTCCGCTCATACCTCGGTTCCTCGCGGAACCCCTCGGGTGCCTCCTGCGGCGCGTCCGTCATCAGCCCAGGTATCCCTCCACCGTCTTCTCGTCACCGACCCTGCTCGTCGGGGTCCACGCCTGCCGATCGGCGCGCCGTCTCGACGAGACGCCGGGGGTCGCGCGCCTCCCGAGCGAGGCAGTAGCCGAACTCGCGTGGGTGATCGTGGTCCATTCCTCTCTGGCGGAGTGTCCCCTAAGCCGGGAGATGGTCGCATCCGCCACCGCACAGGGCGATCGGCCGGGCTGCCTGTGGCGTTACCTATCCTCGGATGGCCTCGTGTCCGAGGGCAGGACGCTCTCGAGCTGGACCCGCGAGGTGATGCCCAGCTTAGTGAACACCTTGCGCAGGTGGTACTGGACCGTGCGGGGGCTGATGAACAGGCGCGTCCCGATCTCCGGGTTCGAGAGCCCTTCACGCGCGAGGCGGGCGATCTGCGCTTCCTGTGCGGTGAGCTCGTCGCGGGTGTTGGCCGTGCGCTTTCGGACGGTCTCTCCGGTGGCCAGGAGTTCGCGCCGCGCCCGGTCCGCGAACGCCTCGGCTCCCATGGACGAGAACATCTCGTAGGCCGTTCGAAGGTGGGTCCGCGCGTCAACGCGCCGGTGCTCGCGACGGAGCCACTCGCCACACAAGAGGTGCGCCCGACCGAGGTCGACTCGCATACGCGTTCGATTGAGGCGCTCGATCGCCTCCCTGTAACGCTGCTCAGCGATCTCGCCGTCGCTCAGCAGCGCATGCGAGCGTGCCTCGATCCCGAGCGCCCACTCGCTGCCGCTGGGCTTCGTCACCTCGACGAGCCGGCGATGAGCGTCGACTGCTACCTCGCGCTTGCCGCTTCGCAAGGATGCCTCGACAAGCTCGGCCAGTGCCAAGTACGCCATGTCGTGGGCGTAGCTGGTTCCCTCCTGTGCCGCCGCCAGCGCGGTCTGATAGCGGCCCAGGCCGTTGTACAGGACCGCCTTCGCCCATGCGATCACTGTCACGCCTATTCCCTCGCCGCGCCGCTCGACGTCCTTTCGATTCGCATCGATCAGCGCGAGCGCGTCGGCCTCACGGCCGCACAGGGCTGCAAGGCCGACGGCACCGTAAGGCGCTAGCATGCTCGCGGTCGCCTCCGTCGCTGCCTGCACCTCCTCCAAAAGCGCCGCCGCCGTGGTGAGCTCGCCCGCGAGCATGTGCGTGTAGATGCGCGGCGTAAGGGCGAGGGGAAGTTCGCTCAGCGCGCCGATCTCGCGGGCCAGCTGGACCCGGCGCTCGGCGAACGCTATCCAGAGCCCGTCGTCCCATACGTTCTGGGCGCTGATGACTGCGACTCGGAGCCAGCGCAGCTCCTCCTCCGCCGGGATCTCGCTGCCGAACGCGTTCAGCGCGCGCCGAACGAGCGGCACCCCGGCCGCGAACCCCTGAGTGAACTGGACCGCCAGACCATCGAGGAGCAAGTCCGGCGCGCGCGGCGTCGGGTGAGCCGGGGCGGCGCGCGCCGCCAGCGCGACGTCGAGCACGGTGCCGCCGCTGCGCGCCAGCCGGCCGGCGTGGGCCGCCGCGAACAGCGCCTCCAGGAATGTCTCGCGCGCGAAGCGGACATCGAGGCGCTCGAGGCGTTTCGCGGCATCAAGCAGCAGGATCGGCGCCTCGTTCACGCGGTTCGACTGCAACGCGACCCGGCCGCGCACGAGGCTGATCTCGGCCCGCTGCAGCTCGCTGAGCGGCAGCGACTCCGCCGTCCCCAAGAGCCGCGACGCCGCCGCTGGATCTCCGGCGAGCTGCTCGGCCTCCGCGGCGGCGAGCGCACGGCGGGCGAGCTGCTGCGGATCGACCGTGAGCTCTGTTGCGCGCTCGAGAAAAGCCGCGGCGGCGGCCAAGCCGCCGCGTGCCTTCGCACGCTCGGCCGCGCGTTCGAGCTCCGCCGCGACCTCCTCGTCGGGTCCGGGCGCAGCCTGCGCTCGATGCCATGCCCGCCGGTCGGGATCGAGCTTTGGATCGGTGACCTCGGCGAGCGCACGATGCACGTCGAGTCTCTGCCGCAGTGATGCGGATCGATGGGCAGCTGAGCGCACGAGCGGGTGCGCGAAGCGCACGCGCTCTCCCAGCTCGAGCAGGCCCGCCTCCATCGCGGGCGTCGCCGCGTCCCGCGGGATCCCGAGCCGCTCGGCGGCTCGAGTGACAAGCAAGGGGTCGCCGGTCGGGTCGGCCGCCGCCAGCCACAGCAGGCGCCGTGTGTCGAGCGGCAGCTTCTTGAGCTGGCGGCGGTAGCCCTCTTCCAGGCTGCGCGAGACCGGAACAGCGCCGTCGAGACCGAAGCCGCCGGCCAGCCCGGCTCGCCTCTGTTCGCGGAGCAGTTCGATCAACGCGAGTGGAATGCCGCGTGTCTCGCTGACGATCTGGTCGCGGACACGCGCGTCCAGCGGAGCCATGAGCAGAGAGTCGAGCAGCGCCTGCGCGTCCTCATCCCCCAACCCCTCGACGACGAGTTTGGGGAGTCCCGTCAACCGCTCGCTCGGCTCCCGGGCGGCAAAAACGAACCCCACCGACTCTGCCTGCAGTCGCCGAGCGACGAACGCGAACACCTGCGCTGACGCCTCGTCCAGCCATTGTTCGTCGTCGACCAGACAGAGCAGCGGCTGCACCTCCGCAACGTCCGAGAGCAGGCTGAGCACGGCGAGGCCGATGAAGAACCGATCGGGAGGCGGCCCAGGACTGAGACCGAAGCAGGTCCGCAGCGCATCCCGCTGCGGCACGGGGAGCCGTTCCATCCGGTCGAGCATCGTCGCCAGTAGTTGGTGGAGCGCGGAGAAGGCAAGCTCCTTCTCCGACTGAACGCCGACAGAACGGGCGACCTTGAAGCCAGTCGCTCGGTCGGCCAGGTAGTCGAGCAGCGCCGTCTTTCCGACCCCCGGCTCGCCGCGCAACACCAGCGCCTTGCTTTCGCCCGCCCGGACCGCATCGAGGAGCCGCTCGAGCTCCTCGCGCTCACTCCCGCGTCCCGTGAGCCCCGTGGCACGCGCATATGCCGAGTAGGGGGTGACGGCCATCACAGCGAGGCTAGCACCGCCCTCCACCGGCGCTGTCGGCTGGCCACCGGGAGCCGCGATCGACGTCGGCCCGGCCATCCTTGCCTGGCGCAGCTCACACGCCTGCCACGGTCGCTCACCCCTCGCGCGCCTGAGGAACGAGATGCCCGGCCGGCTCAGACGAAGCGAAGATCGGCGTCCGTCTCGTCGGCGACCGGCTCGGCACAGGTGGGGCAGTACCAGCGGGCCTCGAGGGGCGTGCCGCAGGTGGCGTGCCGAAGCGGCTCGACCCGATCGGAGCCCCGCGCGCCCCAGACCGCCAGGAGGCGAAGCGCCCCGGTGAGCTCCCGCCCGGCTCCGGTCAGCTCGTAGGCCAGACGGGGAGGCCGCTCCGAATACGGACGTCCGACCACGATGGCTTCACGTTCGAGGTGCTTCAACCGCGCCGCGAGGGTGTTGGGTGCGATCCCCGGCACGTCCTCCAACAGCTCGTTGAACCGGCGGGGATGCGACTGGAGCGCGCCGATCAGCAGCAAGGTCCAGCGGTCGCCGACCCTTGCCAGGGCCTCCTCCAGCGGGGAGCGATCCTGTGCCGGTGCCATGGCGTCATCGTAGCCCGCCGGGCAGCGTCCCTCGTTCGATCCCGGGTTTGCCATGTCGACCAGCATGGTAGTAACTTGCAACCCACAAGTCACTGCCGGAAGCCAGGATCGTCCTGGCCTGGGGAGGAGCGCGAAGATGGGACCGATGGAGGAGTTGCAAGAGACGATCAAGCATCTGGCGGAACAGGTGGGCCCCGCCGTGGTCGGGATCGGCCAGCGTTGGGGGGTCGGGTCGGGCATCGTGATCGGCTCCGGCCAGGTGCTCACCAACGCCCACAATCTCAGGGACGAGGAGACGACCGTCTCCTTCTCCGACGGCCGCATCGCCACGGGGGAGCCGGCGGGTGTGGACGTGGACGGCGACCTTGCCGTCGTTTCGGTGGACACCGGCGACATCAAGCCGTTGGAGTGGGCGTCGAACGGTTGGACGCCGGACGTCGGCCGGTTCGTGTTCGCCATGTCGAACCCCGGCGGACGAGGACTTCGGGTCACGTTCGGCACGATCACGGCGACGGAGCGCAGCTTCCGTGGACCGAGAGGTCGGCGGATCGCGGGAAGCCTGGAGCACACGGCGCAGCTCCTTCCGGGCTCGTCCGGCGGGCCGGTCATCGACGCGAACGGCGCGCTTCTGGGGCTCAATACCAACCGGCTTGGCGAAGGGTTCTACCTGGCGATCCCGGCGGACCAGGCGCTGCGGGATCGTGTGTCGGCGTTGGCGAAGGGCGAAGCGCCGTCGCGGCCGCACCTGGGAATCGGCATCGCGCCATCCCGGGTGGCCAAGGGACTGCGACGAGCGGTTGGCCTGCCCGAGGCCGAGGGGCTGCTGGTCCGGGGCGTCGAAGACGACAGCCTCGCGTCGAAGGCCGGTCTGCAGGAGGGTGACCTCATCGTCGCGGCCAGCGGCCAGGAGGTGAAGAGCGTCGACGACTTGTTCGATGCCCTCGATCGGCTCGGCACAGAGGGAACGCTCGAGCTGAAGGTTCTGCGAGGGACCGAGGAGCGCACGGTCCCGGTCAGGCCGTGATCGAGCCGGTATCGTCGCGATCGGTGTTCGGCGAATAGGGTGCCGAACGCCGCCCTCGATCGCCGCTCCAGAACCGCCGGGCGGCGCTCGGCCTCTCGGGCTCCCCACCCATGTCCAGCATCGTCGCAGGCTCGAGATCGTCCTGCGGTTGGCTAGACTGGCTGTGCCTCAGCGTCCCAGGTCGAGGGCCACGTTCATGGATGCACGTACGACGCGTAGCCGAGGTCGAAGCGGATCGATTCCATCACCCAGAACGCCGTGCTCGCGGTGAAGACGTCTGCCGCAGCGAGGACGTCTTTGTACTTCTCGACCACCGGCGCGGCGGCGGTGTCGGCGAGGGCGTCGAGGTAGCCCTTCACGCCTGCCCAGGCGTTTTCCCCGTACTTCGCGAAGTAGGGCGTCGGATCGAGCGTGTCGAGTGCCGTCCTGACGCTGTCGGAGAGGTCTGCCATGTACTGCTGATGTAGCGTCACGTCATCGCGGGTGCCGATCCGGCCCAGGTGGCCGCCGATGTAGTGCTTCCACGGGTACGCGACCGCGTGGTCCGCTGCCTGGATGTAACCCTGGATGTCCTCAGTGAGGTTCGACAGGTACACGGGCGCCCACCCCGGGTTGACGATGTCGACGAGGATCAACGTGTCGTGGTCCGGCAGGTGGATGAAGGAAAGGTCCGGCGAGTGGCTCGCTCCGTGCCAGGCCAGCTCGATGCGCTCACCTCCGACCTCGAGGGTTCGACGGTCCTGGAACGTCTCCTCCGGCGCCGGCCTGGCGGGGTCATCGTCCCGGAGGAGGAGCCGCCGGGTTTCCTCGTGCCCGATCCGAACGACGCCGGTGTCGAAGAGCGAGGACGCGCCCGCGTGGTCGGCGTGGTGATGTGAGTAGACGAGGTGCGTGACCTTGTTGCTCACACCGTTCGCGGCAGCGATCTCATCGACGGCCCGCTGCAGGTTGTGGCCGATCGTGGGCGGCGCGTCGAACAGGATGACGCCGTCCGGGGTGGTGAGGAACGCCGCCTGATACACGCCGTCCGTGACCCAGTAGAGGTTCCGCTCGACGCGTCCGACGTAGTAGCCGTGCTCGTTGAGAGCCGGCCCGAGCGACGACCGAGGCACGGGTGCGTAGTCCGGCAGGTTCTCGACGGCGGTGGGAGCCGCGCCGGCCGTGGTCTCAGAAGTACTCCATCCGATCCCTCCCTGGTGAGACACGTCAACCAGCCCACGGCAGCGAGAAGGCGCCCAGCTGGCTG
>Ga0137374_10009071_pt1 | contig 11759 bp, 9 predicted proteins | sample SagtaG_20_FD_104811 | JGI IMG/M metagenome (GOLD analysis project Ga0137374, IMG submission 104811) | Vadose zone soil microbial communities from Sagehorn Ranch, Mendocino, California, USA - Sage1_R_100_16 metaG | ecosystem: Environmental > Terrestrial > Soil > Vadose zone | place: USA...
GCCCGACCAACCCGCCGGCGTGCCGCCGCAGTGGATCACTCCCAGGCCCGCAACCGGCTCCATCGACGACTTCCCACCCGGCGGCCGCAGCCGCAGCCTGCCGCAACCACCGTCGGCCGACCCCGACACCCTGGCCGCCCAACTGAACACCGATCAGCCACGCGCCAACGGCCCCCAGTCGCTCGTGCGGGCGATCGCCGACATCTACCGCGACATCGTGCCGGACAGAGCAGTCCGGGCTGCCATCCTGCATCTGCTCGCCAGCACCAGCGCGGTCACCTACCGCGGCGAGGTCACCGACCCGCGCCGGCCGCACCGGGATCGCCGTCAACGCGTGTCCATCCCAGCCGCCACCAACACGAACTGCCGCACACCCGCACCGACAGCACGGCGGACCGCCTCATCGAAGAACCGGGTACGCACCGCGAGCGCCGGATCCTCGACCCCCTGCTGCACCTCACCCTCGAACCCCCGCATAATCTGCGGACCCTGCTCGGTCGCCAGAAGCCGCGCCAACGGCTCCTCAAACAGCCGATCCTCCCGGGCATGCTCCCGGGCCCGCATCGACGCCGTCCACAACGCCGTCCGCGCCAGCGGATCCAGGTCAGCTCCCATCCACTCAATGTAGCGACCGCGGACACGGCTCACCTGGCAGACGGGGCCGGGGTCTGCTGGGTTCCAACGGCTTCGGTAGTGCGGTCGGTGGACGGACAACCGGCGACATCAATTCGCCGCACCATGGGCTTTCTGACCGCGACGGGAAGCGGCCACCCCTTGGGCTTCGAAGATCAAGTATTTCGACCAACACCGCCGCCGTCGTGCGACACCTCGTCGGGCACGCTCGCGTCGGTTGGCCGTCACCGGGAGCGAGAGACGGCTTGCGGCCACGCCGGGGCCTCCGGCTCGCTGTCCCCACGACGAGCCGGCCATCGCTCATTCTGGAGGCGTGATCCCGGACGAGTTGCTGCCCCGCTGGCGGGACCTTCCCGCCCTGGCCTGGCTGGCCAGGCAGCGGCTGAGTGGGGCGATTGGCTCGCTACCGGTGCTCGGCCCGGTCGCCCGCTGGAGCGGTTGGCTGCTGACGCTGGTGGATCTGGTCGGTATGCGTGCCGATCATGCGGTCGGCTCATACCGTCACCGTGCGGTCGTGACCGTGCAGCAGCGCTGGCCCTTCCGCCTGCGCTGGCGCTACTGGGCGGCCGGGCTCGTCGCGGTGGTCCCGATAGCGCTGGTCTATCTTGCAGTGCCGCTGGTGTTCACCGTGGTGGGCGTGATCGTCGCGCGCATCGGGGCACCGCCGGTCGGGTCGGCGCTGGTGTTCCTAGGGTGGCCGGCATGCGGCGCTACGTTCCTTCTCGGTGTTGCCAGCGTCGCCTCCGGGCTGCGTTCCCTTGCCTCCGGTGACCGTCGGGTTGCCCGAGCGTGGGCGGGCAGGACCGGCACCCGGCTGGTGGAGGGCGCGTTGCTCGCCGCCGACGTAACCGACCGGCGGGCGGCCACGATTCTGGTCCGACGGCTGCTCGGCCACGTCGACGGGCACCACATCGCCGTCATCGCCGCAGCGCGTAACGACGCGGTAGCCAAGATGTACAAGGCACTCGGATTCAGGCCCCTGTCCGACGTTGGCGGCCGAATAATGCTGCGCTTACCACGATCCACCACGGCCTGCGCGCGGGACCTTCGGGAGTGAGGGAGGGCTCCGGCTGGACGCGGCTCGGCAGGCGGCAAACGCGGCGATAAAGGGTCGACCGGTGCGAACGGCTCGTCGTACGAGCGTTCTTCGGCCTTGACGTCGGCGATCGCTTCCGGGATGGAGCGATCCTGCCCCGCCCGGAGCGGTGATGGCCGGCGCCCACGGGGGAAGGCGTCGGCCATCTCCGCAATGAGATCCCAGCGGGGCTGTGGCATCAATACCCCAGCCGCTGGATTGTCGGCGGCTGTGCCAGGACCTGTCTTTCATCTATGACAGGACGATGCGCCTCGCCCCCACCCGGGCGCGTTCCGCGCTACGCCGGTGTCCCGGCCAGTGCCTGACCATGGTGCGCGGTTTGGCGCAGCCGCCGTCAGCGTTTGATTGCGACGCCGCCGTACATGGTGACCTGCTCGTCACGCACGAGAGCATCCTCTGGCCCCGGCCGCCACCGGTGCACCAGCGTCACCCCCGGCTCGACGAGGTCAAGGCCGGTGAACAGGGCCTCGACGGCGGCGCGGTCGCGGGCCTTGGTCGGGATGCCGCTGGCGTTGTAGGAGACGATTCCGCTCGGCGCGTCCACCGGGGAGCTGTCGGCGGTGACGGTGGAGAGGGCCAGGGCACTGCCCGGCACCAGGGGCGCGAGGAGGGTGCTGATGACATGGCGTACCTGATCGTCGTCGACGACGTGCTGCAGGACGGCGATCAGGGTCACCGCGACCGGCCGACCGAAATCCAGCGTCTTCGCCGCTTGGGCGGCTGCCAGGATCGCTTCCGGTTCGCGCAGATCGGCGTCGATGTACTCGGTGACACCTTCGGGCGACCCGGTCAACAGCGCCCGGGCGTGCACCAGCACGATCGGGTCGTTGTCGACGTACACCACCCGCGCCGTCGGGTCCACCGCCTGGACGACGTCGTGCAGGTTGGGCTCGACCGGCAGCCCGGTGCCGATGTCCAGGAACTGGCGGATGCCGCGTTCGCTGGCCAGGTAGTGGGCTACCCGGGCCATGAACCGGCGGTTGGCGCGCATCGACACCGGCAGGTTGGGCATCTTGGCGACGATCTCCGCGGCGGCCTCCCGGTCGGCCTGGAAGGCATCCTTACCGCCGAGCAGGTGGTGGTAGATCCGGGCCGAGTGGGGCCTGTCCAGCCGCAGATCGACCGGGCTGCCGGCGTCCATGACGCACCTCCGGGGATGTGGTTTGTAGGAGGAGTCTATGGACGGGCACGGAGTTGGCCAATCCGTTCCCGGCCGCCACGCGCCGTGCATGGTGGAAGGTGCTGCATCTGATGGCGTCCGACAGCCGGCCACGGGTACCGGGACGTGGCGGCGGTCGAGCCACCCACCGCCGACGGCGGCGTCCGGCGGACCTGCCATCGTGGCCTGAACGAGCACACGCGGCAGCCGACTTGGCGCAGGCGGCTGCGGCGGGGTGGGACACCTCGCGTGGTCTACTGCCGACTCGCTATCGCGTTCCCTACCGCGGTTTATGGGCCGTCCGGGGATGGCTGCGCCGCGCGCCAGGCATCCCATACCTCCGGGCGTAGCCGGCCCCGGTCGGGCACGGTGATGCCGTGGTCGCGGGCCCAGGCACGGACCTCGGCGGTGGACGGCCGCGGGGCAGGGGCGTCGTCGAGGCCGCTGACGACCGCTCCGATGCGCGCCACGGCGGCGGGTTCGCTGGTCGCCCAGGCGTGGGCGGCGGCCAGGTAGCGGTAGGTCCACTCCTCGGCCAGGGCACGGCTCTCACCGAACACGACGGGCACACCGGGCCAGCGGACCTGCAGTTCGGCCAGCCCGTCGGCGACAGTGGCGGGGCGGACCCGGTCGAGGGTGAAGACCTGCGAGTACCGGTCCTCCACGACCACCGCGGCGCGGGGCAGGGCGGCCAGGTCGGCCAGGGCGTAGCGCAGCGTGCCGGTGGTCAGGCTGGTGACCAGGTCGGCAAGGGACTTGCGTTCCACCGCCGCGACCAGCCGGCCGTCGACGACCAGGCCGTAGTCCCCGCAGGGCAGCGCCCGCCGTACGGTGCGCACCTGCTGGGTGGCGAACCGGTACGGGTACTGCTCGTGCGAGTCGACCACGACCGTCAGTTCGGCGATGCCGGCCGCGCGGGCGGTCGGCACGCGTACGTTGGGGCGGGCCTGCTTGCGGGTGCGGGGGGACTGCCAGAACACGACGTCGCGGCCCCGGGCGGTGGTGAACACCAGTTGGGACCGGTTTTCCCGGGCCCGGTCCAGGACGAGGTCGATGGCCGCGCCGCGGCGGGTGCACGAGCGTAGCGGCACCTGCTCGATGATCTCCGGCTGCTGCGGCCACTCGTGCACCGGCACCAGGTGGCAGTACAGCGCCGTGGTCCGCGGCCAGGTGCCGGAGGTGCGGAACACCATGCCGCCGGCCAGCGGAACATGCAGCAGATAGGGCAGCCGGGAGTCGGTGTCCGGGTTACGGGCGATACGCAGGTGCACGTCCTCTAGTGTTGCCGCCACCCCGATCGACAGGGCATCACGGCACGCCCTGGGCGGGTACGGGGATTTCCCGGGCGCCGTGATCACCGGTGCTGGGCCGGTAGCGGCGCGGCCAACGGCCACCGGACAGTCGCGCCGTTTTCCCGGCGGCCGTGGGTCGGCGTCAACACCTCGCGGGAATCGGGGAGGTGCGCCTGGTCCCGCCTGGCTACAGTTGTGGTGCGGGGGCGGTGGCATGTGCCAGTCATTCGGTCCTCGCGCGACTGTCGCGGACTGCGCCATCAAGGGGCATGGATCAGACCGGGAGACGAGGATGAGTGACCGACACGGCAAGGACAATGCGCAGGTAGCCGAGGCCACGATGCCCACGTGCCCACCGTGGTGCGTGGATTGTTGGGACCTTTCCGACGACCTCCCCGGGTCCCGCTTCCACCACGGCGCACCAACGCCGCCTATCCCCGCACTGGTGGACATCGCGGGCACCGACAACTACGTCAGGGTGAGCACCAGCTTCTGCGACGTGTTGCCGGCGCTGCGCCGGCCGCACTTCTCCGATGACACCGCCCGTGTCGGGTTGTGCCTGGGTGAACGTGACACGACGGCTTCGCTGCTGCCGGCCGACGCCCGGCGACTCGCGATGGAGATCTTGCAGCAGGTCGACGCCATCGAACGGACCCCCGACACCCGCCAGCAGCGCCCGCCGTCCTGACCGCGCTGCGTTACTCACGGCGGCGGCGAGGCCGGGCCGCGACCGGGAACGCTGTCCCGCCATGTGTGCGTCGCCGGGCGCTTGCGTTGTGGAGACGACGAGCAGGCTGGCCGTCGGGCGCCGCGCCGAACGGGGTTGGCCCCGTGTTCATGGTGCCGCTGAGCACCAACCGTCAGATGCTCGATCCGTGTCTTCACCGTCAACGCCGGTCCAGGGCTTCTACATCGTCATCCACCCCGCCGCCCAATACGGTGAGATCCTGGTGCCGCTCGGTGGGCGACCGAAGCGATTCACCCATCTGCCGCACTCGATCGACCCGTACCCGCACGCGACATCATTCAATGATGTGCCGTATGGACGACAACGACCTGATCAGTCATCCCGACGACGGCGGCGGGTGTACTGCGAGCTGACCGCCTAGCGGCGGCCCGCGCTGCCCCTTTTGTCCTCACCGTCATCGAGGGCACCCGTGGTGGTGGGGCGAGACCCGTGGGGGCATGGTGTCCCCCCACAAAGCCTCGACGTAGCGGGCACAATCTACGCAAGGGCGCAGGCGGCGCGAATCCCCGCCGCTGCCCGCCGGGATGGATGCCATGTCGATCAGTCCGTTGCAATCCCCGCCGTTCGACGTGGTTCGCTGCGACGACCCCCGGCTGCGGCTGAGATGCCCCGCGGTAGCCGATCTCGGTGGCGCCCGGACCGTCGCGGAGGCGGCGACGACCGGCACGCCGGCCATCCGCGATGCGGTCCGCGAAGCCGAGACGCAACTGCGGGCGTGGGCGGCGCAGACGGCCACCGCGACACTTGATCGGCTGGCTGGCGAACTGCTCGACGCCTGGCACGCACTGCGAACGGCCAAAGCCAGGCGCTGGTATCACTTCCCGTCAGGCAGCGTCCAGCCGTCGCTACGACCGGATGCGCGCGAGGCCGTCGCCGACCGGTTGGGCCTGCATGGCCAGCCGCCGACATCGGTGCAGGCCGCCATGCGGGGCAGGAGAATCTCGCGCGAACGTGTACGCCAGCTCACCCACCAGGTCGAGGCCGTGGCCGGGGGTGTGGCTGTGGGCGCCAACCCTGGACGAGGCGCTGCGGCTGGGCGTAGCGGCCGCCAGTCCCCGAGGAGTACACCGACGTGCTCCAAGCCCGCGCACTGATCCGTTCGAGGCCGGCGACGAGCCAACTGGATGCCGCGGCTTCGGTCGGCGGGCACGAAAAAAGGGCCCCTGTTTGCGGGGCGGCTGGTCGGCGCAATGAAACACGGGTCATTGACCCAGTGGGGCGCCCCGGTCGCGCATGAAGATTTCCGGGTTGACCGCTCCGCTGCTGCTGCGGTCGTTGTTGACGTGCACTTCGAAGTGCAGGTGCGGTCCGGAGGAGTTGCCGGAGGTGCCGACCAGACCGATGGGTTCGCCGGCCGCGACGGTCTGCCCGACGGTGACGGTGGGATGGGTCTTCATGTGGCAGTAGCGGGTGATGATGCCGCCGCCGTGCTGGATTTCGACGTACCAACCGCATCCCTTGATGGCGGGGGAACCGTCGCGGTCGCAGCCGTAATCACTGCCATCGGCCGCGATGGCTTGGCAGGCGACAACGGTGACCGTGTCGGCGGACGCGGCAACGATGGTGGTCCCGGCGGGGGCGGCGATGTCGACGCCTTGGTGGGTGGGCCGCTGCGGGGTGCGGAACCCGGACACGATCGGGCCGTGCACGGGTTGGGTCCAGGTCCCGGCGGCGCCGCACGCGGCCAGCGCGGCCTGGGCAAGGCCGCTGACCTTCGATGTAGGTTCCGCGAGTTGATGAGCAGTCCTGAGCGTGGAGCGGTGTCCGTTCCGGGTGATTCGAGCAACGGGCGTGTCACGAGATCTTGAGCAATCGACTGGCGGATGCGTTGGAGCGGCGGGTCCGGACGGGTTGGGTTGTTCAAGATTTCCCGGAAGTGGTCTGGTCGAGTCGTTGGAGTGCGCGGGTGGCGTGGCGGAGGAACTGGGCGCCTTCGGGGGTTGGGGTCAGGGGCTGGGCGTCGGGGTGGAAGAGGCGGATGCCGGCGGCGCGTTCGACGTGTTGGCGGTGGTGGCAGAGGACCTGTTCGTGTAGGCCGAGGACGGCTGCGGCTGCGCGGCGGGTGGGGTGGCCGGGCATTGTGAGGACTTGGCGGACGTACTCGACGCCGCGGCGGCCGGAGCAGGCGGCCACGACGTTCGGGGTGGTTGCTGGTCGGCGGGCCAGTCCGCGAACGGGTTGACGGGCGGGGCGTGCGGTCCGGTGGGGATGTTGTGCAGCCGGGCGTACTTGGCAAACGTGTCGCGGGTGACGCCGGCTTCGGCGGCTGCCTGCCGAACGGTTTTGCCGCTGTTGACGTAGTGCTGCTGGATCCATTCGAGCGGCACGGGTGTGCTGCGGGGTCGGCGGGACAGCAGGGTGGTGCCGGCGCTGGTGAGGGTGTGCCGCACGACGCGTTCGGTGGTCAGCGACAGCCGGGCGATGTCCGTCATGGACATTTGCTGGTCGTGGTAGAGGTGTTGGAGGCCGGCGGGGTCGAGCACGTTGTGGCTGGAGATGCCGGCGAGGGTGTCCCACTGCTGCTCGGGCATGGCGAGGTTGGTGAGTTGGGTGTAGAGCCGGGCGTGGACGCTGCGCAGGCCGGTGGCTTGGTAGATGCGGCGTAGCCCGCCGCGGGCGGTGGCGTGGGCGGCGAAGGCGTGCGCGAAGGTGTCGGCGTTGATGGTGTCGGGGTTGATGCCGGGCCACGGCGCCGCCGCTGGTGGGTGTGGATGCCAGGTGACGGGTTCGCCGATGTGGTGGTGGGCGAGAAGACGCCGGGCTTGGTGGTGTACGAACTCGCGCACCGGTGGGGGTAGAGCGACGGCGAGCGGGTTCCACGCGTCTGCGCGGTTCCATCGGGCCAGGGTGGTGTGGTGGCTGGGGTGGGTGCCGGTGAGCAGGACGGCGAGGTGGTCGTCGAGGATGCGTAGCTGTAGCGGGCTCGGTGGCCGCCAGCCGTGCGCGGTGGCCAGTTTGGTGTAGGCGCGTCGGTCAACCCGGCATTGGGTGAACAGGGCGCGGCGGCGGGTGTAGTCGATGGGCGACCCGGTGGTGTCTAGGGCGCGGGCCAGGTCGGTGAGGATCGCGATGCAGGCGCTGCGCTGCTGTTCGGGCAGCTGGGTGAGTAGGTGGTTCGTGGTGGCGCTGGTGGCGGGGGCGGCGAGCAGGTCGACAGCTTGTCTGGTCGACAGCCGGGTGCCGGGGATGAGGGCCAGGACGGCGAGCCCGGCGCGGGTACCGGTTACCGTGTTGTGCGCGGTCTTGCCGGCCGGGATCAGCCGGATCGACCAGGCGGGCCAGAGCAGGGCGGGCAGTGACGCGGCGCGGCGGCGGGTCTGCTCGTCGGTGGCGTCGGGCCGGCGTGGGTGGGTGCTGGCGCTGCCGTAGACGAGCCGGTCATGGGTTTGCATGTGTGGGTCCAGGGCGGTCAGCAGCCGCGCGGTCAGGGTATGGCTGGCGTTGCTCCACGGGCTGAGGATCCGGCCGGGTTCGGCGGGTGAGCGTTGCCGCCGGTCGACGGTGACGATCCAGGACAGCACCTGCTCACCGGTCGGGTCGTCTTGGTGGCCGGCGACGGCGATGGTGGTGGCCACGGCGATGGCGTGTGCGTCGTAGGAGTCCAACCGTCCGCGCGGCGCCGGAACGGTTCCGCCGCACTCGTCGAGCACGTCGCGGACGACGCCGGATGCGTCGACGCCGGTGGCGTGCAACGTGTCAAGGCTCTTGTAAGCGAGGGTGTGCAGTTCGCCGAGGGCGCGGCAGATACGTTCCCGCCGGCCCGGGTCTGTGGTGGAGGCGGCCGCGGTCAGCAGGTGGTCGATGCGCCGCTGCGCGGCGACAACGCGTCCACCGGCCGGTAGGGCGCGTGTGGGCACGGTGGCCAGCGGGTTGCCGCAGATCTGGATTCGCCACTGGCTGGCGGTCTTGGGGAGCCCGCCGGTGCACCGTCCCGCGACCGTGGGCGGGGCGCGGGTTACCGGCCGGTGCGGGCCGGGTCGTTGTCCACATGTCGGGCAGAGGTCGGCGAGTAGGCGGGTGTGGACCGGGCAGGTGAACGCCCAGGGCAGCCGCCAGGTCAGCGGCCACCGCCCGGCGCGCTCGCGCAGGCAGGCGGGACAGAATCGGCTGCCGGCCTGGCGCCGCCAGGCCGGTGGATGTAGCACGCTGCGCCGGGTCGGGTCGATGGTCACCGCGATGCCGTGAAACGGTTGCAGCGTCATCGCGGTGAGCGTGTCCGTGCCGACCCCGGTCGCTGCCGACAGCACCCGCCGTTCCGGCTCGGTGAGCATGATGACCATGCGGGCCGGGGCGGAGCCGGCCAAGCCGAGGTGGGTGAGCAGGTCGCGCGAGCTGGCCCGCAACCTGCGGGCGTAGGCTTCAACCCAGCTGTCCAGGCTCTCCCCGGGTACCGGTTGCAGGGTGATCGGCAGACGCTGCGGCGTCCAGGCCATCACGCCGCTGTCCGCGTGGTCGCGCCGCGTGCGGAGTTGGGGCGTGTGGTGAACAGGCCCGCGCTGATCGCGGCGGCCAGCTCCCGGCGGGCCTCTTCGGCCGCGGCGTCGTTGCTGACCTTGTCCATCAACTCGGCCGACAGCCGCTCCTGCCCGGACCGGACGGCGCGCAGGCAGCCCCGGGCGATCAACGTCATGAGCGAGGCGAAGTGCCCGGTGCTGCGGGTGTAGAGGTAGTCGGACAAGTCGTCGGCCAGCATTCCCGGGTACTTGTCGGCGAGCACGAGCTGGTGCTCGATGGTCAGCAGCAGCCGCCGCCACTGTGAGCGGCCGGCGTCGGTTTCGACCAGGAACGGTGGTAGTGACAGCGGGGTGGTGCGCCGCCCGAACTGGGCGAACAGCGCTTCGCTGGTGGTCATGCCCTCGCGCAGCAGGCCCCGGGCGGCCACGCCGACGCCGATGTAGATGATGGTCACCGGGAACGCGTTGGACAGGTACTTCAGGTGGTTGGCCATGGCCTGCGCGTCGCGGCGACGCATGTCCAGGAAGTGAACGTCGTCGATGGCGAAGACCTGGGTGCCCAGCGACAGGACCGCGTCGGTGGCGCGGGCGGCCAAGGTGTCGGCGTTGCCGGTCGTGGGTAGCCCGTAGAAGCGGCAGATGGCCTGGTTGAGGCCCTTGATGTGGGTGTTGCCGGACAGGGCGATGTAGATGACCGGCACCCGCCGATGCCCGTCGGGTGTGGTGTCGCCGCGCACCGCGATCTGCTGGCGGTGGTAGCCCTTGGCGTAGTCGAGCACCGCGGTGGTCTTGCCCAACCCGGGGTAGGCGTCGACCAGCGCGGCGGGTTTGTTCTTGTCACCGTCCTGCCGGTTGGCCTCCACGATCTCGGTCAGGTGCTCGTGCAGGTCCAGCAGCTGCGGGGTCCGGATCGGCCCGAGGTTGGCGTGCCAGACCGCGCGGGCGTCGTTGTAACGCAACCGATCCACCGCTGCCAGCGCGGCAAGCTCCTCGGTGGACAGTTGTGACGGCTGGGCGCGCGATGGCGCCTCGACCAGCTGCAGAAAGCCGGGTAGCCGGGTCAGGGTGTACTGCCGGTCCTCGCCCGCGACCACCGCGGTTGGGGTGCTCACCCGCTGTCCATCACGTCGGCGTAGAAGTCGTCGTCGAGCTCGGTGTCGCAGTCGTCGTCACCGCCCAGCTCCCCGACGTCGCCGGCGTCGGCTGGTGGGACCAGCGACAGTTCCGCCGGCGGCCGGGTATCCGGTGCTGCGGCGGGGGCGGCGCCGATCGCGGCCAACCGCCGCACCGACGGCAACGCCGACACCTGCTCGACCTGCGACTCACCGCTGGCGCTGGGATCGACATCCTGTCCGTCGAGCAGCCGCAACCGTTGCTGGGACAGGCGTACCGCCATGCGCCGCTCCGCCGCGCTCGCGGTCAGCCCGGCGCCCCACCGCTCCAGTAGCTGGATCAGCGTGGCCGCGACGTCAGGAAAGCGTTGGGTTTGGGCGGCCAGCCGCCGGGCGTAGGTCAACGCCTCGCTGCTGAACGGCTTGTCCATCGCGGGTGCGTGTTCCCAGTCCAGGGTGTGCCAGCCGTGGTCGTCCGGGTTCTGGAAGTAGACCGCCCGCACGTCGCCGGGATCCACTGCGATCGGCCACTTCCCGGCGTGCACCCCGCCGTAGGGGCTGGTGACGTTGCGGTGCCCGTTCAGACCGCGCCCGTCGTAACGCAGCCCGTTGATCTCCACCCCGTAGTGCTGGATGCTCGTCCACACCGTGGCGAGGAAGTCGTAGGCCAGGTCCGGGCGGGTCGGGATGCTCAGGTACCCGGCGCGGTTGACCCCGTGGGTGAACATCTCCAACGGCGACACGTCCAGACCAGGCACCTCCGGGATGCACAACCCGCGATGCGGCCGGCGGTGGTAGACCAGCCCTACCCATTCCCGGATGACGGCCTCGACCTCGTCGAGGAAGAAGAACGCCTGCGCCTCCACGTCCAGGCCGCGGCTGTGCACGTCGGCGCCCTTGTAACCGGGCAACGCGACGAGCAGCCCGTCGGCGAGGGTTTTGAACCAGCGCTCCAGCGGGGACTTGTCCGTCGGCGTTCTGGGCCGGGCCGGTTGCAGGCTGATCCCGAACCGGGCACACACGCTTTCCACGTGTCGGGAGACGTAGATCTGGCCGTGATCGTAGACGATCGTCTCCGCCGCCACCGACGGCAACCACGGCTGCCCTTGCCCGTCAACGAGCTTGCGGGCATCCAGCACCACCGTGCCGGGCACCCCGTGCGCCGGCAGCACCTCCACCTCGTCGACCGGCGGGCCGGGGTGCACCGTCTCGTAAAGCACCCCGGCCACGTCGACCGCCTTGGTCGACACCGGCGTCACCCGTAA
>Ga0137374_10009072_pt1 | contig 11759 bp, 9 predicted proteins | sample SagtaG_20_FD_104811 | JGI IMG/M metagenome (GOLD analysis project Ga0137374, IMG submission 104811) | Vadose zone soil microbial communities from Sagehorn Ranch, Mendocino, California, USA - Sage1_R_100_16 metaG | ecosystem: Environmental > Terrestrial > Soil > Vadose zone | place: USA...
CAGTTTGAATCAAGAGAGCTTGCATGAGTGCCGCGCCTTGGAGTCGTCCGAGAAAAATCGCGATCGGACAAAACAGCTCGTAATAAAATGGCAGCCATTTCATCACCGCCTGCACCGCGTTTGGCATGATGTCGATAGGAAACATTTGGCCGCCCAGGAAATATTCGAACGAGTAAACGATGAAAACGATGGTGGAAATTTCCAGGATCCAGAAGGCCATCATCGCAAGCGAGTAGGTGATGAAGAATTGCATCAACGCCGCCATGACCATCGAGATGCTCGCAAGAACATAAGTCATCGCTTGATCAGGCAGCGCGATGTAGTGCCGGAAATAAATAAAGATCAGCGCGATGGGCGGCAGCGTGACGAATGTGTAAACCAGGCGGCCGCTCATAAAAATGCTGAAGCGATAAGCGAGATAACTCATCGGTTTCGTGAGAAGCGAATTGATCTGTCCCTCGCGAATGTCGGCGGCGATTTGCCATTCGTCTTCGGTGGGCGTGACGAGATTGCTTACCAGTAGCGTCAACAAATAATAGTAAATCATCGAACCGTAATCGTACCCATGAAGGCCGCCGCCGCGTTCCTTGAAAATCGCGCGCCAGAGAAAAACCGTGCCTGCAAGTGGGATCAATCCGAAGAGGGCGCGCAGAAAATAATTCCAGCGATATACGAATGTGTTCTGCAGCCCGATGTTAAAAACCGAGATGTACTTGTCGATCTTCACGCCGGAAATTAATTAGGAAGGCAGGTAAGGTTTCACTGAGATCGTAGATAATGGCCAATCCGACTTTCGTAGATGGCTTCGCGACTCCAATTCACTGGACTTTCGTCTTTGCTTTGGCACGGAATTACCCGGGGAAATCATTCGCGTTTTGGCACCTTTTCGCCCCGGCGTTTTTCGATGCGGATCTGCTTCTTCTTTTTGCGTTCACGCACGCAATTTTCGTTTGCGGTCGTTTGGAACTCAAGCCCTTCGATCGATTGCGGCCCTTGAGCGCCTATTGTTGCGCCGCTCGCCTCGCGATTCAAGCAGGCTGGGAAGCCCGCGTGCCGCACAGGCAAGATGCCTATGTTCCGACCGGAGCGCTTTTCTGCGCGAGTTCCACTGCGAGATTGATCGCTGCAATCATGCTGTCGGGCTGCGCGATTTCTTTGCCGGCAATTTCAAACGCGGTGCCGTGATCGGGGCTGGTGCGGGGGAACGGCAGGCCCAGTGTTACATTCACGCCGCTGTGAAATGCGTGCAGTTTCAGCGGGATCAACCCTTGATCGTGATACATGCAGAGAACAGCATCGAATTCACCTTCGATCGCACGATGGAAAACGGTGTCGGGAGAGAGGGGGCCGGTGAATGTGGCAGGTTGATCGCTGATGGTTGATAATTGATGGTTCAGCTCATCGACAGCTGGCGCGATGATTTCGATTTCTTCGCGCCCGATCTTGCCAGATTCACCAGCATGTGGGTTCAGACCCGCGACGGCGATGCGCTGCCCGCCCCACACCGGACGATTACTCTTCGGAACTTGACTGCTTAAAGCAGTCAAGTTTCCAAGGTCGTCGAGTTCCAGTGATCGAGATTGGAGAAAATCGGCGAGCAACAAACCGACACGGACAATCTCCGATTGCTTGATTACGCTTGGAACGTCGCGCAATGGAATATGGGTGGTAACGAGTGCGACCGTGATTTTTCCGCCGGTCAAACACATCGCGAAGTTTTTCACCCCGCAGCGGTCAGCAAAAAACTCAGTTTGCCCGGGGAATTTGAAACCGGCTTCGTACATCCGTGCTTTGTGGACGGGCCCGGTAACGACGGCATCGAGTTCATCGCGCCGCGCGAGTGTAACGGCTTCCTCCAGCGCAGCCGCAGCCGCGCGCGCAGTCTCAAGCGTCGGCTGGCCTAACCAACAATCCGGATATTTCCCGATGACCGCATATTCGGCAGCGGTTGGCAGATCTCTTGAATTTAGCGCGGCTTGAACGATCTCCGGCCCAATGCCGGCGCAATCTCCGAGCGTGATCCCGATACGCGGTTGCATCGCGCATTGTCACGGAAGTTATGCCTCTCCGCAATGAAGACTCGTAATCGTGCTCCTGCTCGTGATCGCAATCGAGGCTTTGGACCGAGTACGAACGCGAAGCGAACATTCAACGCTCAACCCCAACATCGAACTTCAGAATGTCCGAATGTAAGCCTTCGCGCGCAAACCGGCGATCCAGCGTTCCTGCAAACCTTGCGCTTCCAGTTGGATTAGTTTCCTCTCGATATCGGATCGGGCTTCGGCGAGCGAACGGGTCGTGCCGCCGTGTTTGTCCTCCACCTTGAGGATGTAATAATTGCCAGCGTAATCGATGATGTTACTGATTCTGCCAACCGGCATGTTGAAGGCGAACTTTTCCAGGGGGGGGGCGAGCGTTTTGCGCTCGATCCAGCCCCAGTCGCCGCCCAGATCGCGGGTGCTGTCTTCGGAATAGACCTGCGCCATGCGCTCGAACTCTGCGCCGCTTGCCAATTTGCCGAGCACTTCTTCAGCCATCGCTTTCTGTGCCGCGGAGTTTCCGGTATCGGCGTGAGCGGGAATCATGATCATGCGCAGTTTGATCTGCTCTTTGGTGGTGAATTCCTCGCGATGCTTCTTGTAGTAGTCTTCTATTTTCGTGGGTGGAACGATCAGGCTCGTCTTGACGTTCTTACTGCGCATCGCCTGCACGATTATTCTCTCCATTTCCTTTTCCTTGAACTCGCCCAGCGTGTAACTCTGCGCCTCGAGCGTCTTGATAAACGTGTTGCGATCCCCGCCGAACGACTCCTGGATGATTTGGTGCATTCGTTGGTCCACAACATGATCCGGGATCTGATAGCTTTCTTTTTTGAATGCCTGGATGATAAGCCGTCGATCCACCAAATCTTTCAAAGCCGCCTGTCGCACTTCCTTCAGTTTATTTTCCAGCTCCGCGCCAGTGTATTGTGAACGCAGCAACTTCTCCCGTGGCGCAGACAAAGCCCGGATTTGTGAGTATGTGATCACGTCCCCATTCACAACCGCAGCGATGCCGTCCACGACTTGGGGTGCCTGAGGCTCCTGGGCGAGCGCGCAGCAAAGTGGCAATAGAGCAAGCCCAGAAACTGCCAGCAAGGTTTTGGCAAACCTACGCATTATGTGTCTCATAGTTTGTTGATCAAATCCAGAATCTCCCTGAGGTGCTGTTCGATTTTGGTTCCAACTAAACGGGGGAATTTGCCCGCGACAAGTATAAAATCTCCGCCCCGGGTCAACATCAATTTGCGTTCGCGCACCTCGACGCGGCTCACCCCGGATTTTGCCGCAGCGAGCTTGATTTCGGTGAGAAGGAACAAATTGTCAACCGCCATTGGGAATGATCCAAAGCGATCGCGCCAATCGCGCCGCAGGCGATCGAGCCGCTCACGTGTAGTGATTTGCGCAATATCGCGATACGCCCGGATGCGCAGGGTGGCGTCGCTGATAAAACTGCCGGGCACAAAGGCGGGCACGCGGCCATTAGTAGAAGCGACGCCTCGTCCCTTGTCTTGGTGGGAAAGCGGCCAGGCGTCGCTTCTACTTTGCACGAACTGGGCTTCATTGGTGGCGACGAAATCGAGGCGTAGATCGACGTCAAGCCGGAGCCGCAGTTTCTCACCTTTGAGTTGCCCGACTGCCTGCTTGAGCAACTGACAGTATAAATCGAAACCAACCGCCATGATGTGGCCGCTTTGCGCCGTGCCCAGAATGCTGCCCGCGCCGCGGATCTCCAGATCGCGCATCGCGATGCGAAAACCTGCGCCCAGTGAGCTGTATTGCTTGATAGCGCTGATCCGCTTGCGCGCTGCGCCAATTGTCATCATTTCGCGCGGGAGAAGCAGATAGGCGTACGCTTTGTGCTCGGCGCGGCCGACGCGGCCGCGCAATTGATAGAGATCGGCGAGACCAAATCTGTCGGCGCGATCGATGATGATGGTATTGGCGTTAGGAATATCGAGACCGCTTTCGATGATTGTCGTGCAAGCGAGCACGTCGATCTTCCCGGCAATGAATCGCGCCATGACCGCTTCCAGTTCGTCCGAATCCATCTGGCCGTGGCCGATCTCGACCCTGGCCTGCGGGCAAAGATGAACAACGCGATCGCGCGCGAGAGAGATCGTTTGGACACGGTTGTGCAAGAAAAACACCTGACCCTGACGCTCGAGTTCACGATTGATCGCATCGCGAATGATCCGCTCATCGTAGGCGGACACGACCGTCTCTACCGGCAAGCGGTTGAGTGGCGGGGTCTCAATCGTGGACATGTCCTTTACGCCGACGAGCGAAAGATAAAGCGTGCGTGGGATTGGCGTAGCGGAGAGCGTCAGAAGATCGACAAGCTTAAACAGCTCTTTGAATTTCTCTTTGTGCAGAACGCCGAAGCGCTGTTCCTCGTCGATAACTACCAGGCCTAAATCTTTGAAAACGACATCGCCGGAGATAAGCCGGTGTGTGCCGATGACAATATCGACGCCGCCTCCGCGCAGCAGCTGCAACACTTTCTTCTGTTCCGCTTGCGATCGGAACCGGCTGAGCATTTCGATTCGCACCGGGTAATCGAGCATGCGCTGCCGGAAGACCTCGAAGTGTTGTTGAGCGAGAACGGTAGTCGGCGCGAGAACCGCCACCTGTTTGCCATCCATCACTGCTTTGAACGCGGCCCGAATTGCGACTTCCGTTTTGCCGAAGCCGACATCGCCGCAGATCAAGCGGTCCATCGGTTGGGGGCGCTCCATGTCGATTTTTGTATCGATGATCGCCTTCATTTGATCCGGCGTTTCGCGAAAAGGAAAAGAATCCTCAAATTCCGCCTGCCATCTTGTGTCAGGGCCAAACGCGTGACCGGGATGCGTCTGCCGTTCCGCCTGAAGTGCGAGCATTTTGCCCGCGTAATCGAAAATGGAAGCAGCTGCGTTTTTCTTGGCGCGCGTCCATTTCGCGTCAGCGAGCGAACTGAGTGGCGGCGACTTTTTGCCGACACCGACGTAACGCGAAACCAGATAGGCTTGTTCGAGCGGGACGTAGAGTTTTGCTTCGTTGGCAAACTCGAGCGCGAGGACTTCCTGAGCTCCATCTTCTGTAGTAACAGCCGCGTCGGCTGTGCTCTTTGATGAATCAGGCGACACGACTGCCTCTACAGTGTGCGGAGATTTTGCAAGACGGATGAGACCCAAAAATCTCCCGATGCCGTGTTCGACATGGACAACCAGATCGCCTTCGGCCAGTTCGCTAAAATCAATCTGTACACGGTGACGTTCCGCGCGACGCATGCGTCGCCGCGGATGGGCGGCGAATCGTCCGAATAATTCCGCGGCCGACAGCACGACGAGATTGGCCGCCGGGAAACAAAATCCGCGTGCGAGGGTTCCTTGGGCGAGATGGATGTCTTCAGTGGCGTCCTGCATAATCTCGCGAAACCGCTCGATCTCGCCTTCAGTCTGAAAATAAATGATGATTTTTGCTTTGTTCGCGCGCCATTCCTTCAAGTGCGCGATAAACTGTGCGCGTTTCGCTTGCGCGAGCACGAGATCGCCGATCGCGAACTCGCCGACTTCGGAATCCTGGAACGCTCCGCTGAAATCTTCCGGACCAAACTCAATCCAGCCCTGGCTGATCTGAATGTGCGCGCTGGAACTTTTTTCCGGTTCGATATCGATCCGAAGATGATCGGGGGCCAGATAATCACGGACTGTCCCGCTTTGATTCTCAATCGGCCCCAGCAGAATATCGACCGAAGCCAAATCACGGAGCGAAGTTTGAGTATCGATGTCAAACTCGCGGAGCGATTCAATTTGGTCGCCAAAAAATTCCACACGCACCGGTAACGGCGCTTGCCACGAATAAAGATCGATAATGCCGCCGCGCACAGCGAATTGTCCGCGGGTCGTGACTTGCGCAGCGCGTTCATAACCGGCGCCCGCGAGTTGTTCGAGAAAATGTTCCATCTTCTCGTTTGCCCGACGACGAAGCTGAACAATTGCGGATTGGAGCACGCCGCGCCTCGGCGCGGCCTGGTCGAGACTTGCCCGCGTTGCGACAATCAGATGCGGACTGGGCTCGCGCTCGACTTGCGTGAGCACCGCGATCCGTTCCGCTGCGATTTCCGGGTCAGGCAAAATATTTTCGACGGCGGCGAATTCGGCTTCCGGCAGGAAGAGAGCGGTGGGATACCAGTTGAGCAAGCCTTCGTAGAGCAGTTCCTGGGAATGAACACTGGGACAGAAAACCCAAATGGTCTTGTCGATCTTACGCGCGAAAGCGGCGACGAGAAATGCCTGCGCCGGCTCGATGACGTGCGAGAACTGTACCGGCCATTGCGCTTTCTCGATTGCTCGAAGTTTGCGCGCGATTGGCTCGCTCGCCGCAACCATTTCCAGAAGCTCTGTGTGTCCCGATTTGTGCACCGGTTAGGTGTCGCCGAAAAGAGGCGAAAATTCAAAGCTGCTCCAGGAAGCAGCTTTGGATCCGATGATTAGAGCGTCCTGCCGATGGCTGCCGCGACGGCGCGGAGGCGCGGAACAAGGTCGGCAAAAATTGCCGGGGTGAGCGCTTGATCGCCGTCGCTTTTCGCCAGTTCAGGGGAATCGTGCACTTCAATCATGAGCGCATCCGCGCCGGCAGCAAGGGCGGCGAGAGACATCTGCGGAACAAATTCGCGCAGACCGATCGCATGCGTCGGATCGACAACGACCGGCAGATGTGTCTTGGATTTCAGGAGCGGAACAGCGCTTAAATCGAGCGTGTAGCGTGCCGCCGTCTCGAACGTGCGAATGCCGCGCTCGCAGAGAATGACGTTCATGTTGCCCTCGCTCAGGATGTACTCCGCGCTCATAATCAGTTCGTTGATCGTGGCGCTGAATCCGCGCTTGAGCAGGACCGGCAATCTGCTGCGGCCCACCTCCTTCAAGAGAGAAAAGTTGTGCATGTTTCGGGTGCCGACCTGGAGACAGTCCGCGTATTTTTCGATCACAGACAAGTCTCGCGGGTCCATGATCTCAGTGATCACAGGCAGGCCCGTTTCCGCACGCGCTTCAGCGAGAAACTGAAGTCCTTCCTCACGTAATCCCTGAAAACTGTACGGTGAAGTGCGCGGTTTAAACGCACCGCCGCGCAAAATTTTCGCCCCGGATTTTTTGACGATCTGTGCAATCGAGCAAATCTGTTCCTTGCTTTCGACCGAGCATGGGCCGGAAATGAGGACCACATGTTCCTCTGCGCCCACTCGCACTCCGCCAATTATGACAGCGGAGGGCCGGCGTGAATTGCGCGCGGCAAGTTTATAAGGTTTCAACACCGGCACGATCGCTTCCACGCCCGCCATGGAGGCGACCGGCTTTTCGCGAAGCAGCGCTTCGGGCCCAATCACACCAATGATCACGCGCGATGCACCGCGGCTGATTTGTGCATCGAGCCCGAACTCGCGCACGCGGGTGACAATCCGATTGATCTGTTCCTCAGTCGCGTTCGGTTGCGTGATGATGATCATATTCCCTTCGGCGGAACGATGAGAATGCCGCCGTCGCCGATTTTCTGCAAGCCCAGATGCTGACGCTCCCCAAGGAATCTAATTCGTAATGGTGACTGGCGTACCGACTGAGACCGATTTAAAAAAGTTTTCGGCCATGAATTCAGGCATTCGGATGCAGCCGTGCGATGCGGGGTAACCGGGCAAATAGCCTGCGTGCAGTCCAGTCCCAGAGACGATGCGCATAAAGTACGGCATCGGCGTACCCCTAAAGTGGGCACCGGGCGGTTTCGGGTCCTTGGTGACATCGACATTAGGCACGACAACGTTTCCCGCTGAATCAACGTAATCGCCAAACAAACTGGAAACGTGATTGACGTCTTTCTGGGTGATGGAGAAGTGGCCGTATGGCGTGTTTAACCCTTCACGACCGGTCGAAAGCTGTGAGACACCGACGAGCACACCACTCTTATAAAAATAGGCGCGCTGCTCTCGGAGACTGATGGTAATTGAGGGTTTTCCATTAGCGCTGTCCCCATCCCAGTATGAGACGGTATCATGCGCAGGACCAGCAGGGGCATTGCCGTAGGCGCCGCCCAAGTATTGTGTCTTGGCAGAAAAGCGGGGGTCTTCGCTGCAACCAGCCGCGAAAAGTAGGAGCGCAAGGTAGAGTAACGCCTGTAAACTGCTATAAGGTGGACGGAGCATAGGAAATTTGGGACGGACTTTTAATGCTCAACCTATGCAAAAAGTCAAGCTGAGAGCGGGCACTCAGCGATTCAAGAAATACAAGTAAAAAGCTCAACCGGCCATGCCGTCCGTTGCGGCTTGAATTGTGCCTTGTTTAGTGCAGAGTTTCCGCCGTTATCCGCCGAATTGTGATACACACTTGATGCCAACCTACGAGTATTCTTGTCAGAAGTGTGGCCAGACTTTTGAAGCGTTCCAGTCAATGCGCGACGAAGCGTTTCGCGAGTGCCCAAAGGATCTCTGCCGGTTGCCGAAGTGGGGACATGGAAAAGTGAAACGCCTGCTTGGCACCGGGGCCGGTCTTATCTTCAAGGGGTCCGGCTTTTACATCACGGACTATCGAAGCGATTCGTACAAAGAGGCGGCCAAAAAAGAATCTCCTGCCACGCAAGCAGGCGGAGAAAAGGCAAGCGCGCCTAAAGAGGCTGCTACGAAAAGTTCTTCGCCTGCTCCGAGCAAGGGATCCGAGAAAAAACCGGGAAAAGAATCTGCCAGATGACTCTTGGAATATGGCGGCGCGCCCCCAAAGGCTGTCGGGGCAGCGCAAGTGCATTTGCAGCTTGCCGAAAATAAAGAGACCGGCGGTTCGCCCATGCGCCCCTGCGAAATCCGCCGGTCAACCAACCGAAAGAGCAACACCTGATCTGCCACTCTCATCGCAATCAGCGCGAAGAGCTGGATCAGCCTGCGTATCCGTGGTCACGCTCGTAAGCTCGAATTGCTCGGCGCGTTTGTGGCCCCATGACTCCATCAACGGAGCCACCATAATAGCCGGCCCGGGCAAGTCGGCGTTGCAACTCGGCCACCCTTGATCGGGTGCCGGATCCGTACCCGTATCCAGCCTGGCCTTGGCCATAATTATATCCGTAGCCACCATCGCCGTAGCCACCGTATCCGTAGCCGCCACCGTAACCATAGCCTCCGCCGTACCCGTAGTAATCGTACGGGTACCCATAGCCGTAATATCCGTATGGATATCCCCAGCCCCACCACGACGGAAAGCCGAAGCTGCCGATGAAGATGACGTCATTATTATCATGATGATGATGACGCCAATTGCCGTTCCAGTTGTTCCAATTACGACCACTCCAGTTTCGGCCGTTCCAGTTTCGGCCGTTCCGATTACCGCCGCTCCAAGTACGGCCGCTCCAATTACCGCCGTATGTCCCCCGGTATGCTCCCGACGGCGCGCTCCGAGCCGGCATCGAGCCGACGTGTGCACGGCCGCCACCGCCAGCACGCCGCTGGCCGTTCGCAACTGAGACCGGTAACGCCAGCGCGGCGATGCAGCTTATTAAAAGTAAACGTTTTGCATTCATAGTATTTCCATTTCCTATAAATTAGACCCCTCCAATGGCAAATAGTTTCGACATTTCTTCCGCCGACCATTGAAAAATCTCGGCCGCAAATTCGTGCTCGCTGGCTCGCCCGGTTTTCGATATTAATATCCGCCAGCTACCGATGAGGATTTTCCGTCCCGTGATCATCATAACGATTCTGTCGATCGTTATGTTGCAATCGGTGGGTGCGGCGCCACCGGCGCGCAGTGTGAGTCCTTCGCAACAATTCATCATTTATGGCGCGGACGCGAGGCTGCGCGGCGCGCTTTCCGAACTTGCGGAGCGGACCAAGGCCAATTTGCTCGCGCTGTTACGGCAGCGTGACAGGTGGAAAACGGCGGTCGTAATCAATTTGCAGCCGCAACAGGCGAACCTGCCTGAAATTCCGCCGGCCGAACTGCGATTCAGCCAGACTGGTTTTGGCCTGAAGTTGCAGCTCGATCTGACCATCACCCAAAACCTCGACGGTTCATTAGTGGAGCGCGAACTGCTGCGCGCCATTTTACTGGAGATGATTTATCGAAAGGAGCCGGACATCGCACCTGACACGATTTTGGTCGAGCCGCCGGAATGGTTGCTCGACGGCGTGCTCGCCGTTACGCCCGGACGCGACCGCGGTCCGCTTATTGAAGCGCTTTCCGTGTCGGACAAGAGAATATCGCTGGAAGAATTTCTGCGACAACGCCCTCGGCTACTCGATTCGGCTGGCCGCATGCTTTATCGCGCCTACTCGCTCGCGCTCGTGCAATTGCTTATCGATGAACCCGACGGGCATGTGCGGCTGGCGCATTACATCGGCAATCTGTCGCATGCTTCTAACGACCTCTTGGGTGATTTAAAAGCACAGTTTCCGTCGCTGGCTCGCGATAAGGAAAAAAACTGGCAATTAGGCGTGGCTCGACTAGGAGGCGCGCAAAGCCATCAATTGCTCACCTTTGCCGAAAGCGAGCGGGGCCTTGATGAATTGTTGCGCACGAAAATTCCAGATGCCGGAAAATCATTGGACTTGAGCGGCCTCGCGCAGCGGAAAGCGTCCGCGGCAGAGAAAGTGGCGCTCAACCATTTGAGTTACAATTTGCTCTTGTTCGCCGCTCAGGCGAATCCGGTCATGCGCCCGATTGCGCGAGAATACCAGCAAATCGCTGCGCTGCTTGCGCGCGGCAAGCGGAGGGGCGCCACCAAGCGCCTGACGCGCTTGCAAATTACTCGTGAACGGCTCGCCGCTCGCATGAGCGACATTGATGATTACATGAATTGGTTCGAAGCGACGCAAATGAAGAGCAGGAGCGGTGCTTTCGCTGGTTACCTCAAAGCTGTGGATCAATCGCAGGTCTCAACGCCAGGGCGACGCGATCCGCTGTCAGTTTACCTCGATGCATTGGCCGACCAATTCGAAGATTAGCAACCTTGTGCGGCGACGTGTCGCCGCCTTACCCCCGCGAGTGGGCCAGGGAATGTTTGAATTTTGGTCTTGGCAAATTGACAAATTGTTTCCAAGCTCGCGCCCACTAAAATTGATCTGAACCAGGCAGACGAGCTTTCCAAAGGAGCTTTTTCTTCGTTCTTCAGATCTGAACCACGCAGTCAAACTATCTACAAAAAGAAAGGTTTATTAAAATGAAAATAACTGTTCTCTCTGGAAGGAGTCTTATTGGCCGGCCTCGAAGGCATTCAGGGCTTGGGTTTGTCCTGATCCCGCTCGTGCTTGGCTGCTTTGGGCTTGCACCGGTGGCGCAGGCAGTAGGTCCCGACACGGACGGTAGTATACCAGGCTCCAACAATGGCGAAGGTATCGGGGTGCTCGTCAACCGAACCACCGGCATCTGGAACACCGGCACTGGTTTCGAGGCGCTAAGCCACCTCACTGCCGGCAACCAAAATACGGCGACGGGTCTTCGTGCCCTGACTAACGATACCAATGGCGGTTTCAACACCGCTAGCGGCGTTTTTTCGCTCTTTAGTAATACGAGCGGGTTTTTCAATAGCGCCACTGGCGCCTATTCGCTTGCGAACAACGTTAGCGGCACCCACAACACGGCCAATGGTTATGCTGCGCTCTACCGTAACACCGACGACGACAACACGGCCACTGGTTTTGCGGCGCTCTACCACAACACCACCGGCAACAACAATACGGCCACCGGTTCTCAGGCGCTCTTTAGC
>Ga0137374_10009087_pt1 | contig 11754 bp, 10 predicted proteins | sample SagtaG_20_FD_104811 | JGI IMG/M metagenome (GOLD analysis project Ga0137374, IMG submission 104811) | Vadose zone soil microbial communities from Sagehorn Ranch, Mendocino, California, USA - Sage1_R_100_16 metaG | ecosystem: Environmental > Terrestrial > Soil > Vadose zone | place: USA...
CGACGCGCTGTCCGCGCTGCGGAGAAAATAGATGCCGCGCAAGCGACACGAAGACGGCGACGACGCGGCCCCCGCCGCGCGCGTGGTGGCGCCCGACGACGGCGGGCTCGGGCGCGAGCGCGACGAGGACGCGGCATTGCGCCCGCGCAGCTTCGGAGAATTCGTCGGCCAAAAGAAGATCGCCGAGAACATGGCGGTGTACGTCGAAGCGGCGCGCAAGCGCGGCGACGCGCTCGACCACGTGCTGCTGACCGGCCCACCCGGATTGGGGAAGACGACGCTCGCGTATCTGCTCGCGCGCGAGATGGGTACCGACGTGCGCGTGACCTCGGGCCCGGCGCTCGAGCGCAAGGGCGACCTCGCCGGCATCCTGACCTCGCTCGGCCGCGGCGACGTGCTGTTCATCGACGAGATTCACCGCCTGCAGCCCGTGGTCGAAGAGAGCCTTTATCCCGCGATGGAGGACTTCCGCATCGAGCTCGTCACCGGAACCGGCGCCGGCGCGCGCGCCATCCCGCTGCAGATCGAGCGCTTCACCCTGGTTGGCGCCACCACCCGCACTGGACTGCTCGGCTCGCCGCTGCTCGACAGGTTCGGGATCCGGGAAGTGTTCGGGTTCTACTCGGCGGCCGAGCTGACCGCGATCGTCAAGCGCTCCGCCAGCCTGCTCGGCATTCCGATCGAGGACGCGGGCGCCGAGGAAATCGGGAGCCGGGCGCGCGGGACGCCGCGTATCGCCAACCGGTTGCTACGCCGCATCCGCGACTTCGCCGACGTGCGCGGCGATGGCCGCGTGACCCGCGAAGTAGCGGAGTTCGCGCTCGGCCGGCTCGAAGTCGACGCCGCCGGGCTGGACGCCGGCGACCGCCGCATCCTGTCGATCATGGTGAAGCGCTTCGACGGCGGTCCGGTCGGCATCGAGTCGCTGGCCGCGTCGCTCGCCGAAGACCGCGACACGCTCGAGTTCGTCTACGAGCCCTACCTCATCCAGGAAGGCTTCCTCATCCGCACCCCGCGCGGACGCCAGATCACCCGCAAGGCCTACGACCACCTCGGCCTGCCGCCTCCTTCGAGGCCGCAGGGCACGCTGTTCTAGCCTGCTCTCGTCTGGTGTCTCGCCGTTACTCGGCGGGAGCGGGGGCGGCGGGAGGCGGGGTTGCCGCCGCGGGTTCGGCGCCGGGCTCGGCTTTGGGGGCGCGCTTCTTCTTGCGCGGGGCGGGAGTCTCGGAGGCCGGCGTCTCCGTCGTCTTCTCGCCATTGGCAGTCTTCGTCGCCGCCTTGCCGCGCTTCGCGGGCGTCGGGACCGGGACGGTCGCCGGCGAGGGCGAGGGCGAGGGCGAGGGCGAGGGCGAAGGCGTGACCGCTGCGCCGCCCGTGGCCGCAGGCGCGGCCGCCGTGCCGGGCTTGGACGGGCTCTGCGCCGCCTTCTCGAGATCCGACTTGAGCTTGGCGGCGCGCTCTTCCTCGGATTTCTTCTCGGTCGCCTTTTGCTCCGCGAGCTTCTGCAGCCGCTTCGAATCTTGTTGGCTCGAGTAGTGCGCGAGCCCGAGCGACGTGACCATGAAGATGACCGCGGTGATCGACGTCAGCCGAGTGAGGAAGTTGCCCGCGCCCGACGACCCGAACACGGTCTGGCTGCCGGCGCCGCCGAACGCGATGCCCATGCCGCCGCCCTTGCCCGCCTGCAACAGCACGACGAGGATCAGAAACACGCACACCACGATGTGGAGGCCGGTCAGAAACGTGTGCATGGGTCCGCTACTTACTCCCTTCCTTGACGATTTTCACGAAAGATTCTGCTGACAGTGACGCGCCGCCCACCAGCCCGCCATCAACGTCCGCCTCCGCCATCAGAGCCGCGACGTTGTCCGGTTTCATGCTACCGCCATAGAGGATGCGCGTCCGCACCGCGACCGTCTCCGACCGGGTGGCGGCGACTCGACCGCGAAGGAAGTGATGCACCTCCTCGGCCTGGGCCGGGGTCGCGTTGCGACCGGTGCCGATCGCCCACACCGGCTCGTAGGCGATGATCACGCGTTCGAGGTCGGCGTCGCCGACGTCCGCCAGCGCCGCGTCCAGCTGCGCTTGCACGCGGCCGATGGTCTCGCCCGCGTCGCGTTCGGCAAGCGTTTCGCCCACACAGACGATGGGCGACAACCCGGCCCGCAGAGCGGCCTTGGTCTTGAGGTTCACCGCCGCGTCCAGCTCGCCGAACAGCAGCCGTCGCTCCGAGTGCCCGAGGATGACGTACTGGCAACCGGCCTCGACCAGCTGCTGCGCCGAAACCTCGCCGGTGAAAGCGCCCTTGTCCTCCCAAAAGCAATCTTGCCCCGCCACCGCCACCGGCCCGTCCTCCAGCCGCTTGGCGACCGCGTAAAGCGCGGTGAAGCTGGGCGCCACCGCCACATCCGCATCGCGAATCGTGGCGACGCCGTTGCGCACCTCGGTCGCGAGCGCCAGCGCCTCAGCGATCGTGCCGTTGAGCTTCCAGTTGCCGCAGAAGAAGGGACGTCGGGCGCGCGTCATGGCCGTCGCTCAGCTCTCGATCGCGGCGAGGCCGGGCAGCCTCTTGCCTTCGAGAAACTCGAGCGAGGCGCCACCGCCCGTCGAGATGTGCGTGATCTTGTCGGCCACGCCGCTTTTGTGTACGGCCGCCACCGAGTCGCCGCCGCCGACGACGGTCAGCGCGCCCTTGGCGTCGGCGACCGCCTTGGCGACCGCAAGCGTCCCGGCTGCGAACGGATCAGATTCGAACACGCCCATGGGACCGTTCCAGAAGATGGTCTTGGCGCGCGCGATCGCGTCGCCGAAGCCGCGCGCGGTCTCCGGTCCGATGTCGAGCGCGGCTTGGTCGTCCGGCACCGCCATCGCCTGCACGACCCGGCCGGTCTCCGACTTGGTGCCCGCCGCGGCGACCACGTCGCGCGGCAGCAGCACGTCGATGTTGGCCGCCTCGGCCTTCTTGAGGAACGATCGCGCGAGCGCCAGCTTGTCGTCTTCGACCAGCGATCGTCCGAGCTTGCCGCCTTTGGCCTTGAGGAAGGTGTTCGCCATCGCGCCCCCGACCAGCAGCTGGTCGACGCGCGCGAGCAGGTTCTCGAGCACGCCGATCTTGTCGGAGACCTTGGCGCCGCCGATGATCGCGATGAACGGCCGTTCGACCTCGCCGAGGAGCTGGCCGAGGAACTTTACCTCGCGCTCCATCAGCAGGCCCATGCCCTTTTCGGACACGAACTTCGCCATGCCTGCGGTCGACGCGTGCGCGCGATGCGCGGTCCCGAACGCGTCGTTCACGTACACGTCGGTGTAGCTCGCGAGGGCACGCGCAAACGTCTCGTCGTTGGCCTCCTCGGCCTCGGTGAAACGCAGGTTCTGGAGCAGCGCCACCGCGCCCGACCGCAGATCGTTGACGACCTTGCGCGCACCGTCGCCTACCGGTTCGTCGGTGAGCGCGACCTCGGTCTCGAGCAGCTCGGCCAGTCGCGCCGCGACCGGTTCGAGCGAGTACTTCTTGTCCGGCTTGCCCTTGGGCCGGCCGAGGTGCGAAGCGAGAACGACACGCGCGCCCTTTTCCATCGCGAGCCGGATGGTGGGGAGGCTCTCCCGGATCCGGGTGTCGTCGGTGACCGACCCGGTGGCGCTGAGCGGAACGTTGAAATCGACCCGGATGAAGACGCGCTTCCCCGCGATGTCCAGCTCGGTGATCGTCTTGATGGCCATTTCCCGGTGTCCGTGCCGTCGATCGCGGGCGCTTGCGGACAAAAAAAAGCGCGCCCGAGTCGGGCGCGCGAAGAATGCTTCAGGGGATAGGTAAAAGCTAGAACAATTCTCGTGGTCTAACCGAGCGGACCATCACCGATGTCGGTGGTCACGAGAGACACAATCTCGGTGGCCAGCGCGACGATCTGTTTGGGCTCGTAGCCGTTCTCTCGCAGCTCTTTGTAGATGGACTTCGAAAGGATCTGGAGCGCTTTCTCACGGTTCGGATCGCGGTTGGAATCGGCCGCCGGGTTCGCCGGAGCCTGGGTGGACTGCACCACTCGGTTCTTGCCAGAAATCGATGTCGGTTGCGTAGCCGCCTGCGCCATTAGAAACCATCCTCCCAGAAGGTCGCCGGCTCTTGTAGCACGGTGTGTGCCATCTGTTGAAATCGGGTAAACACCTGGAATCACATGTAACTTGTTGGAAACAGTTTGGGCCTTGCGCGAAGACGTTTACGCACCCCAACAAGCGTTCAACCCCCCTTGCGGCTGGCCGAAGGCCTGTTCTCCGTCGAGAAACCAGCTTTAACCCGTAACCGGGTCGGGTCGCGACGAAATTGCCTCTCGCGGGGCGGGTGCGAAGTCGTTTTCTCAGTCCCACCCCGCCCCGAGGCACCTGCCTCGCAGCTCGCGCGACGGCGATCCCGCGTCCGCCGCCGATTGGTTTCCGGTGCATCGTCGTTCCGTTTCGAGTCGTGGTGGCACGCCACCGGCGGGACGGCGGGACCGCAGAACATTCTCGCATCCACGCGCGCCTGCCTTAGAATGAAAGCGCAACAACCCGACGTGAGGTTTTCGTGAAGCAGGCACAGTCGGTCGAGATCGCGTACCTGATGAATGGCGGCGTGATCTCGGTGCGCCGTCTGTCGCAGCGGGGTGAATGGAAGGCAGCGCTGCAGACGTTCGCGGTTGGTGCCGCGCTCGCGGCCGCCGCCGCGCTTCTGGTCGGCGTCGGACTGGTGGCCGCGCATCGAGTCGTCTACGCGCCGGGTTACTTGTTCCTGTGGTTGGCGGTGGGTGGGCTCACCTCGGCGCTCGCGGGCAAGCGAGCGGCGGCGAGAGCGCGCGCGTACGGCATCGGCGCGGACATAGACGATGACGCGTTCTCAGCGGTGCCGCTGCCGTTGGTGCGGCGGACGCGGGACGGGTACCGGATTCGCATCGCGCCCGGCTTCGTCGGCCGCCTTTTCGACGGGCGCGCGCCGCTCGCGGTCGAAAGCTTCGTGCGTGACAAGTCGTTCGCGGAGCTGCCCCTGCCGCCGGGCGGCCGCGCCGAGCTGCAACTCGGCGCGGCCACTTTCGTGGTGACGAGCGCCCCCGACAGAGGCCAGCCGCCGCCGCTGCCCGAAGGCGTGATTCGCCGCCTGGCACGACGGGCGCAGTTGCCGCTGGTGCTGACGGGGCTCGCCAGCCTGGTGTGCGCGACGCAAGCGGGGGCCCACATCAGCGAGGTCGACATGCGGTCGGCAATCCCTGCGCACGCGACGCCCTGGGAGATCGAGAAGATGCTGCGGGCCGAGGCGCAAACGCAAGCGCGTGGCCTGCATCAGTGCTTCGACGTCCTGCCCATCTCTTGCCAGCGCTCGGGGTACGTGGGCGTGGGGTTGTCGCTGTCGAAGCAAGGCGAGATTCGCTCGCAGTGGATCGCGCGCTCGACGTACGGCGCCGACTGCCCGGTGGACCGCTGCATGTCCGACGTCGTGTCGACCTGGTTCTTCGAGCCGCTGCCGGAGTCGATGAAGGTCATCCTGCCGGTGCAGGTGCTGCGGACCGACCGCCCGCTGCCGTTCGGCCCGGCGCGCGCGGCCGCCGACTTCGAACGCAGCTCGGGGCGTACCGCCCAGAAGAATCCGCGCACCGGGATCGATTGAGCGAGCAGGGCGGCGATCCGGGCGACCAACGAAAGCGCGCGATCGAGCTGCTCGAGGCCAACCACGCCTTTCCCTGCCAGTTCTTCGTCTCGGTGATCGCGCGCAACGACAGCGGCGTCGAGACCGCGGTGCTGGCGGCGGCGGGCGGCGACGCAGTGCTGTCCGCGGTGTCGCACGAACGCCGGCCCTCGAGCGGCGGCAAGTACATGAGTCATCGGCTCGAGGTCCCGTGCACGTCGGCCGACGAGGTGCTGCAGCTGTTTGCCCGACTACGCGCGGTCGGAGGCGTCATCACCGTGTTGTGAACCGTGGGCCTGTCCGCCGGGAGGGCGCGACCGGCGGCTTTCGCGGCAAAGCCCCGCTGCGCTCGCCTAGGAGATTGTCGCAGTAAGTAGCCGCACACTCGCGCTTCGCGCGAGAGCGGCTAGATCTCGTTACGCCAGGCGCGGGAGGTCTGGACGGCGGCGCGGTAGTGTTCGATGGAGCGCTGGCGGCGGGCATCGTCCCAGCCGAGCTCCGCCGCGAGAATGGCGGCGGTGCGGTCCGCGACCGCGAGCCCCTGGTCGTTAGCTTCGCGGAAGATCGGGATGCGGCGGCAGAGCACATCGGCGACCTCGCGCGCCTGCTCGTGCCGTACCGCCAGCACCACCTCCGCCCACGCGTAGCGGAGGTCGGGCACGAGCCGGTCGCCGAGGCTCGGATCGCTCGCGGCGAGCGCCGCGACGTCGTCCGCGCGACCGCCACCCGGGAGCTCGACCGTCGACGTGCTGCACGGCGCGAGCGGCCGCTCGTAACCCGCCGCGTGCAACTTCGTGATCACGGCGTCGACGATCTGCTCGCCCATGCGCCGCAGCGTGGTCAGCTTGCCGCCGACCACGGTGAGGAGGCCGCCCGGACCGCGCAGGATGTCGTGCTCGCGCGAGGTCTCCGACGGCGTGTTGGCGTCGGTGGCGAGCAGCGGCCGCAGTCCGGCGTAGGTCGACACCACGTCGTCGGGACCGAGCGCGAGGGATGGGAACCCGTGGCGGACGGCCTCGAGCAGATAGTCGACGTCGCTGCCATGGGCGCGGATGACGTCGTCGAGGCGGGGCGGGCGGGGTGGCTGGCCATCAGGCTTCCAGTCCGTGTCGGTGGTACCGACGATGGTGCGCGCGCCGGCCGGCATGACGAAGAACAGCCGGTTGTCGCGCGGCGAGCGCAGCACGAGCACGCGGCCGCCGTGCGGCAGGCGGGCGGCGTCGAATACGAGGTGAACGCCCAGCGTGGGCCGCAGCCGCGGCATGCGGGCGCCAGCACCGGTCGCGACGTCGTCGGTGAAAGGGCCGGCCGCGATCACGACCACCTCCGCGCGGGCCTCGAACCGCACGCCGGTCTCGGTATCCAAGAGCGCGATGCCGTGGACCTGGCCGCGGCGGTCGCGCAGCAAGGTCCCCGCGCGGACGTGGTTGGCGATCGTCGCGCCTGCGGCGGCGGCGTCCAGGACGTGCTCGAGCACGAGGCGCGCATCGTCGGTTTGGCAGTCGACGTAGCCGCGGGCGCCGCGCAGCCCCTCGCGGCGCAGGTGGGGAACGAGCTCGCCGAGCTCGTCCGCGTTCAGGCGGCGGCTGGCCGCGGGCGGGCGCCAGCGCGCGAGCGCGTTGTAGAGCGCGATGCCGGCGCCCAGCGAGGCGAGGCCGGGCCGCTCGCCGCGATACCCAGGAAACAGGAACTCGACAGGCCGGCACAGGTGCGGCGCGATGCGCATCAGGTTCGCGCGCTCGGTCAGGCCCTCGAACACGAGGTGCAGGTCGCCGTACTGCAGATAGCGAAGCCCGCCGTGGATCAACTTGGAAGACGCGCTCGACGTGCCGCTCGCGAAGTCGCCCGCGTCGACCAGCGCGACGTCCAGTCCGCGCAGCGCCGCGTCGCGGACGGTCGCCGCGCCGGTCGCGCCGCCGCCGACGACCAGCAGATCGAAGGTGTGCGACGCCAGCCGATCGAGCGCGGCGGCGCGCCGGGTCCGGGCTGCGCCCGCCGCAGACGGGGTCATTCCTTGAGCGAGATGTGCAGCTCGTCCAGTTGCCGGCGCGCGACCGGACCGGGCGCGTCGGTCAGCAGATCGGTCCCCTTCTGTGTCTTCGGGAATGCGATCACGTCGCGCAACGAGTCGGCGCCGCAGAGGAGCATCGCGAGGCGATCGACACCCGCCGCGATGCCGCCGTGGGGCGGTGGACCGAATTTGAACGCTTCCAGCAGGAAGCCGAACTTCGCGCGCGCGTCCTCGTCGCTGAGGCCGAGGGCGCGGAACACGCGCGCCTGCACGTCGGGGCGATGGATACGGATTGAGCCCCCGGCGATCTCGTTGCCGTTGAGCACGAGGTCGTAGGCACGCGCGCGCACCGACCCGGGATCGTTTTCGAGGCGCTCGAGGTCGTCGGGGTGGGGGGAGGTGAAGGGATGGTGGGCGGCAACCAGGTGCCCCTCCTCGCTGACCTCGAACAATGGGAAGTCGGTGATCCAGCAGAAACGCCAGACGTCCTTGGGGATGAGGTCCAGCTTGCCGGCGAGGTGCAGACGCAGGCCACCGAGGACGGCGTTCACCAGCTTCTTCGCCCCGAACTGCAGGAACAGGAGGTCGCCGTCACCGAGGCCGGCGGCCTGGTTGATCGCGCGGCGAAGCTCCTCGGACATCGTCTTCATCGGGCTCTGCGTCCAGGCACCGCCCTCGCCGACCCGGGCGCGGGCGAGACCGCGCGCGCCGAAGCCCTTCGCGAACTCTTCCAGCTTGTCGAGATCGGCGCGCGACAACGTCTTGGCCTGGGCGGCGGGCAGCCGCCAGCCTTTGACCACGCCGCCCGGTGCCTTCCCCGCCGCTTGCAATAGCCCGACGCCGCCGCCGTCGTGGCGGGTGACGATCTCGGTGAGGTCGCAGAGCGGTAGCTCGAACCGAATGTCGGGCTTGTCGGAGCCGTACTTGCCGGTCGCCTCGGCGTAACTGAGGCGCGCGAACGGGCGCGGCACGTCGATCCCGAGCACGTCCTTCCACAGCGCAACCATCAGGCCCTCGATCACGTCCTGCACGTCGTCCTCGGTGACGAAGCTCATCTCGACGTCGATCTGCGTGAACTCGGGCTGGCGGTCGAGGCGGAGATCCTCGTCGCGGAAGCAGCGGACAATCTGGAAATACCTGTCCATGCCCGCGACCATGAACAGCTGCTTGAAGATCTGCGGCGACTCGGCCAGCGCGTAGAACTGCCCCGGGTTGAGCCGCGACGGCACCAGGAAGTTGCGCGCGCCGCCCGGCGTGTACTTGACCATGAACGGGGTCTCGATCTCGGTGAACCCGGTCGCGGTGAGGTGGCGCCGCGTGGTCTGGTAGATCTGTGACCGGCGCTTGAAGTTGCGCTGCAGCGCCGGGCTGCGGAGATCGAGGTAGCGGTGCTTGAGGCGTACGGTTTCACCCGAATCGGGGTCGCCGATGCCGAACGGCGGCGTTTCGGCGGTCGAGAAAATGGTCAGCGCGTCGGCGGCCATCTCGATGTCGCCGGTGTCGAGGTTGGGGTTCTTGTGTCCGCCGCGCTCGCGCACCGCGCCCGCGACGCCAATGCAGAACTCGCGCCGCAGCTCAGACGCGAGAACGTGCGCTTCTGCGTCGGTGGTGGGCTCGAACACGACCTGGGTGATGCCACCGCGATCGCGCAGATCGATGAACACGCAGCCGCCGTGATCGCGGCGGGCGTGCACCCATCCGTACAACACGGCGCGCTTTCCCGCGTCGGCGGCGCGCAGGCCGCCACAGTCGTGGGTGCGTTTGAGCTTGGTCAGGAACTCCTGCTGCGTAGGCGATGCGGGCATCGCGCGGGACTATATCAAGATGGGAACCCTGGGAGGGTTCCCAAACCCTCCCGCGATGAGCTTCGCGCGGCCGAGCCGCGCTGCGCTCGACGCGATCCGCCCGCGGGGGGTTTCTGCTTGCCGTTGTGCAGCTGTTCTCCTAGTTTGGAAAACGATGCGCCTTCGTGTCCTGTACCACGGCAACTGTTTCGACGGTTGCAGCTCGGCTGGATTGTTCACGCGTTTCTATCGCGAGCGCATCGCCAAGGGACCGATCGAGGTGTCGTACCGGCCACTCGAGCACAAGGGCGATCCGCAACCGTTCCCGGCCGACTGTTTCGACGGCGATGAAAACGCGTGCGTCGACTTCCGCTACTCACAAGACCCGCGGTTGACCTGGTGGTTCGACCACCACGCCTCGGCGTTCGCGCTCCCCGGCGACGAGGACCATTTCCGAACCGACGCGACCGGACGGAAATTCTACGACCCGGCCGCCAAGAGCTGCAGCAAGTTCCTGGCGACCACGGTGGCGGCGAAGTTCGGGTTCGACATCGCGCCGGTCGCCGAGCTGGTCGAGTGGGCCGAGATCATCGACGGCGCGCTGTTCGACAGCGCCAAGATGGCGGTCGAGCTGAAGCAGCCGGCGCTGCGGCTGATGACGTTCATCGAGAACAACCGCGCCTCGAAGCTCGCGGAGCGGTTCATCGGCGACCTCGTCAGCAAGCCGCTCGCCGACATCGTCGCGAGCGACTACGTGTCGGGGCCGCTCGGGCCGTTGCTCGACCAGCACAAGCGCAACATCGAGACCATGCGGGCCGCCGCGAAGCTCGAAGGCAACGTCGTGTTCTTCGATCTCGCCGACCGCGAGACCGGGCCGTTCAACAAGTTCATCTCGTACTATCTTTTCCCTGAAGCGCGCTATTCGGTCGGGGTCAGTCTGGCGTCGCGCGCGAAGATCTCGGTCGGCGCCAACCCCTGGGCCAAGGTCCCTCGCACGCACGACATCAACCGCATCTGCGAGCGCTACGGCGGTGGCGGCCACCCGGTGGTGGGCGCGGTGTCGATCCCGCGCGCCGAGCTGGCGCGCGCCCGCAACGTCGCCCGCGATATCGTCGCCGAGTTGAATAGTTAACCGTGGAACCCTGACAGGGTTCCACACCTCCCGCGACGAGCTCCGCTGGGCAAAGCCCAGCTGCGCTCACGCGATCAGCTAACGTCGAACAGGTCGGGAGGTGCGGGCGCGGCGGCTGACGGGGCGGGGGCGTTTGCCGCGGGCGGGGGTTGCTGGGGGCGGCTGCGGACCGCCGCCGACGCGGGCTTCGACGCGGTCCAGGCGCTCCCGCAGGCGGGCGGTCTCGCCGCGCAGGCGTTCGACCTCGTCGTGCAAGCGGCGCGTCTCCTCGGTCGATCGGGCGCCGGTCTCGAGGTCGCGGATGGCGTCGCCCATCCGCCGCCGCGCGCGCCCGTCGAGCTCGGCCGCCAGCGCGGCGCGGATGGTGGCGATCGCCTCGGGCTGACCGACCCGCGCGAGCGCCGCCGCCGCCTCGCCGCGCACGCGAAAGTCACGATCGTGGAGCCGCAGCTCGATCGCCTCGCGGGCGGCGCGCGCCATCGCGGTCCCGCGCCCGAGCTCCGCCAGCGCCACGATGACCGCGCGGCGCGCGGCCCACGACCCACCCGGTCCCACCGCATCGCGGACGAGCGGCAGCGCGCGCTCGTCGCCGGTGCGGCCGAGCCCGTCGATCGCGCGGGTCGCGATCACGTCCTGGAACGAGGGCCGACGCCGCAGGTCCGGCAAGATCTCAAGCGCCAGCGGCGAGCGGGTGCGCCCGAGCGCGGCCGCCGCCTCGGCCTCCACGAACAGACTCGGGTCGCCCCGACGCAGAACCTGTGCGAGCGCCTCGGCGGCGGGGGCGTCGTCCACGTACTCACCGAGCGCCGCGACCGCCGCGCGCCGCACGCGCGGGTGGGTGTCGCCGAGCGCCGCCACCAGCGCCTCGCGCGCGTCAGACCGCCTGGTGGCGCCGAGTGCACGCGCCGCCGCAGCCCGCACGCCCCAGAATCCATCGCCCGACAGCGACGCCACCAACGCCGCCACCCCGAGCGGATCGGGCAGCTCGGACAGCGCCCGCGCCGCCGCCACGCGGTCGATTCCCAGCGACGCGACGGCGAGCTGCCGGCGCCACAAACCGCGGTTCTTCTCGAGCTTGATCGACTTGAGCACGACGTCGCCGGTATCGAAGATCACCTGCGTCGGGCGCGCCGGAAGGTGAAACTCGAACGCGTGCGTGGTCTCGTTGACCGTCACC
>Ga0137374_10009089_pt1 | contig 11751 bp, 7 predicted proteins | sample SagtaG_20_FD_104811 | JGI IMG/M metagenome (GOLD analysis project Ga0137374, IMG submission 104811) | Vadose zone soil microbial communities from Sagehorn Ranch, Mendocino, California, USA - Sage1_R_100_16 metaG | ecosystem: Environmental > Terrestrial > Soil > Vadose zone | place: USA...
AATGATATAGAATTTCCGCGGCTGCCTGGCGCACCCGTGCGTCCGGGTCGCGCGAGGCATCGAGGACCGCGAAGGTGAGAGCTGCCGTGCGCGTAGACATCGGGTTTCGAGTCGACCGCGTCGCCCACGCGAGAACAGCGCGGGTCGCCCGCTCGCGCACGGTCCAGAACGGATCTCCGTGCGAAGCGGTAATGATCGCGCCCAGCGCGGCTTCATCTTCGCCTCGTGTGCCGAGAATGTCCGCGGCTTCGACGCGGCCGAGCACGTCATCATCGTGGGCAAGCTCGTAGGCAAGCATGTTCGTCGAGCGCGGAAAGTCGTGGAGCTCGAGGAGCCAGCCGCCTTTGTTCCAGCGAATGGCGCGCGGCGGCGATTTCACCTTGACAACGACGCGTCCCGTGCCATCGCGAACCGGAACGACCATACTGACGACGCCGCTGTCGGTTCTGATCTCGACGTCGACGTCGGCGTCGAAATATCCGGTCAGCTCGTCGCGCGGCTGGATTTCATCCGCCTGAATCACCACTCGGCGCATCACCGTGTCATACAGCGACGATACGCGGAAAACCGGGAGTCCGGCGCCAAAAACCCATTGGTCGAAGAACGGCTTGAAGTCGCGGCCGGTGGTCTGCTCAAAGGCGATGCGGAGGTCGTCCGAGACGACATTGCCGAATGCGTGATCGACTGTGTACCGGTGCATCGCCTTCCAGAACACGTCGTCGCCGAGCTGGTGGCGAAGCATCTGGAGAACCGCCGCTCCCTTCGGATAGATGTGGCCGCTGAAGAACAGCTCGAACGGATTTCGCATCCAGCGTCCGTAGACGAGCGGCCTTCTCGCGGCGCGGTCGGCGAGGACGACTTTCTCGTAGGCCTGCATCCTGTCATACGCCGCTTCGTCACGACCCTGATCGGCCTCGGTGAAGATCTGCTCCATGAACGTCGCGAATCCTTCATTCAGCCAGATGTCGTCCCACCGGCGGATGGTGACAAGATCGCCGTACCACTGATGTCCAAGCTCATGCGACATCAGCCCGGCGCTATACGCCTGCGGAAGCGCGTTGAGGGGATAAAGAATCTCGGCGTCATTTTGCGACGTCGCGCTGACGTTCTCCATTCCGCCGAACTGAAAATCCGGAATGACTATCTGGTCGTACTTGGGCCACGGATACGGAACGCCCGTCTTCGCGGAGAAGAGCTCGACCGCTTCAGGCGTGTGCGCGAATCCGCGCCGCGCCGCCTCGATCGAATCCGGGTAGGTCCAGTAACCGATCGTCGCGCCGTTTGCCGTCCGGTCGTGCGCGACGTCGTAATTCCCGACGACGGTCGTCATGAGGTAAGTCGACGCGGGACGGTCCTGCACCCAATGCCATTCGACGCTGTCGGTGCCGACGCTCGCCGAATCGGAGAGGCGCCCGTTTGACAACGCCCTCTCGTTTTTCGCCGTACGAATGAAGAATTCCCAAGTGGTCTTGTCGTTCGGAAAGTCGTAGGTGGGAATCCAGTACCTCGTGTCCTCCGTCTCTCCCTGCGTCCAGACGACATGTTTCCGCGCGTTGAAGTACGCACCCTTTCGCGGCGTCGCCGCCTCGTAGGCTACAGAGAAGGTGGCGCGCTCTCCCGCGCGCAGCGGCTCAGGGAGCTGAACCGAAATGGAGTGCCCGTCGTAACCGAACTTCAGCGGTAAGCTTCCGGCGGTTACACGCTTGATCTTCATCCCCTCCGCATCGAGCGCGTCGGTGGAAAGCGCCGCGCTTCCAGGGAGGCCGGCGATGGTGACCGTCGTCGAGCCGACAGTTGCCTGCCGCGACCAGTCAAAGCTCACATGCACAACCTGATGTGTGAGATCGTACGTGCGCGTGCGCTCGGCGTGTTTCGCGCCCATGGGAAGCAGGCCCCACTCGATGAGGGGCTGGCTTTGAAATGGCGGAACGCGATCGCCAAGTGCGATCGCGGTGCTGTCCGGCCGCCACGGCGCGGGCAGCTTGGGCGGAGTCGGAGGCAGAACCGCCGAGGCGGGAATTTGCGCGACTGGCTGCGTCGCCGGAGCCGGCGCTGGAGCGGGCGGTTGTCTTGTGGCAGGCGTGCACGCCGCACCCGCGAAAGACGCGGCAAGCAGCCATGAGAATCTGGTCATCGGGAAAGCTTGGATTAGAAGGGGAGCGATCGGATGCGCCTATCCCCGGCATGAGATGCTACATACCCAGTGGTGATTGCGGAAGACAACATGCGACACGGATTCACAATTCTCGAAACGACGCTCTGCGTGTGCCTTGTCAGCATACTCACTGCCATCGCGCTGCCTCGGTTTTCGCGCATCGTGGATGCAATCGAGGTCAGGTCCGCGGCGCTTGCGATCGAGACCGCGTTCGCCGCCGCGCGGCATCTGGCGATTGCGCGTGGCGCGCAGGCATCGGTAGACATCGACACCGCGGCTCGGGTCGTGAGTGTGCGAATCGGGACCGACACGTTGAGAAAAGTCGAATTCCCGCGTGAGCGCGCGATTCAGCTGCAGGCGACGAGATCGTCGATGAGCTATTCGGCAATCGGCGTCGGTTACGGCGCGGCGAACCTCACCGTGGTGGTTAAACGAAACGCGGCGTTCGACAGCGTCGTCGTGTCGCGGCTTGGCCGCGTACGGCACTAACTGTCCGCGGCGACGGTTCCGAAATCGTAGCCGGGGACCGAGATCCGGGGAATCTGCTGTCCGATCAGGCGCTCTATCGTGCGGACCATTGAGATCTCGTCCGCCGACATGAACGTGTAGGCGTCTCCCGCCGCCGCGGCGCGGCCGGTCCTACCGATGCGATGAACATAGTCTTCCGGCTGCTGCGGGACATCGTAGTTGATGACGTGCGAGATACCGGAGATGTCGAGCCCGCGCTGCGCGATGTCGGTCGCAACGAGGACACGGATCTTTCCGAGCTTGAAGTCCTCCAGAGCTCGCGTTCGCTCACTCTGTGATTTATCGGCGTGCATCGCGGTCGCCTTCACTCCGATGTCGTCGAGGTGACGCACAACCTGGTCGGCGCCGCGCTTGGTTCTCGTGAAGATGAGCACCGAGTCCATCGCGAAATTCTTGAGAAGCTCGGCAAGCAGCAGCGTCTTCTTTGAGTGAGCGACCGGATAGATCGCGTGAGTGACGCCGCTCGCCGCCTGCGACCTCCGCCCGACCTGAATCACAATCGGCTGGCGCAGATACTTCCGGGCAAGGGCTTCGACCTCGGGAGGCATCGTCGCGCTGAAGAGGAGCGTCTGCCGGAAGGGCGGGATTTCCTTGACGATGCGATTGAGCTGCGGTGCAAAACCCATGTCGAGCATGCGATCGGCTTCATCGAGTACCAGAACCTCGAGGTCCGAGAGCGATACCGTTTCGCGCTCCATATGATCGAGGAGACGACCCGGTGTGGCAACGACGACGTCGACGCCTTCCTTCAGTGCCCGCAGCTGCGGTTCCATCGAAACGCCGCCGAAGATGGGGACGACACGGAGGTCGCTGTGCTTCCCGTACTTTCGAAAGCTCTCCTCTACCTGCGCGGCGAGCTCGCGCGTCGGAGTCAGAATGAGCGCGCGAACCTTGCGCAGCGACGTTCCGTCTTCCGCGGTCAGCGGGGCGGTGATAAGCCGATGGACGATAGGAAGGGTGAATCCGGCGGTCTTCCCGGTTCCCGTCTGCGCGAGACCGATGAGATCCCTCCCCTTCAGCGCGAGGGGAATCGCCTGCGCCTGGATGGGAGTCGGATGGGTATAGCCAACTTCGTGCACAGCCTGCAGCACCTGCGGCGCGAGCTCGAGATCATCGAACGTGGCAGCCGTCTCTTTTTTCTCCGCGCTCATTCAGCCCGCAATATAACCGGGCGATACCGCCTCACTGATGACTCCGAAGAAATCGGATCAACGCCGAGTTGACTGCGTCGGCCGACTGCTCCGGCACCGCGTGACCGGCGCCTTCGACGACCCGCACCTCGAGATCCGGTATCGCCTTCCCGTAAGTAGCGATCGCATCCGTTCCGACGAGGTGATCCTTGCCGCCGAGTATAAGCAGCGCCGGAATGCTAAGTATCCCTTCAACAGGCTCGTGCCAGTTGAATGCGTGCAAGATGTCGCGCTGCGCGATGGCGAATTCCCGAAACTGCGACGGCGCCCAGTACTCGTCGACCTCCTGTTCGGTGAATTCGTTCGAGCCGGCATAGACGCGGCGCAGTGCGATTTCGATCAGCTGCCTGCGACAAAGAGCGGGCGTCAGCCGCCGCAGGGCTCTCGGTGTCAGTAGGCGGTACAATCCCAGATGCGGCAGGCCGGCGTGACCGACGGGCGACATCATCACAATGGATGAGACACGCGCGACATTTCGCCGCGCGAAGCGATATGCAAGCGACGCGGCGAGTGAATGACCGGCGAGCGCCGCTCGCTCGAGCGAAAGTGCGTCGAGAATTTCGCCGACGTGCGAGATCATCGCCTCGCTCGTGTATTCCGGCTCGCCGATCGGCTTGTCGGAAAGTCCGCTGCCTTTCAAGTCGGCGGCGATGGCGCGGAACCCGGCGTCCGCGACCGCCGGCATGTTCTTGCGCCACCCGAAGACGGATGAGCCCCAACCCGACAGAAAAAGAATCGGTGCCGCGCCTAGTTCTCCCCGCTCGATTACGCGAACGCGGATGCCCTGTCGGAGTGTCGGATAACTGACGCGGTAACCGGCGTCATGCGCCGGAAACATCTCGCCCGGCGCAAGCCTCGTTCTCCGATGCCCCGCCATCTCCCTCAGACCGGCTCGATTTCTTTGCCGATGAGTTTGGCGATGAGACCGATGCGGAAGGTGATGTCCGAGAACCTGCCCTGCTCGTTATCCGGGTCTTCCACCTGGAAGGAAGGCCACGCCCACGGATGCGTCGTGTGCGGCGCGCCCGAGCCCTTGTGCGGATGCCACACGCCGTCGCGCCCGCGGTCGTCGACGAAGCGCTCGAACATTTTCATCCATCCTTCGTTGCGCTTCAGGAACCCGAGACGCCCCATTGTCTCGAGCCAGCACAGCGCGAACGGGATATCCGCCTCGACGGCGTTCCGATGCGGAAGAAGATCGCCGAGCACAAGCTGCGGCTGCGGCACCATCTTCTTCCCGAAAACCTGAATCGGATCCTGTCTCGGCTGCGGCTGGCTGATGTAGGTGAAAATCCGCTCGATCTCGCTGTAATGCTCATGCCGGAAAATCGGCATATAGGCGAGCATCGTCAGCGTGTAGAGAGACGGCGGAGCCGCGTCGGGAGAGAGCACGTGCGTATTTCCAACGCGGATCCACGGTTTCTCGCCGAGCGGGGAATCCAGGTACGCGGTGATTCTCTCGAGTACACGGCGCGCGGCGCCACGCAGCCGGGGGTCGTTCTCGTAGCCGCACTGCGCGAGCGCGGCTGCCGACGCTTCGCGGAGCAGCGAGCGATTGCGCCGGATGACGTCTTCATCGCGAGTCTTTTGCGCGAGCTCGTACAGAAATGCCGGGTCGTTGTCTTCCGCGAGCAGGCGGAAAAGAAGACGGCGGGCGAGCACCAGCGGGGGAGACTCCGGACTCCATCCGCACTCGGCCAGACGGCGGACGGCTTGAATTGTTCCAACACCGGTGAAGTCGGTGCTGTGCCGCGCGGGTAGCGACAGCATTGCGCCATTCCATGTTCCGTCGCGCTGCTGGGTGACAGCCAACCGGAGGGCGGCCCTTTGCGCGTACGGGAGATTCGACAAATCCTCGCCGGCGGCCGCCTCGGGCACGACTTCCCTGAGGCTTCGGTACGCAATCGGTCCGGAAGCGTTGTCGACAATCCATCCCAATGGGAACGACAGCGCGTCGACTGCGGCTTCGGGCGCTTCGATTATCTCTTGAGTCGGGCTGGGAAGGGTCAAAATCTGCGTTAAGTGGGTGAAATGCCCGCTCGCCGTCAAGCTCACACTATAGTTGGCGGTCGGATTGGGGCGAAAAGAATAGCACCTTTTCACTGCGGCGCCAGTACGCCGGGTAACGCGTTGCAGAGACGCGCCTTAGGAAAAAAAGGCCCGGCAACTTTTGGTAGCCCGGAAAATCAACCTTTTTCGAGTTTGTGGCGTATAAAGAGTGGGCACAAAGCTGGGCCCGACGAACCTCAAATGATGGAGAACAGAATGAAGATCGTACGCATTGCCAGCATGGCAATCGCACTCTGTGTTGCTTCGGCGTCACTCGCCGCGGCCCAGGGTCGTCCGGACAGCGCCCCCCCGCGTCGCGGACCGATGGGCGGAAGACTCCTCGACGGAATCACGCTCTCCGATGCACAGCAGGCGCAGATGAAAGTGATTCGCGAGAAGTACATGCCGAAGATGACGGAGCTCAGACAGGCCGCCATGGCGACCGGCGCTCCGCCGGACAGCGCAACCCGCGCGAAGATGATGGAGCTGCAGACGTCGTATAACGCGGAGATTCGCGCGATCCTGACGACTGATCAGCAGGTGGTGTTCGACAAGAACATCGCCGACGAGAAAGAGCGTCGCGCGAAAATGGCTCCGCCTCCGGGAAATTAACCCACTAGTTCCCTCGCGGCTCCAAAGCCGCGGTCGTGTAGACACTTCGCGGGTTCCAGAGTATCCAGCTCTGGAACCCGTTGTCGTATCCGGCCTTCATCTGGGCGCGAACATGCTCGGCGAAATAGTGCGGCGGCCCGAGCGTGAAATCCTGATACCACGGAACCACCTTCGCCGCATTCGCGATACGTGCGGTGCGGCGAATCACGTCCTTCAACGCGCGATCGACGGTTTTATACGGATGCGCATTGGGACTCGACAGTCCGTACATGCCTGACGTGAAATGCGATGGATAAACCATCGGCAGGACGACGTCGACCTGATCGACGAACATCTCCCACCGCTGTCCGATCCCCATATCGGTCGTGTCGGTGGCGGTGAGACCGAATACGTCCGCGGTTACCGGGACAGCGAGGGGTTTCAGCGACGTGCGAAGGAAGCCGAGCTGCTCGCGAATCACCTGCGCGCGCAGCCGGCCCTTCGCAAGCGGATAAACCGCCTCGGTCACGAGGCGCTTCTCGTCGGGAAAGCGGACGTAGTCGAACTGAACTTCGCTGAAGCCGAGTGAGTACGCTTCGCGCGCGAGATCGGCGGCGTACCGCCAGACTTCACGATGATGGGGATCGAGCCACGGACGACCATTCTTGTCGAGCCAGGGCTGCAGGTCCGCTTTTCGCTTTATCGCCCACTCCAGCTTCGACTGTGCGAGAAGAGGATCCTTGGCGACAACTATGCGAGCGATCGGATAGATGTGATAAGCATACATCGTGTCGAGCATCGCCCGGATTCTTGCCGGCGACAGACGACGAACCGTGTCCGCTCCTATCTCGTTTGCCAACGGCACCGACGACGGATAGAGAACGAAGCCGCGATCGTCCTTCACATCGATGACGAGCGCGTTGATCTCGGTGTGTTTCGCCAAGTCGATGAGCCGGGGAAGGCGCTCGCCGAGTGCGGCCCATCGATTGACGTAGAGCCCACGAAGTGTGTCCGGTCTCGCAACGTGCGGAAACGCTGGAGCGCGGAGCGGAGTGGAAGACGCGACCTGGCCGGCGGCCGGCGGATCCGCTTTTTTCGGAAACGCGCCTTGATGGTCGGCGCAGGCACAAAGAGCGGACAGCAGCGTCGCGGCGCAGAGAATTTTTTCTGATTGCATCGGAAACGGCGCGGCGGAGCGCCGGCTAGAGCGCGTTCAGCTCAGCGGCTGCGTCGGAGAGATAGCCCATTTCACGGACGACGCCCTGCGCCTGCTGGGTAACCATCGTCAGGCCGGCGGGAGCGGCGCCGATTCCACCGGAGCGATATCGGAGCAGCTCGAGCCTCATGCTTTTCAGCAGCTGGCGGCAGTGCTCGAGCTTCTCGTTCGCTTCCGCCCGCTTGCGCGTGATATCGACGAGCGCGCGGCGCTGGCGGCGGAGATAGGCGAGACGGCGGACGCGCTCTTCACTGGCATGATGGTCGAGTGGATTCGCGGCCGCCTCGAGACGTTCGATCTCACTATCCACCTGCTCGGGGGATTCGTTGCCGCTCGCGCGCTGCAGGTCGGTCATCGCTCCGGCGAGGCGCTTCATCTTTGTGAGGACCGCGTCGGCGGAGACGCCGACTTCGGGCAACTGCTCGCGCTCGTCATCGCTCAAGCTCATGAGCTGCCTGTGAATCTCCGCGTGATCGCTCTCCGCTTCACGAAGCAGCGGGGCGTACGGAGTTCCCTCGTACAGTTCGGCCACAGACGGAACGGCCGCCCTTCCCGTCCGGCGCGCCGCGCGCAGAGAAGTGCCGCTCGGCGAGAATGGGGCAACGCTCATCGGAGGCCGGTTGGCGAGAAGCTGTCCCCGGGCCCGCGCGCGCGCGCGAACACGGTCACGCCGTTTTTCATCAAACAGCGCGCGTGCGTCGTCGATCGTTTCCGCGGCGACGTCGAAGAAGAGCCGCTCGCGCGGTTGGCGAAAAACGTCATGCCAGTCGTAGCCGGCAGACCAGAGCCGCGAGTACTTCACCGCCAGCAGAACCGCCCACAAAATCGTGACGACGAAGAAATTCTGGCGGCTGAAGATGGACGCCGGTATGAGGATCGCGTTCACCGCGATGAAGGGCGCGATCTTCCGGCGGAACGAGACGACGGGGGGCGCGTTCCATTTCGAAAGCTCTTCCGGCGTCGGCGACTGCTGGCCGGCGTGCATCGGAGCCGGCACGTAGCCCTGCGACAGTTGCGACATCGGGTACGACGGCGCGGTCGGCATCCGCATCGGCGGTTCGATCGTGCCGGGACGCGCTGTAGATCTCGTCGTCAGCGTCGGCATCACACCGGTACCCAGCGCCGAAGCCAGCGCGGCGGCATTCGGGAATCGCGCGTCGGGTTCCTTCTCCAGGCAGATCATTACCGCCCGGGACAGATCGCTCGGGAGATCGGGCCATCTCTGATTCACCGGAACGGGCTGCTCGGAGAGATGTTTGACGAGCATTGACGGAGTATTGGCGGCGACGAACGGAAGCTGGCCGCAAAGCATCTGATATCCGACGACGCCGAGTGAATAGATGTCGCTGCGGCCGTCGATGGCGCGGTCGCCGGCGGATTGTTCAGGCGACATGTAAGCCGGCGTTCCGATCGCCATTCCGGTCGCGGTCAGGCGCGAGTCGCCGCTGTCGGTGAGAGCTCGGGCTATTCCGAAATCGGTCACCATCGCGCGGCCGCTGTCCGAGTCGAGAAGGATGTTGTCGGGCTTGATGTCGCGGTGGATCACGTTCCGGTGGTGCGCGTATGCGAGCGCTTCGGCGACTTCGCGCAAAATGCGCCGCACGTCCGCAGGGGGCATCGCACCGGTATGGGCGATGTGCGTTCCGAGGTTCTCGCCGGCAATGAACGCCATGACGAAGTACACGAGATTCTCGCGCTCCTCGACGGTGTAGATCGGAACGATGTTCGGATGGCTGAGCTGAGCAGCCGTTTCCGCTTCACGCAGAAAGCGCGACTTGATGTCGGCGCGGAATGCCAGCTCCGGCGGAAGCACCTTGATGGCAACCGGGCGCTTCAACCGTTTGTCACGGGCGCAATAGACGATGCCCATTCCGCCGCGGCCGACTTCACTCTCTAGCTCATAGTTTGCAGAGAGGGTCTTCGCGACATGATTACCGAGCTCGTCGTCAGGTCTTATTGGCATGGCTGCGCGACGTTTCAGCAGGAGTTGAGTTGCACTTCATGCCCCGCTGGCGTAAATCCACGAGAGCGAAAGATGCATTGTTCGGTGGTCTTCCAATAGTAGCAGTTTTTCCAGAGTTCCTCCGGAATTTTTCGACATGGCACAACGACAGACACTCCCGGTTCTTCCGCTTAGAGGGACCGTAATTTTTCCCGGCTTGACCCAGCCGATTGCCGCGGGACGGCCATCCACACTCCGCGCGATTGAAGCCGCGGTCAAGGGTGACCGGCTCGTCTTTGCCGTCGCCCAGCGTGACAACGCCGAAGAGCCCACGCCCGACATCCTCTATTCGATGGGTGTCATCGCGCGAATCGGTCAGATTCAGCGCGGTCTTGGCGGCGTCCAGCTGCTGCTCCAGGGAGAGCAGCGCGCCACGGCGCTTCAGTACTCTACCTCTGAAGGATATCTCAACGCCGTGATCATCCCCGCGGAGGAGATGATTCCACTGGACGCAAATGATCCGGCTTTCACCGCGCTCCAAAAGGAAACGCGCGAGCGCGCAGCCGAGCTGGGCGAGAGACGCGGGCTCCCTGAAGAGGTAGTGCATCAGGTTCTCGACTCGGTGACCGAGCCGGGCAAGTTCGCCGATCTCGTCGCCGGCTACATCGATCTCTCCGTCCCGGAAAAGCAGGGTCTCCTCGAGACGCTGAGCGTAGAGGAGCGGATGCGCCGCGTGCTCGTCCACGTACAGCGGCAGGTCGGACTTCTCGAGGCGCAGGAAGACATCAAATCGCAGGTGCAGGAAGAGCTGGGAGAACGCCAGCGCGAGATGTACCTGCGCGAGCAGATGAAGGCGATCCAGAAGGAGCTCGGCGACGACGACGCGACCCAAGAGATCAGCGAGCTGCGTGAGAAGCTGGCGAAGCTGACGCTGCCGAAAGAAGCGCGCGCTGAAGTCGAGCGCGAGCTCGGACGACTCGAGCGCGCGGGGCGCGAATCAATGGAAGCGCAGGTGATTCGCACTTATCTGGAGTGGATCGCCGAGCTTCCATGGAACACGCTCTCCGACGACCAGCTCGATCTCTCGCACGCCGCCAACGTACTCGACGAGGACCACTACGGCCTCAAGGACGTCAAGGACCGGGTGCTGGAGTTTCTCGCCGTCCGCCAGCTCCGCGCGCAGCAGCTGGCGGCCGAAGTCGAAACGAGCGGCGAAGTGCCGGCGGCGCGCCTGCACGTCGACCGCAACGACGCCACCCCGTCTCTGAATTTCGGCGACGAGGACAAGCACATCACCGACAGCTCGGAGGCGAAAGCGAAGGCGATGGCGAAAGGGCCGATCCTCCTTTTCATCGGTCCGCCGGGCGTCGGAAAAACTTCGATCGCGAAGAGCATCGCCCGCTCGCTTGGACGCCAGTACGTGCGCGTCGCACTCGGTGGCGCGCGCGACGAGGCAGACATACGAGGACATCGCCGCACGTACGTGGGCGCGATGCCGGGGCGGATCATTCAGGGGATGAAACAGGCGGGAACGAAAAATCCCGTCTTCCTGCTCGATGAAGTCGACAAGCTGGGAACCTCATTCCAGGGTGACCCTTCGGCGGCGCTGCTCGAGGTGCTCGATCCGGCGCAGAACGACACGTTCACCGATCACTACCTCGGCGTTCCCTTCGATCTCAGCGAAGTGCTGTTCATCGCGACCGGAAATTTCGTCCAGAACATTCCCGGTCCTCTGCTCGACCGCATGGAAGCGGTCGACTTTGCCGGCTATACCGAGCGCGAAAAAGCGGAGATCGCGAAGAAATATCTGCTGCCGAGACAGCTCGAGGAATCGGGACTGAGCGACAAGAACATCGTCTTCGAGGACGAAGCGATCGCGTCGATCATCTCCAGCTACACGCGGGAGAGCGGCGTGCGACAGCTCGAGAGGCAGATCGGAGCGGTGGCGCGGAAGCTCGCGCGAAAGCTGGCGGCGAGCGAGGAAGTTTCGCGGACGGTCAATGCCGATGCGGTTCGCGAGCTGCTGGGAAGACCGAAGGTCCATCCGGAGCATGCGATGGAAGCGAGCGAGGTCGGGATC